>Ga0114999_10003931_pt1 | contig 18305 bp, 22 predicted proteins | sample ArcticOcean_MG_C_3_FD_89820 | JGI IMG/M metagenome (GOLD analysis project Ga0114999, IMG submission 89820) | Marine microbial communities from western Arctic Ocean - ArcticOcean_MG_CB8_126 | ecosystem: Environmental > Aquatic > Marine > Oceanic | place: Arctic Ocean: Canada Basin | collected...
CCTGAACCCCAGCACTTGATCCCGCCACCACTCTTTAGGGCGCAAGCAAATGCATCACCGACTTCAACTTGGTTGATGTTACCTGAACCGAGACTGATGGTGTTGAGATTGGTGCCCATTTCGTTGATGCCGTCACCACGGTGGTTGGTATCCCCCAACCCGAGCTGGCCCTCAGTATTTCGACCCCAGCACTTGACATCATTTCCAGTAACAACTGCACATACGCTATTCACGCCGGCATCGACCGAAAGCGCATTGCCTGAACCCAGAGAGATTGCAGACAGGCTGCTTGGATTGTTGACATCGTTGGTGTTGCCCTGGCCGAGTTGGCCGTAGTTGTTGAGACCCCAGCAAATCAGATCGTTGTTGTCAAGAATCGCGCAAGTCACATCTTCGCCTGCAGTAATTTGCGAAGCGGAACGTCCTGAGGGTAGGGAAACTGTGGATAGTGAACTGCCCATTTCTCCAGCACCATCACCAATCGTGTTGGTATTTCCAATGCCGAGTTGGCCGTAGGTGTTGTCGCCCCAGCAGACAATGCTTGCATCATCCAACAGAGCACAGGTGTGGTCAGCGCCAAGGGCGAGTTCATCCACAGTTCGACCAGAGGGCAGAGAGACGGTGGAGAAGTCATCACCGATTTCATCAACATCGTCACCAATGTGGGTCGTGTTACCCAATCCCAATTGTCCGGCATCATTTGCACCCCAACAAACCAGATCGTTGTTGTCTAGAACGGCACAAGTGTGTGACCCGCCTGCTTCAATCATGTCGACGCTGCGACCGGTGGGCAACGAAAGATAGGGGAGCACGTCACCCATCTCGATGTATCCATCACCGAATCCATCTAAATCATCGAACCCAATCCCCAATAGGGAGATTTCACCCCAGCACTTGACAGCACCAGAGGCGTTGACGGCGCAAGAATGTGTATCAGACAATGCGAGTTGATGAACATTGAATTGTGAACCCAATAGAGCGAATGGTAGGTCGAGACCCATCTCGTCAACTTCATCACCGAGGATGAGAGAATTTCCGATCCCCAATTGGCCGCTTGAACCGTTGCCCCAGCACTTGACATCACGAGCACTGGCGAAAGCGCATGAGTGTTTTCCGCCCACTTCAAGTTCAATCGCAGTCCCAGTTGATTCGCTAGGATTGATTTTCTCAAGCAGTTCCTTGGGTGGCTCATCGCTTGGTGTACCCAGAATGTAGGTGGTCTGGGCCATCAAAAGCATGAGGGTCGCAAGAAAGATGGCCTTCCCCCTCGCGTGCGCGCGCATGAGTCTGGGCCAATTTGTTCATCCATATAATATTGGTTGGGGGCATTGGAACTGACAGCGATTACCTCAGCCCACTGAAAGCCCATTGATTAAACAATTCCGAGCCAAAGGGTGCTTTACTGAACCCATTACTTGGCCAATCTTGATGCCTCTTGGGCCTCAGTCCAGAGCTCACCAGCCGCGCTGGTCCATGCGGACCTTGAGGGACTCGATCTCGAGTCCGTCCATGGCCCGTCCGGCCATCATCGCGCTGGCTTCTGCGATCTTGTTCGGGTCCTCAAAGTGGTGCGTCGCCATGACGATGGCCTCGGCCGTGGTGACCGGATTCTCCGACTTGAAGATGCCAGAACCGACGAAGACCCCGTCCATGCCATGACTCATCAGAAGCGCGGCATCGGCGGGGGTGGCGATGCCACCGGCGCTGAAGGTGACGACGGGAAGTCGGCCCATCTCACGGACTTCTCCGAGCACTTCCAAGACGCTTGAATGCACATCGTTGAGGGAACCGAAGGGTGTATTGATGACTGTGAGTTGGTGCTCACTCGCAGCCTCGAGGCGACGGAATCCATCGCTGATGGTGGATGCGATGGTCTCGAATTCCTGCGCGGTCGAGCGCTGGATGAGATCGATCTCGGCGGCGACGATTCGGGCGTGCTGGATGGCGGCGACGACGTTGCCGGTGCCCGCTTCGCCCTTGGTGCGAATCATTGCTGCTCCTTCGACGACACGGCGAACCGCTTCGCCAAGGTTGGTGCAGCCGCAGACGAATGGGATGGTGAAATCATTCTTGGCGATGTGATAGAAGGGGTCGGCAGGGGTCAGGACTTCGGATTCGTCGACCATGTCGACGCCCAATGCCTCGAGGACACGGGCTTCCTCATCGTGACCGATGCGAGCCTTGGCCATCACGGGAATGCTCGTGGTTTCGATGATGCCGTTGATCAGGTCTGGATGGCTCATGCGCGCGACGCCTCCATCTGCGCGGATGTCGGCGGGGACCCGCTCGAGCGCCATCACGCTGGTCGCGCCCGCGTCCTCAGCGATGTGGGCCTGCTCGGGCGTGACGACATCCATGATGACGCCGCCTTCCTGCATCTTGGCGAATCCACGCTTCAGCAATTCTGTGCCTTTTCGCATCTCAGTGAGCTTGAACGACATGGCTATCGCTCCGTCCAACGTTGGTGCGCATTAGAACCTTCTCGACCGACTCAGTCGTCAGCGAGGACGGGGGAATCGCCGGTGGCAATCTCGGCATCGAGGGCTTCGATCTCGTTGCGCTCAATCCAGTGCTCTTCCTCGGCCGGCACGTCGGTGTCGGCGAAGATCGCCTCGACGGGGCACTCTGCAATACAGGCGCCGCAGTCGATGCACTCATCGGCATCGATGACCAGATAGGTCGGGAGTTCGCGGAAGGCCTCGACAGGACAGACGGCAACGCATTCCTGATACTTGGCATCCACACAGGCGGTCGTGACGACGTGGGTCATGCCCTTGCGTGGATGCACGAGGGATATGAACCTGTGCGATTCGGTTGCCTTGAATCTGGCTCATTCTGGAGGGAGGGGCAAGCCCAATCTCTCGGCCTTTTCTGCCGATCCGGCGAGAAATGTCCGGGCGTTCTCCAAGCCGTTCTGTCCAGGGTAGACCTCGAACTTGATCCGGCCTTTGACCTGCTCCTCATTGGAGTCGCTGAATTCTATAACCCCAGCAACAAGTTTGGCAAGGCTGAGTCGGATATGAAGGGTATTCCCTTCGTCGATTCGCTCTGGTAATGTATCGGATCGGGCCAGTTTGTCGAGGAGTTCGAAGCCGAGATAGGGCACAGAGGTGCGCGCCGCTTTCTTTCGGGTGATGGTGGCGCTCAGCATGGTCATCTTTGCACCGTGGTAGGACTTCACCCTCTCGCGGTCCACCTTGGCCTCGCCACCGGTCAACCAGCTCATGGCGGCCTCGATGGCATCGAGATTCCCAACCGCGCTAGAGGTTGCGATCCACGTCACATTGTGTACGGCCACACCGCTTCGGCTGCGGGGGTAGTCTATGACCCCTATGGGGTCAGGCCATCCCGTTCAAATACTGGAGGCAGGTCGCCCGGCCCGCAAGTGGGGTAGCCCCCGCGACAGATACGGAGATGAATTCCATGGCAAGTAAGGGTGCAGCATCGCGAGCAGCGTCTCGCAAGCAGAAAGACAAGTGGAAGGCAAAGCGGTGGTACCAGATCCGCGCACCTCGACAGCCTTGGCACTTCAAGCTCATCGGCGAGACCCTCGCCGAGGAAGACGAACTCCTGGTCGGTCGCATGTACGAAATCACGCAGCAAGAGGTCGATGGTGACTTCTCCAAGATGCACGTGAAGCTCAAGTTCCGCGTCACCGAGGTCATCGGTCAGGACGCAATCACCGAATTCGCCGGTCACGAGGTCCTCAAGGACCACGTGCGCCGCCAGGTGCGCCGCTACCGTGGCAAGATCGATGGCGTGGTCGATGCGATCACAGATGACGGATACTACGTCCGCATCAAGCCGTTCATGATCTCGCAGGGTCGAATCAAGGCCAGCCAGAAGAGGGCGATGCGCGAAGCCGCGCACAACGTCGTTCTGCAGGTCGCTGCCCGCAACACCTGGCTCGCACTTCAGAAGCAGATTCTCTCCGGTGAACTGGAGCAGGCGATCGAGGCCGCCGCGCGCAAGATCGCAGCGGTTCGAACCGTCATCGTTCGCAAGAGCCAACTCGTTCAGGACGGCGTCGTCGCTGGCGATGGCCCGACACTGGACGATGTCCGCGAGGACGAGGAGCGAGCAGCCGAGGCCAAGAAGGCGGCCCTGGCCGCAGCCATGGTAGAGGACGACGATGAGTCTGAGGACGAATCCGAAGACGAATCCGGTGACGAGACCTCCGATGCACCCGCCGAGGAGGCTGCCGAAGAGGCAGCACCCGAAGCGGCATCCGATGAAGCGGTCGACTACACTTCTCTGAAGGTTGCAGAACTCAAGGAACTGCTCAAGGCGGCCGGCAAGCCGGTCTCTGGCAAGAAGGCCGAGCTCATCGCGCGCCTTTCGGAGTGAGGTGACGGCGGATGGCCCGCCTCACGGTGCTCTGCGGCACGGGGATGACCGAACTCGCGACCTCAACCGAGGGCGCTGAGGTCGAGACCTTCCGTTCCGAGACGCCATGGGGTGAGGTTCCGTGTACGCGCGTGCGCGTGGGCGGGCATGAGATTCTCTTCATCTACCGACATCACCGACCCGATGGCGAGGTCAATCCGCCGCACAGTATCGAACATCGCGCCAATGTTCACGCCGCGATTTCCTTCGATCCAGCCGCCGTGGTCAGCGTGTGGTGTGTGGGAACCATGGATGCGGACTTCCCGCCCGGTGTGGTCGGTGTGGCCGATGATTGCCTCGACATTTCGGGCACGGTCTGGACTTTTCATGATGAAAAGGCCGTGCATGTGAACCGCACCGAGATGTTTGATCGTGCACTCAATGCCATCGCGACCGGTGCTCTCGAAGGTCAGGCTGACGCCGGACCGAATGCCTACCGACAGATTGTGGGTCAAGCCAGTGGGCCGCAGTTCGAGAGTCGTTCCGATGTCGAAGCCTATGCACGTCTCGGCGCGACCTGCGTCAACATGACGATCGGTGGCGAATCGCGTTGCATGTCCGAGCAAGACGCCCCGCACATCGGCCTCCTATTGTCGAGCAATTGGGCGGCCGGCAAGGACCCCAACGATGCCTTGGCCCCCGTCGACCACCACAGTGTGGAAGACCTTGCAGCGAGTATGCGAGCCCGGGTCTGGGCGGCCATCCTCGCCATCGGCGATGCGCAGTAGGTTCATCGGCTCGATGGCCAAGCGCTGCGGCATGAGACCGGTCAGTGTCGATGAATGGGTCGAGGTCGAAGCCGCAGAATCCCCCGATGGAACATGGCCCACGATGATGGGACGCGTTGCGAGATTCCACCACAAGCACGACTTCGCAGCGCCTGAGAACAACGGCCACGACATGGGTTACAGATTGGCCCTGATGATCGAAGAGCTCGGTGAACTCTCCGCGGCCATCACCAAAGGAAAACCGGCCGCGGAAGCCGCCGAAGAGCTTGCAGATGTCTTCATCCTCACACTCGGAAACGCCCTCGCCATGAATGTCGACCTCGAAGCGGAGTTCCACAAGAAAATGGACAGAATCATGCAACGCCCGTCAAAACGGGGCGGCATGGGCATCCGGGTCACCGAATATCGAGGGGAAGAAAGTTGAATCAGATTCACTTTCAATACTGAGACCGATGTCGCCGCACTGGAACATTGATCAGTTGCGCGTCCAGATGGCGTAGGTCGTTTCGTGGTCGTTATCATCGTCCGCTGGAATGGTCTCGACGACGGATTCTTTCCACTCCGCCCGGTTCCATTCTGGGAACTTGACATCGCCGGAACCGTCGGTGTGAACGGTCGTGATGTGCATCTCGTTGACGCGATCGGCGAACATCGCATAGATTTGGGCCCCGCCGATGACCCAGCAGGATTCGCAACCTTCGGCATAGGCGACCTCGATGGCGCGTCCTGGATAGAGGGCGACATCTGCCTCTGGATGACTCCAAGCCATGTCTCTCGACATGACGATGTTGACCCTCTCGGGCAGTGGGCGATAGGCGTCCGGAAGTGAATCCCAGGTTTTCCGTCCCATGATGACGGCGTTGAATCCGTCCCCTTCGGTCAATCGTTTGAATCGGGCCATGTCCGCCTTCAATCGCCACGGCAGCGAATCGCCACGGCCGATACAACCGTCGACATCCATCGCGACGATGAGTTTCAGGTCCATCGGGCTCACACACTGATCGGCGCCGTGATATGCGGGTGGTGGATATAGTCGACAATTTCGATGTGCGCCGCCGTGAAGTCATCGATATTGGTGATCGAGGGGTCGAGTCTCAGTTGCGGAAGTTCAAGCGGCACCCTGGACACCTGCTCTCTGGCCTGTTCCAAGTGATTCAGGTAGAGGTGGGCATCCCCAATCGTGTGAACCAAATCCCCCACGCCAAGGCCACAGACCTGCGCCATCATGTGGGTCAACAAGGCATAACTCGAGATGTTGAAAGGCACGCCGAGGAAGACATCCGCACTGCGCTGATACAATTGCAGGCTCAACTTTCCATTCGCCACGTGGAACTGGAAAAAGGCATGACAGGGCATCAGTGCCATCTCCTCCAACTCACCGACATTCCAAGCGCTGACAATGATGCGTCGGCTCATCGGATTCTCCTTGATCATGTGAATGGCCTCTGCAATCTGGTCGATGACCCCGCCATCCTCTGTCTCCCAGCGCCGCCACTGCTTGCCGTAGACTGGGCCGAGCTCACCGTTTTCATCGGCCCACTCGTTCCAGATGCGAACCTTGTTCTCCTGCAGGTAGGACACGTTGGTGTCACCGGAGAGGAACCACAGCAATTCGTGGATGATGCTGGGCCAGTGCACGCGCTTGGTGGTGACGGCGGGAAAGCCATCGTTCAGGTCGAAGCGCATCTGATGGCCGAAGACGGACAGGGTGCCCGTGCCGGTTCGGTCGTCCCTTTCGACACCCTCGAGGAGGATTCTGCGAATGAGGTCCAGATAGGTCTGCATGGTGAGCAGGAGGGTTCCTGCCGACGCGGTTATTGAAGACTTTCACGCACCCTTTCAGGGTGCGCCCAATGCCGCGAGGGATGCGATGAGTTGGTCTGTGAACTTTCGATACAGTTCGCCGAGCGCTGCGCGCTGTTCTTCCGCGGGTGCATCGATGATCGCCAAGAGGTCCGATTCGGATTGATTCCCGCCCGCAGGTGCGATGATCCAATCGTTCCAGGTGATCGCTTCACCATAGGAGATGCCGACACGTTTCCAGAAGCGGATCATCTTGTCGCCGGGTGCCATCACATCGCGTGCCCCGGTGATGGCCGTGGGGTGGACGGGCACATCGGGAAAACTCGCCGCCAGCCGAGCCACGCCGGTCTTGCCTCTGGACAGGAATGGCGCTTCCGTGCGCCGCGACCGAGTCCCTTCAGGGAAGATGCCCATCGACAGCCCGGCTTCCAGCACATCGGCAGCCCGACTCAGTGCATCCGCGGCACCGGACTCACGGTGGGTCCGAATCTGTCCCGTTGTGCGCATGATGAATGCGGTGAACGCCTTGCTGAAATGGGCATCCTTTGCCAAGTAATGCGTGCGCCTGCGGATGCCGGGAATGACGCCGAAGGGATCGACGTGCGAGGTGTGATTTCCAGCGATGATCACCGCACCCTTTCGCCGAACGCGATGGATGCCGCGGTAGCGATACTGGAAGATCGTTCGCAAGAGATGAGGAATCGTTGTCAGCAGTACGGTATAGCCGGGGGACTTTGGCAGCGGGATGTCCGTGCCGGGAATCCGGCACATCTCGCGAAAGGCTGCCAATGTCTCCTCCATGCACTTTCGGGGCATCACTTCTCTCTTCATGCTTGCCGATGGATTCGGGCGCAAGGTTGAGAACCGGGACCCACCGCCTTGCGTCCGTGAGGGTCGCACTCTTCCTGCTCGGCGTCCTGCTCCTGCCGATCGCCGCACCGACCGCGGTCGCATGGCGCGCCGATGGTTGGCTGTCACAGGATGTTGTCGGCGGTGAGCGCCTTCGCCTCGGCGACGAGTTCGGATGCCAGGGGATGCCCGGCCGCGATGTCGCCGATGACCTCACCGTCATCGAGGATTGCAAGGATTACCTGACTTCGAACATCGAGGCCTCTCGTTGGGGGACTGCCCCACTCTCATTCGGCATCGACAGCCGCGTCATTGATACCCCGATCAAAGAGGCGCTGACCGAATCCGGTTTCGCAATCATCGGCGGCCAATCCTACCGCGGCGACACCGATGGATTGGTCGAGATGGCGCGCAGCGGTGGGAGTCTCGAGAAAAATATAGCCAGCATTACAGACATCCAAGATGGCATCGAAGAGAATGGCTATGCCAACCTCTACTGGGAAGCCCAACTCGAAGATCTCAACGTCCGACGAGACAAGGAGGTTGTCGCCTGGATCGAGGACCAACCCTTCTGGTTCACCACCTGGGGGGAATGGCTCACCGCTTCCCACCCCCCTGTCACACTCTCTCAAAATACGACCGAGGCCACGCTCCGCGGCACGTCAACCATCCACGGACAGTGGACCACGCCCGGGACTGCCTTCCTGTCCGTTCCCGGGGCCAATATCAGTGCGGTCGAGCGCATCGATGGGCTCGAATTTCCGGTCTTGACCGAGGCGGACCGACAGCTCACACCGGGTTACCGATTGCTCGACAATCACAGCGTGATTATGACCATCCCACCCCAGGTCGAAGTGCGCATCGCATGGGATGGTGAGGGAATTGCCTTCATCTCCGGAGCGCATTTCAACAATTTGACACCCTTCATGGCAACCGGCCATCACACGACGGATTTGTTCGAGTGGAGCAAGGATTTCCAGGAGAGCCCGATTCGATTCACCTGGCTGATTGAGCCCCAAGCAGAGATCGAGCCGACGTGGATACTGCCGGCCATCGCCGTCATCACGATCCTCATCGTGCCCGGCGCGGTCTGGTGGACCCTTCGCACCGAACGCAAGGCAGACCCCGAAGAGGAATGACTCAGCCTTCGATGCTGATCCCGGCCGCATCCAATGTCGTGAGAATGCGACGCAGTGCATCGGTCTGAACGAGGGCTTCGGGGGCATAGACACCCGGTCCCAACCCGTCGCCCTCGGCCATCATCTCGGCAACATCGACACAGACCAGACCTGTGGTTCGCGCCATCGAGGACCCATCGGGTCCACCTGCATCGAACACGGTCCACACCTGATCTCCGACCTCGACCCGGAGGTAGGTGAACTCAGGTCGCGCAGGATCAAATCGCCACGCCTCGATGAGATCGGTTTCGAGGAAGTCACCGGCGAGGTAGCGATCGATATGTCCGGGCCAGCGCAGGGTGTACTCGATGAGATTTGGAATGGCGACCGTGTCGAGCAAGGACCGCACACCATCGGTGAGGAAGGCTTCCATCTCGCCACAAGGCGTCATCATTCGATGCCGTTCGCTAAGTGCGGGCGCAGCGACAATCTTGCCATCTCGGAGAATGCGCGCCGGTCGGGTGTATTCCTCGATCACATCCGAGGGCGAGAACGGTGCCATGTAGGACCAATCATCATCCGGCACCTGCGGATTGCCACCGACCCAGATTCGCGCCGAATCCGCGGGGCCATCCAGCAACGCATCGGCGACGAGAAGATTCGACAATCCCGGCGCAATACCGAGATCAAAGAGCAGTTCGGAACCGTGCTCCAAGGCCAGCGAATGAAATTCCCTCGGATCCTCAGCCGTGAAGGCAAGGTCAGCCACCCTCATCCCCTCTATAGAGAGTAGGGGTGCACGAACCGCATGGCCAACGCGCCCGGGAAGACAGTTCACGACGACATCCGAACCCGCGACGATCGACGTCACATCGTCCAACTCGATCCGTTGCTGAATCTGCACAATGGAGGGTGGTAGATCCTCAATATCTGTGAGGTCGACCAGTCGGACATCATGGCCACGTCCATCCAGAGTGACGGCGATGTAACGACCGACCAGGCCGCCGCCGAGCACACAGATGCTGGCCATCGGATTCGGATGCGCATCTCGCCCTCAAACCATCGGTTCGAGGCGACGCCTTGAAAGGCCGTTGAGCATCGGCTTAGTCGATGGTCGACATCAACCCGTGGTCGAGTGATGTCTCGACCGATTATGCCCGCATCATCGACCAATTCGGACTGGAATCCATCCCACAGGCAGAGATTCCCAATCCCTCGATTCAACACCGTCGGGGCATCATCTTCGCCCACCGCGACCTCGATGCCATCCTGCAGGCCCACGCCCGCGGCGAGCCCTTCGGCGTCATGACCGGCCTGATGCCCAGCGGACAAATGCACTTGGGCCACAAGATGGTCATCGATCAGGTCCGCTGGTTCCAGGAACAGGGCGCGGACGTCACCATCGCCGTCGCCGACCTTGAAGCCAACGCGACAAGAGGCATCAGCCTTGCAGAATGCCGCAAGGTCGCCATGGAGGAATACATCTCGAATTACGTCGCCATGGGACTCGACCCGGACAAGACCCACATCTACTTCCAAAGCATGCGTCCGATCGTTCAACGACTCGGATTCACCCTGGGCAGGAAAACGAACCTCTCAGAATTCGAAGCCATCTACGGATTCAAGGGAGATACCAACCTCGCCCACGTCCAAGCACCACTCGTCCAAGCGGGCGACATTCTCCACCCTCAACTCGACGAATACGGCGGCCTGCGTCCCATCGTCGTCCCCGTCGGCGTCGATCAAGACCCACATCTCCGACTGACGCGAGGCCTTGCGGCCAAGACCAATTGGTTCAATGTCAACGACCGCAAGAAGGGTGGCCTCAGAATCACGGTCTCCGTCATGGATGAGAATCAGCACATCGTCTCCGATGCCAAGAGTGTATTCTCACAGATCGTGGGCGCACTGAAGGGACTGGGCTACTCGGACATCATGGCCGATGCCAAGCACGGCATCTGTGACCTGCCCGCAGCCACCAGCAAGGACCGCTACCCGATCCGCATGGCCCTTCTCACACTTGAGCGAAGCATGGGCGGCCAAGGACTCCTACAGCCCAGCAGCACCTACCACCGCTTCGCCGTCGGTATGACGGGCGGAAAGATGTCGTCCTCGATGCCGGAGACCACCATCTTCCTCACCGAGGACCTCAAGCAGATGGAGAAGAAATTCAAGCGATCTTTCTCCGGTGGCCAATCCACCGTCGAAGAACACCGCCGACTCGGCGGCAACCCCGACATCGATGTCGCCTTCCAATATCTCAAGTTCTTCTTCGAAGAGGACGACGCGGCCCTCGAAGAGGTCCGCAGAAGCTACGTCGCCGGCGACATCCTCTCGGGCGAACTCAAGGCCCTGACCATCGAAAAAGCCGCCACCTGGCTCACCAACTTGGCAGAACTCCGCGACCAGAACGCCCATCTCGTCAACGAATTCCTCGCCGATGATGCTCGCCTCTGAGCAGACATCATGGCTGGCGCTATGAACTATTCACAAATATCAGATTGATGATAAATTGGAATATTAGGAACCAAACTAGCCCCACCATAGCAATCCAAATTATCGAAGGATCTTCTCCTCCTGAAATGTAAGAGTAAGCGATAATGGCTGCCGCTAAACCAACTACAAACAAAATGCGATAGAGAATTGTTGCACTCACACTCCCACTTGTCGATAGAGCCTTCCATCCATTGAATCCGAACCACTTCTGAATAAATCCCATGGCTTCACATTTGAGGTGAGGTATTTCATCTTCATCTGTTTTTTCGCTAACACATGCACATTCCATCAAGTGTACAGACTCACAAGCGTCCACTAGTGAGGTGGGTACGCTAGTTGATGTGGGCATCAATGGACCAACTCGGATGTGTTGAAAGGGGTCATCCGAAATCCCATCTAACAGTACTGTCATTCTGGCTATGGAACCGATTCACTCGTCCGTGACTGGACCAGCCCTTGACTGCGCTACTCCCGCTTCCATCAAGCCGGCGGCAGGCCCGACAGGGAGGTCGTCGATCTCGGCTTCGGTGAGCGGCCGTTCTTCGACGCCTTCTGTGAGGATCATCGAGTGTCCACAAGGGTCGAGCATCTCGAGGGTGACGCCTTCTTTCCCTTCGCGAATCTTGAGCATCTGTTCGGTGAGTTTGGTGAGATCGGTAATGGCTTGCCAATTCTCTTCGACGGCCGCTTGGCGACCGACCATGTCGATGACCTCTTGGAATCGGTTGAGGACGCCCTCGATGTTGGAGACGTAGCCCGTGCTGTGTGAGCCGGGTCGGACCTCGAGATCCAGTTCGATAAGGCGAACGGTGCAGGCAGACCCTCGGATGACCCGGATACTGAGATCCTCTGCAGAATCGATGAGATAGGTCTGACTGGAACCCTCCCTCCCTTCGGCGGGGATGAAGTCGGTTTGGCGCCATCCGCAGCCCGGGCAGGTCAGGGTGACCTGGGTGTGTTCGCCGAAGTAGGCGATCTGTTCGGTGTGGGCAAGCATCGAAAGGCCATGGTGAGCGCAGATGATGCAGTCCACGTCGATGGTGCTCTCCATGGGTTGTGCCCCCTCGGTGGTTTGTTTGAATCTATGCTTCGGGGTCGAAGACTTCGGGTTCGATGCCTCTGAGTCCTTTGAACGCGGGGGGGAGCAGGATGAGTCGGTCGTCGCCGACCTGTACGAGGCTGCCCCCGAGGTCGCCGACGATGAGCGTTTTGAGTCGGTCGATGGTCGCGGCGAACTCGACATCTCGATGGATGAGCCGCTTCAGTTCGACGATGGCGACATCGCCATCGGCGACCCAATCGAACAATGCGTCGACGCCAGATGAGTCGTGTAGCACGGCGCGGTGAATGATCGCCTCGTGCGCGTGGGCGGGCACCGGTGCATCGGGATAAAGGTCGCCGAGGTCATGGTAGGCTTGTGCCGTCGCGAGCGGTTCTGTGTGGCCCTCTGAGATGGACGGCATGTCCATCCAGCGCGGCGCATCCTCGTCCTCCATGGCACCTCCGGGGCGGCGGCAATCCTTCAATCATTGGACCCCTTCGCTGACGTGGGTTCAAGAACCTCCACGACCCCACAAGGGGCGAGGTGGGCCGTGGGAACCGTTGCCGAGGGATTCAAAAGGACCCCTCGTGTCGCGCAACCATCCCCGACGTGCTCACGCACGACTCTTGGAGGATGATTTAGATGGATGCAGAGATGACAGCGGTCAAGACGGGAACGAGTACGATCGGCATTTGCTTCGATGGTGGCGTTGTCGTCGGTGCGGATCACCGCGCGACGATGGGTCACTTCGTGGCCAACAAGAGCGTGCAGAAGCTGTTCCGCATCGCTGACAACCTCGCCTTGACGACCGCGGGTCTGGTCGGTCACGCCCAGTCCCTTTCCCGCACCCTCGCGGCTGAGATGTCCCTGTTCGAACTCAAGCGCGGCCGTCAGATGACGGTCAAAGGCGCAGCGACGATGACAGCGAACATCCTGGTCGGTCGCCCGCACTGGGTTCAGCTGCTGATCGCCGGTGTCGATGAGACCGGTGGCAGCGTCTACTCCATCGATTCGGCCGGTGGCTCGATCCCTGACGAATACTGCGCCACCGGATCCGGTTCGCCCTACATGTACGGTGTGCTGGAAGACCAATTCAAGCCCGGCATGACAGAGAAAGAGGCCCTCATTGTCGCCGCCAAGGCCCTGCTCGCCAGCGCCCAACGCGATGCAGCGTCCGGCAATGGCATGGACCTCTCGGTCATCACCGCCAAGCAAGGCTTCCGTCTTCTCACCGAAGACGAACTCAGTGCATTGATCGCCAAGTGCTGAACATTCCCTTCCCGGCGCCTGCGCCGTCCTCGACCGCCTGCCCGCAGGGCTTGCGAATCGTGATGCAGCCAGTGCTCGGGAGAGAATAGGAGAGTACCGGACATGCGTCTGACATTCCAACAAGTGAAGAAACAAATCGAGAAGATGGTGCCGAAAGGCATCGAATACGACGTCGACCTTGAGGCGGCGAGCATCGCCATCGTCACCGAGGACCCCGGGGCCTTCTCTGGGTCGGACAGTTTGGCTGGAAAGATCGCCAAGTCGATCAAACGCCGGGTCGAGATTCGACCCTCCCCCGACATCATGATGGATGCCAAGGATGCGGAGCGGAAAATTCTCGAGATGATTCCCGATGAGGCTGGTCTCAAGCGCATCTACTTCGACGGTGCCCTGTGCGAGTGCACCATCGTCTGCAATGACCCCGGTATTGCGGTCGGCCCGAAGGGCGCGACCGTGCGAGCCGTCCGCGATGAGATTGGTTGGATCATCAAAACCGAGCGATTGGCTGCCAAAGAGAGCGCGACCATGCACAATATCCGCAAGTATCGACAGGAGAATTCAGACGATCGGAAGGCGCTCCTGCGCAAGTTCGGCACCAGGATTTACCGGCCGCAGCGACCGGGAGAGACATGGTGCCGTTTGACGGCGCTCGGTTCTTATCGCGAGGTCGGCCGCGCCATGCATTTGGTGACGACAAACGAATCGAAGATCGTCGTCGATGTCGGCGCCAAGCCGACCAACAACCGCAGCGAGGTCAATCCCTTCTTTGGCGCACCCGAATTGTTGCCTTTCGAAAACCTCGATGCCATCGTCATCACCCACGCCCATATCGACCACATTGGCCTCTTGCCGATGATGTACAAATATGGTTACCGTGGCCCGGTCTATTGCACACCGCCGACGCGGGATCTGATGGTCCTTCTGCAATCCGATTTCATCAAGGTCGCAGCGGCCGAAGGCCACCCACCGCCCTATGGATTGGGCGATGTGCAGGAGATGATCAAGCACGTCGTCGACGTCGATTGGGGCAAGACCATCGACATCGCCCCGGACATCAAATTGACGATGTACAACGCCGGTCACATCCTCGGCTCTTCCTCGCTCCACATGCACGTGGGAGAGGGCAAGCACAATCTCGTCTTCAGTGGCGACATCAAGTATGAGAAATCCTGGCTTTACGACGCAGCAGCCGTCCGCTTCCCCCGGGTCGAGACCCTCATCCTCGAATCCACCTACGGCGGCGCCAAAGATTTCCAGCCGACCCGTCAGGAAGCGACCCAGGAATTGCAGGACCTCATCACCCGAGCGCTGGCGCGAAAGGGCAAGGTCTTCTGTCCGGTGTTCGCAGTCGGTCGAAGTCAAGAGGTCATGATCGCCATCGATCAACTGTTCAAATCCGGCAATTGCGAGCCCGTCACCGTCTGGTTGGATGGGATGATTACCGAGGCGACAGCGATTCACGCCTCTCACCCCGATGCGCTCAATCGAGACCTGCGCCGCAAGGTGCTGAAGGGCGGCGACGAAAATCCGTTCAACAGCCCATGGTTCCGTCAGGTCGAGAGCCGGGATCAGCGTGAGAGCATCCTGCTCGAGCCCAGCCCCTGCATCGTGCTCGCCACATCGGGAATGATGACCGGCGGCCCGATCGTCGAGTACTTCAAGCACTGGGCACCCGAGCCGAACAACACCCTCTGCTTCGTCGGCTATCAGGCGGACGGCACCCTCGGGCGCCGTCTACAGAAAGGATTCAGCGAGGTCCCCCTCAACGATGGTGGTCAGACCCACATGGTCCACATCGGCTGCGACATGGTCACCATCGACGGATTCTCTGGTCACTCCGACCGCCGTCAATTGATGGAATATGTCAAGGCGATGAATCCGAAACCGCGCACCATCATCTGTCATCACGGCGATGCCCACACCTGCGCGGAATTCCGCAAAGATTTGGCCAAGACCTACCGCGTGCGCACGCATGCTCCCAAGAATCTCGAGACGATTCGCTTGGTCTAGAACACCGGCACGTCGAATCCGGCCTCGGCAGGGTCGGGCAGGTTTTGCGCCTCGCCCGAACCACCTGAATCAGTTCTGAGCTGGGTGCCAGTCACATGTTCAACCTCTTCCGCTTGGAAGAATGCGATCACACCACTGATGGCGAAGAGGACCGAGAGAGAGAGCAGGGCCCAGGCATTGGCGTCGACGGCGCCCTCCCGGTAAATCTGGATGGTCGAGGCCAGAGCGAGCATGGCGAAGGCGATGCCGAGCACCTTGGCGCGCTGGTTCTCCATGGGTCGCAGTCCACCCTTCCTTTGATGAACCAAACCCCTACTCGGCAGCCATGGACTTCGACATCGGCGGTGACAAGGCTGCGCCGAGGAAGGCACAACGCCGAGCGAACGCCCGCACCGGTGGTGCGTTCGCCGGCTGGCTGATGACCGCGGTCGCACCTTTCGGTGAGAACGAAGAACACGCCATGGACCAAGCATTGGTGGAACTCGGACTCGGCGATGCACGCCTCATCCGCGGTGAAGGCGCGATGCTGCCACTCGGCTTTGAGCCGGGCACGCCACAGGATCTTCCGATGGGCAGTTTGGTCGAATGCCATCTCGCCAAAGCGACCGTCTCCGAATCTGGCATCGCCTCCGCAGGGGTTGCTTGGGCACTATGCAGCACGCCCGAGGAGGATGAGTGCGCCATTGTCTGCACCCTCGCACACCCCGGCTCAATGGAGGAGTGCGAGGCCGAACTGCGTCGCAATCTACAGCGCAAACTCGGCAATCGCGACCTCGAACTCCGCAAAAATGAGGCCGGCCGCGCCATGTTCGAGTGCGCGGTCGATGAGATCGAAGCGCAGGAAGGATTCCACGGCGTCGTTCTCGCCGCACTGATCCTGCCCAATTCTCTCAACATGGGCAGCGCGCCGAGCGGGCCGACCCGTTCTCGCAACGCGGGCATCTCGAGTGTTGGCGGCAGCCTTGGGGGACCGGCCGGTATGTCCGGTTCCGGTGCAAGCGATTTCGGATTCTGAGCGAATTCGTCAAGAACTCCCGTGCGCCCGAGTCAACCCATGGTCTGGAATGTCCGCCTCTGTGAGGGGTGCGCGCGGACCTTTGGGCGAGACGGCGAATCCGTGAATAGCCGATGCCCACACTGCGGTAGCGCAGCCTCCAAGGTCATCTCGAAGCACTTGAAAGCGAGCGATGCCCGAGACGCCGTCTCAATGTCCAATGTTCCGCTTGAGATCAGAGGCGAACTCTCCGCCTGGATGGCCAAGGAGAAACTCCGGGATGCTCCCACCCCCGTCCAGTCCATCGATGGAGCCCGGGTTCTGCTCGATGCGAGCGATGAGAATCGAATCGTCACCCTCGAAATGATTGAGATCGCCATCTCGAATCAGAATTCTGTGATGGACGCGGAGTCCTTCATCGAACAAGCCTGTGCAGAGGGGCAATTGCTGCGCCTCGCCGATGGCACATGGCAGCGCATCTAGGCGAGATGCGAGACCCAGAACGCCGTCGCGCGCTCCATCGCATCGGCCCTGGCTTCGGCATCTCCACAGATATGGGCACCGACATTTTTCAGAATCTTGAACGCGAAGGCGCGATGCCGTGGCTCATTCAAGGGGAAGCGAATGCCGAACTTCCAAATGCCTGACATGTGTCCTTTGGCTGAAATTTTGACCGTCCTGGTCTTGATACAGATCGCATCGTCCAGCCACTTTTTCTCCTCGAGGGAGTCAAAGGAATGCATGCAACCCTCGTACACCTTCAATTCCATGTGCGGAATCTGCGGGTGCAATCCCTGAACGAAATGAAGCGGGGTCCAATCATCGGCATCCCCATGCAGAATCAACATCGGTGCGGTCGACCAATCCTGCACGACCGGTCGCATGTGTGCCGCGGGATAGAACGGCAGATGCGCGGCGAATGGCTCTGCCCCGAAGGCTTTGATAATCGGTTTCCAGGCCGCATACAGTGCGACCGTCCCACCCAAACTCCAACCCGTGACACCAATCTTGGCAATTCGAGGATCATTCGCAAGCATCGACTGTGCAGCGAATGCATCGGCGAGCATCATCGCGTGGGTGACAAACATCTGGTTGTCGACGACCGAATCAACTTCCCGCGATGCGAAGGAATGAATCTGGCACACGGCGAAGCCGGCATCGAGCCAGTTCGCGACATGGATGGCGTGGTGATCCGACCAGCCCCGACTGCCGTGGCTGGATACCACGCAACCGAATGGGCCGTCGCCCTCGGGCAGGTGGAGATCAGCGAAAACAGTCTGTTTTGGGGTCTTGTGTAGATGTTTCAGAATGTGGTGGATCTCAAAGGGATTCGATGATTCGAATTCAATCCGCTCCACCATGGGTCGCCCAGAAGGTCATCGTATGAAAGAGAACGTTCAAACAGCGCAGCCGCCGCGAACGGCTCACTGGACCCGTGGGTTAGCTTGGCTATGCTCGGAGCTTTGGGAGCTTCAGACCTCAGTTCAAATCTGAGCGGGTCCACCAATCAATACATATTGAGCCGCTCAGGTTTGAACCAGCGACTCGCTGATCAATAAAAATCGATACAGCCGCGAGTCGCGTGGTTTGGACCTGCAGCGCGCGCAGCG
>Ga0114999_10003932_pt1 | contig 18303 bp, 15 predicted proteins | sample ArcticOcean_MG_C_3_FD_89820 | JGI IMG/M metagenome (GOLD analysis project Ga0114999, IMG submission 89820) | Marine microbial communities from western Arctic Ocean - ArcticOcean_MG_CB8_126 | ecosystem: Environmental > Aquatic > Marine > Oceanic | place: Arctic Ocean: Canada Basin | collected...
ACCGCCAACACCGCCAACACGCCTGACCCAGCCCCGAACCAACCGCCGCCCCCGCTCCCCCCGTCCTGGGGGACGTAGCCGAGGTTGGGTTCAACGAGACTCGTTGAACAGTTCCCTGCCAATGAGCATTCGGCGGATCTCGGAGGTCCCGGCGCCAATCTCGTAGAGTTTGGCGTCCCGCAGCAACCGGCCGGTGGGATAATCATTGATGTAGCCATTGCCGCCCAGCAGTTGGATCGCATCGAGGGCCGACTGGGTTGCCGCCTCGGCGCAATGCAGGATGACGCCAGCGGCATCCTTGCGGGTGGTCTCGCCGCGATCGCAGGCGGCAGCCACGGCGTAGAGGTACGCGCGGGAGGCACTTGTGCGGGTGTACATGTCGGCAACTTTGCCCTGTACAAGCTGAAATTCGCCGATCGCCTGATCGAACTGCTTGCGCTCGTGCACGTAGGGCGTCACGACATCGAGGCATGCCTGCATGATGCCGACCGGGCCGGCGGCCAGGACAACGCGCTCGAAGTCGAGGCCGCTCATCAGCACGCGCACGCCACCGTTTTTCTCGCCGAGGATATTGGCCGCGGGTACCGGACAATCGTCAAACGTCAGCTCGCAGGTGTTTGAGCCGCGCATGCCGAGCTTGTCGAGCTTTGGCGAACGGCCGAAGCCCGGCAGGTCGCGCTCCACGATGAAAGCGGTGATGCCGCGCGGGCCCGCGTCCTTCTCGGTGCGCGCGTAGATTACATAGGTGTGCGCGTCGGGACCGTTGGTGATCCACATCTTGGAGCCGTTCAGAATGTACTGGTCGCCGTCCTGCTCGGCCTTGAGTTGCAGGCTGACGACGTCGGACCCGGCCTGATGCTCACTCATGGCGAGCGCCCCGACGTGCTCGCCGCTGACGAGGCGCGGCAGATAGCGAATGCACTGCTCGGGAGTCCCATTGCGAGAGATCTGGTTGACGCACAGATTAGAATGGGCGCCGTATGACAAAGCGACCGACGCCGATGCGCGGCTGATTTCTTCCATGACGATGGCGTGTGCAAGGTACCCCAGTCCGGCGCCGCCGTAGTCGGGTGACACCGTAACGCCCAGCAGTCCGACGTCGCCCATCATTCGCCACAGGTTGAGGGGAAACTCATTGGAAGCGTCGATCTTGCGGGCAAGGGGCGCGATCTCCTGCGCGGCAAATCGGTTCACCTGCTCTCGCAGCATGTCCAACGTCTCATCGTGGCCGAACTTAAGAATGTCGTAGGTGCTTTGCACGCGCGCTCCGCATGGGTGGGTTGAAAGACGTTGGCGGATGCGGAGATGCCTGGCGACAGCCGTCGGCGTACGCCCGGCATCTATCACGATGGGTGGCAACCATCACAATGGGCCGCAACTATCACATTGGGCTGCGGCGCTGGCCGGTGCCTAAGCTATCGCTCCCCCGTGTGCCAGCCAACATCTCGGGCCGAATTATGAACCTGGTTGGCCACATCAAGAATCAGGGCAAAGAGAGCCATGCGGATGACGATACCGTTTTCGGTTTGTCTGAAGATAGCGAGGTTGGGATTGTTGTTGAGATCGTTGTCCAGTTCGCTCGCCTCACCGCGCGAGTCGCGTGGCAACGGATGCATGATGACCGTATTCGGTTCGCAGTATTCCGTGTAAATCGCCTGGTTCAGGCGAAACAGCCCACGGTACTTATCTGCTTCAGCCTGATTCGGAAATCGCTCTTCCTGTGTTCGTGTGACATAAATGATGTCGGCCCGCTCGATGCCGGCGGCAAGATCATCGCGCTGGTCGACCTGGTGGCCGCGGCGCCTGAGGTATTGCACGTACTCTTCTGGCAATGCCAGTTCCGGTGGCGAGATGAGGGAGAACCGAACGTCATCAAAGAGCGCAAGGAGCTTGCAGAGCGAATGTACCGCGCGCCCGTACCGCAGGTCGCCGACGAGCGCGATGCGGAAGTCGTCGACCGCCTTGCCGTGGCCGGCGAGTTCCTTTTGGATGGTGTAGAGATCGAGCAAGGCCTGGCTCGGGTGCTCGTTGGCGCCGTCGCCGCCATTGATGACAGGTCGTCGGCTGGCCCGCGCAAACTCCTCAACCGAGCCTTCCAGTTGATGCCGCATAACGATGACGTCGCTGTAACCTGAAAGTACGCGTGCGGTGTCGTAAAGTGATTCGCCCTTGGCGATCGCTGACGCCTTGACGCCGGTGGTCTCGCGAACCTCCCCACCCAGCAGGTTGAATGCGCAACCGAAACTGACGCGGGTCCGGGTGCTGGGTTCGAAGAACATGTTGCCGAGAATGGCGCCTTCAAGCACCCGGGTCAGTCGTTGTCGCTCGGCATATGGCGCCATCTCGTCTGCGACGTGAAAGATACGTTCGATGCTCGCCCGGTCAAACTGGGACACCGAGAGGATATGACTGCCAACAAGCTCCATCTCAGCCGGCCGACTCCTGGTGCATCGAGGTCAGGTGTTCGCGCATCCAGCAGTTGGCCTGGTCCTTGTCCGTGCTTTCGTGCCAGTAAAGAAAGGTCTCAAGTGGTGGCGCGTCGAACGGCAGTTCGAAGTAGGTGACGTCCCAGGTTTCTCCGACGAGACGGGCGAACTGGGACGTGGCGGTCATGACGAGATTGGTGTTTGCGACGAGGGCCGGTGCGACCAGGTGGTGTTGCGTGCGCAAGACGATATTGCGGCGCTTGCCCATCTTGCCGAGCGCGAGGTCGACGTGGCCAAGGCCGCCGCGCCTGCTGGAGACCTGAATGTGAGGCAATTCCAGATAGGTTTCGAGCCGTAACGGGTTCTCGATGGCGGGGTGGTCCCGCCGAATCATGCAGACCTGATGGTCCGTGAAGAGGTGGGCCTGCAGCACGTGGGGGTCGGGTGTGAGCGCGATGTCGACCGCGAAGTCCAGATTGCCGGCCGCGAGTTCGATGTTCATGTCCCGCCGCCGTACCTGGTAGCAGTCTATGCTGACATTGGGCGCTTCATCTTTGATCCGCTTGACGAGAACCGGCAGCGTCACTGCCTGATTGAGGTCGTGCATGCTGACCCGAAAACGCTTGTCAGATTCTTCGGGTTTGAAGCGCTCACTGTCCTGAACGCTCGAACGGATCAGGGACAGTGACTGTCGAACCGAGCCGATGATGTTCTGCGCGACGGGCGTCGGGACCATCCCGTCAGCGGTCCGCATGAAGAGGGGGTCCCCAAAAAGATTTCGCAAGCGCGACAGTGAGTTGGAAACCGCGGGCTGGGTGATCCCGATGATCTCGCCGGCGCGGGTTAGGTTGCCTTCCGTGTAGATGGCGTCAAACACCACAAAAAGGTTGAGGTCAATCTCGCTGAGCTTCACGCAGTTGGGCCTGGTCGCTGGTCGGTATGACGAGTGGAAGACGCGCCGAAAGGGGCAGAAACGATCCACTTTGGAAATGCCTGACACGCGTTTGGATGGAGTGATTATCGAGCATCGTTCGTACTTATAGTAAGCCCCGCGCGTCGTCTGCGCCAGTCATGTCGCGGCTCAGGGCGCAACGGGTGTCACTGTGAGATCGTAGATTTGCCGCTGGCAGCCGAGCCCGAAACGCCTTGAGTTTCGTTAACCCGTCGTGAATAGTGGCCGCCATTGCATGACTACGGCGATTGGCGGGTGGACTTCTGTCCAAAAACAGGTCGGGACGATTCTTGCGCCGGGATGTTTTATTGATGTGGGACTCTGATTAGTGCGTTGGTCAGGGACCTTGGGCGAAATCGACGTTTCAGTTGATCGAAAGGAGTAGACATGAGTGAAGCCGGGGCTGCGAGGCTTCCATACAGTTTCGCGAAGCGACACGGCGTGTTGCTGGTCAACGATGAGGGCACTGCAGATGTCCTCTTTCGGGATCGGCTGACACGGGTCGTCCTTGCGGAAATTCGGCGCGTCGCGGGCGCCCGCTTCGGTTTGCGGCGGGTGGACGAAGGAACCTTCGATGCGCGTTTGTCGGGTACCTATCAGACCGACAGTGGCGAAACCATCCAGATGATGGAAGGGATCGGCGAGGAAATGGATCTCTCCAGCCTGGCCGACCTGATCACGGAGAGTGACGACCTGCTTGAGCAGGAGGACGATGCGCCGATCATCAAGTTGATCAACAGCTTGCTCGCCGAGGCGATTAAGGTGGGGGCGTCTGATATTCACATCGAGACCTACGAGACCCGGCTCGTCGTGCGCTTTCGTGTCGACGGGGTGTTGCGTGAGGTGGTTAGTCCGCGCCGCGCGCTTGCGCCGCTGCTGGTCTCTCGCATCAAGGTCATGGCCAAGCTCGACATTGCCGAGAAGCGGCAACCCCACGATGGTCGGATCTCGGTTCGGGTGGCGGGCAAGGAAGTTGATGTGCGCGTATCGATCATTCCGGCCAGCAAGGGCGAACGGGTGGTGATGCGGCTCCTGGACAAGCAGGAGGGCCAGCGTGATCTCGTCCATCTCGGCATGAATCCTGGCGACATGACCCGCATGAAATCACTGGTGACGCGCCCGCATGGCATCATCCTCGTGACCGGCCCCACCGGTTCGGGCAAGTCGACCACGCTATATGCCTGTCTGCAGCGACTGAATGACCGGTCCAGGAACATCCTGACGGTCGAAGATCCCATCGAATATGACGTTGAGGGCGTTGGCCAGACCCAGGTCAACAGCAAGGCCGACATGACCTTCGCCAAAGGTCTGCGTGCAATCCTCCGGCAAGATCCGGATGTCGTTATGGTCGGCGAGATTCGGGACTATGAGACCGCCGATATCGCCGTGCAGGCGAGCCTGACTGGCCATCTGGTTTTGTCGACCCTGCACACGAACACCGCAATCGGTGCGGTCACGCGGCTGGCGAATATGGGCGTGCAGCCGTATTTGCTCAGCAACTCGTTGATCGGTCTGATCGCCCAGCGACTGGTCCGCGTTTTATGCGAGCACTGCAAGGAATCCTACACGCCCGATGCGTACGAATGCGAGATGTTGAGGCTCGCGGAACCGCCCCGGATTTACCGCGCGAGGGGCTGTGATCACTGTGCAGGGGACGGCTACGCGGGACGCCAGGGTATCTACGAGGTGATTGTGGTCGACGACGACCTTCGTCGCCTGATCCACAGTGGCACCTCGGAACTCGACATGGAGATTCACGCGCGCACGTTCTCGACCGGCATTCGGGATGATGGCCGCGCGAAGATCCTCGCCGGCGTCACGACGATCGACGAAGTCCTTCGCCAGACATTGGAAGACTGAGCATGGGACTGGCTGCAGCCCGTTTTGGGACAAGAACTAGCCAGACAGGACACTAGATGCCGGCATTCGAATACGTTGCCCTTAACAACAAGGGCCGCGAACAGACGGGCGTGCTGGAAGGGGACAGTTCGCGTCACGTCCGGCAGATGTTGCGGGACAAGGGTCTTGCGCCACTCAGCGTCGATGTAACCGCTGAGAAACGCGCGGCGGGCGATTGGTCAGCCCTCTTCAAACCGTCTCTGTCGGTTCGGGAACTCGCGCTCGTTACCCGTCAACTCGCGACCCTGATCGCTGCGGGCTTGCCCGTTGAAGAAGCGCTGCTCGCGGTCTCCCGGCAGAGCGAGAACGCGCGCACCCAGGCGATGCTGGTTGGCGTCCGGTCGAAGGTCATGGAGGGCTTTTCGCTCGCCAACAGCCTTGCGGAGTTTCCTCGAGGCTTTCCGGGGCTCTATCGGGCGACCGTCGCCGCGGGCGAATCAGCGGGGCACCTGGATCTCGTACTGAATCGCCTGGCGGACTACACCGAATCGCAGCAATCGTCGCGGCAGCGCATTCAGCAGGCGATGGTGTATCCGGTCATCCTGTTCGTGCTGACCTTATCGATTCTCGCGGGACTGCTCGGCTATGTGGTGCCGGATATCGTCAAGGTATTCCAGGACACGGGGCAGGATCTGCCGACACTCACGGTAGCGATCATCCGGGTATCTGATGGCGTTAAGAATTACGGGCTCTGGGGCGTTTTGCTGATCATTATCGCGAGTTTTGCGATCAACCGGGCGCTGACATTACCGGGCGTTCGAATGGTCTGGCACCGGCGCCTGCTGCACCTGCCGCTCATCGCAAAGATGAGCCGAGGGCTCAACGCGGCGCAGTTTTCCCACACGCTCGCCATCCTCACCTCAAGCGGTGTGCCGCTGGTCGATGCCATGCGAATCGCAGGCCAGGTGATGCAAAACGACTGGTTGCAGGCCAAGGTGGCCGAGGCGACGGTCAAGGTCAGCGAGGGTAGCAGTCTGCATCTGGCCCTGGATCAAAGTGGTTACTTTCCGCCGATGATGCTGCACATGATTGCGAGCGGTGAATCGAGTGGCGAACTCGACCAGATGCTGTCACGTGTGTCGACGCATCTGCAGCAGGACGTTGAGATGCTGCTTGGGATCATGTTGAGTCTGTTCGGGCCATTCATGCTAATTGTTATGGGCGGTGCGGTGTTTACTATCGTGATGGCGATTCTTCTGCCCATCATGAATCTCAACCAACTGGTCGCTTGAACGCGTACAAGGCATCGCGGTCTGACATGTGCAGGCATTACTGGCCGTGTGCGGCTAAAATGGGGGATCGACATGGTTTTTCGTACGTACTTTCATCGCGCAAACGATGTATTGATGGAGCAGGACAAGTGATTGACCGGGTGGCAGAGGGTTCAGGGGTAGGCGCGCGACGCACCGGCACGCGGCTCAGCCTGCCAGACCCATACATGGATGTATCGGCACGGAATCGACGACGTACCTCGTTGATTGGTAGTGAACGAGCTGAAGCCCGCGACCCTGAGCGCAATGCTCGGCAAGCCCGTGAACAAGTCCCTGAGCAAGACCCGGAAAGAGTGCAGCAGGCGCTTTTTCAACAACCGACCGGTGTGAAGGGTCGGGCCGAAGCCGGCTTTACGCTAATCGAGATCATGGTCGTCGTGGTCATTCTCGGCATTCTCGGTGCCCTGATCGTGCCGAACGTCATTAGCCGGCCGGATGACGCGCGGGTTCAACGCGCGAGCGCCGACGTGCGGGCGATCGCAAACGCACTGGAACTCTACCGAATGGACAACGGCAACTACCCGAGCACCGACCAGGGCCTGGATGCGCTGGTGTCAGAACCCAGTGGCTATCCGGAAGCACGGCGCTGGAATCCGGAGGGATACCTCGGCAAGATGCCAATGGATCCATGGGATGAGCCCTACCTCTATTACAACGAGGGCCGCTCGTACGATGTCTATACCTTCGGCGCGGATCGCAAGGAAGGGGGCGAAAGCTATGACGCGGACATTCGCTACTCGGATCTGTAGCGTAGCCAGGGGGCGAGCGCGTGTGGTCGGGGGCGTTTGTCGCTGCGGGGCGGGTGCCGCATCCAGCGCGGGTTTTACGCTCGTTGAGGTGTTGGTCGTGCTGCTCGTCGTTTCGATCATGGCGGGGATGGTCATTGCCAACTTCCCGTCCATCTCGGCCAATACTGACTACGAGCACGAAGCGGAGCGGCTTCGCTACGTCTTCAAGCTCGCCCGGGATGAGGCTGAACTACAGGCAACAGAGTATGGCTTCCGAGCCGACCGGGAAGGCTATCAGTTTCTGGTCTACGACGACCTGGCGCTCACCTGGAGCGTCCTTGATGAGTCGCCGTTCGACGAACGAGAGCTTTCCGACATGCGCCTTGATCTGAAGGTCGAAGGCGAAGCATTTCAGCTCGTGGACGCTGGCACGTCTGATGACAGCGGACCGACCCGGAAGTCGGCCGCACCGCAGGTACTGTTGCTGTCGAGCGGTGAGACGACGGCCTTCAACGTTACGCTGTCGTCCGCCGACCGCGCGTGGGAGCGGACCCTCGTTGCGGATGGCTTCGCAACGATTGAGTTCGAAGACGAGATTGAGCGAGCGCGGCAGCGAAGAGACGACGATGGGCGAGACAGGCGCCGATGAACCGTGCAGATGGATTCACGTTGATCGAGATCATGGTGGCCCTCGCGGTTTTTGCCATCGTCTCGTCCGCGCTTATCCGCAATGCATCGATGGCAGTAAAACAAACTCAGATCCTGGAAGACAGGTCCCTGGCATTCTTCATCGCAGAGAACCGCATTAGTGAACTGCGTATTCCGGAGCGCGTGGACGATGCGTCGTTTCCGGCAACAGGCACGCAGCGCGAATTCGTCACGATGGCGAATCGGCAATGGGAGGTCGAAACCCTGATTGAAGCCACTGAGAATGAAGGGATGCGCCGGATAGACGTGGCCGTCTACCGACAGGACGACACGGACCGCAACGTCGTTCACAAGTTGACCGGGTTTGTGGGGCGACGCTGATAATGAAGCGGTCCGGGGGGTTCACATTGGTGGAGGTGCTGGTCGCGATCGCGATATTCGCGATGCTCGGTCTTGCCGCTAATCAGATGTTGCGAACCGTTATACGCAGCCACGACGCGACGCAAGCCTCTGCGACCCGGATGCATGATGTCACCCGTGCGCTCGCGGTGATTGAAAGGGACCTTAGCCAGGTCGTCTATCGCGGCATCCGCGATGAATACGGTGATCCCAAACCAGCGCTGGAGATGGGATTGGACGACTACCTGATCGAGTTCACGCGCACGGGTTGGCGCAATCCGCTGTTCCGACCGCGCGGGGATCTGCAGCGGGTTGCTTATGCATTTGACGATGGTCGCCTGGTGCGACATTTCTGGCGGGTTCTTGATCGTGCCGAGGACGCAGAACCGGTCACCCAGGTACTGATGGAAGACTTGGAAAGCGTCCGCGTTGCAGGCTTTGACATAGCAGGCGAAGCCGCTGACACCTGGCCCCAGGTCACTGAAGATGCCGAGTCCCTACCCGTTGCGATTGAAGTGATTCTCTCCAGCAAAACGCTGGGTGACCTCAGACGCGTTGTTCCTTTAACACGCGTTGCGAAGGTCTATTCGGGCCCTGACGGCACCGCAAATGATGGTCGGGGCACCGATGATCCCACAGACCGTTCTGATGATCGTTCCGATGAAGGAGAGGCGAATCAGGACGGTGAGAGCAACCGCCCTAACAATACCAATTCGGCGACCGGCGACGGGACGCCTAACCAATTGAACCGACCGCGGAGGACTGAGTGAACGCCTGTTCGGTCAACACGGTGCTTTCTGATGGTTCATTCAACAACGCTAATCCTGGCGGCGACGCTGTCCACACAAGACCAGCCAGCGGGCGAGTTGCGAGATCGTTCAGAAAGGCATCGCCCGGAAGAGCAGGGCCCGGAAAGGTAGCGCTCGGAAGGGCATTTCCCGGACGGCCCAAAAAGCCATTGGCAAGCCGGCGAGGTACCCGCGGCGGCACGCGATCGACCCAGCGCGGAGTCGCGCTTATTACAATCCTCTTCATTGTCGTCGTCGCGACGGTGCTCGGTGTGACGATGGCGCGGGACCAACACCAGTCGATTCATCGGACACGCAATGCCCTCGAGCAAGGTCAGCTAAAGCAGTTTGCGCTGGGGGGCGAAGAACTGGCGCGGCAGATTCTCTACGAGGACTTCAGCGAGAATCCCAACAAGGATCATCTGGCAGAGACCTGGGCGTCTCCAGAGCTGCAATTTGAACACCCCGACGGATTGGTTGAGTTGCAGATCGAGGATCTTCAGGGGCGATTCAATCTCAACAGTCTGATGGATCTAACGACATCTCGCGGCCGGCAGCAGCAGACCCGGTTCGTGGCTCTGCTGACGACGCTGGCGATCGACCCGGTTGTGGGAGCCCGCATCGGTGACTGGGTGGACCCGGACCAGGTCGTGCGCAGTGCCGGTGCGGAAGACTACGCGTACCTTGGGCTCGCCCAGCCGTACCGAACCGGTGGTCAGCCGATGGTCGATGTCTCGGAAATGCGTGCGGTTTTGGAGATGGATCCGGAACGCTACGCATTGTTGGAGCGAGAAGTGGCAGCGGTGGCCGACCCACGTGCAGCCTTGAATGTTAATACGGCGTCGGCCGTCGTACTGCAGGCAATGATCCCCTCGCTCACGCTGGAAATGGCCGAAGGCGTCGTCGCGATGCGTGACGAGCAGGAGGGATTTGATCAGGTGAGCGCATTCCTCGCGGCTGCCGGTTCGCCGCCCGGGTCTGCGGCGGCGTTGGTGGGCCTTGGTGTACAATCGAGCTTTTTCCGGGTGACAGTGCGCGCGACGCTTCAAGATCGTGTGGGATATCTCACCAGTGTGATTCAGCGCAGCCCCATTGACGGCTCCATGCACGTGATTTACCGGGACTTCACCAAGCGATTTCAGCCTCGCATACAAGAGGTTGATCCTGGCGATAATCCTGGTTTGACCAATGTCTGACGCCATGCTTTATCTGCGACCCCGTGGCAGCAGTTTCCAATGGCTCATTCTGGATGGGGACGTGGTCAGCGTGCGGGGTGAGGGCACCGCGGACGACTTCGACGCGGCGATGGAATCACTGGCGTTCGAGGGGCCTGCACGCCTGCTGATACCCGCGGAGGACGTGCTTCTGACGTCGGCGGATGTGCCGAGCCGGCAAGCGAAGCAGATTGCGCAAGCCGTGCCGTTTGTTATCGAAGAGGCGCTCGCAGCGGACATCGATGAGTGTCACTTTGCGATCGGGGTGAGAAACCCGTCAGGTGCCATCCCGGTCGCCGTGATAGAAACGGTGAAACTTCGCTCGATGCTGGATGCACTCGGTGCGCTGGGGCTGAATGTCGTGGCGGCGCGAGTCGATGCACTCTGTTTGCCAGGTAAATTTCCGCAGTTGGTGGTTGACCCACAGCGTCTGCATTTGCGGACGGGCCTCAATGAGGGACTGGGACTCGAACGTGAACACCTGAGCACAGTTCTTGAGTTGCTTGACCGACAACAATTGGATGCCCTTACAATTCGGGTCGCTGGCGACGTCGACATTAGCATTGAGTTGGCGAGCATCAACGGTGACGGAGAGGTGACGCTTGCAGCGGACCCACTCCTTGATGATGTCTTTGAGCTGATGTGCCGCGACTTTGATGCGGCTCCGCTGGAAATGCTGCAGGGTGACTTCAAGGTCGCTGAGGTTGTCACGCAAGGTTCCGGCGGCTGGCGATCCGTCGCCATTCTTGCGGCGTGCGCCTTTTTTCTGCATGTCTTGCTGTTGTCCGGGCAGGGCATCTACATGAGCCAGCAGGCTGCGGTCTATGAGTCGCAAGCCACCGAGCTTTACCGGACAATGTTCCCGGCGGACAAGAATGTGCGCGATCTGCGCAGGCGTTGGCGAAATCATCTCGGCGGCTCTGCGGGGTCTGCGGACGGCGCTTTCATCAGCGTGTTTGGTACACTGGCGGCGCAACTGCCGGGTTCGCAGTTGACCCTCAACAACGTCAATTTCAACGAGAGCCGGGGCGATCTCATTCTTCAGTTTGAGGCAGGACGCAGTGAGGAACTCGTGTCGTTCTCGCAAACGCTCACGGGCCTTGGGCTCGATGCGGAGATCGGTACGATCACTCAGGAGGAGGACCGCGTAAGGGGCACGATCAAGGTGGGCACGGGTGGCTAGATTGACAGAATCGTGTGCTGGCCCTAGTGCAATGCGAGGACCCATCGATGGCGCTTAAGGACCTTCCGCAAGTTCGTCGGTTGATGGACGCGTACCGTGGGCTTGAGAAACGCGAGCAATGGGCGCTCAAGGGACTCGCAGGTTTCTTCGGGCTGCTGATCCTGTACCAGATGGTGTGGTCGACCGCATACAGCTATCGTGAGAACGCTCGGCAGTCGCGAGACCGGGCACATGATCTCATTCAGTACATGTGGGCGACGGAGGTCGATGCCCGCAAGGCAGACAAGGGTCCGGCCGGCGGACCGAGCGGCCAGTCTTTGCTGACAGAGACATCCCGGTCGGCGCAGCGATTTGGCATCAAGCCGAATCGACTCCAGCCGGAGGGTGATGATGGCGTTTCGGTCTGGTTTGACGGGGTACCGTTCAATCAGCTCATGAGTTGGTTGGGCGACCTTGAGAAACGGGGAACGGCGGCAGTGCGGCAGATTTCCATTGATCGTCAGGAACTCTCAGGGCGGGTCAACGCACGGATTGTGCTTAAGGGTTGATGGACAAGAATTAAGTAAAGCGGGCAGGTGGTCAGGTCAGGTACCCCGGTTTCTTGCGATGCAGAGCGACCATTGATCAGTGGAAATCCCGCGACTTGAGCGCGAAGTGCGACAGGTACTGACTCAGGTCTTCCACATGCCCGGCAATGATGTGAATCACGGATGCCTGGCGCTCCAACACCCCCTTTATCTTGAGCAAACGTCCCTGGACGACCGCTGCTCGATAGCGCTCAAGTACCCTTGGCCAGATGATGACATTGATGTTGTTCGTCTCATCTTCGAGGGTCAGGAAGATGACGCCAGACGCAGATCCCGGACGCTGCCGTCCGGTCACAATGCCTGAAATCTGCACAAAGCGGCCATGATTCAGGTCTTTCAGTTCTGCACCGGTCCGACATTGCGTGAATGGACCGCCATTTTCCCGAAGCACGGCCATGGGATGGCGTCCCAGGGTCAGGCCGAGTGAAGTATAGTCGGCGCGCAGATCATCGGTCTCAAGCGGTTGCGGAAAATCGACCGGTTCCTCTACCCGTCGATCTTTCGGCCGATCTCCCGATAGATTGGTGGAAGATGATTGATTGAGGTACGCATTAGCATCCCTGGATGCGTCCGCGACCCGCTCGAGTGGGGTATCGGGCAGAATGCCGCGCGCTTCCCAGTGGGTCTTGTAACGGTCTCCTGACAGCGCCTTGAAGGCGCCGCCTTCAGTCAGGCGGGCAAGGTCGCCCCGGTCCAGCCGTGCTCGTCTTGCGATGTCGGTCAGGCTGCGGATTGGCTGTTGCTCGCGAGCAGCGAGGATGCGATGGGCAGTCTCTTCCTTAAGCCCCTTTATTCGTTGAAAACCCAGTCGAATAGCGGGTTGGTGACGGGCCACTTCGCTCAGGATGTAGTCGCTTCTGTGGTCGCCAATGTACGTTGGGCTTTCGAGTGTTGATTCCCAGGTGCTGTGGTGGATATCGACCGGGCGCACTTCGATATCGTGTCGCCTGGCGTCCTGTACCAACTGCGACGGTGAGTAAAAGCCCATCGGCTGGCTGTTCAACAAACCGCAGTAAAAGGCCGCAGGTTCATGCCGCTTCAGCCATGCCGAGATATAGACCAGCAAGGCAAAGCTTGCGGCGTGGGATTCTGGAAAGCCGTAGTCACCAAAGCCCTTGATCTGCTCGAAAATCCGTTCTGCAAAGTCCCGGTCGTGCCCCCGCTCAAGCATGCCTTCTATCAGTTTGACACGAAAGGGCTCAAGCCCGCCTTTGCGCTTCCAGGCGGCCATAGCGCGCCGCAACTGATCGGCTTCGCCGCCAGTAAAGCCGGCAGCAACCATCGCGAGTTTGATGACCTGCTCCTGGAAGATGGGGACACCGAGTGTGCGTTCCAGGACCGCTTTCACGGCATCATTGGTGTAGGTAACCGCTTCTTCGCCATTGCGGCGTTTGAGGTAGGGATGCACCATGTTGCCTTGAATGGGACCGGGGCGAACGATGGCAACTTCAATGACGAGATCGTAAAAGTTCTTTGGTTTCAGGCGAGGCAGCATGGATATCTGGGCACGGGATTCCACCTGAAAGACACCCACGCTGTCACCGCGCTGCAGCATCTGATAGGTCAGTGGATCTTCAGGCGGTATGCTCGCAAGGCTGAGATTGGTGCTGCGGTATTCATTGCTCAGGTCCAGTGTTTTACGAATGGCGGTCAGCATGCCAAGGGCAAGCACGTCGACTTTGAGAAGGCCGAGTGCTTCGATGTCATATTTGTCCCATTGAATGATCGTGCGGTCGTCCATCGCCGCGTTCTCGACCGGAACCAGATGGGATAACGGGCCGCTTGAGATGATGAATCCGCCGACATGCTGTGACAGATGTCGCGGAAACCCAAGCAGCTGATTAACCAGAGACATAAACTGATTAATGATAGGACTGCCTGGGTTGATCCCGGCGTCTTCAAAGCGTTCCAGCAACTCTTCCCGACGATCCCACCAGGACAGGGATTTGGCGAGATGGTCGACCAGTTGTTGATCGAGACCTAATGCCTTGCCAACATCACGAACCGCGCTTTTGGAACGGTAGGTGATGACAGTGGCAGCAATTGCCGCGCGCTCCCGGCCGTACTTTTTGTAAATGTACTGGATGACCTCCTCGCGCCGTTCGTGCTCGAAGTCGACATCAATGTCGGGGGCTTCATCCCGTTCTTTGGAGATGAAACGCTCAAACAGCACGCTGATTCTGGCAGGGTCAACCTCGGTGATTCCAAGGCAGTAGCAAACCGCACTGTTTGCGGCTGAGCCGCGTCCCTGGCAGAGAATTCCCTGACTACGGGCAAACTGGACGACATCAAAGACCGTAAGAAAGTAGAACTCGTACTGCAGTTCGGCAATGAGTTGCAGTTCCTTCTCAATGATTTCCCGCACACTGCGTTTCAATCCCATCGGCCATCGACTTTTTGCGCCTTGCTCGACGAGTTGCCGGAGGTATTCGGTCGGACTGAGATGCGGCGGTACCAGTTCCTGCGGGTACTCATACCGGAGTTCTGACAGGTCGAACTGGCAGCGATCGGCGATGCGGACACTCTCTTCAAGTAACGCCGGCGGATATAGTTGCTCAAGGACATTAAGGGGCCTTAAGTACTTCTCGCGGTTGGCGGCCAGCAAACGACCGGCAAGGCGCACGGACTGCCCCATGCGCACGGCGGAGATAACATCCTGCAGTGGTTTGCGATCGCGGGTATGCATATGCACATCCCCGCAGGCGGTCAGTGGCAGCGACAATTCTGCGGACAGGCTGATGCCGTGTTCATAGCGCTCGAGTTCCTGGCCGTCTGGAAAAATCTCAAGGCCAATCCACAGGCGATCAGCGAAGTGCTGACAGAGTTCCTGCGCGTATTCGGTGTGGTGGCTTTCGGCTTTGCCCGGTATCCAAAGGGCGAGCACCCGATCCAGACCGAATCTGAGATCCTTGAGTCCCAGACGATACTCGCCCTTGGGGCTGCGTCTGCGCGCGAGTGTAATCAGATGGCAGATTTGCCCGTATGCAATACGGTCCGGCGCAAGAAGGACGAGCCTGAGATCCTCGTCAAGCAGGAATTCGCTGCCAACGATCAGCTTGATGTGAGATTCACGTGCAGCAAGCCAGGCTTTTACGGCACCCGCCATTGAGCACTCATCGGTGATCGCGACAGCGGAGTAACCGAGCGCCGCTGCCTGAGTGACAAGTTCTTCGGGATGAGATGCGCCGCGCAGAAAGGAATAATTACTGATGCAGTGCAGTTCGGCATAGGTATCGCGCAGACCGGGAGGCATGATTGTCGTCTGTAGTTGGTGAATTTTCTGGGGTGAGTGTTTCCGGGGTGAATGTTCTGGGTATCCATCAACAGGTATCCATCAACAGGTATCCATCAACAGGTATCCATCAACAGGTATCTGGTGAACGAGCAGTGAACTGAGGACTTGAAGTCAATTTTTAAATACTGTTTATAAATACATATACTGATCATATATACAGTATTTTTATCTGGCAATCGGTCTATTCCCTTCGAATCCATGCCTGTCACTTTTTGAGGCAGGTCGGGGGCTGCAGACAACTCAGAAAGGCAAGGGCCGAGGTCCAGGCTGGTCCCGTTTCCATGCGATCCGGGTTGGTAGCGCAGGGGTTCAGGTGGGTCCTGTGTTGTCCACGCCGCCCCGCAGTCAGATCGGTCAGAAGAGCCCCAGCCGACCGGGTGGCATGTCCCGAACACCGAAACGTGGCGGCATCCAGCCCTGCCCCTCGAGCCTGTGCGCGCAAACGAGGTGTTACCATGCGCCGTGACCAGATCGCTGGAATGAACCATGATCGACAGGAGTTTTTTGCCCATGAAAGTAGGTGTCTTGCAGTTTTTTAGCTGGCCGGGGCGGCGCGGCGAACTGAGTGATGTGTACGCGCGCGCGATGGAGCGCGTACACATCATGGACACCAACGGCTACGACGCTGTGTGGATCGCGGAGCATCACTTCAGTACTTACAGTGTCTGCCCCTCTATCAACATGATGGGCACACACTTTGCCGCTCATACAAAAAACCTGCGTATTGGCACCGGCGTGTCGCTGGCTGCGTTCTATGACCCGTTGCGTCTGGCCGAAGAGGTGGCGTTGCTCGATGTGCTCTCAGGCGGCCGTGTCAACTGGGGTGCCGGTCGAGGCTTCGATGCCAAGGAATTCTCGGCCTTCGGCGTTGACCGGGAGGAGAGCTATCCGCGCTTTCGAGAGAATGTCGACATCGTCCTGAATGCCTGGAAGTCAGAAAAGCTGACCTACAATGGTACCTATCATCAGTACGACGAGGTCGAAGTCTTGCCGAAACCGATGCAGTCGCCCCATCCCCCTGTCTGGATGGCAGCCTCTTCGCCCGATGCGGTGCGCTGGGCGGGCACTGAAGGTTTTTCGATCATGATGGATCCGCACTCGTCGATGGCCGACATCGCCGCAAAGCAGGGTGTCTATCGCGAGTCCCTCATCGCGGCCGGGCACCACGCAGACGGTCGCGACACCCCGGTCGCACGCTTGCTCGCCGTCGCGCCGACCGAGGAGGCAGCGCGGGAAGTGGCTGCATCCGGTGCTGGCTGGACGACGGGAAGCTACGCCAAGGGCGGGCCCATGAAAGGCCAGGCTGATCCGGTCGCCCGCTACGTGAACGATGTAATCATGTGGGGTACGCCTGAGCGCGTTGCTGATCAGATCATTGCGCATCGAGAAGAAGGCTCGCTCAATTACCTGCTGTGCGCGCCGCTCTCGCGCCAATCGTTCACGCTCTTCAACGACGAGGTGTTGCCCCGGATCCTCTGATATCGATTCGGTCCCCAGCCAGTTGCCAGACTCGTATCGGCGGTCAAGGCTGTGGGGAGGCTGCCCTTGAAGTGCCCGCGCGTGCCTGGTCGATGCACGATCACGGGGTGTTGTGATAGGAGCACGCGATGAGCACGGTCGTAACCTTTGTGTTGCCCACCATGAACCGGCGCCCGCAGATCCTGCGTGCCGTTGAATCCTGTCTTGCGATCGCAAGTCCCCGCATTGTGCCGCATGTGCTGATCGTGGATGGCACCAGCACCGACGGCACCTGGGAGTTGCTGGTTGAGACCTACGGTGACGATCAGCGGGTGACGCTGACTCGCAACGCGACGGGCACCGGCTATCAGCGTTCAGCATTTGAAGGGGCCGCACAGGTGGCCTCTGACTGGGCGACCTTCATGTACGACGACGACGTGCTGTCGCCTGAGTTTGGCAGGCTGATTGAAGCGATGTTGGACGCGGACTGCCGTTTCGCGATGGGTTACGGCGCGCACTATCCGGTTGCGGGTCGTTATGATTTTAAGGCGCTTGGTGAGTCGACGCAGGTTCTCGACGGCGCGTCGCTAACGCGTGCCTATTTTGGTTTCACAGATGCTGTGGCGAGTTCGCAACTGCCGGTCAATCCCATCTGCGCCGTGCTACCGGGCCCGCTCCTGCGCGAATGGGTCGGCATTTGCTGGCGATTTGTAGCGGGTTCGAGGTTCCGGCAGTACTTCGTGATCGAGCGCAACATCGGCTGCGATCTGCTGACCTATCTTGTCGGCATCCGGCGCGCAGGCAAGGCGCTGCTGGCCGACCGCGTCCTTGCGCAGTTCTCAGAACATCCGAGGTCCATGAGTCTCGAGTATGGCTGGCCTCACCTGCAGATCGGTTACTGGCTTGCTCGCATCTGGCTGGTCGATGAGTGCCTGCGCGATGGTGACATCGAGGAGGCGGCCGCCTGCGGACTCTTTGTCGTGCTCGAAGGCGCAAAAATTGCGGTCAAGTCACTGGGTAATCGTGAACGACGCTGGTTCTTTGCGATCGCTTCGGAGGTTCTTGGCCTCACCGGGCGGTTGCTTGTTGGTTGCGGTGCCAGGCGGTTGTTGTGGATGACAGGCGTCACTCTGCGACACGTGCTGCGTCCTGCGCCGCTCACTGTCCCGGACTAACACCTCGCGTGGGCCGTCACCGCTAGACCGCTGGATAGATGCCGCTTGACGGAAAGTCTACGCAGGGCTATCGCCAGACTTAGGCTAGAGGGTGACCAGGGGCAGGTCGGTGATCGCCCGTTGGCGCGTTGCCCAGGTGTCCCCATACCGGGCAACCTGTGCAAAGTTGTCCGCAAACGTGAGTCCGCGGAGGCTGCCCAGAAAGCTGGCATCGAATCGCGCCGGGTCAACAAAGACGCCGTTAACGCCGCGGGTCTCAACTGTCACAAAGACGTATCCC
>Ga0114999_10003934_pt1 | contig 18292 bp, 25 predicted proteins | sample ArcticOcean_MG_C_3_FD_89820 | JGI IMG/M metagenome (GOLD analysis project Ga0114999, IMG submission 89820) | Marine microbial communities from western Arctic Ocean - ArcticOcean_MG_CB8_126 | ecosystem: Environmental > Aquatic > Marine > Oceanic | place: Arctic Ocean: Canada Basin | collected...
ACGGCATCAACGACCTGCGGGCCAGACGATGCAGGGCGGCATCATCGACAAGGACATGCCGATAAACGTATCAAACGTGATGGTTCTATGCCCCGACTGCGGGCCTACCAGGATCGGCGCGCGATTCGACGCCGATGGTCGCAAGTATCGCGTCTGCCGCAAATGCGGGAGTGACCTGACGTGACGCCTCGGCTCAAACAGCTGTATATCGACGAAGTTGCCGCTCAGATCCAGCAAGACCTCGGCTTGGGCAACGTGATGGAGATACCCCGCCTCGACAAGATCGTTGTCAACATGGGCGTCGGCGATGCCGCCCAGGATGCGAAGCTCATTGACGCCGCTGTCGAGGATCTGAGGGTCATTACCGGCCAGCAGCCTCGAGTGAATCGGGCCCGCAAGTCGGTCGCCAACTTCAAGATTCGCGAAGGGATGCCTATCGGTGTGTCCGCCACTATGCGCGGTGATCGAATGTGGGAGTTCCTCGACAGGCTGGTCACGCTCGCCATCCCTCGCATCCGTGACTTCCGTGGATTGAGCCCTCGCGGCTTCGACGGGCGCGGTAACTACAGTTTCGGCGTCACCGAACAGCTCATCTTTCCCGAGATCGACTACGACAACGTGATCAAGGTGCGCGGCATGGACGTCACCATCGTCACCACATCGCGTGACGACGAGCAAGGCAGAGCGCTGCTCGGGGCGTTTGGGTTTCCGTTCCGCCAGCAAGAGGTAGGTGTCTGATGGCCAAACAATCGAACCTCCAGAAGAACAAGCGCCGCGAGGAACTCGTGGAGTTCTACGCAGAGCGACGACGCGAGCTCACTGACATCATCAAGGATCCCGAGGCCGACTACGGCGATAAGCGCGAGGCTTATCAGGAGATCGCGAAGCGATCGCGTGATGCAAGCGCTAGCCGTCACCGGCGGCGTTGCGGGCGCTGCGGCCGGCCTCGAGCCCATCTTCGCAAATTCGGGATGTGCAGAATCTGCGTTCGCGAGCTTGCTCACGTTGGAGAGCTCCCGGGCGTAAGAAAGGCTTCTTGGTAGTTATGTATACCGACCCGATCGCCGATCTGCTCACGCGCATCCGCAATGCCAATCAGGCCCTACAGCCAGAGACCACCATGCCGTCTTCGAAGGTAAAGGTTGAGATCACCAAGATCCTTACCTCAGAGGGCTTTGTCGACAGCTATCGAGACGAAGCAGCCTCCGTGGGTCGCGCACTCACCGTTCGCTTGAAGTACGGCGAAGATCGCTCGCGGATCCTCAAGGGGATCAAGCGAATATCAACCCCGGGCCGCCGTGTCTATTGGGGTGCAGCGGACATCACCCGCGTCAAGGGCGGGATCGGAGTGTCGATCATTTCGACCTCAGAGGGCCTAATCACCGACCGCGAGGCGCGAAAACGTAAAATCGGCGGCGAAGTGCTGTGTCAGGTCTGGTGACTGATGAGCCGAGTTGGTAGCAACCCCATTGAGCTTCCGGAAGGTGTCGCCGTCGACGTCGGGTCCGACGCCGTCGTCGTCAAGGGGCCGCGCGGCACATTGACGGTCTCATTTGATGAGCGTATATCTGTGGCCGTCGACGGCGGAGTGGTCACGTTGACGCGTTCTGACGATGAGCGTGAAGCGAAGGCGCTGCACGGTTTGAGCCGAGCTCTGCTCAACAACATGGTGGTCGGCGTTACTCAGGGATTCTCGAAGGAACTGAGAGCGGAGGGAGTCGGGTATCGGGCGAACCTCCAGGGCAAACGGCTTGAGCTTCAAGTTGGTTTCTCCCACCCCGTTCATATAGAGGCCCCAGACGGCATCACCTTCGAGGTGCCGGAGCCGACCAGGATCATCGTGAGCGGAATCGATAAGCAACTCGTTGGCCAGGTAGCGGCCGACGTGCGAAGAGTCCGACCGCCCGAGCCCTATAAGGGCAAGGGTATCCGTTATGTGGACGAACAGGTGCGACGCAAAGCCGGGAAAGCAGCAGGGTGACCTAAATGAGGGGATCACGTACGAGTGCTCGCCGCCGTCGGCACGTCCGGGTTCGCAAGGTGGTCCGCGGAAGCGCTGACCGGCCGCGGCTGGCGGTGTTCCGCAGCAACCGCCACATATACGCCCAGGTGATCGACGACGACGCCGGCCATACCCTGACCCAAGCGTCCTCGCGGGAGGCAGGCAACGCAGGGTTGACCGTTGAGGCGGCCTCCAAGGTAGGGGCCCTAATCGGCGCTCGCGCGAAGGACGCCGGCCTGACCTCGGTCGTGTTCGACCGAGGCGGGTTCCCTTTCCACGGACGTATCAAGGCTCTTGCCGAGGCGGCCCGCAAAGAGGGTCTGGAGTTCTGATGACCAAGATTACAAGGAGAAAAGCGTGAATCGAAGAATGGATCGTTCCCGCGAATCGCCCGAGTTCGATGAGCGGGTTATTGCTATCAACCGCGTCGCAAAGGTCGTCAAGGGAGGGCGCCGATTCTCCTTCACGGCCCTCGTGACGGTGGGCAACGGCAAAGGCCGGGCCGGGATCGGATACGGCAAGGCCAAAGAAGTGCCGACCGCCATTCAGAAGGGAATGGAGATCGCACGCAAGTCGATGCAGGACATTCCGATGGCTGGCCTGACCATAATTCACGAGAACATCGGCGTGCAGGGCGCGTCGAAGGTGCTTCTCAAACCTGCCGCGCCCGGAACGGGAGTCATCGCCGGCGGTGCCGTGCGCCAGATTCTCGAAGCTGCGGGAATCCGCAATGTCCTCGGCAAGTCCCTCGGTTCGCCGACCCACGTCAACGTCGCCAAGGCCACGATGGCTGCGCTCATGACCCAGCATCGTCCCGACGTTGTCGCCAGAGAGCGGGGCAAGCGTGCCGAAGACATCTTTCCCCCGGCGCTGCTCGCTGCCTACCGGTCAGCGGAGCTCATGAAGACCGAAGTGGGCAGAAGGTGAGCGGATCGCTCAGGATCACACTGCTGCGCAGCACGATCGGCGAGAAGCCCAAGATTCGGGCGACCGTCGAAAGTCTTGGGCTGCGCAAGATTCGGCAAACCGTTGAGCGGCCTGATAGCCCCGGACTGCGAGGAATGGTCAACAGCGCCCGCCACCTGCTCGAGGTCCAGGAGATCTGATGAAGCTGCACCATCTCAAGCCAGCCCCCGGCTCCAAGACGCGAAAGAACCGCGTCGGGCGCGGCGAAGCCGGCCGGCGAGGCAAGACTGCCGGACGAGGGACGAAGGGCCAGAAGGCGAGGGGCACCGTGAGGCCCGGGTTCGAGGGCGGCCAAATGCCGCTGCAACGCCGCATGCCGAAGCTCAAAGGTTTCAGGAGCCGTAACAAGGAGGTCTTCGCGGTCCTCAACGTCGAGCGGCTCCAGGTGTTCGACGAGGGGTCGACCGTTACTCCTGAAATCCTGCGCTCGGCGGGAATGGTCAAGCACCGAGGGCGGGTAAAGGTGCTCGGAGAAGGCGACCTTGATCGCGCTCTCACCGTGCACGCCCACGCGTTCAGTCTCGGTGCCGTAGAGAAGATCAAGGCCGCGGGAGGCTCCGTCGAGGTAGTGGAGTGATGACCGAGGCATCCCCAGCAGCGGCTGAGTCCCGCTGCCGCCGCCGCACAACTAACGTCGTCCCGACGCGCTAGAGGTCTGCACCAATGCTTTCCGTATTTCGCAACATGTTTCGGATACGGGATCTACGACACAAGATCCTGTTCACCCTGTTCATATTCGGCATATACCGGCTCGGGGCTGCCATTCCGGTGCCCGGTGTCGACCTCGATCGTGTGCAGCAGTACACCCAGGTCGCCGAGCAATCCGGGTTTCTCGGGATACTGAACCTCTTTTCGGGAGGCGCCCTCGAACAACTCTCGGTGTTCTCGCTCGGGATCATGCCGTACATCACGGCGTCGATAATCATGCAGCTCCTCGCAGTCGTGATCCCGAAGCTGCAAACCCTCCAGGACGAGGGAGAAACTGGCCGTAAGGTGATCACTCAGTGGACGCGCTACCTGACGGTCGCACTTGCTCTGCTTCAGTCGACGGGTTTCACCTTCCTCTTCCATTCCGGAGCGTTTACCGGCAACATCGACCTGATCCCGGATTACACGCCGCGCAACGTGCTGCTCATCGTGCTGACTATGACGGCCGGAACGGCTCTGATCATGTGGCTCGGTGAGCTGATCACTCAGCGCGGTATCGGCAACGGAATGTCGCTGATCATCTTCGTCAGCATCGTGAGCCAGCTCCCGTCGCAGTTCGCGATCGTGCAGGCCAACGCCTCGCCTTTCCAGTTCGCCTTCATCGTTCTTCTGATGCTCGGGCTGACCGTCGGCATCATATTTATGGACCAGGGTCAGCGGCGTATCCCGATTCAGTTTTCACGGCGGGTGCGAGGACGGCGGGTTCTCGGAGGACAGAGCACCTATATTCCGCTGAAGGTGAACATGGCCGGGGTCATTCCGGTGATCTTTGCGACCAGCGTGATGTACTTCCCGGTTTTGATCTCGTCGTCGCTGCCATCGAGCGGCTGGGGACAAGCGGTGCGGGATTGGATCAACAACAATCTGCTCACCGGAGGCGGGGGCCATGGCGGCGTGGGCTTTTCACCCAGCCTCGGTTACATCCTGATACTCGCGTTACTCGTAATCTTCTTCACCTACTTCTACACGGCGATTCAGTTCGATCCTGAGCGCCAGGCGGAGACGATTCAGCGACAGGGCGGTTTCATACCCGGCATCAGGCCGGGAAGGGCCACGGTTCGGCACCTTGAGTATGTTCTCAGCCGGATCACCCTGCCGGGGTCCTTCTACCTGGCATTGGTAGCGGTCGCACCGTCGATTGCCGGCTTCGTCTTCGGAATTCCGGTCGGGCTCAGTGGTGTTTCTATTCTTATCGTCGCCGGTGTGGCGCTCGAGACGATGAAACAGGTCGAGAGCCAGCTCATGATGCGTAACTATGAGGGCTTCCTCCGGTAGGGAGACCCGGCGAGAGGCATTCATATGGGAAGACGAATTCTCTTCCTCGGTCCGCCAGGTGCCGGCAAGGGAACCCAAGCTGCTCTCCTTGCATCAGCCCTTGGGGTGCCGCACATCTCGACAGGCGACATGTTGCGCAGCGCCGTTGCCCAGGGCACGGACCTGGGCCGCAAAGCCGAAGCGATCATGACTGCCGGCGATCTGGTTCCCGATGACCTTGTGGTCGCGATGGTGGCCGAGCGGTTGGGCGAGGCGGATGCTGTTTGCGGCTACCTCCTCGACGGCTTTCCGCGGAACGTTGCGCAGGCTGTTGCCTTGGACCGCGAGGTCGGCGCCGACGGGATCGAGTTTGCCCTTTCCATCGAAGTTGCGGCCGACGAACTGGTGCGCCGGCTCCTGTCACGCGCCACTGAGTTGGGTCGTTCCGACGACAACGAGGAAACGATCAGGCGACGCCTTGAGGTGTACCAGAGCGAAACGGAACCCCTGTTCGATCATTACCCCGATCACGGCGTCGAGGTCGTAACGGTCGGCGGGACTGGAACAATCGACGACGTCTTCACCCGCGTTGTTTTGTTGCTCGCGGGGCGTGGCCGCGATGAATGACGGCCGGATCATTACGATCAAGTCGTCGGAGGATTTCGAAAAGATGGCGATCGCCGGGGCGGCGGTCGCGTCTGTTCACGACGCCGTTCGTGACGCCGCTGCGCCTGGCGTGACCACGGCAAAACTCGATCGAATCGCCGCCGAAGTGCTGAAACGCCACGAGTGCCGGCCGTCCTTTCTCGGCTATCACGGCTTTCCGGCGACGATCTGTGCTTCGCGTAACGAGCAGATAGTGCACGGAATACCTGACACGTACCGTCTGGCCGACGGCGACGTTCTGTCCATCGATGCCGGGGCCATCTTTCAGGGTTGGCACGGTGACGCGGCGTTCACGATGGCTATCGGAGATGTTCCGCCTGAGGTGGCCCGACTTATCGAAGTGACCGACAACGCATTGTGGGCTGGTCTGGCGAAGGCACGGCCCGGCTCGAGGCTCGGCGACGTTGGCAGCACGATCGAGGCGCACGCCGCCACCGAAGGATACGGCGTGGTGCGCGAGTACATCGGTCATGGGATCGGGCGGCAAATGCACGAGGCGCCCAATGTTCCGAACTACGGGAAGAAGGGTCGAGGCCTCAAGCTGAAGGTCGGTATGGCCCTGGCTATCGAACCGATGTTCAACCTGGGCGGTGCGGAAACCCGGCTGCTCGATGACGGGTGGACCGTGGTAACCCGGGATGGAAAGTTGTCGGCACACTTCGAGCACACGGTTGCCGTGACAAACGACGGTCCGCTCGTCCTGACGCTCCCTGAACCCAAGCTGCTTTAGCGCTGCCCGCTTCTGCGCTGCACAGTTCCCGGATCAAGTGTCCCCGACCGCCCGGGGCCAAACGAGTTCGAAGCGTTCGAGGACAACGGGTGTCTCCTGCGGATTATGCAGACCGCGCCTTCGTTTCCGTCAAGGATGACGCTGTGCTCGCCGCGTATTGGTAGCGGTTCGGCGTCCTGCTCCTATTCTTCAAGCACGCTCGTCGTGGCCCGCTTCGGTCCGTCCCGCACGAGGAGCGCGAGGCGGGTTGCGAACGGCGCGTCATCGCCCGGTCCGAAACCCAAGGCGGTGAACTCGACCTCGACTTCGTCGGCGGCCGAGAACTCCGCCTAAAGCGCCTCGGCGGACGGGATGACGACCCAGCGCTTATCTCCAGGTAGACAGGATGATGCCCATGATGACGAACCCGAGCAGCGTGTACGGGGCATTGACCATCATCAACTTCGTGTCGGTGTCCATGGAGAGACCCTCATTGACCGATTGGTACCAATGAACCCGAAGCTGGCCACGAAGCCAGGCACGATGCCGTCCAGTGCATCGTCGGCGCCGATCTTATTTGCAATCATGGCCATGCCGAGGGCAGCGATAAACTACAGGACCAGGTTGCCAACGATTTGCTTTGGCTGGGGCATGCTCATGTCTTTGCCTGTGGCCTCCTGCCACTGCTTGCGGACCAATGGTGGCGAGTACCAGATCGCACCCAGAACCCAATAGGCAAGGGCCGCCACGATGACGGCGAGCCAGTTCAGCTCACTCAACGCGTCAAACAGCACGGCTTTCTCCCGCCGGTTTCTTGGCGCAAACCTACCCGGCACGCCGCGTCGTCGCCCGATAGAGCTTCAAACTTGCCTAGGGCGCCGGGCGTTTCTACAATCTACCGGTCGGCCCCCACGGGCCGATGTTTCGCTGCGCGCGGAAACAAACGACGACCCGAATTTCGCGATGGTCGCCGAGGCATCACACCGAAGCTGTTTCAGGGTGAAGTTCGGCAGTCTCGTCGTGGATTCGGATTCAACAGAGCCGGACGCGTATGAAGGTTTCAGCTTCCGCAAAACGAATGTGCGAAAAGTGCCGGATCGTCCGGCGCCACGGCCGCGTCTGGGTGATCTGTCCAAATCCGCGTCACAAGCAACGTCAGGGGTGAGTTGATGGCTCGAATAGCAGGGACGGATCTGCCGAGGGAGAAACGCGTCGAAATAGGGTTGACCTACATATTCGGCGTCGGCGCCTCTCGCTCGCGGCAGGTACTTCATGCACTCGAGATAGAACTCGACACGAAGGTCCGTGACTTGACGGACTCGGAAGTCGTTCAGATCAGGCAATTCATCGACTCCAACTATCAGGTAGAGGGCGATCTGCGTCGTGACATCGCGCAAAACATCAAGCGGAAGGTCGAGATCGGCAGTTATCAGGGCTTGCGCCACCGACGCGGACTGCCTGTGCGCGGTCAGCGGACGCACACCAACGGCCGAACCAGGAAAGGCAAGCGGATGCCGATCGCAGGAAAGAAAAAGGTCGTGAAGGCCTAATGCTGGCAAAAGGGGTTACGTGACTACTAGGCAGGCACCGCAACCACGGAAGCGCCGTACAAAGCGGAACGTTCCGCACGGTCAGGCTCACATCAAGGCGACTTTCAACAACACCGTCATCACCCTCACCGATCAGGCCGGTGCGGTTCTCGGCTGGACGTCCGGCGGATCCGTTGGTTTCAAGGGTTCCCGAAAGTCGACGCCGTATGCCGCGCAGGTAGCCGCTGAGCAGGCAGCGCGGAAGGCAGGCGAGATGGGGATGCGCAAGCTGGATGTGATCGTTCGCGGCGGTGGATCAGGCAAGGACACTGCGGTTCGAACTCTCCAGAACATGGGCCTCGAGGTAACAGGGATCAAAGACGTGACGCCGATGGCGCACAATGGTTGCCGTCCCAAAAAGCGCAAGGGCCGCTAGATGGCCCGATACACCGGTCCGCTCACCAAACGGAGCAGGCGCGCCCGGCAGCTCCTCGACGAGAACAAGGCAAAGTATTTCGATCGAAGGCCATACCCGCCCGGAGACCACGGGCGCGGCCGTATACGCGAATCGCAATACATGATTCAGCTTCGTGAGAAGCAGAAGCTGCGGCACATCTACGGCGTGCTCGAGAAGCAGTTCCGCAGGTACTACCGGGAGGCCAACCGGCAATCGGGGATTACGGGCACCAACCTGCTAGTGATTCTCGAGACGAGGCTTGACAACGTCGTGTACCGGTCTGGTTTTGCTAGTACGAGGCCTCAGGCTCGGCAATTGGTCAATCACGGGCATTTCCGGGTCAACGGCAGGAAGGTTGACATCGTGTCGTACCAGGTGCGAGCCGGGGACACCGTTACTGTCAAAGAGCGCAGCAAAGATGTACTTCCAATTCTTCATTCCATTGACACTCGTGATCACACGGGACCCGAGTGGCTGGACGTGGACGTCGACGAGCGGCGCATAGTGGTGTCAACCCTTCCTAGCCGCGAGCAGATCGCCACCGAGATCCAGGAACAGCTTGTCGTCGAGCTGTACAGCAAGTAATTCACCCAACTAATACGTAACCCGAATCAAGATTTGAGGAGCGCACGTGCTCATCGTCCAGCGTCCAGCCATTGAAGAAGAGATCCTTACCGACATACGGTCGCGGTTCATTGTCGAGCCGCTCGAGCCGGGATTCGGCTACACGCTCGGTAACACGCTGCGCCGTACCTTGCTTGCGAGGATTCCAGGAGCCGCTATCACCTCGGTGCGTATCGAGGGGGTCCAGCACGAGTTCTCCACGATCGACGGCGTCGTTGAAGATGTAGTTGATTTCATCCTCAACATGAAGCAGGTCGTGCTCAACGTGGACGTCGAGGAGCCGCAGACGATGTATCTGTCGGCCAAGGGCAAGAAAGACGTGACAGCGGCGGACATCAAGGCGCCGGCGGGTGTTGAGATCGTGAACGGCGGCCTCCACCTGGCGACTCTGTCGGCGAGTGGAAAGCTCGAAGTCGAGATGACGGTCGAGCGCGGGGTGGGATACCGCAGCTCTGACCGGAATAAGAAGGGCGACGTCATCGGTGTCATCCCGATCGATTCGATCTTCTCGCCGGTGCGTAAGGTCGCCTACAAGGTCGGCAGCACACAGGTCGGCATGATGACCAACTTCGACAAGCTCATCATCGACGTCGAGACCGACGGCTCCATGACACCCAGCGAGGCGATGTCGTCGGCGGGTAAGACGCTGCGTACGCTACTTGGGCTCTTTGCCGATCTCGATGAAGGTATTGGACTCGAGTTGGGCGACGTCGTGACGGCCGAATCGACGTCGCCGGACCTCGACCTGCCCATCGAGGCGTTGGATCTATCTGAACGCCCCCGCAACTGCCTACGCCGTGCCCAGATCCTTTCCGTTGGAGAGCTCGTGGAGCGTACCCCCGAGGACCTTCTGAACATCACCAACTTCGGCCAGAAGAGTCTTGACGAGGTGGCCGCGAAGCTGGACGAGTTGGGGCTGTCACTTCAGGCGTCGGCCGACAACGAAGGTGGGCTCGTCTAATGCCACGCCCGAAGAAGGGCAAGCGGCTCGGCGGCAGTCCGTCGCATCAGCGGCGAATCCTGTCGAATCTTGCTGCTTCCTTGATTGACGAGGAGCAGATCCAGACCACGGTTGCCCGTGCCAAGCTGTTGCGGCCCTATGTGGAGAAGATCATCACCAAGGCCAGGCGTGGCGATCTTCACGCGCGCCGGCTTGTGCTGGCAAAGATCCCCGATACCGAGGTCGTAACGAAGCTCTTCGATGAGATCGGCCCGCGTTACGCCGAGCGTCCTGGTGGGTACACACGGATAATCAAGCTCGGCCCGCGGCGTGGCGACGGCGCGGAAATGGCGAAGATCGAACTGGTGTAGTTGATCGGCTCTGACCAAGGGCCCGCTGCCGGCGGATGCTGCAACCCGAGCCCCACATGGCGCGGGCCGCAGGGCCGCCTAGGACGGAGGGGGTTGGGTGCCGCGGCTATTCGACTTGATGCGCCTTCTTGAGGCCTACGTACCGCACCCAGAAGAGGAGCGAGCGTACGCTGAAATGCTGATTCGCATGCGATCGGGCGCCGATGTGCTCTCTCGATATGAGTTCTCTCCCGGCCACTTCACAACGTCCGGCTTTGTGGTTTCGCCCGGTGGCAGATTGCTTTTGATTTTTCACAACAGGTTGGGGAAGTGGCTGCAGCCGGGCGGCCATATCGAGCCGGAGGACACCGACTTCTGGGCCTCGGCCCGACGAGAGGTCACAGAAGAAACCGGTCTCGATGACCTCGACGCCATGGGCGACGGCATCTTCGATATCGATGTGCACGACATTCCGGCCTTCCGCAATGAACCTCCGCACACGCATTTCGATCTGAGGTTTCTGTTTGGCGCAGCCGGGCCACCGATTGCGGGTGACGGGGTGGGCGCCGTGGCCTGGGTGGCACCGGCGAAGGTGGCGAGCTACACCGATGACCGATCAGTGCGGCGCGCGGTGGCGAAACTTTCGTGATCGACCCCAGCCGATTCTGTCCGCGCTTGCCCGTCCGCCACTACTGGCGGTAGACCGTCAGATTCCCGGAGCCGGTCCTGAGCATGATCGTGTTGGGTGCTGAGTCGGTGTCGTCGATCTTGAAGTCGGTCGCTCCGGAGTCTGTTACTGCGTCGATGTTGTAGGGACCCTCGGGAACCTGTGCCGTCACGTTGCCGGATCCTGTTTGGACGACGAGGTCGGGTATCACGTTCTCGAACGCCACATCGATGTTTCCCGAGCTCGACACGAAGGACGCGCTGGCTGCAACGAGCTTGGCGCCGAGAATGTCGCCGGATCCCGTGGTCACAGCGACGGTTCCGTTGACGGTATCGAGGAACACCGTGCCCGCACCGGCGTCTACCGACACATTTCCGATCAGTTGCCTCACGGTCACGTCACCCGATCCGCTCGTCGCTGTCACGGTGGTGTTCTCCGGCACCAGAATCGTGTAGCGGACCGAGCAGTCCTCCGCGCCCGAGCATCCATCGTCGACAATGAGCTCGCCGTCGACCACTACCGGGTCGAAAGCAGGCCGTTCACCGGCGAAGTCTGCGGTCGCGAACCACTCGACGCGGCCCGTAGTGCGTTCCACGGTGACCGACCCTTCGCCCACTCGAATCACGACACGGTTGAAAGGCTCGTCGATGCGAGCGTTGGCTTCGGACGTGGTTGCAGAGCACGCAGCTCCCAGCATCGCCAGCGCAGCCAATCCTGTGACCAATGCCTTGACCTTCATGATCCCTTTTCGATCTCGACGGAAATCTACCGAAGAACACCCTAGGCCACTGGCCGCGTGACGAGTTCTCCTCAGTATCCTCTCACCGAGTTCGCGAGTGAGGTGGAAGCGGTGGGCGAGGCGTTCCGAAGGCTTCTCCAGGCGGTGCGCTTGGAGCGCGATGCTTTCGTATGGATGGACTTCAACGATCGGGCGACGGCCGACGCCCTGATCTTGGTGCTGTTCACTTCGCTATTCCAACTGGCGGCCGACCTCGGCCAGGTGGCGACTGAGGCCAACACCCTGTTGAGGCTCGCGACTTCGGCAAGCGGCATCAACCTCATTTTCGAGGTGGTTGTCCAGGGTTTCTTTTTCTGGTTGGGGTTCGCGGGTGTTCTCCTCTTCGTGGTTCGAATGCTCTACAAGGCTCCCGCCAAGTACCCGTTGCTGTTGCGGGTGGTGGGGTTTGCGTATCCCACGCTTCTCGTAGGCATCTTCGTCCCGAGCCTCGGCTTGCCCGACGTGGTTTCGTTCGTGGTCGGCTCGCTTTGGTTTATTGCCGTAGTAGCCCACGGGGTTCGCTACGAGTCGGACCTGGGGACGGCGCGGAGCTGCGGCTCCGTGGCGATCGCTCTGGTTCTTCTGACCGTTGCTCGAGCCATTTTGTCCGGCCTCTTCTGAGCGATGCCGACGTATCGGCTTGATCTTGCCTATGTCGGCACGGCCTTTCGAGGCTACGCCCGCCAACCAGGCCAGACCACCGTCCAGGGTGTCCTCGAAGAGGCATTGTTCCATCACACAGGTCGAGTCGAAACATATGTTGCAGGCCGCACCGACAAGGGGGTGCATGCCGAGGGCCAGGTGGTCAGCTTTGGCGTAGAGGAGCCCGTCGATGCGGCCCGCGTGAGGCAATCGCTCAACAAGCAGCTTGGCCCGGACATCGCCATCAAGGGCCTGGCACAGGTCGGTGACGGTTTTCATGCGCGCTTTTCGGCTACGCGACGCCGATACCGATACCTCGTTCTGGCACGGAGCACCCCGGACCCATTTCTTGCCGCGACGTCGTGGCACTACGGGAGGTCGCTTGATACGACGGCGATGAACGATGCCGCTGCGTCTTTCATGGGCGAGCGGGACTTCGCCTCCCTTTGCCGGCGCTCCGGTGACGCTTCAACTACCCGTAACGTCCTCCTGGCGGAGTGGGCCGAGAGCGGCGATGGCTTCCTCGAGTTTCGCGTCGAGGCGACCTCTTTCTGCCACCAAATGGTGCGCTCAATGGTGGCGATCTGTGTCGACGTTGGCAATGGCCGGCTCGAGGCGTCCGAGGTAGCCGTGATCCTGGCCGCACGTGACCGGAACGCCGGGCGCGGCGCTGCCCCCCCGCATGGCCTGACTCTGGTCGCCGTCGACTACTCGGATTGAGCGCGACGGATTCCCGTCTTGCAAGAAACCCTGATAGCGGATGCCCGCAGCGCTTCGAACCAAGCCGTGCGATGTGCAGCGTCCCGCGTAGCCACCAACATCCTGACCTCAACTATCCCGAAAGGAAGTCCGCTGCCCTCGCGGGGTGGCCGGTGTACAGAACGTTGGCGCCGGTTTCACCCACCGTTTTTGGGACGGCGGCCAGCTGCCCCGGTTCTTCCGGTATGTGCAGCCGGAATGAGGCGAATATCCAGTGAATGGTCGCCGAGGTTCGCATGTTGAACCAAGCCCAAGGGGCAGGACGATGAGAACAGGCCGGTCCGGGTTCGGCGACCCGCGCACGATCACGTCCGGCACCGTGGCACGTCCGGGACGACGCTGCAGTGGCGTGCGCGCCGGTTCGTCAATCGAGTAGCGGCGGCCTACCATGCCATCCAGCTCCTGGCTCTCCAGGGGCCGTTCCTTTTTCCCTCGTGATCAGACTTGCATGAAGCCAAAACTGCAGACGACGTTCACACCCAAGCCTGAGCACATTCAGCGCGAGTGGTGGATCATCGACGCCGCGGGTGCCCCTATCGGACGCGTGGCCTCCGAGGTCGCGACGTTGCTGCGGGGAAAACACAAGCCGACGTTCGCGCCCCATATAGACGGCGGCGATTACGTGATCGTGGTCAACGTGCAGAAGATCGGCGCCACGGGCGACAAGGAAGCGTCAAAGCGGTACTACCGCCACTCTGGGTATCCGGGAGGACTGCGCGAAATGACCCTGGCTGTTATGCGGGAGAGGTACCCCGAGCGAATCATCGAAAATGCCGTAAAGGGCATGCTGCCTAAGAACAAGCTTGCGAGCCGGATGATGCGCAGGCTCAAGGCCTATGGCGGCTCGGAGCACCCTCACTCGCCGCAAAGCCCGACTGAACTGGCCCTTGCCGGCGTGCGACGGGTTGAGTCCTGATGGCGGGTCCACTTGTCCAGGCGACCGGCCGGCGCAAGAGCGCCGTCGCCAGAGTTCGGCTGTACGAAGGCAGCGGCAAGTTCACACTCAACGGTCGTGCGCTGGAGGACTACTTCCCCCAGCCCGCTCTCCGACTTCGAGTGCTCGAACCGATGAAATCGGCCGAGCTCGATGGGCAGTACGACGTTCACGCTCAGTTGCACGGCGGCGGGTATACCGGCCAGAGCGACGCACTGCGTCTCGGTATTGCTCGCGCTCTCGTTGTGATCGATCCCGAGCTGCGTACTTCTTTGAAACGTCTAGGCCTGCTGCGACGTGATGCCCGCCGCGTGGAGCGCAAGAAGTATGGCCTCCGTAAAGCGAGGCGCGCTCCGCAGTTCACCAAGCGGTGAGTCGGGCGCTTCGAACGCTCTCTTCTCGACGTGACTGATCCAGTCATTCGGCTCTTCGGCACCGACGGTGTACGCGGCCGCGCAAATGCTCACGTAACGCCGGAACTTGCGTTCGGTCTGGCACGTGCCGCGGGAGAAGGCAGCGCCGGTCCGGTGGTGGTAGGCCGCGACACGCGTAGGTCGGGCCCGATGCTGACAAGTGCCATTCTTGCCGGGTTCAACGCCGTCGGAGTCGACACAGTAGATCTAGGGATTGTCCCAGTTGGGGCCGTATCGCGTCTGGGTCGGGACGTTGGCGCCCGGCTCGGAGTCATGGTCAGCGCCTCGCACAACGCCGGCGAGGACAACGGTATCAAGTTCTTCGGACCCGATGGCGCAAAACTCTCGGATGAACGCGAAGCAGCGATCGAGGCTCGCTACCGAAAGGGCTCACCCTGGCCGCGCCCCTCGGGCTCCGCTGTTGGGATGCAGTCGGTGATGCAGGACTCCGTTGAGAGGTACGTCAACAGGATTGCCGGCGGTTTCGACTATCGATTGAGCGGCCTGTCGTTCGCGTTGGATTGCGCCAACGGCTCGGCCATGCACGCGGCGCCGATGTTGTTCAACAAGCTGGGTGCGGAAGTCGAGGTTTTTGCAGCGGACCCTGATGGCATGAACATCAATCTCGACTGTGGGGCCACGAGTCCGAGTTATCTCTCAGAACGGGCAGAAGGCCGCGTCGGGTTCGCCTTTGATGGTGACGCCGACCGCCTGGTCGCGATCGACGAAGACGGTGTTCCAGCGAATGGAGACGTCCTCATGGCCGTGTTCGCTCGCTTTCTTAAGGAGCAAGGGAAACTCAAGAACGACATCGTCGTTGCGACCGTTATGTCGAATCTCGGTTTTCGTAAGGCGATGAAGGAGATCGGCGTAGACATCGTCGAGACAAGCGTGGGCGACCGTTACGTCCTCGAAGCGATGCGGCGGACCAGGGCGGTGCTCGGCGGAGAGCAGTCGGGCCACGTCTTGCTCTCGGACCGGACCACAGGCGACGGGCTGCGCACGGCGCTTCAACTGGTGGCGATACTCGCATCGACGGGGCGCGAGTTGCGTGAGCTCCGTACGGTGATGAGCGAATATCCCCAGGTGCTCATCAATGTCCCCGTGGCCTCTCGCAGCGGACTGATGGACGCTGGTCCGGTTTGGGCCGCTGTAAAGGAGGGCGAGAGGCGTCTGGCCAACGAAGGCCGCATCCTTGTGCGTGCCTCGGGAACGGAGCCGGTGGTGCGGGTCATGGTCGAGGCTCGCACGGGCGCAATCGCCTCGGACACGGCCGACCGACTTGCCGAGGTAGTTGCGACCGAATTGGCTTGAGGGAGCGAAAAGGTTGCAGTGGGTCAGTTCGTCGATATCCTGCCGATGACAACTGAACGCCGACCGGGGAATCAACCTTCCAGCGCCCGTCCTCGCACCTGCGAGGCGACGAGGAAGAGGGATTATCGAATCTGTCGGCGGGTGCCCTCTCGGCCGCTTACGGTCGTCACGAGGTGATGCTAAATCCCGGAAGCGATTCTGGGGACAAAGCCACCTCGGTGTGAGGCGGGAGCCGTGTTTCCGCAGCCTTCCCCGGTCATGACGCCAGGAGGCCTGCTCGCGTGTGCGGAATCATGGGATACGTCGGTCCGCGCCAGGCGGCTCCGCTTCTTCTCGACGGACTACGCCGACTTGAGTACCGCGGTTACGACTCGGCAGGTGTCGCCGTAACGAACGGGACCATCAGCGTGCGCAAGGCCGAGGGAAAGATCGATCGGCTGGCGGCGCTGCTGGACTCCGAGCCCCTCGCAGGCTCGGTCGGCATAGGGCATACTCGATGGGCCACACACGGCGAGCCCAACGACGCGAACGCCCACCCACACGCCGATCCAACGGGTGAATTCGTGGTGGTGCACAACGGCATCATCGAGAATTTCTCCGAACTTCGGCGCGGGCTTGTCGCCGATGGTCACGAGTTCTCCTCCGACACCGATACAGAAATCCTCGCCCACCTCGTCTCCCGGTACTACGACGGCGATCTGGTCGCCGCCGTTCGCCAGGCTGTGGCCCACGCAGAGGGTGCCTACGCCCTTGTTGTGATATCCGCTCACGAGCCGGGAATGATCGTCGCTGTGCGAAAGGTGAGCCCGCTCGTTGTCGGTCTTGGTGATGGCGAGAACTTTCTGGCTTCGGACATTCCTGCCGTTCTTCACCACACCCGGGATTTCTTGATCGTTGAGGACGGCGAACTCGTTGTGCTCACCGCTGACGGCGCCTCGATCGAACTTATTGAGGGAGGCCCCGTCGCCAGGGATGTTTTTCACGTCGATTGGGACGCAGGCCGTGCGGAGAAGGGCGGATACGCCCATTTCATGCTCAAAGAGATTCACGAGCAGCCCTCGGTCATAGCCGAGACGCTGGCCGGCCGGATAGAGGGCGACGGTTCCGTGTGGCTCGATGCCGTGCGGTTCGACGACGAGTTCGGTGCCAAACTGAATCAGATTTGGATTACGGCGTGCGGCACCGCCTACCACGCCGGCCTCGTGGGCCGCGAGATCTTCGGGCGGCTGCTGCGGATACCCACATCGGTGGAGTATGCGCACGAGATGCGATACGGCGACCCCCTGGTCGACGAGTCGAGCCTGACCATCGCGGTTAGCCAGTCCGGCGAAACCGCCGATACGCTGGCCGCTGCCCGACTGGCCGCCGCTAAGGGCTCACGCCTTCTCGCCCTGACGAACGTGGTCGGCAGCACGTTGAGCCGTGAAGCTTCCGACGTGCTGTACATCAGAGCAGGGCCTGAGATCTCGGTGGCGTCGACCAAGGCCTACATGGCGATGCTGATCGGCCAGTACTTGCTGGCGTTGCGGATCGGCGAGACCCGGCCTTCGTTCTCGCCCGAGTTGGGTCGCAGGATCGTGCGCGGGCTCCATGGACTTCCCAGCGCGGTAGAGACCGTCCTCGGCGGGGAAGACACAGTCGCGGCGGCAGCGGCGAGGATCGTTGATGCCCAGGACGTGTACTTCATCGGGCGCGGCCTCGACTACGCCATCGCGATGGAGGGTTCGCTCAAGCTGAAAGAGATCAGCTATCTGCATTCCGAAGCAATGCCGGCGGGTGAACTCAAACACGGCACATTGGCCTTGGTGACCAAAGGCACCCCGGTTGTTGTCGTGCTCACCCAGCAGGCGGTATACGACAAGACCATGTCCGCTATTCAAGAAGTCAGGGCTCGCGGCGGGCGGATCGTTGCGGTCGCCTACGACGATGACGAGCTGATTGGCGAGTTTGCCGACATAGTGCTTCCCATACCCCGAGTCGACGACCTCTTTGGACCGGTAGCGGCCGTGGTGCCTCTCCAGCTCCTGGCGTATCACGTCGCCAGTCTGCGCGGACACGACATCGATCAGCCGCGCAACCTTGCAAAAAGCGTCACCGTCGAATGAGCCGTGTGGGCAGGGTCCGCCATCTATGTCCGGTGCACCCATGAGTTCTTACAAGCTCCCCGGGACGATCACCGTTCCTATTGGCCGAAACGGCCCGACGGCTTCGGCCAACGGGGGTATCGCCGCCGGCCTTCTCGGTTCGCTGCTGCCAGGCGCCGCACGAGTGCGGTTGTACCGGCCGCCTCCGCTCGGAGAACCGATGGAGGTCCGCGAGGTGCCCGGCGGGCTCGAAGCCTGGCACGCCGGAGCGATCGCGCTTGCCGCAACGAAGGCGTCGCTGGACCTCCAGGTGCCGCCCATAACGATCGAGGAAGCAGCTGCGGCGACAGCCGCCTTTGTCAACCATGCCGCCACTACGTGTTTCGTCTGTGGGCCGGACAATCGGGCCGGGTTGCACCTATTTCCAGGACCGGTCGGCGGCGGCCCGTTGCATGCGACTATCTGGACGCCACAGTCGTCGGTGGGCGACGTCGAC
>Ga0114999_10003936_pt1 | contig 18282 bp, 18 predicted proteins | sample ArcticOcean_MG_C_3_FD_89820 | JGI IMG/M metagenome (GOLD analysis project Ga0114999, IMG submission 89820) | Marine microbial communities from western Arctic Ocean - ArcticOcean_MG_CB8_126 | ecosystem: Environmental > Aquatic > Marine > Oceanic | place: Arctic Ocean: Canada Basin | collected...
CGCGCTCCGAAGCGATCCTTTCGGCCAAGAATGCGACACGTGGGATTTTTACCGCAGACCCGAACACTGACCCTAACGCCCGCCTCTACAAGACCATAAACTACGACACCATCGTCAGAGAAAGACTCACTGTCGTCGATCAGCCATCCGTGATCCTGGCTCGGGATCACAACATACCCATCTACCTGTTCAACTTCTCCGAACCCTCCGCCATAATCCGTATCTGCAACGGCGAAAACCCGGGCACCATTGTCTCTGACATGGACGATTTGCTCGAAGATTGAACAGGGTCTATCCCCCCGCCGTTCGGTGTGGCTTTTCTTGACAGTCAACCGGCCTTGCGTAACTTATTGATTCTAATACAATTCAGGGCCATTTGAGACGATAGTGTGGTCTCGAACACACGGCTACCGGGCGCTCACATAGAGGAGAAACTGTTGCTAACACCAGTCAATGCCGCCCACATCGTATGGCATAAAGGTCATGTGCGACGGGACCAGCGTGAGGCTGTGTTAGACAACAAAGGGGTCCTCGTCTGGCTCACGGGACTACCGAGTTCAGGCAAGAGTACGATCGCCTTTACCGTCGAGCATGCACTGATCGAGCAGGGACATCTCGCCTACGTCTTGGATGGCGACAACATTCGTCATGGCTTGAACAAGAACCTCGGCTTTTCAGAGGAGGACCGAGCGGAAAATATCCGGCGAATTGGGGAAGTGGGTAAGCTGTTCGCCGACTGCGGAGTGATCACGCTGTCGAGTTTCGTCAGCCCCTATCGCAAGGACCGCGACGAGGTCAGAGCCTTAATGGATTCGGGCGATTTTCTCGAGGTGTTCATCAACACACCGCTCGAAATGTGTGAGGAGCGCGACCCGAAGGGGTTGTACAAGAAAGCGCGTGACGGCGAAATTTTGAACTTCACTGGAGTCTCAGATCCCTACGAAGAGCCACTAAAGCCCGAACTTGAGATTCAAACAAAGTCCTGCACGCCAGAAGAGGCGGCCGCCACCATCATCGAACTCTTGAAGCAGCACAACAAACTAGGATAAACGATGTCTATCGTTGATCGAGTGCAATTCGACGCCGATGGGTTGATTCCGGCGGTGATCACGGACACTGACAGCAAGCGAGTGCTCGTGCTCTGCTACCTCAACCGAGAGGCGCTCGAGCGCACGATTGCCGAGGGAGTCGTCTACGTGTACCGGCGCTCAAAGGGACAGGTCATGCAAAAGGGAGTGAGCTCCGGGCACATCCAGAAGATTACCGAAGTCCGCGCCAACTGCGACGCCAACTCACTGGAGATCCGCGTTGAACAAGAGGTAGCGGCCTGCCATGCTGGGTTTTACTCTTGCTACTACCGCACCTGGGACGAGAAGAATCAGGCGTGGTCGGACGCTGAAGAACGCATATTCGATCCGGATAAGGTTTACACCTGAGCACGATCCGATCTACCTACCCACCCAGTAACTGGCTCGTTTGAAATCACCTCTACAGCAGATCCTGCGCTACGTCGTCAGCCTCGCGTTGATGGCGTCTTTCCTGTATTGGGCCTTCAAGGATATCGACGCTGACGCCCTTTGGGCGGCAATGAATGAGGCATCGATACTGTGGCTCGGCATCATCACGCTGACGACGCTGATCACCATCGCTCTGAGAGCCTGGCGCTGGATTGTGTTGATGCGACCGTTTACGACATCGGTGACCGTATGGGATGCCTCGCTGGCACTGGCCGTCTGCTACGGCGCCAACTTCTTCCTGCCCCGTTCTGGCGAGGCCCTGCGGGTCGTTTCCCTCAAGTGGCGTCACTCCCTCAGCACAGGGTCGACGGCGGCGACCGTCGTCGTCGAGCGAATCATTGATCTGGTATGGCTCATCGTGCTCTTCGCAGTCGCCGTTGTGCTACTGCAAGGCCGCATAGAGGCGGCATTCCCCAAGTGGGAACCCTTTATGGGACCGTTCATTGTGGCGGCGCTCGCCGCCTGCATCGGACTGCTGGCGCTGCTAAGCGTCATATCCATCTACCGGGACAGGGCGCTGGATGTCGTAGGCCGAATCCTGCGCCCCCTGCCCGCGAAGCTCTCAAAACCAATCGTCGACACACTCAGCACCTTCTCGCACGGACTGGAGGCGCTCCACACTCCATCAGCTTACCTCGAGATTCTACTGATCTCATTACTGCTGAATGCGGGATACATCCTCATCATCTACGAGAGTTTCGTCGCTTTTGGTTTCGACATCACCTACAACCTTGGGCCCCTGGAAAGCCTCGTGGTCATGGCTGTATCATCGATCGGCATGGTGGTGCCTGTTCCGGGAGGAACTGGAACCTACCATGTAATGTTCAGCCGAGCGCTGCTATTGCTGTTTTCCGTGCCCTTGACTGCTGCCCTGGCCTGCGCTACTGCCGTACATGCACTGGCCAATCTGCTGTACGTCGGCCTTGCCGTTCCAGCCTTGCTGCTGTTGCGTCGACAGCGAGACCAGCATGATCAAAGAGGAGAGAAGCAGGAGGCGCACGGCGGGGCATAGCGCGGATCGTGGGGGCAACACCGTTCCGCGTTGCTTGCTTGATCTATGTCGACTATGGTGAGGGCGAGGCCGGCACGGCTGCCTCTGCAAACGAGGAATTGAGCTTATAGGTGCGGGCGTTCGTTGGCGATAACGGCGAGCAAGTCCAACTCTCCAAGAATGCAGTCCCCCGGCGGATTCAACAGCAGATCGCCGCCCGGCGATTCAATCCCCACCAACAGAATATTTGCCTGCGTTTTCGCTTCCTCCAGCAAGGCGCTGAAGGTGCGCCCGACCCAGGAGGCGGGCACGGCGAGTCGATAGATCTCGCATTGCTCTTCGGTGCGCACCAGACTGGAGATCGCCCGTGAACTACCGTGATCGAGGGCGGCTCGACTCAGCAGTCCGCCGGCGAGGGCACCAACGACAATGATCTCGTCGGCCCTGGAGAGTTCGGCGTTGGCCAGACTAGAAGAGTCGAACAGCTGCGTACAGACGTAGATGTCGGGATTGTACTGTTTGATGGTCAGAGAATTCATCAGGGATTTGGCGTCACGCCCCTGTAAATCCTCGATCTGCTGACTCCCCAGAACGATGGCTGATTCGGCTCGGTCCGCCCCCGCCATCTTTAGACCCTGAGGAGTCACAGCGCCGTGAACAAACGTCACCCGCTCATCATCGAGAGGACTCTGCTCCACGTTGGCGAGCAAGACGATGGGCAGCTCTCTGAGGTCAGCCAGCAGGTTCCCTATCACGTCCTCGCCCGTGTCATTCCAACCGCATACAAGAATATGATCGGTCGCCTTCACGGCTCTGAGTCCTCTGTCACGGCGCGAGCGTCGCGCAATAATGGTGGTTGCCAGTTCGGCCGTGAACCCCCCAAGGACGCCGATACCGAGTACCATCAAGACAGCGCCAGCCACTTTGCCGACCGGCGTTTCCGGGTACAGATCCCCGTAGCCAACCGTCGTCGTCGTAACCACTGCCCACCAGAGGCCATCGCCGATGGAGCGATCTTCTTCCACGAGACTGAAGAGGCATCCACCGATTAGAATCAGTCCTACTGAGAGCAGGGCTATCCACAGGAGAGAGTAACCCTTCAGACGACGCCAGACTCGAATCAATGGCAGCCAAACGATCACGACCTAGAATACCCAAACAACCAGCATTGACCCCCCTACATAGCCGAATGCTTCGACCAATCCAGCACCGGTGTTGGGTGGCTGGGCGGTCTGCTGCTCACCCAATTTCACGCCGGGTGCCAGCAACGCATCGGTCAGGCGCTTGATCACGTACAACACAACCAGCCCGAAGACAGCATCCGCGGCGAACACTTTCAAGCTCTCTGACCAGCCGACGAAGTCACCGGCAACTGCCAGGCTGACTATGTTGCCCATGCCGACGAGGACACCTCCGAAGGCCAGACCGACGGCAGCGTTATCGCGCTCGAGTTCCTCGTGGATCTTGTGGGCCGTGGTGAATTCGTAGAGCAAACCGACAATCAACAGCACGACCTGGGCCAGAGCCCAGAATACGAGTCCGACGAACCAGGAACCACTGCCCTGGACGATCGACAGCAGGATGAGCCCATTGGCGATATGCATTCCTGCCTCGACGAAGGCCGTCCCCAAATTGTGGTCTTGGACGACTTCCTTGGTGTTGTTGAATTGGGGCAACAGGATCTTCTCACACAGGAAGCTCGCAATCAGCATCAGGGCAATGGTCACTGCGCCGTAGACGGCAATCCCGGTGAGGTCGCTCTGCCATCCCGTGGATGGAGAGCCCAATACGCCTCCCAGAGCAATGACGATGCCCAGGAGATAGCCGACGGTGGAAACGGCCAGAGCGACGTTCCCCTTGTCGAACAGTTCTACCTTGAGCTGTGCCTTGCGGTACACCCGGGTATAGGCCGCCTTGGCAATCCACAGGAGCACAAACGCCTCCAGCAGATAAACCACAGAGCGCGCCATCGCCATCCACAACTGTTCATTCATTGCCCTCGCCTCCGATTAGGATCGATCACAGTCCATTACGCTATCTATTTCCCAAATCGTCGTCCGCTACTGCCGGATCTGGTGCCGCTGCCACGGGAGCCGAACCCCCTGCCCGAAGAGCTCATCCGCTGTCTGTAGCGCTGATAAAACTTTGGCCTTGTTTTCTGCGTCACCGATCCTCGAGTGCCGAAAGCTGAGCTTCCTTTGGTCTTCGGCCCGAAATACCCACGCCCGCTGCTGCTGGATTGTCGGTAGTTTCCATAGTCTGCCCGTCCGATCCGGTGGCCACCGAGCATCGAGCTCATGAAGGCGTACTGTCCGTAGAATGCCCAGAAACCACCACCACCCCAATACCCGTGGCTCGGATTCCCGACGTACTGGTACCCCGGTGGATGGGCCTGCCGCAGACCGGTTTGTTTGCCGTCGGAGGCTTTGGCGGCCACGACCATACCCAGATAGTTTTGGTAGCGGGCGAAGACCCCTTCGCTAACCTTCTGCCAATCCGTCGTACGCGTCTCGTAAATCAACGTGTCCTTGCCTGCTACTCGCTGCCCTGAGGCGGTCATCACCCGAAAGCGCATGAAATAGTCCGGGAAAAAACCATCCTCCACATTCAAGTCGTCGATGACGAGGGAGTACTCGGGATAGCGATTGAGGTCACGGCTCAAATCCTGCACAGGGTCTGAGGCGCGGCCACAACCTATGGTCGCCAGCAAGATCAACCACAGCGATTGGCGCAGCATCAAGCTAGGCCAACGTGGCTGGGAGGATATCCCGAAATTGATACTCTTCAACATACTCACCCTCGTAGGCAGAGAAATCACGATCGCCCCAGCGAAGAACGAACACTACGTGGCCGTCCTCCGATTCGTAAGTCCAACTGACGAAGTTACGGTCTTTTTCGGTGGCCGTCTCATCGTCTTGTGTGCCCTCATCAGCTACCCGCTGAACGCCTGTGCTCGATTCAGTCGCCGCGAAAGCACGACCGGCGAGATGGACCGTCTCTGGAGGATCCTCCTCTTCCAGAATGGCACCCATGACGTCTTCGTCGAAGTCGCGGATAGAAACACTGTGCGTCAGGCTCAGCACAACCCGGCCATCATCCTCCGAGCGCTCAAGGAAGCGCACCTCACTCTCGGCATGCAGTTCCCATTCGGTGGCCTCGTCGCCTTCATAGTCGTACAACTTTTTTTCCGTCACCTGCCAGGTTTTGAGGTCGTAGTCGACGAGGAACCCGGGTTGCATCATCACCAAGGTGTACTCGCCGATCGGCTCCTCCTCTTTGCTGCGACCAAACCATTTGCTGATTCCCATGTATTGCCTCATTACGCCCTTACCAGGCGCCCCAATCCTCTCGGTAAACGCGAGCGATGTGTGGCCGGTCCATCCGGTTAGGCTCGGCCGCAACGCGTTCCATGTCGGCTGGAAAGCGCAGCATCTGCTCGAACATGGACTCCTCAAAAAAACGACCGAGCACCGGAAGTGTTATCTGGGTCGGGTCGATATTTTGTCGTACCGCCAAGTGAAAGCCCCACTCACCAAATGAAGGAACATAAGCGTGATACGGAAACACCTTGAACCCTGCTGTTTCCAAGGTCGCCGCAATGGTCCAGTACGCCCGGCGCGCATAGTAGGGGCTCGTCGCCTGCGTGACCACGACTCCCCCCATCGCCAGATGCCTCATACAGAGGCGGTAGCCTTCAACCGAATACAGCTTGGTGAGTGCTTCGAAGCGAGGGTCGGGCAGATCAAGGATGATCACGCCATAGGGTTGATGCGACTGCTGCAGGAACGCGAAAGCATCTTCGTTAAAGATACGCACTTTGGGATAGTTGAGGGCATTTTCGTTAATCGCTGTCAATCGCAGATCGCGTCGCGCCAACTTTGTCACCGCCGCGTCGATGTCGACAAGCTCTACTTCGAGCACATCCGGATACTTGAGCACCTCACGCACTGCAAGTCCATCGCCCCCGCCAATCACCAACACACGCTCACGCGACCGGGTCAACGCCATCGCCGGCTGCACCAGTGACTCGTGGTAACGGTACTCATCCACCGATGAAAACTGCAGGTGGCCATCCAGGTACAAGCGCACTTCGTCCTGCCACTCTGTGAGCACGACTTTCTGGTAGCGCGTCTGCTCGCTGTGGACTACCGTCTCCGCGTACAGCGAGGCCTCCCAACGCTCCTGCAAGGAGGAGGCGTTGACCAGCAAGGCAGCGAGGATCACCAGGATCAAGACGCCCCCGCTGCCCAGGACGCCTCCCATGACTGGTCTCACCTGGCTGCGCACGGCAACAAGCAGCAACAGGCCGATGGCGGTGTTGAGCAAGCCGGTGACCAGGGATGTGTGAAAGGCGCCGAGCAGCGGCAGCAGCAGGTACGGGAAAAGTAGTGCCGCAACCAGGGATCCGAAGTAGTCCAGCGACATCACATTAGCCAGGATCGTCCGCAGGCTGCCACCGCCTCGAAGAATCCGCGTCAGCAGCGGCAACTCGAGTCCAATCAGACTACCGATGATGATGATGATGGCAATCTGAACAAAGCGGAATTGCTGGGTATAAGCGTAGGCCAGGTAGAGCGTGGGTACCGTCAGGCCACCGACCAGCCCGAGGGCGATTTCCAATCCGACGAAGCGCTCAATGAGGTGGCCCTCAATGAGCCTCGATACCCAGGAACCGAGCCCCATGGCAAACAGGAAACAGCCAATGGTGATCGAGAATTGCTCAACGCTGTCACCGAGGAAATAGGAGGAAACAGCCCCGATAAGCAGTTCATAGACGATGGCGCAACCGGCGGCGGCGAAAATCGCTGCCAGCAGCATAAACAGGCCCAAGCGGCTGATATCTTGCGAACCGTCGCGGGAGCCGACGGAATCAGGCATTGGGGAGACCCCTCAAAGAGGTTTCGAAAGACGCGCCCAATCGGCGACCACACCATTCCGCTGCCCTTACGCCGGCGTAGCAAGCTTCTTCAAAGAGCGGCATCGCCGTGACATCGCATGAAGCCAGCGCCACCGCGCCGATTGAGGCACGACGCTGTTTGGCGTCGGGACCGAAGATGGCTCCGGGTACTGGTCTTACCATGCCGTGGCCCCAGCGGTGTAGATCGATGCGCTGAACCAGATCCTCAAGGCCCGCATCCGCTTGAGACAGGTCGTTCATAATCAGGTTGACCCAGTCAGCATGTGAACGGCTCAACAGCAGCCGTCGCCCGTCAGGCTCAGTCAGGGGCAGGTAGTACATCAGCACGTCGTCGCGCCCACCTTGCGGCGAGCGTTGATGTCCGGCGACGACGTACCCCAGCGACGGGCTGTCATAGAGAACATTATCCCAGGCCACGGGCGCCTCTATTCCCGAATGTGGCAAGGCCGTCACGTGAATGGCAGCCACCAACCAGGAACTGTAGCTCAAGCCAGCCAGGGATTGACGTTGAGCCGAGGGCAGGTCGCCCAGAACAAAGGGAACGGCATGCAATTTTCCCGCGTAGACTACACTGCGCGCGCGCAGGCGCTGGCGTTCAAGAGTCGGCCAGCGTACACACGCTACTTCACAACCATTCGGCTCATTGCGAATAGAGACTACGGCCGTGTCGAGGCGGCGCTGATTCACCTCGTGGTCGCCAGCGAGTCGGTTAGCCAGAAAGGCGTTGCCCTCAGGCCAGGTCAGCGTTTGAGACGGGTAGTCGTCCGCAACTCGTGCATCATAACCACGGCACGCATAGTAGTGTATCCCGGCCCACGCAGACACCTGCGCCATATCGCTACCGTAGTCGTCGCGACAGGCGTAGTTGACGAGCCAGTCGAGAGGCGCGCTGTTCCAGCCCTGGGCCCTGAGGTAGTCAAGCATCGAGATCGAGTCCAGTTCACGTACCGCCGCGTCTGCGGTGCTGTATTCCAGTGGCATGGCGAATGCCTTGCGCCCATCAGCCCCGCGATAGAGCGTCCACTGCAGCATCTGATCCTCGAACTGCCGGTACATCTCGATCTCGGACCTCGAGGCTCCGGCAAAGGGTTCAAGACCGTTGTCCCAGCTACCATTGTGGTGCAAGCGCTCCCGCGGCCACTTCAGGAGGTGCTCAGAATCGATCTGCGGCCGGCCCGCGGTGTCGTAGCCGCGGATGACATCGATGTCACCGAGGATTTCGTGGATGCAATCCGCTTCGGGCGGGGGAATGTTGATGTAGTGCGCGCCCCACGGAAAGGCATTTCCCGCAACACTTCCGGAGGACGAGGTTCCTCCGATTGCGGTATTCAACTCAAGAAGAAGGATGCGCTCGATGCCACACTTTCGAAGCTTCCAACAAGCCGCCAGTCCTGAAATGCCGCCGCCGACGACGATGACATCCCAAGAGCGTTCACCGGCAGGTGGATAGGAAGACCAATCCCTGAAGCTTGGCTGACGCAGCAGGTGTCCGCGTTCGGCCAGTCTCGAGTCGGCAAACGTTCCGGGAATCTTAAAGGACCGCTGGGGAGAGTTACGTGAAGGGCGCTCGCAGGCCAGTGGCCACAAGCCGCCCGCAGCGCTCAATTGCAAAAACCGGCGGCGGGTCAGTGATGACATGCGTCAAACCTGCCCGTCACAGTGTTGAGGTGGGATAGTGTGGGAGTGGATTGCTGCCTGAATCAGCTACCCGGCCTGGTCCAGTCCCATCTTGGCCTTCAATTGGGCGAGTGAATCATCGGCCTTGGACGTGCTGCTGCCAGCCAGGGCACGATTAATTTCATCGTCCACAGAAGTGGACGCATCGGCCATGTCGCCGTAAGCCTCCGCCAGTGCCTCTTCTTCTTCGACCTTCTCCTTCATGCGCTCGAGCAGGGCGACAGTACCATTTGAATCTATGCTGGAGAGACGTTGATTGATCTTGCGTGTGGCGTTGGCGGTTTTGGCCCGTGCCTTTAAAGTCACGAGGTCGTTCTCGTACGAGGAGATTTTCGATTTCAGTTCATTGACGTTGTTCTGCAGAGTCGCAACCATCTGCTGTTGCGCCTGGGCCTGCTTTGAGGCCTCCACGGCCCTGGTCGAGGCCTCCTCTTTGCGGGCCAATGCCTCTCTTGCCAGTCTCTCCACATCCGCCGCATCCAGCTTGCCATCCTGGCCCTGCTGCAACAACAGCATCGCCTTGCGCTCATAGTCCTGTGCCAGACGCTTGCCCTCATCGGCGTCTCTGCCCATTCGAATGGCCAGTGCTTTTACCTCCCCCAGACTCACCATGCTCCCCTGGAGATCCTTTTTGAGGTCGCGGATCGCCTGATCGCTCATCTTGATCGGGTCTTCGAGTTTGTCGATCATCGCGTGTGCCTCAGCTTCACCCGATTTGAACAGACGTTGGAATATTCCAGCCATCTTTGCTGTCTCCTTTAGCTACCACCGCTAACTATGCCACTCCGCCAATCCGCCATTCTATTTCCGCGGTCTATTTCAGGAATTCGAGCAACTCTTGTCCGTTTTCCGCCAGACCGAGACTCAATGCGTTCAAGGTGCTTTCGAGCTCGTTCAGATCTATATTGTCGAGTGCCAATGTGTTGCGATAGAGCAACGTGTCACTGGTCTCATTGAGGACGAATGCCCCAAAAACGAGCTCACGATTAATCTGCAGAAGCCGCTCGAACACCGTGGCCGCAGGCTTGGTTTCGAATTTCAAAATCAGCTGCTCGATCACGAGAACTGAGTCTTCGCAATCGATGACGAGGTTGCTTATTCCCCGCTCGTCATCATTGATGATGATGATCTCCTCCTCTGCAATCTCTTTATCAATCTGAAATCCGAGCTCGAGGACGAACTCCTTGACCCTTGTAAAGCCATCTGACATCTACTTTTCTCCTGCGAAAGCTTGTTCCCACTTAGCCGGCATTGAGGTTTTCCTCCAGCGCGCGATAGGCTTCTGTGAGCTTGGCCGACAGTTCATTGGCGAGCTTGACCCTTTCGGGGTCACCAGAGTGCAAATCCGGATGATAGCGCTTCATCATTCGCTTCCAGGCCCGGCGGACGGTGTCGAGGTCCGAGCCTTGGGGCACTTCGAGGTTGGCGTAATACTGCGCCAACGGTCCCAAGTCTTGTTCCGCCTCCTGGTTAGACTGGTCATGTGGACCAGCATAAGACTCATGCTGCCCGCTCGCATCGGTCGACGGCCGCACCCGCCGTGCGCCGGGCATGGAGGCCTCGCGGATTCGAGCGCGAGCGACGTCGTATAAACGATTGAGAAGACTTGCCACGAGAAGACATTTTCGACGCCAGGGCCGACGCTGCTGTCCGGCATCTCAATTATGGGTGAGGTATAGTGGACCTGACGCAACGAATATAGCCGGGCCTCCAAAGTCCGTCCAGACTCGACGCCTCATTCCCTTGACTGACGAAGTTATTGCGTTGATCGTTCCCGGCATCATATCTACCTAAAAACATTATTCACGAACGGCTTGATTGTGATACGAAAAGAAGAAGACCAGTTCCTCGAATTGGCTCAGAAAGTGATGAGCCTCCCCACCGCCCCGTTCTGCGAGCATCTCGTCGCGGCGTTCGTCCACAATTTTGTGGCTGAGCTACCGACGCTGAGCCTGTCCGAAGATTCGTTTGGTAATCTCCTGCTGATTCACGAGGGCGACGAAACCCAGCCGCGGCAGGGTGGCCATTTGATTGCCACCGCGCACATGGACCACCCCGGGCTGGTCTTCGAGGAGCGTTTGTCAGGACAGGACTTTCTGTTCAGCAAGAAGGGTGGCATTCCGTTGCATCATGCCGTAAACGCCGCCGTTTGCATTTTCGACATTCGTCAGCCCGCATCACAGTCTCCGATTCGCGGCCATATCACCGCAAGGCTTGATGGCCCTGACGTTGCTTTCAATGTGCGCGTCGACTCAGGGATTGCGGAGGCAGAGGTTGCCGAGTCCATAAGACCGGGAAGCTTCGCTATGTGGGACCTGGTAGCGTTCGAACAACAGAATCGACGAATCATCGGCAGGGCGTGCGACGATCTAGCTGGGCTCACCTGTGGGCTCTACTACTTGCTTACCTTGAGCCGTTGTAAGTCACCAAAACGAGCCGGATTGCTACTGACGCGCGCGGAGGAGATCGGCTTCGGCGGTATGGCCGCGGCCATTGCGGCGCAGACCCTGGACAAAGACGACGTCTACGTGAATATCGAATGCTCGAACGCTGAATCCGCAGCTGCCTTGCTAGGAGGCGGGCCCGTAGTCCGCGTCGGCGATCGGTTGTCGACCTTCGACCCACAGATAACGGCGGGCCTGAACTTCCTCGGCGCCGAACTGGGTGAGGATTTTCGCTTCCAGCGCAAACTGATGGATGGGGGTGCCTGCGAGGCCAGTCTGTTAATGCAGAATGGCTTCCGCACCGGTGCCGTCGCGCTACCCCTGGATAACTATCACAACAACGGCAAGGAGGGCGTGCAAGCTGAGCAAATCCATCTGGACGACGCCCTAGGGCTTGTCGAACTGCTGGTCACCCTCGCCACAAGTCCCGACGGAGTCAACGAGGTTTTTACAACCGCCTCCGCCAACTTGAGAGCTGGTTTTGAGCAAGGCCAGCAGCAGCATGCAGCCCGATTGCGTGAAACCCGGCAGCTGAGCCAGTATCAGTGAATGCCCATAGCACGCAGATTGTTCAAGCTTGTGCCCAGACAATCCAGCGGCTCGCGTTGACAGACATCCTGCTCAATCAAGTACCATTCGATATTGGCCTCTTTGCAGGCCTGTAGAATCTGGGGCCACTCAAGATTGCCCTCCCCGACCTCAGCGAAAAGCTGCTCGCTCGACTTCATAGCCATGTCCTTGAGATGGACAACGTACATGCGATCCTTCAACATCCTCAGGTAGTTGGCAGGGTTACCACCACCGTGTTGAATCCAATAGGTGTCAACCTCGAAGGAGAACACCTCGGGATCACTCTCCTCGGCGAGAATCTGCAATCCGGTTCTGTCGCCAAAACGCTCCAGCTCAAAACTGTGATTGTGATAGTTGAAGGTGAGCCCGGCATCGATGAGTGGTCGTGCCGTCTGTGATGCATCGCGGGCAAAGCGCGCCATTTCCGTCCGGTAGTCCGCGGGCATGCTGCCAATGCCGACATGGGTGCAATTCCAAACTCCGTGCTCATCAATGACTTTTTGTGGTGCATCACAAATGTCGTCGTAGCGGACATGCGTAGCGACGATCTGCAATCCTTCGCCGTCGCAGATCGCCTTGAGCTCCGCCGGATCAATCGGCCCAAGAGCGGAGACCTGAACAGCCTCATAGCCCAACTGGGCGAGCTTTTTAAGAGTCGCGCGAATCTCATCAGGGGTCTTCAGTGAATCCCTAAGGGTGAATAGCTGAGCGCCGACTACCGATTTCATCAACATTTCCTTTCGGGTTGGTGATTTTTGCATGAGGGCAATCGTCAACCATAGCGCCCTCGTGTGCGACCGTCAATTTCATCAGCGCGGGTCACGCACGCGCCGGGCGCACAAAACCCAACAGGAGAATGACCGTCATCAAAGTGGCTATCAGGCCGAATCCAGCCATCGAGGCAACCGCTATGGGGGCTCCCACTACAGTGGCCAACGTACCGGCCTGAATTCGGCCGAACGGGCCCATGCCGATAGCACATACGAGAGTACCCATCACCCGATTGCGGATGTCGTCGGGAGCGCCCATCAACAAGATCGCACTCTGCATGCTACTGAATCCAGCCTGACCGAGCCCCACCAACAAGAGCATGGCGGCGGCAACGGCGAAACTGCCGGAACCAGCAAACCCCAACAGACCCGCGCAACAGAGCACTGACCCACCCGCGAAAATTTGAACCCTGCGATCGGGGTGGCGGATTTGGGTCACGCAAAGGAGCCCCAGAAACGACCCCAGCCCAACCGCCGACGATAGTATTCCAAGCCCAACAGGCCCGCGGGCAAACTCATCTCGTGCGAACACCGGCAACAAAGACTGAAACGAAAAAGCCCACACATTCATGATAACGGTAACCACCATGATCCCCAGCATGACCCGTTGGCCGCGCACATAGCGGAGACCTTCGGCAACCCGACTGAACGACTGCGATAAGCCCCGAGGTGCATCGGGTGATTGGGATTCAGATTTGATTCCGAACAAGACCACCGACGAAACAACGGCAATCGATGCCAGAATTACGAGCGCCCCGCCCGCCCCCATCACGGCAAGGGCCGCCCCAGCCACCAACGGCCCTGACAGTTTGGCGAAAGCTTGCACACCGTTGCCCAGAAGTATGGCGTCGACGACCCGGCTTTTGCCAACAATATCCGGGATGAAAGCCCTGCGGTTGGGCCAGTCGAGACTCCATGAAATGCCGCCAACGCATGCCGCGACGGCAAGATGCCAGTAAACGAGCGCATCGATCCAAAACAGTCCGGCGAGGGCCACCAGCACCACTGCATTGAGCATCTGCAGTGAGAGGATTACCCGGCGCCGCTGAAAGCGATCGGTCAGAAGCGGTCCAAATAGCCCGGCGAACGGTACCGGAATGGCGCGACAAAAATCAATCATTGCCACCCAGAAAGGAGAATCCGTCATTTCCAACACCAGCCACCCGACCACCAGAGACTCCATCCACAGACCCTGAAACATGAGCCCGTCGCAGATCCACAGCCGGCGAAAGTCTGCAATGCGCAGAAGCGACTGAGATCCCGACGGGACGTTGGCCTGTAGCGGCTCGTGATCACCCGAATCCACAGGTTCACTCACCTTGCCATCCCCCACCCCTCTTGGACTTGCTCATCATACTTAACCGCGAGTATATTGGCGCCGCTTCTTTAGCTTCTGTGCCCCAGATCCCCCGTGCGCGCAGAGCGGACCACACCGGTACTGGCTTAGGCTACATGCTTAGGCCATGACCACAATACGTGAAAAGGTATGCAGATGTCAGCACGCGATAGACTCACTGCCCTCGGATTGACCCTGCCCGCGCCTCCACAACCTGCGGGGGCCTACACCCGAGCCACTCGTGCAGGGGAGCTTATCTTTGTTGCCGGGCAGTTGCCACTGCGAGATGGTGGAATCGTCTATGCGGGAAAGGTCGGTGGCGATCTGTCAGTGGAAGATGGCTACGCCGCATGCCAGCTGTGCGCCCTCAATGCCCTCAGCGTCCTCGAGGCCGAGATAGGCTCGCTCGACGAGGTGAAACAGATTCTCCGGATGAGCGGATTTGTCTGCTCGGCCCCCGGGTTCACCGATCAAGCTAAGGTCGTCAACGGCGCTTCCGAGTTGATGAAGGAGGTTCTCGGCGATCGAGGCATACATGCGCGCTTGGCAATCGGCGTCAGCGAGTTGCCACTGGGTGCCGCGGTGGAGCTGGAGGTCATTGCCCAGGTGTAGACCATTGAAATGCGGCCCTTCCCGTCACCTTGACCTACTCGGCGTCGGTCGCACTCATGAGGCAGGTTTCGTGTCGCGGTCATTGACCTCGGCTTCCGCTTCATGCGGGCCAGCGTCAACGGCGGGCTGCTTGCCGTTGGCTTTTGATTCCGTGCCGCTGAGGATCGCCCTTAGTTCGTCCCCATCCATCACTTCCTTCTCGAGCAACAATTCGACCACACGATCCACTGCCTGTCGATTATCCCGCAAAATCTCGACCGCTTTTCCGTAGCAGTCATCGAGAATTCGGGATACTTCCAAATCAATCCGCCGGGCGGTGTCTTCACTGTAGACGCGTTCGCCAGGCCCCATGTTGAGGAAAGCGTTGCGGCGGTCGTCGGCGCGCGCGACCAGTCCGAGATCCTCGCTCATCCCGTACTCCTTAACCATGGCCTCGGCTATTGCAGTGGCGGTCTGCAGATCGCTGATCACACCCGTCCATGACTCCGCGAAGAACTCCTCCTCTGCCGCCCGCCCTCCGAGAGCCATGGTGATGCGGGCGAGAAGCTCTTCCTTGCTCTGCGTGTAGCGATCCTCGACGGGCATGTTTAGGACATAGCCCAGGGCTGAACCGCGCGAAACAATCGAAATTTTTTGGATTGGATTTGCATGAAGAGAGATCGAACCAACGACCGCGTGACCGGCTTCGTGGTAGGCGGTTACCCGGCGTTCCTTCTCTGTGATAACTCGGCTTTTGCGCTCCAACCCGGCGACGCTGCGTTCGATCGCTTCCTCGAACTCGGGCATCGTAATGGCCTCTTTGTTGCGCCTCGCCGCCAGCAGAGCGGCTTCGTTGACCACGTTGGCCAGATCAGCTCCTGCCAAACCGGGTGTGCGCAAAGCCAGCTTGGCCAGGTCAACGTCGTCGGCAAGCTTCACGGTCTTCGCATGGATCCCCAAGATCGCCTCACGCCCCTTTACATCCGGGCGCTCAACGTCGACGCGACGATCGAAGCGGCCAGGGCGCAGCAGAGCGGGGTCGAGAACCTCTGGTCTGTTTGTCGCCGCCATCAGAATCACGCCGTCGTTGGTCTCGAATCCGTCCAGTTCGGTCAACAATTGATTGAGGGTTTGCTCGCGTTCATCATGGCCTCCGGGGTAGCCACCACCTCGGGCCTTGCCCAAGGCGTCGAGCTCGTCGATGAAGACGATGGCGGGAGCGTGCTTCTTGGCCTGATCGAACAGGTCGCGGACCCTCGCGGCGCCGACACCGACGAACATCTCAACGAAATCCGAGCCGCTGATTGAAAAGAACGGTACAGACGCCTCACCTGCTACAGCTTTCGCAAGGAGGGTCTTGCCCGTCCCGGGCGGACCCACAAGCAGGACACCTCGCGGTATGCGACCACCTAAGGCCTGGAAGCGCTCGGGTGTCCTGAGAAACTCGACAACTTCCTCCAGCTCTTCTTTGGCCTCATCGATTCCGGCGATATCGTCGAAGGTTATGCCCGTACCCTTCTCCATGTACACCTTGGCCTTGCTCTTACCAATGGACATGAGTCCGCCCGAGCCACCGCCAAGACGTTTCGCCATAAACATCCAGAACACGCCAAAGATCAACAGAATGGGAACCCAGGAGAGCAGAGAGTTGAACCAGGGATTAACCGGTTTACCGGAAACTCTAACGTCCTGCTCCAGCAACAGGTCGATCAGGCCGGCATCCTCGATGGGGGTGACCGAAAACGATCGTTGCTCTCCATCGAGGTCGGCGAAGGTACCACTGATCAGGTCATTTCCGATGTAACACTCAATGATCTGCCCCTGCGCAACCATCGTTCGGAATTCACTATACGAGGGACTATCGATCTGACTTTCAAAATACTGCTGCATCAACAAGAGCATCAGAACCGTCAGAACGGCATAGGCGATCGAGAGTTGGGCTTTGCGATCGAGTTTCAAGTCGAATGCTCTCTTGCAGTAGGCAGGGGAAAGCCGGCGAGGCCTACAACCAGTCGTTTGAACTATACGGGTTTGAACACGGAGTGCGCGTTCGCGGATGACTTTGGGGCGATTGCGATAACAAGCTGAAGTCCAGTCAGTTACGGCGTGCCCAGCTGAAGATAACGAGCGCGGTTGGGACGGTCAAGATTCGCAGGCCAACGGCACCTATGCGGGTTGGTGCCTCAGACGTTCAGAGATTGTTGATGCTCTCGGCAGGCTTGGCAGCTGCCTCCAGTGCACACAGGAGATCAGCGATGAGAGCAACAGAGGGTGGCGTAGCGGCCGCTATATAGCCGCACTCAACAAACATGCGGGCCAGATCCCTGTGATCTTCTATTTCTTGGTTCGATTCGCAGCTCATTCAGTGTGTACCCATTTGCCGTTGTTATCCTATCGGCATCAGGAACCTGCCTCCGCACTCTTCTCTGCCACATAAAAGCGCTCTCCATCCTCGAAATGCCCCTTCCACGACCACTTGCGCGCCGATTCGATCCGTTGCCGGGTGTTGTAGTTGAGCAGATCGAATCCGGATTCACGCAAAAGCCGTATGAGAGTCGACGGTGGTAGGATCTGTAGGTAGCGGGCCTCTTCCCATTCATCGTCGACGAAACGTTCGCCGAACTCTCGCTCCCGGACCGGCACCCCGAGGACACGCCCGGCGATAAACCGCACAAACGCTTTCAGCCTCATGAGGGCGAAACGGTTAAATGCGAAGGGAGAATGGGATGAAAAAATTAAACGACCACGTGGTTTGAGAACCCGGTGAATCTGCTCAAAGACGCGGCGTTTGCCCGAACAACCTGGAACCAGCTCGATTCCGTTGTAGGAGAATAGAGCAGCATCGAAGTGCGCTTCGGGAAACTCCAGTTCCATCGCATCCATGACGGCGAGCTCGACCTCGACGTCCGCAGCGCTGGCTTGATCGCGAGCGGCTTCGACCATCGCCTGACTCAGATCGATGCCGACCACATTGAGCCCCATTTCGGCCAGGGGAATCGTGGTCCTACCAGCACCGCATCCCAAGTCGAGAACGGTGGCATTGTCGGGGATGAAGTCGAGTACGAGGTTTTCTTCTGCCGGCCACAGGCCAACATGGATATAGCGCGCAACAATATCTGGATCTTCGTAGGCCTCGAGGACAATCTTCTTTATGACATCCTCGCGACCCTGAGGCCGCACCAAGATCAGGCCAACAGCCCTGGCGTTTCCAAAACCTGCTTCAATCGCTGCAGGAACCGAGCACAGGCCGCGCCATCCACGGCGCGGTGGTCGCCCGCCAGGTTAACAGACATGCATGGACGACTGGCCATGGCACCGTTGTCGAGTGCGACAACCCGATTCTCGATGGCACCGATCGCCAGAATGGCAACCTGAGGTGGGTTTATGATCGCGGTAAATCTGGAGACCCCGAACATTCCCAAGTTGGAGATCGTAAAACTTCCGCCGGCCATTTCATCGGGCCCCAGC
>Ga0114999_10003937_pt1 | contig 18279 bp, 18 predicted proteins | sample ArcticOcean_MG_C_3_FD_89820 | JGI IMG/M metagenome (GOLD analysis project Ga0114999, IMG submission 89820) | Marine microbial communities from western Arctic Ocean - ArcticOcean_MG_CB8_126 | ecosystem: Environmental > Aquatic > Marine > Oceanic | place: Arctic Ocean: Canada Basin | collected...
CGCGACGACCCGTTGATCCAGGACCTTTTTCTCAAAGAACGCCAGACTCTCTGTTTTGCGGGTGATGTAATACCAGGTGTCAGTCCCAAAGGTTGACACGTTGGATGGTGAGCCCAAGATGTTGAGAACGCTGCCTTTATCGTCGACCCCGCGTTTGATCTCGGCAATCAACACATCATCGATGAAATAGCCGCGAACGTTTTCCGTGGGTGTACAGGCGACACCCAGCAGGCCGATGACGAGACTGACAAAGATAGATCTACGGACGGGAGGCATATTGGTTCTTAGTCGACTTTCATGGAGAAATCCGGGGCAGTCAGGATTACATCAGACCAAATTTTCATCAGAGACACGCCATGAACTTGCATCTGGTCGCCGAGTGTGTCAATCGGCAGTTGGCCGTTTAAAGGAAGTCCGATGTTTAACTTCAATCGCCGCAAGAGACGCGAACGAGAGATCGCGCAGCGCTTGTATGACCAGGTCGTCGTGTGGGCGCGGTCGCCTTCCCTCTATGCCGCCGGCGGTGTGCCCGACACTGTCGACGGTCGCTTCGAAATGGTTGTCCTGCACACATATTTCGTTGTGGGACGATTGATCTCCGGTGGCGAGGACTCGCAAAGGATTGCCCAATTCCTCTTTGACACGATGATCACCGACATGGATCGGAGCCTGCGCGAAATGGGTGTTGGCGACCTCAGTGTCGGCAAGAAAGTGAAGGCGATGGCTGAAGCATATTATGGTCGCTCCAGAGCCTATGACGCGGCGCTGGTCTCTGGCGATGAAGATCTGGCTGAAGCATTGCGCAGGAATGTGTTTGGAACTGTTCTTTCAGAGAGCGAGCACACCGATTCGGTCGTCGATGGGATGGTGCAATACGTGAAATCAACGGTCCGGAAAATCGGTGAACAATCCCTTGAAATGCTGACGGGCGGCGACGTTCAGTTTATAGACTATTCTTGAGCAAATAGTCTTGAGTAAATGGGCCGTCCCAAGTCTTGACCGACGAGCGTCGTGCCCCTATTTTCGCGGCGCCGCGGCTCCATGCGCCGTTATGCCGCTAATTTTTATTGGGCCAACGCCTCAAAAGTAGACATGAAAATTGAGTCATCATCCGAATTCAGTCGGCATATCCGGGTCGATCAGCTTGCCGACCAGGATACCGAATTTGCCTTCGAGAGTGAACCAGAGGAGCGCACGCAGCTTGCCGAACGGTTTTCAATATTGGACCTCGAACGCCTCGATGTCCGGGTTTGGGCGCGCCGGATCAATGGCACCCCCGTCGTGCGTGTGCGTGTTAATTTCGTTGCCGATGTGTTACAATCCTGTGTCGTGACGCTGGATCCCGTGGCTGCACATATTGACGAGTGGTTTGAGGTCGAGTACGTCCCCGGCGGCGACTCCGAAGAGGGCAAGGAAATCGTTTTCGATGCGGATGGCGACGACCCGCCCGAACGGATGCAGGGGGGGAAATTCGATATAGGGGAGGCCATTTCAGAGCACTTGGCATTGTCGTTGGATGATTATCCGAGAAAGCCAGGGGCCGAAATCGCGGAGCACATTAGGCACGGCGAAGAAAGCGAAGCGGCAGAGAATCCATTTGCCGTCTTGAAAAACAATCATAATGAAAACTAGGCCTGTGAGAATTAGACTGGCGATAACTGCGCCTCAGGCAAGTGACTGACGAAAGACAGGAAACATGGCAGTACCCAAGAAAAAGGTATCGAAATCAAAGCGCAACATGCGACGCTCTCACGACGCCTTGAAACCTTCTGCGTACGTGGAATGTTCAAATTGTGGGGAATTCAAGCGTCCACATCATGTGTGTCAGGCGTGTGGACACTACAATGAGCGGGAAGTAACCGAGGCGGCGGGCACTCTTTAGCTCCGTTTCGCAGGCGTATCGTTAGAATTCGCTTTGACGTCTTCAATCAAAATCGCGCTGGATGCCATGGGGGGTGATAACGCCCCCGAAATGGTCATAGAAGGTATTGAGATCGCGCGGAATCTGCATCCCGATGCACGGTTCATCCTGTTCGGCGACGAAAATCGGATAGCGCCCTATCTCGCCCGATTTCGTCGTCTCGGCGATGTCTGCGAAGTTCGCCACACCGATCACGCCATTGCCGCCGATGAAAAACCCTCGCAGGCGTTGCGGCGTGGTAAAAAATCAAGTATGCGCCTGGCCATCGAAGCGGTCTTTGAAGGCACTGCCGGTGGTGTCGTGTCCGCCGGCAATACGGGCGCGCTGATGGCGATGTCCAAGTTCGTGCTGAGGACGCAGCCGAGTATCGATCGCCCAGCCATGATCTCCTTTTTCCCGACTCGTCGAGGCAGATGTGCCGTTTTGGATTTGGGTGCCAACGTTGAGTGCAGCGCTGACAACCTCGTTCAATTTGCGGTTATGGGTGCTGCTTTCGCCCGGATCGAACTGGGAATTGATCGCCCGACGGTCGGGCTGCTCAATGTCGGTGTGGAAGAGCTCAAAGGCAACGATACCGTTCGTACGGCGGGACAGGCCTTGCGGGAAGTCGATTTCGGGTTTGAGTTTGCCGGCTTCATCGAGGGCAACGATATTTGTGAAGGCACGGTCGACGTGGTCGTTACGGATGGATTCACCGGCAACGTGGTGCTGAAAGCGCTCGAAGGCGGTTCGAGCATGTTCGTAAGTTTCATGCGGCAAGCATTTCAGAGCGGCCTTGCTTCAAAGATTGGATATCTTTTGGTGAAACCGGCCTTTCAGCAAATGCGGAAGAAGATAGATCCGCGGGCCTACAATGGAGCAGTCTTCGTGGGCCTCAACGGAATCTCTGTGAAAAGCCACGGCGGCACAGATGGTGCGGGCTACGCCAACGCGATCGGCGTGGCCGTCGATCTTGTTCGGGGACGTTTCTCGGAGCGGATTCAAGCCGATTTGGAGAAGAGTTACGTCATTCCGCCAGAGTCGGTGGAAGATACGCCCCGGGCGGCCATTTCGTGACCGTCAGGCGGTCGCAGATCGCGGGGTGTGGCTCATACCTCCCCGAGCGCGTGATCACCAACGAGGAGATGGCGAAACTCGTCGACACGAGTGACGAGTGGATAACCGCGCGAACTGGAATCAAACGCCGGCATATCGCGGCGGAAGGGGAAAAGACCTCCGATCTCGCGTTGCGTGCCTCGACGTCGGCGTTGGCGGCGGCGGGTATGAGCGTGGACGAGCTAGATATGATCGTTCTCGCGACCGCAACGCCTGACGAGACGTTTCCTGCGACCGCGACTGTCGTTCAAGCCGAGCTCGGGATGTCCCACGGCTTCGCTTTTGACGTCCAAGCTGTTTGTAGCGGCTTCGTCTACGCCATGGCGGTGGCCGACAACTTTCTTCGGGTGGGGCAGGCAAAGACCGCTCTCGTCATCGGTGCAGAGACCTTCTCGCGAATCCTCGATTGGTCGGATCGTGGCACCTGCGTACTCTTCGGTGACGGCGCCGGCGCGGTTGTCCTTAAGTCGGAGATGGGCAACGGGAATGTCGATGATCGAGGAATTCTTTCTACTCGATTGCATTCTGACGGCCGCAAGCATGACATGCTTTATGTCGACGGCGGGCCGTCTTCGACGCAAACCACCGGACATCTCCGCATGCTCGGTAAGGAAGTATTTCGCCACGCCGTGAAAAATCTTTCCAGCGTGGTCCAGGAGACTCTTGAAGATGCGGGCCTTGATGCAAGCGATATCGACTGGTTGGTACCGCATCAGGCCAACAAGCGGATTCTCGATTCCACGGCCAAAAAGCTCAAGCTTTCGCCGGACCGCGTCGTCGTTACGGTGCAGGACCACGCGAATACATCCGCAGCGTCAGTCCCGCTCGCCCTGGATCAAGCGACGACGGATGGCAGGATAAAGAAGGGCGACCTCGTCCTCATGGAGGCGATGGGCGGCGGCTTCACGTGGGGGGCATGTCTTGCACGGTGGTAGGCGGGGATAAGCACCCGACATCGTCTGCCACGGGCTCATCGACTCGCTTGAGACTTAAAGTTCGACTGCCATCCCTTTGATATTGACGGTTTTCTTTGGTGGCGCTACGGTGAGCCGCAGCCAATGGGGAGAGACATGGCGGAAAGAACGGTCACTCGTGCGCAGCTCAGCGAAGCCGTCTACCAGGAGGTAGGCCTTTCGCGCAACGAGTCTGCCGATTTTGTTGAGGTTGTTCTTGACGAAATCGCGGATCACCTGATTACCGGCGATACGGTGAAAATTTCGTCGTTCGGCAGTTTCTATGTCCGGCAAAAAGGTCGTCGAATAGGCCGGAATCCCAAGACCGGAGAGGAGGTGCCGATCTTACCTCGCCGGGTGCTCGTGTTCCGCCCATCTCACGTTCTGAAGGATCGCATCAACCGAACATTGTCCCGCGATGAGTAATTGACCTGCGATGACGGACGCAGCGGAACAAGGCAATTCACGGACGCGCCGAGCGGCGAAATCGCCTGGTGCTTTCCGAACCATTTCCGAAGTCGCTTCTGAACTGGAGGTTCCGCAGCACGTTCTGCGGTTTTGGGAAGGCAAGTTCAGCCAGGTCAGACCACTGAAGCGGGGCGGCGGTCGGCGTTACTATCGGCCAGAAGATGTCGAATTGCTGAGGCGAATTCGACGCCTCCTCTACAGTGAAGGCTATACCATCCGGGGCGTTCAGAAAGTGCTTCGCGACGGCCCAAAGCAGGCCGATGGATCAGCCAACGGCAGCGGTACTGGCGGCCTGAGCAGCGAACAAAAGAAGATATTGGCGGGCGTGGTCGACGATCTCGCTTCCCTTCACGATATTCTCGCAAGACGCCGGGTCTAACCCGGGAGCAGACCTTGACCCGGTGCCCGGAGGCGGGTATCGGTGACGCTTCACGGTTGTAGGTCAACGTGATCGTGTCGGAGCGTAGCGCAGCCTGGTAGCGCACCACACTGGGGGTGTGGGGGTCGGAGGTTCAAATCCTCTCGCTCCGACCATTTTTCCGTTCAAGAAGTACGCGGGCTTCGATACACGCGCGCCGTTTCGAGGTGGGTAGACCTGCAGAGTCGATAATCGTGTCGGTCACCGCTGCGCCGTATCGTCGCAGCACTTCGCGGTCGTCGACACTCTGGCGGATTGGCACGTTCAAAGTCGTATCCTGGACATTGGTTGAGAGGCGTGTCGCCTGGGCGAAGCGCCGGGAGGGCCATGCCGACTGGTTTTCCCCACGCACAGCCTCACGCAGCAATCGACGCAACATGACGACGCCTGCGTCCGTTGTTCCGAGGTGTTCGAGCGCGTGGATCGCGACCGGGCGCTGGCCGACAAGAACTTCCCAGTCACCGGGTTGGCGCTGCTGAATTTCATACGTATTGTGGTGCGTCTGTCCGGCGACGTGGTCGCAACTGTCAACCCCGATCAGTTCCCGCTGTCCTTGTTGATTCGGGTCGACTTCGTCATTGAAATGTCGCCAGCCGAATACGGTGCTGTTGGTATCGTCGTTGGGCACCGTCCACCATTCCATCCCGGCGCGGGTGAAGTAACGCTCTTCGGAACCCAGATCGAATATTCCTGCAATCTGCACGAAATTCGGGAGGTGCGATTGCTGATTGCGCACCCAAATCGTCTCGTCATCCTTGCGCCGGTTGGAGGTGTAGAGCATACCGGCGCCGTCGTCAGTTTCCCGGAAATCCAGGACCGGAAGCTCGCCCCAGGACTTGGGTAGCTGATTGCTCTCCAGTTGAACGTGGAGAAACACTGAATGCATGGGATCCATGTGATTTTCATGAATTTGCAGCCAGTTACAGGGATGGGCAATAGAGAATGGGACCAACTCGTTACCCGAAACTTCTGCCGTGTCATAGATGGTGAAAGGCGGTTTCTCCGCCGGGGGGGCCATGAACACAAAGATCAGCCCTTCGTGTTCACGCGCCGGATAGGCACCGTGGCGAAACGCCCCCTTGAGGCGAGAATCCGGCGGCTCCCCAGGAGTCTCCAAAATGGTGCCATCCGCATCGAACAACCAGCCATGATAGCAACAGCGGAGGCCTCGATCCGCGACGATGCCGTACTCGAGAGATGTACCGCGGTGACTGCAGTGGCGATGAAGCACGCCGACGGTCCCGGCTCGATCGCGATAGGCGACAAGATCTTCGCCCAAAACATGGATCGCATTTGGCAGTGTCGTGAGTTCTTCCGACAAACACACGGGTTGCCAGAATCGACGCATGTACTCGCCCATCGGGGTGCTGGGGCCGACGGAGGTAAGCTCCGAATCCGCCTCGGGAAGTTGCCGCAGGAAGTATCCCGAAAAAGGTTCAGGAGGATGCGACCCTTGTGCCGGTTCAGCGATGGTCATAATTATTCATCGAGTCGTCACGCCCGTCCTGCGAGCACGTCTTCCTTCATCGCCTCGATACGTGCCGATATGGCCCGGTCACGGTCGGCACCGGGCGGTTCTTCGGCGGCAAGGACGATGTCGGTTGCCCGCCGGCCAACCTCAGCGACCAGTGCTGCGTCATTTTGGTTTCTCGGCGGGATGCGAAGCACCGAGTCGAATGTGTACGTGGCCCGCGCCTTCCAGCCGTTCTGCGGCAAGTGAACGTCGAGTGGTGTTTCGCCGCGCAGGGCGCGCCGATATTGCCGTCGCATCATCATGACGCCGCTGTCCGTCCAGCCGGGATGCTCACGCCCGTGATCGGGCAGAGGGCCCTGACTGACCAACACCTCCCAATCACCCGGATTGCGCTGCATTTCCTCGTATTCGCGGTGCCGGGTCTGGCCAGGCGCGAAGTCGACCAATTCCTTGCCGCATTCTTCGGGTTTACCGAAGCCGTGCGGGTCAAGCGTTTCCGAGAAATGGCGGTATCCGAAGATCATGCAGTGTTCGTCGTCGATGGGTATGGTCCAGCGGGTGAGGGCCGACCCCGTGTAGAATTTTTCGGCATCTCCTTGTTCGAACAGAGCGCCGGCCTGGAAAAACCCGGGCAGCAGGGCATGAATGCAGCGCACCCAAATCAGGTCGTCCACACGCCGGCTCGTTACATAGAGGCAGCCATGACCCTGGTCAGTCTCCCGGAATTCGATTTCCGGCATGACGTCCATTCGTGGAGAGAGCTGATACTGATTGTTGCTGCTGTGCAGGAATACGATGTGGGCCGGATCCATGATGTTTTCCTGTACATGCAGCCAATTACAGGAATGCCAGATCGAGTAGGATGCCAGATCGTCCTCGGGCTGCAGGTAAGCGTCAAATACGGGAAAGTCCGGTTGGGCCTCCGGGGTGCCGAGGTAAGCGAAGACTAGTCCACGATACTCCTGCGCCGGGTATGAACCATGGCGGAACGAGTCCTTTAATCGTGAGTCTTCGGGCTCTCCCGGTGTTTCGAGGATGGTGCCGTCGATGTCGAACAGCCAGCCGTGGTAGCAGCAACGCAGGCCCCGCTCCGACACGATGCCGTATTCGAGTGAAGTGCCGCGGTGGGAGCAGTGGCGGTGCAGGGCGCCGAGGCGTCCTGATCGGTCGCGGAACACCACAAGGTCTTCGCCCAAAAGTCGTACTGCTAGCGGCAAGTCGGTCAATTCCGACGAAAGACAGATTGGATGCCAGAATCGGCGGAGATATTCTCCACCCCGCGTTCCCGGGCCTGTTTCCAGCAATTCCTCATCGTGTTGCGCTGGAAATCCAGCCGAGTGATACCCGCTGTATGCCTTGCTTTTCGGTTCGTGTCCCATCCCGACCCAACCTAATTTTCCACTAAGCCTCAAGCGTAACCTAGGAGTTGATGCAGGCAAAGTATCCAGTGACCGCGGTTGATCACCTTCAATGACTTGTCTAAGCGAGCCTTGTGACAGAGGTTGTTAGGGGCGTTTCCTAAAGATTCAATCAAGAACATTTGTTAACCAATTGTATCAAATGTAAAAAATTGTTTTTCCGCTATTGTTATGCGGGAAATTGTGATTAAATAGTCACGTATCAGAAGACGGCAATCCCATTGTTGATCATCTGATCCTCCCTGTGATTGGGCTGCGTTACCCCCCCCCCCCCCGCGGGCCCCCCCCTTTTTTTCCTCCCCTCCCCCCCTGGGGTTGGGCTTGCTTCCCCCCCCCCCCCCCCCGGTGGCGCAGCCCTTTTTACGTTCTTCACTCAACTCTCCTTGCTCAAGGGTCACGTCAGCGCGATTATCGCCGGATGTCATTTTCTCCAGGGGGAGAACAGAGCGATGTGTCGTTGGTTGGCGTATTCGGGCTCGCCCATTTTCTTATCCCGGCTTCTGTTTGAGCCGGAACACTCATTGATCGTTCAGAGTCTGCGGGCCCGGCAGTCGGTGTTTCCGACCAACGGCGACGGTTTCGGCGTGGGCTGGTATGGATCACGCAGCGAGCCCGGGCTGTTTCGCGACGTACTTCCGGCATGGAACGACGACAATCTGCAAAGCATCGCGGAACAGATCGAATCCCATCTGTTTCTGGCCCACGTCCGGGCGTCGACCGGTACCGCAACGGCGCGGGCCAACTGTCATCCCTTCCGTTGGGGTGAGTGGCTGTTCATGCACAATGGCGCCATCGGTGGCTACGAGCAGATTCGCCGTGAACTCGATCTGCTCATCGACCCCGATTTCTACCTGAACCGGCGTGGTACCACCGATAGCGAGGCGATGTTTTATCTTGCGCTGACGCACGGTCTCGAAACCGACGTGCCGGGTGCCTTGGCGCGAACCGTCTCGGATATTGAGAGGCTCATGAAGGAAAAAGGTGTGACCGCACCGTTGCGCGTCTCGGTCGTGGTGAGTGATTCCCGCAGGCTCTGGGCGGTACGGTATGCCAGCGACGATGCCCCGCCCACCATGTATATCGGCCGCGCCTCGGCGGCGCTGTATTATGCCGGACTGGAAGGCGGCGGCAACGACGTCTTGGTCATGTCGGAGCCGTTGGACGACGTCGATGACAATTGGCAACTTGTAGAGTCCGCGAGCGTCGTAACAGTGATTGACGGCGACGTCACGTCCTCAGCGTTCGTGCCGGTTTCCCACTAGGAATTCATGATCCTTGAACTCCCGGGCGCCATAAACCGTTAGCCCCATGTGGTCTCCGGAAAGCTTGGTCATCATCGCCGCCGCATTCTTGCTCGCCGGTGGCGTGAAAGGTGTTGTTGGCCTTGGATTGCCGACGATTTCCCTCGCCCTGTTGACCGCCGCATTCGGCCTCAAGGAAGGCATGGCGTTGATGCTGATCCCGTCCTTGGTCACCAATGCCTGGCAGGGGTCGGTCGGGGGTGCGTTTCTGCCCATTCTGCGGCGGCTGTGGCTGATGCTGCTGATCGTGTGCGTCGGTGTCTGGATTGGCGTCGGAATTCTCGCGAAATCCGACGCGCTGTTGCTTTCAGGACTGCTAGGTGCCGTGTTGTGTTTGTATTCACTGGTCAGCTTGGCCGCGTTGCAGATTCCGCCACCGGGAGCCCACGAGAGATGGCTCTCACCGGTTATCGGTCTGATCAACGGATTCCTCACTGGCCTGACGGGGTCGTTCGTTGTGCCTGGTACGCTCTATCTACAGGCGCTGGGCCTGAATCGCGACACTCTGATCCAGGCTATGGGTGTGCTCTACACGGTATCAACCTTGGCCCTGGGTGTGGCGCTCGCTGAGAATCGATTGCTGCCAGCCGCGCTCGGAGCCGTCTCGGCGGTTGCCGTGCTGCCCGCGTTGATTGGGATGGTTGTAGGTCAACGCATACGGCGATCTTTGTCAGAAGCCGTATTTCGGAAGGTGTTCTTCGGCGCCTTGCTGGTTCTCGGTGTATACATCGTGGGCCGGGCGTTCTTGTGAGATAGAACGGGTGCCGGCTGAGTCCTATCCCGTCAGATAGACGGCGAGTGCCGAAAACGTCACAACTGCCAATGCCGTCGTCACATTGATTGCCGCCGCAGCATGGGCCGTATAGGTCTCGTAACGTTCGGCGAATATGAAAACATACTGTGCCGTCGGCAAGGCCGCGAGCAACGTGCCGGCCATAACCCACTGCGGATTGACGTCGAACACCATCGACATGGCCACCCACACCAGAGCAGGGAAGGCGAACAGCTTGAGGAGCGTGACCACGGTCACGGCCCCGAAACCTCCTCCTCGCGGATTGACACCGAGAAAGGCACCGAGGGCAAACAGCGCACCCGGTGCGGCGGCCGCTCCCAGCAATTGAAGAAAAGAATCGATCGGTACGTTGAAGGGCACCTCCAGCAACGACAACCCCAGCCCCGTGCTGATCGAGATGATGATCGGATGGACAACCATCGTGCGCATGACCTGCAACAGCGATTCGAACCAGTGCGCCGTCTTACCCCGTGAGGCTTCCAGCAAGCCAATGGCAATGGGCATCAGAATCACGACGTCGACGATGGCGACTAGTGCCACCGGGGCGGTCGCCCAATCGCCGAGCAAGGCAATCATCATGGGAAACCCGAGAAATACGATGTTGCCGGCTGCGCCACAGTGGCCGAGGATCGCGGACTCGCCGCCCGAACGCCTGAACGCCAGTTTTGCAGTGATTGCGATGGCAGAAAACATGAGAACACCGCTCGCGGCCCAAGCTGCCACGAACGAGAGGTCGATGATCTCCGAGATGGGCTGGACCGCGAGGGAGCGGATCAGGAGTGCCGGCAAGGCAAAGTAGAACACGAACGAATTGAGGGTTTTGACCGCGCCCGGTCCGAGAAATCCCGTGCGTCCGGCGACGAAACCGCATGCGATGACGGCAAAGAAGGGCAGGGTGACGTTGAGGACTGGTTCCATGGGCGCTTGTGCCGACCATTTGGCAGGGGTTCACTGTTGAATCAAGGGCCTAAAGAATCGGCCTGCGATATGCTCCACGTGGGTTACACCCTCATTTCCCATCGCGCAAATTTGAGCTATGTCCTTGTCGTTTTCTCTGGACCGCGACAACATGATGAGCGGAGGCGCGATCTGCTCCTAGAATCGGAGAAGCGCGATGTTTGAGTCAGCCGAACTTGGTCACAAGCTCGACAAGGCGACCTTTAAAATGCGAGAGCCGGAGCTTCGCGGGGCTCTCCTCGAGGCTCAATTCGGGCTTGCCGAGCGCAAGGATTTTTCCGTTGTCGTTCTGATCGGAGGTGTCGACGGAGCTGGAAAAGGCGAAACGGTCAACACCCTCAATTTCTGGATGGATCCCCGGCATATCGAGACGAATGCCATGGGAGAGGCCACTCAGGAAGAGCGGGAACGACCCCGCATGTGGCGCTTCTGGCGGGCCCTGCCGCCGAAGGGCAAGATCGGCATCTTCTTCGGTTCCTGGTACACGGCACCCATCATCGATCGTGTTTCCGGCCGGACCGATGACGCCGACCTGGAAACGAGCATTGATGAGATCCTCCGCTTCGAGGCAATGCTGGCCTCCGAAGGTACGCTCGTCCTCAAATACTGGCTGCACCTCTCCAAGAAACAGCAGAAACGGCGCCTCAACGCACTCGAGAAGAATCCGGAGACCCGCTGGCGGGTCACCGATACGGACTGGGAACGATTCAAGCTCTACGATGATTTCAGAGAGGTGTTGGAAGTTGCGCTCCGGCGCACCAGCGTTCCCCACGCGCCCTGGATCGTGGTTGAAGGGGCAAACTCCAACTATCGAATGGTCACGACTGCGACATCCCTGTTGGAGGGCTTGTGTTCGCGGCTCGACAACAATCCGCCGCGTCCGCCGAAACCGACTCTGCCGAAGTTGCCAAAGCGCGAAGATCGAAACGTCCTGCAGGCGCTTGATCTCACCCGTCAATTGCCGCGAAAAAAAGTATCGCCAGGAGCTCCAATCTCTTCAGGGCAGATTAAACCAGCTGTCGCGTGACAAGAAAATGGCGGAGCGCTCGGTGCTCCTGGTCTTTGAGGGTGCTGACGCCGCGGGAAAAGGCGGAACGATCCGGCGGGCTGTGGCAGCACTCGACGCCCGTTTCTACCGCATCATTCCGGTTGCGGCGCCCACCGATGAGGAAAAGGCCCATCCGTATCTATGGCGATTCTGGCGCCACCTCCCGAGGACCGGCCAATTCACCATCTTCGACAGGTCCTGGTACGGACGCGTCTTGGTGGAGCGGGTGGAGGGATTCGCTGACAAATCCGATTGGATGCGCGCCTATGGCGAGATAAATGACTTTGAGTCAGAGATGCACCGTCACGGCGTCATCATCGCCAAATTCTGGCTGCACATCAGTCGGGACGAACAACTCCGGCGGTTCAAGGATCGCGAGCAAACCGGCCACAAGCGCTACAAGCTGACGGAAGAGGATTGGCGTAACCGAGAGAAATGGGACGATTACGAGGAAGCCATCTGCGACATGGTCGTACGCACCGGCACCCGCGTTGCGCCCTGGCATCTCGTGTCCACAGAGGACAAGTATTCAGGCCGCGTCGAGGTGTTGAGAACGATCTGCGAATCGATAGAGGCCGCATTCTGAGTTGAAGCGGGCCTGCTTCGGTGCGAACGCGGCATGCCAGGCGTTTACAATTTCGTGTGAATGACATCGACTCCCGTGGATCCAGCGTATATTTGGCGGATTAGAGTCCTGAAGGGATAGCCGAATTGACATCAGTATTTGCCAGTGCCGGGAGCGACGCCGAACCCGGCAACGATTCAGCGCCTGCCGCCAACCGGTTTCGATTCTTCGATAACCGCGAGAAATATTTTCTTTTCGTCACGACTTGCAGCGAAAAATGGGCGATCGCCGAGTGAGTCAGTCTTGAACTTGACCGCGTGCGACCAACGCCGCCGGCGTTACGAATGTTCGACGCCGGCATGGGCGACGGCACGGTGCTCGCCCATGTCATGCGCGACCTTCACCGTCGATTCCCGACGGTCCCGCATCTTGTGGTGGGCAAGGAAATCAGCATGGAGGACGTGCGGCTATCGCTCGAAAAGATGGCCGATCGTTTTGCCGAGCATCCGCACACGGTGCTCGTCGTCACCAACATGCACTATTCCGAGGCACCCTGGTTGCGGCCCCGCGTCGACCGGCCGATCAATTGGCATGAGGTGTCGCTGACGGGTGCCTCAGCACATGAATTCGAGAACCAGTTGCGCGCCCTGCAGCCCGTCGTGGACGAAGGCTGGCAAGTCGAAATCAGTCCCACGACCGGCAACCCGATGTATGCCACGCCGTCGGTTCTGGTGATCTCTCGTCAGGATCATCAATTTCAGCTTAATGACATTATTCCCGTCAAAGGCGCCGGGCGGGCCGATTACGATATAGCGCTTGCCGCGCAACCCTATCGGGCGCGTCTCTCGGCCGACCTCAAGGTGCGTTACGTGCTTGAACCGTTAACCCGGTCCCTGGCGCAAGGCGGCCGACTGCTGGTCATTCAAGGTCACGGCGACGACCCGGGCATGGAGATCATCCACGACATCTGGCCGGACGAAATTCCGTTCAAGACACCGCGTGATTCCCTGGTCGCGGCACTCAAGGATTCTCTCAGCGGACGTGAGAAGGGAATCGTTTATCCGTCCGCCGGTGACACGCAATCGCTATTCACCTATCGGCTGCTCACGATGCCGACCGAGGTCGACAATCGCATCGGAACGTCAACCCTGCTCGCCGCGTGGAACGCAGCGATTTACGTGGCGCAGATTGAGGATGACCGGCTCCAGGATGCAATGACCGGTGACGCCTATCTCGACGCCACGCGCAGGGTGCTGCAAAAGCACGGCGGTCTTTGGTTCACGGATGAATCATTTGTCATCGCACGCCGCCGCACGTGATCTAAATTCGCCGCATCATTCTTCACACGTTGATGGGCTGGAAATATCCGTCGCCGCCGGTTAAGACTGTGGCCTAGCCATGATGAATAAGATTACCAACAGTATCGAAGCGGCCATCGCCGACATCCACGATGGTGCCGTCATCCATGTTGGTGGCTTTGGCATGGCGGGAAGCCCAATCGATCTGCTGCACGCCCTTGCGGACCAGGGCGCCAAAGACCTCACGATTGTCAGCAACAACGCTGGGGTGGGGAGAGTCGGGATCGCCAAGTTGTTGTACAACGGCCAAGTCCGAAAAATCCTGTGTTCGTTTCCGCGGCAGGCAAATTCGACCGTCATCGATGATCTTCACCGCGAGGGCAAGATTGAGCTGGAACTCGTGCCTCAGGGCACGCTCGCCGAACGCATTCGCGCGGCCGGCGCAGGGGTCGGCGGATTTTATACACCGACGTCCGTGGGAACTCCGCTCGCCGAGGGGAAAGAGCATCGCACCTTCGACGGTAAGGAATACGTGCTCGAGTTGCCGATTCACGCCGACTTCGCGTTGGTCAAAGCCGAGCGCGCGGATCGCTGGGGAAACTTGGTCTACCACAAGGCCCAGCGGAACTTTGGGCCGCCGATGTGCATGGCGGCGAAGACAACGATCGTTCAGGTGCGGAAAGTTGTTGATCTCGGAGACCTCGATCCCGAGGCCATCGCGACCCCCAGCATCTTCGTCGATCGCGTTATCGAGGTGCCCAATCCGTTGAGTGAGCGCGAGTTGGTAGACCAGGAAGGAGCCTGATCAGATGAGCGAGCCCCTGAATCGAAATCAGATCGCTTGGCGCGTTGGCCGTGACATCCCCGACGCATCGTTCGTCAACCTCGGCATCGGCATGCCGGAGCTGGTCGCGAATTACCTGCCTGAAGACCGGGAAATCATCTTCCAAAGCGAAAACGGCATTCTCGGCATGGGGCCGCAGCCAGAGCCAGGGGAAGAGGACGAGGAGCTCGTGAACGCCGGAAAGAAACTGGTGACACTGTTGCCCGGCGGGTCGTTCTTCCATCATGCGGATTCGTTCGCGATGATCCGCGGCGGACACATCGATATCTGCGTCCTGGGTGCTTTTCAGATCTCCGAAACCGGCGATCTGGCCAATTGGACGACGGGCAAAGATGCACTGCCCGGCGTCGGTGGCGCCATGGACCTCGTGGCGGGGTCCAAACGCGTTTTCATCATGACCACCCACAACACCAAGAAGGGCGATCCCAAGATCATCAAGAAATGCACCTTGCCACTCACCGGAAAGGGCTGTGTATCGACGGTGTATTCGGATATCGCCGTGATCGACTTCGGACCGGATGGTCCGATCGTCCGGGAGAAACTCAACGGTCTCGAATTCGATGAGCTTCAGGACCGGACAGGGGTGCCCATCCGCCTCGCCAACGATTGGCAGCCGCTGGACGCGCCGAACCTCGACTAAGTCGCCGCCACGGTCATCGTCCTGCTCTAGCCGTTCGGCTTCGATGACGAGGTGCGGCTTTGCCAGTCCTCGATCCAAGCCCTTTGTGCCGTGAGGCAATCGCTGTAGGCACTGCCGCCGCCCGTAAGGCCTTTTTCCAGGCAGATCTGACGGGCATATTCGTCATTGGTGATGCAGCTGGCCAGTAGAAAGCCGCTTATCGTAACGGCGGATAGGGTGCCGAGAATGCCTCTGGAATAGTTCGCTTTTGATGGCGCGGTCTTATCCGCCGGAACCAACAATGGCGATGGAACTTGGACGCTCTCAACTGCTCAACTCGGCAATTTGATGATCACGCCGCCGAGCAATTCGGATCTCGATTTTCAGTTGACGGTGACGGTGACAACCTCCGAGGAGGATGGCGCAACGGCCACGGCGATCGCAAACATTGAGGTCATCGTCGATGCCATCGCGGATCCGCCAGCTCTTACCGTCAGCGTGACTGAGCCCGTAATCGCGGTGAGTTATTCGGACACGGTCGAAGCGCTCGGGCCTGCCGGATATTGGCGATTTGAGGAAACGAGCGGTACGGAAGCCGACGACTCGATGGCGGACGACAATGATGGAGTGTACGAAGTCGATGGCAAGGGCAAAGGACAGATTGCCCTAGGTGTGCCAGGCGTGACTGGCGATACGTCTGCGGTCTCCCTAAGTGGTGGTTACGTGGAAATTCCCCACGACGACAACATGCTATTGGATCAAGGCTCCATTCAATTCTGGTTCAACACTGGTAATGTTGATAAACGGCAGGGCCTTTTCTCCAAGGACTCGCGAGGCTACGACGACGGTGGACATCTTTCGATGTTTGTTGACGACGGCCTGGTCGTCGTGCGCCTGCAGAGTAACGATGCGAGCTTCACGGTTTCTTCGACGGTCGAAGTCGAGGCAAGTGAATGGAACCAAGTGACCTTCAATTTCGGTCCGAACGGAATGGAGCTGTTCGTCAACGGTCAGTTGGCGGGTACAAATCGGTACGCCGGCGGCCTCGGCGAGTCTTCGGCCGGATCCGGTAACGAAGAGCCGATCGTCCTCGGTGCCAACCAGTGGGCGAGTCGCGACGGAGTCGCGGACAAGCTCACGAATTTTTTCACCGGTCGTATTGATGAATTCGTGATTTATGGCACGTCCTTGTCGGGTACGCAGGTGGCCGAGATCTACAATTCAGCGACCGGAAGCGGGTCAGGAGATTCCATCTACCGATTGAACGTTGAAGCGTCGCTGGCAGATACGGACGGCTCCGAAGCGCTGTCACTGGCCGTCAGTGGTGTGCCTCTCGGCGCGATATTGTCGGCCGGCCACGACAACGGTGATGGTTCCTGGATCCTTACGCCGGATCAACTCCCCGGTCTGACCTTGACGGTCGCAAGCGAAGTTTCCACGGATTTCACCCTTACCGTGGCGGCGACGGCGACAGAAGAGAGTGGCGAATCAACCTCCACCGTCCGGACAATGATCATCGATGTGCCCGAACCTGATGTGCCCGAACCCGTTGGGCCGACCCATGGTGACGATATCCTGACCGGGATAGAGGCCGCCGACGTCATGATTTCGTTGGCTGGTGATGACGAAGTATACGGTTTGGGAGGCGATGACAGGCTCGACGGCGGATTAGGGAACGACAGTCTCTTTGGCGGTGCGGGCAATGATATTCTGGTGGGTGGCGAGGGCGCCAATCTCATCTACGGCGGAGAAGGCATCGACGTCGTGGATTATTCAGATACAGCCAAAGGAATTATTGTTGACCTCGGTCGCGGCACTGCGCGCTCGACCGGTGATCGTTCGGTCCGAGACACGCTTTCGGACGTTGAGAACGTTATCGGCAGCTCTCGCTCCGACCGCCTTTTCGGTGACGCAGAGAACAACGATCTCCAAAGTGGGGCCGGGAACGACTGGGTTTACGGTGGCTCGGGTGACGACTTTCTCGACGGTGGCGATGGCCATGACCGGCTGTATGCGGGTGCCGGCGATGACGAACTGATTGGCGGTGACGGAAATGATCGCCTGCGCGGCGATTCAGTTGCCGATGTGCTGGTTGGTGGCGTTGGTAAGGACGACTTACGCGGCGGCAGCGGTGATGACTTCCTCGATGGTGGTGACGGAAATGACCGCCTGTCAGCCGATAGTGGTGAGGACATCCTGTATGGCCGCGACGGGGCAGATGACATCCGTGGCGGCTCCGGTGCCGACACCATTCGTTTCAACTTCACATCGGAGCTCGGAGATACCATTGCCGATTTCAGCCGTCATGATTCACTCGCCTTCGACGGCAAGGAATTCGTCGCGGACCACGACGAGACAACCGGTCTGATCGATCAAAGCGAGTTCGTCGTCATTGACGACTTCGATGTGTCAAGCGATACCGCAGTCTCCGCGTTCGTGTTCGACAGCGACTCGGGTGCGCTCTACTACGATCAAGAGGCTGACGATCAGGGGTACACTCTGGTCGCAAACATTGATCGCGGTACCGTTGACGCCGCAGACATCAGGATCTTGTAAAGGGTGAGCGTGTAGAAACCGCATCGCCCGGCACCTTCACAATATGCCGGCTATGAGACATGCCCTTTAATCGACGCGCGACTAGCTGTTCTGTGCGCGATAAGCCTCGAAGCGTTCATCCCAGTGCACGATCAATGCCTTCTGTTCAGCGACACAATCGTTGTAAGCGTTGCTGCCCGCTGTGATGCCTTTATCCGTACAAATCTGGCTGGCGTACTGGTCAGTCGTGACGCAGCCTGAAAGCACGAAGGCACTCATTAGTGCGGTGGACAAGATGGTGAGTGGGCGGCCGGCCCGGCGCCTCGTAGATGGCTTGATCATGTTCCAACCCCAAGTTGCGGGGACGCATTGGCGTCCACAGTGTGGAATCACCTAATTGTGTGAAGTTGGACGGCAAGGCGATCACACGCACTTGTGAAGAGATCGAGGGTTTTCGTGAAAAGGAGCCGTTGTCTTGACGAATTTCAGCCGATGGTGTCGTCATGCCCGTGGCGGGCGCTGTAGAACACGAGGTACATCAGCCCGATACCCAGCACCAGGCTGAGCACCAC
>Ga0114999_10003939_pt1 | contig 18268 bp, 12 predicted proteins | sample ArcticOcean_MG_C_3_FD_89820 | JGI IMG/M metagenome (GOLD analysis project Ga0114999, IMG submission 89820) | Marine microbial communities from western Arctic Ocean - ArcticOcean_MG_CB8_126 | ecosystem: Environmental > Aquatic > Marine > Oceanic | place: Arctic Ocean: Canada Basin | collected...
CGAGAACGCGGAAGTATGCCGGGATCTCGTGGGCGAAGAATGGATATAGCCTTGAACCCTCAATAGAAATGACTAACACATAATTTCACCACCTTGAGTTTTAACAAGATTTGGGACATCCCCAAATTCTGAATCGGCGTAATTTTATTTTCCGGATATTTAAAAATAAGCTACATGAAGATTTTCAAAAAAACAAATTGCCTGCGCCACATGAATTATTGCAGTTTAACTATAGTAACACTACATATTTAACATTATGAGATTAGCAAAATTGTCCCACCTGCCCCTCCTTTTAATTTTGGTTGGGTTTTTTTCCGTTCAAGCCTTCGGGACTGAAGCCGTAACTAACCCTGTTGGAGTTATCCAAGTCACTGCTTTGGGAGACTCGGACACTTTAATATCAATACCTTTAAAACAGCCAGCTGTTTTCAATGGTGTTATTGGTGGTCTTACCGCTGATACTCTTACAGCGGAGGGTTCTCCAGGGTGGGCTGCTAATGAATGGGCTGGTTCCTACTATGGCTTTATAAGAAGTGGTAATGTGGAAGGCGCATATGCTTCAATTGTGTCAAATACCGCAGATACGCTTACCTTAAATGGCGGAGGTTCTCCTCCTGAGGATTTAATTGAAAAGGATCTCGGTCTTCTTGAGGATGGTCCAGCACTTGCCGACAGTGTTTCGATTCACCCATTCTGGACTTTGAGTTCGTTATTCCCAGATGGTGCAGGTGTTCACGAATCACCTTCAGCTGCATCTAGATCATCTGAAATCTTCATCCCTGCCATTGCTGAAGGAATTAACAATGCCGCTGATGCCACTTACTATTATCTAGCTGGTGTCTGGCGAAAAGTGGGTGCGGCTCTTGATGCCGATTTTGGTGATACTATCCTTTATCCCGACTCTTATTTTATTCTCCGAAATGGTATACCAAGTAGCACAACAGTTACATTCACAGGTGAGGTGGTTATGAGTGGTTTATCTCTACCTGTAGTATTGGGAGATACATCGGAGCAAGATAACCCAATTGGCCTTCAACGTCCGATCGAGATGACTCTCAACGAATCTGGATTATCGGCTACCTTTGAAGCTGGAGATACACTGTTGATTTGGGATAATGCTGACCCTAAACAAAATCGCCTTGCCGCTGATGCCGGTTCTTACACCTGGGATGGTGGTAAATGGATTAAAGATGGAGTCGATGTCGATGTTGGTGACGATGCGGTATTCACTCCGGGATTAGGATTTATTGTCCGGAAAGCAGCTGGTGGAGGATTAGACGAGATAGATTGGTCAAATCTTCCAAACTACGGTAACTAAAATTTATCAATTTCTATATATCTCAAACCTCCTACGATCATCACCCTTATCAACGAAACAATTTCATGAGCCATAAAACACTAAAATTAAGCCTGTTCTCCCTTCTAAGCGTGACGATCTTAGTCAGTCAACTTTCCGCTTCGATAACAGTTAACGTTACGGCCGAAAAGCTTAAGGACCCTGGAGGGTTTGATATGGCTACGTCAGGCGTGGTTGCGTTGGTAGCTGACATTGGGGATGCCGGTTTCTCTGGTCCAACCGACACCGCTCTTGAAGGAAGCGACTTTTTAGTGGACGCTTGGGATATTGCTTCTGATGGAGGTAATGCACCAGGAGCATTTCTTGGTTCAACAGGAAATATAAACTTTTCAGGAGATTGGGCTCCAGGTGATGATCTTGCGCTTTACTTCTTTCCAACCCTCGCCTTAACAGATCCTCCAGCTTCGGCGGCTGCAGTCCCTTTTGGAATGTTCCGAGTAACGGAGGCGGACCTTGATGGTACGGATCCGTGGGTAACGCCTGCAGATGGAACATTGGCAATCGATTTAATCGTTATAACCACAGATGCGACAACGCTCGGTACTGGTTCGACACCCGCAGATGCAGGATTGGCAGATGGTGTTACCACTGGTGCTGCTCCAGCAGATCCTAGTGGCGTTGCTGGTGCTGCTAATGGATCGGCCATTGATGTTACTTGGACTGATAACGTCACCGACGAGGACGGATACCGAATTGAAAGATCCGTAAGTGGATCTGATGTTTGGATGATTCTTGGCTCTGTGGCTGCCGGAGTTATGACATACTCAGATGATACAGTTGAAGGAAGCGCAACATACTTATATCGGGTAATCGCCACAAGAGGACCTTCACAATCGGCGTATTATACCTCAGCTGAGGTTCAAGCCGCTGCTGCAAGTGCTAAGTTTACTAATCTATCTACCAGGGCATTGGTTCAAACGGGTGATAACATCTTGATTGCTTCGTTTAGAGTCGTTGGTGGTCCACTGAGGATTTATTCTCGGGTGGCGGGTCCAGGTCTAGCGGGTGCAGGTATAGTAGGATTTCTTGCGGATCCTACTATGGAGCTTAGGAGAATTTCTGATAACTCACTTGTTGCTGAAAACGACAATTGGAGAACGGGTGGTCAAGAAACCGAAATAACGAACACATCTATTCCGCCCGGAGATGATAATGAATCTGCTCTTATTGCTAATTTGACCGAAGAAGGATTCTATTCAATTGTTGTCAGAGGAGTGAATGATACTGAAGGATTCGCCAATGTTGAGGTTTATGATTTTGCTGATCCTGCAGAGCCAGTATCTGGGATTCTTACTAATTTATCAACGAGAGGGCTTGTTCAGACAGGTGATAATATCTTAATTGCTTCATTTGAAGTAAAGGGAGATGCGCCCCAACGAATATATAGCAGAGTTGCTGGACCGGGATTGGCCGGAGCAGGTATTGTTGGCTTTATAGAAGACCCTATCATGGAACTTAGGAAAGTGCCTGAAAATACCCTCCTAGGAGATAATGACAGTTGGAGAAGTGATCAAGAAGCGCTGATTCTATCTACTTATATTAATCCGGGTTCTGATGTTGAGCCAGCTTTAGTTAGGACATTAGGTCAAAACTCTCTCTACTCTGTTATCGTGAGAGGAGTTAATGATACTGAAGGATTCGCTAATGTTGAAGTATATGACTTTCCAGAATAAGCGAACCTAACTATTTGATTTTATAAAAGACCCTGAATTAGTTCAGGGTCTTTTTTTGTCCTCAAATACAATATCCCTTAATCGTAGGCATCCGCAGTAGCCAGGCACACCCCAGTCGCAATCAAAGCAGAGGTTGCGCTTGGGGTTACCAAAATTCCAGAAGTAACCTTTGAGATTGTGGTCCAGATCACGGATGGATGTTTCATCGATTTGCAGATTGTCGGTCGTGAATTGAAACAACGTGTCTTCTTCCGGCGTTCATACCAAAGCCCTAAGCCCGGGTGCACCTTTGTGAAGATCTACCACTCCCTCCATACATATAACAACGCTCTGATTTGCTTACTTCCATCCAGGCAGTTTGGTGGATAATCGCTCCGTTGTTTAGGCGTGCCACAACGGACGCTTATCTTTCTTTGATGCCAGATTTTTTGTTTCCCGAGTCCCGTTACCTCGGCGGATCATTGAAACCAAGAATTCATCCTCGGAATTTTCGATTCTGAATGGATACCTACGCTTCTTGGCTTATCCTAGATATTTCTGTTCCCAAATAGCTAGACTTAGAAGAGGCCATAAGCCCCATGAGTGGTTTGCGCGTGCTCCGCAATGTTCGTCGAATAGGACTTTCATTTGTAGCTTATTGATTTCCATTCCGAGAATATCATCTCTGTTTAATACCAGTTCTTCAAACAAAGGCCGAAGACTTGTTCTTATCCATCTATCCATGGGAACTCCAAACCCTTTTTTCTTCGTTGTTTGATAACTCGTCTTTTGTTTTAGTAATTTGCGTAAAGGAATTTTACCGGTCATCGTATCAAAATTCAGGCAGCTGTCCCAATTAATTTTTGACGCCACCTCAATGACTTCTCGATCTAAAAAAGGAATGCGAGTTTCGAGTGAGTTATGCATGGAGGCACGATCCATTTTTAATAGAACCATAGGAAGGTGACTGTCGAATTCGCATTTTCTAATGAAATTGGCACTCGGTGTTTTTTTCCATCCATTGAATTTGAACGCGTCATAGCTTGAAGGCCACTCTGGCAAGTTTGGAAAGATTTTATTCAGCCAGGATTCAGGTAAATGACTTTGTACTGAGCGAAATGTATCTCCTAAAGATCTTTGAGTTGCAGGTGAATATTTTGTGTGGTTTCCTGTTTTTAAGGTTTAGTTCACCTCCCAGCCTTACGGCTGGAAAGGCGGGAAACCACCACTTTATTTCAACAACTTATGGGACTCTTCCTATAACTGTTGCCCACAAACAGAACATTGAGTTCCTCAGGATCTGCTCTCAAAGGTAGAACTAAAAATAGAATTAGAATGTATAGTGGGTGAATAATCTTTATCATGATCGATTTTAACCACTTTGATACAGTGTTTTAGGATTAAGTGTTATATTAGCGTGATTAAGCGGTGCCCGGCAAAGCCGGAATGATTCTTTTTATTTTCTAGGTTCAAACCAAAGTCCATAGGCGGTTTCTCCCAGAATAGCCCTTTTAGATCCTTCATCGAGTCCGAGCTCGTGGGTAAAAATTCTCAAATGTTGAGCGTAAGTGACCTTTGGTTGAAAAAGCGCTGTAGGGAAATGACTTCCCCAGACACAGCGTTGTGGAGTGAACGCATCAATCAGGGTTTTGCAGGTCTCGTGCATGTCGCGGCAAGGGTAGGGCTCTTTCGTGCCCAGTGGGATCAGGGTGAGCTTGGCATGCAGATTCGGGAGCTTTGCTAAATCAAGTATCGCTTTTAGGGTAATATCAAATGTCTCTCCTAGCTTCAGTCCAAGGCAATGGTCCAAAACGATCGACAGCTTGGGATGTCGTCTCGCCAACACCTTAATTTCTTCATGCTTATCATGTTTCGTTAACACGTTGATCACGATGCCCAAGCGTTCAGCGGTAGCCCAAAGGTTTTCCACGCCTGGATCATCGAGCTTTCCGCTCTTGGCCGGAACACTGCGCATGCCGCGAACATTGTATTGAGAAACATAATACTCCAGCATCTCCGGACTGTATGGATTGTCAGGATCTAGAGTAACGATGCCTACTACAGAATCAGAATTATCACTAGAGGTGTCCGCCGTAAACCGATTGTCCCAATAATAATAAGAGCTGGGTTGAACGACCGTTACATGGCTTACGCCATTTGCTTTCATTTCGCGTTTCAAGTGAGCCAAATCCCCCAGGCCGTTTGGAGGACGATTCGGGTTTTCTCGAGTCGGGTATTTTGTTTCGTCTTCGCCATAGAGGTGCGCATGGCAATCGATGATGAGTCCTGGTTTTTCATCCGTCGCCAGAATGTTTTGAGAGGACGTTGCCAGGGCGGCAGTTGCGATACCGGTGGTTTGAATGAATTGACGGCGAGTGACTGTGGGATGCTTCATGATTATATTTTTAAGCCACGGATGAACTGGATTGAATACGGATTTAACTAGCGCAAAAGAGCCAATACGTTTTTTATAAGCTGCCAATACTGGTTCTGCTGATTTCATCCAGCGTTCGTGCTCCTGTAGACATCATGGCTAATTGAAGTTCGAGACGGAGTAATTCGAGGACGCGTTCAACACCTTCCTGTCCGAATGCGGCTAGTCCCCACAGGTAGGTACGGCCGATTCCGACCGCAGATGCCCCTAATGCCAGTGCTTTATAAATATCAGTGCCGCGACGAAAGCCACTATCGATCATTACAGGGATCTTTCCATCGATCGCTTTCACTACTTCAGGTAAACTATCCAACGTAGCCCATCCAGTTTCTTGGGCTCGTCCGCCATGGTTGGATACGATAATGCCATCGACACCGTGCTTCAAGCAGAGCTTGGCATCTTCGTGGGTAACAATTCCTTTTAGAACGATCTTCATATCGGTCACTTCGCGCAGTTTAACGATAATCTCCCAGATCATTTTTGATCGGTAGCCACCGTCATAAGTATCCAGGTTTACCTGATCAAACATGGGTTTATTTCTCAATCTGTCTTCCGGGATATGACATTCAATGCAGCTTCTTGTGTCTTTTCGAACGTACTGAAAACGTGTCTCGCTGTTTTGCCCTGGGAGGTGCTGGTCAACTGTCAGAACTAAAACAGGACAACCTGTAGCATCAACTCGCTGGACCATAGATTTCGTAATATCCCAACCGTAAGTGTAGAGCTGATACCAGATGGGAGCTCCCCGAGCGGCAATCACGTCTTCCACGGAGGAAGTTCCCGCGGTGGACAAAACTTGCAGATGCTTCTGTTGCCTGGCGGCTCTCGCAACTGCGATTTCCCCTTCCGGATGAAAGGCCTTTTGACTGGCTACCGGACAGAGGAAAATAGGGCTGTCCCATTCAACGCCGAAGAGCTTTCGCTTCATGTCGATATGCGAAACATCAATCAGTCGGCGTGGTCGAAGGTGATACTTTTTAAAAGCATCTATATTGGCGTGTAAAGTCGTGTCATTTTCCACGCCACTGGCCAAGTATCCCCAGTGAGCGGGAGGTAGTTGCGATTTCGCTACTTTTTCAAAATCGAATACATTGATAGCTTCATCGACTGCGCTTATTAAGTGTTTCTGGATGTCAACCTCAGCTGCCGATTGCCCAAGTAGTTCAGGAGGGAATCCGGTTGCCGTCAAAATGGGACTGGCTGCCAGGAACTTCAGGAACTCACGACGGCTGGTTATTGGCTCGATCATTTTGAAGTGTTTCGGGGAATAAGAATTAGGAGTAAGAGAGTTTCTGAGATGCTTAGTTGCTGAAGTGCTAAGAATCGTGGAAAGATTTGTGTTCGGCAACGTAAAATGATTTCAAGAAGTTGATGTAGGCGGAATCCGCTGAGATGCCGGTTGAGCCGGAGGCTCATTCCCAACCTTTATCAGCTGAATGGAATGTTTGGAAAAACGGGTTAACCAAAATAATGATTCTGGACCCATTATTTTGAATGAACAAAAAGAGACAGAATAATGGTTCACGGAATAATGGTGTTGAGTAAACCATCTAGCACAAATGTGTACGAGGCACAGGCTGGAAGCCTATGTTACATTAATGATAGGAGATGCGGGGCTAAATATCTGGGTGAATTGAACGTGTAACCTAATCAATACTCTCTACATCCACAAACCGCACAGGTGTCGCTAACCGGTCGAGCTTCAGGAAGGCTTCGAAGCGGCCCTCGGCGGCGGGGAGTTCGACGGATTTGAATACTATCTTTGTCGTTCCACTGTTGATCGTTTTATCAAAATGTTTTCCGTCGTAGCGAATGCGTGCCGTGCCAGCTTTCGAGGTTTTGTCGAAGTGAAGGGTTATCTTGTAGGTTTTCATGTCATTGGATTTTAAATACCAATGACCGATGCCTCCGTTCTCAAGTGATCCCCGCCAATCGAACTGAGAGAGGATTACCTTCTTCTGATGAGGAGTTCCTATTTCCGTTCGTTCAGGGATGTAGTAATCGCGATCGCGGGTGACGTCTTCGAACCAGTCCTCATAATCGGCCAGCATCTGAGCAACAATTTCAGGATTTTGTCTGGCCAGGTTGTTCAGTTCGCTGGGATCCTTTTGGATATCGTAGAGTTCGAGTGAATCCAATAGGCGCTTTTTCTCTTGGGCGTCGGGTGGAAAACGATAGTTGTGCGGATCATTATGGGGTGAGACGAGTTTGTATCGCTGGCCACGTACGGCGAAGTGAACGTATTGAAAAGGAATGGGGCCGGCGTTGTATTGTAAATAAATGGTGCGCTCTGGCCAGTCGGATGGATTGTCTTTGATGAGCGGCAAAATCGATACTCCATCGATCTCGACATTCTTAGGGGCAGGTACGCCGGTGACTTCGAGAAGGGTAGGTAACACATCAATATGCCCGGCTATGGTGCCGGTCTTCTTACCTGCTGGAAATTTTCCCGGCCAACGAATGAAAAATGGAACACGTATCCCATTGTCATAAATGCTTGTTTTAGTACCCCGCAGGTTCGCAACATAGCGATCCGGGTACACATCGTTTTTCGTGCGACGCGTCCTGGGTCCGTTATCCGACATAAATATGACAACGGTATTACCTCTAAATCCCAGATCATCGAGCTTAGCTAAAATCCGGCCCACATTATTGTCGATGCTGACCACCATGCCGAAGGTAGTAGCGTTGTGTTCATGCTCTCCAAGTTTGCGATAGGGGTCAGCCAGTTCATCGGGAACATCAAGCGGGAAATGTGGGAGGTTTGTTGCAAGATAGGTGAAGAACGGTTTGTCGCTTTTTTGCTCAATAAATTCCATCGCAGCATCGGTGAAGATGTCATCGCAGTATCCTTTGTATCGTTTCGGTTCGTCGTTGTGTTCGAGGATGGGATCGAAATAGGTGTTTCCAGCTGGACCCGCTCCCTGTCCAATTCCACCAGCCTTGTGAACCAAGGCTTCTTCGAATCCTTGGTCAGTGGGTCGCATGGGGTAATTATCTCCAAGGTGCCATTTTCCAAAAATGCCGGTTCGGTATCCGGCGTCCCGTAAGATTTCGGCAATGGTTACCTCATCATTGAACATCATGAAGTTGCCTCTCACAACCTCAGTGACTCCGGTTCGGTAATTATAGCGGCCCGTCATCAAGCTGGCTCGAGTAGGTGAACAATTCGGGCAGACCGTAAATTGAGTAAACTCGGTGCTTTCCTCTGCCAGCTTATCCAGGTGGGGCGTTTTAAGAATCGGGTTACCATGACCGCTCATATCACCGTAGCCCTGGTCATCAGTCATCATCAGGAGGATATTGGGGCGTTCTGCCAGGCAAAATGCGCAAGATAGAAGGATGAAGGAAGAACAAACGAAGACTGCGAGCTTTCTCATTAGTTGCTAATTGGGTTGAAGGTAGGAGCTGTTTTAACTGCGAATAGTCTTATGGTGCCAAGCTGGGGCTTGGCGTTCCCAGGGAATCGCAGCTAAAGCAGCTCCTACAATTTTAATTCTCAGTGTCACTGCATCTCCGCGCGAGGTTTTTCCCTTCTTTTGTTCCTGAAACAATTCAAGGATTGCCTGTCTCTATTGGGTAGATATTTTTTGGATAAACTTTAATAATAAGATTATTACCTATGAAATTATCCCGAGTAAGTTTCTTCTTCATTTTCACTTTATTCATGGCTTTCACTGCTGCCTTTTCCAAGGTCGAGCCCATTCCACCGTTTATGGGTGATTGGCAAGGAGGCTGGGTAAATGCGCCATCAAAAGATGGGAATGCCAAAAACAATCCTGCTCTGGTCGCACGTGTGATTGGCCTGGGTAGTGATCGCTACGAAATTCAAATGATGGAGGAATTCGACAAACGGGCGGATTTCAAAGTCAAGACGGAGGCGGCTTGGAAGAATGGTAAACTTTCCTTCGAGCAAAATGGTTATAAAGGTGAAATTACAGGCTCTACTTTCAAAGGTACTAAAAGTAGCGGCGACCTGGTCACTCATTTTGAACTTAAACGACTTCATCGCACGTCCCCAACAGCTGGCCAGGAAGCCCCATTGGGAACGATTGTTTTGTTCGATGGAAAAAACATGAATTCCTGGAAGCACGGAGAAGGAGAGAAAGTCACTTGGACCGTAAAAGACGGAGTGGTTGAAATTCTTCCGAAAAAAGAAAACAACGACAAAGGCGGAGCGATCTTCACTCGCCAGACGTTCGCAGACGTGAAAGTGCATCTTGAATTTAAACTACCTTACGAACCAGAAGGTCGGGAGCAGCATCGTGGCAACAGTGGTTTCTTTGTTCCTGGAGGCTATGAAGTGCAAATTCTCGACAGCTATGGCCTTGGAGGGATGTGGAACGAGTGTGGAGCCCTTTATAAACAATCTCCTCCGCAAGTGAATATGTGTTGGGCCCCTGGTGTATGGCAGACCTACGATGTTGAATTCAAGCGCATGCGCATGGATGCTGAAGGTAATAAAGTGGACCACGCGGTTATCTCCGTGTGGCACAACGGAAAGCTGGTTCAAAATCAATTAGCGCTCAAAGGAACGACTTCCAATACGCAGAGTGGTCGTAAAAAGGCGGAGACAGGTACGATGGGTTCATTGCAACTTCAGGATCATAGTCACAAAATTCAGTTTCGAAATATCTGGGTAGTTGAATTGTAGTTCGAAACGTCCTATTCCGGCGGGAAGAACTCAATAGTCGGATGCAATAAGGATTCTGGATACTGTCCTAATTCTTCACGAAAAATGGCTTCAGCTTCCTTCAAGCTTTTCGATTTCTGCATAGTAAGAATACCATGTGAGTTGGACTCGGCAATCGTCTTGGGGTCGAAGAATAACATCACGGCGGCAAGGGGGGTGATCTTGATTGCTGTTCCCCAGGGTCCGTGAGTCCAAACGTTTACCCAGCCCTGTTCGCCTTTTGCGGCTCGCCAGGATATAGGTTCCACGGGATCTCCATACAAATCACAGGCTTTTTCCATTGCTGCCACATCGCCTTGGGTCAATCCATGTGCCCCCAAGTAACCACCTGCTTTCATTACTCGCTGTACCCGTTCATCCAGTTCATCCAGCGGCATTTCTCCATCGGCGCCATAACCAGCAACTCCATAAAAGATGGGGCAGTCGAGCTGAAGTATGCCAGCCATGCTTATAAAATCCACAAGAGAAGTCTTGGCTGGCATGGCGTTTTTACCATCAAAGAATGTATCCGACCCAATGTCCACGCCAACGACCAGGTCAATGCTCTCACGTTCGACCAATTCCTTTAAACTATCGCCCAGTCCTTGAGCTCCTCCAGTTAGACCGGCTATGAATATAATATTCCCTGGTAGTGTTTCAGCTAAAGATGCTTCACAGGGTTTTCGTACGTCCAAGCTGGATTCGCTGGTCACTTCAACGATCAACGGAGCATGCGATTTTGTATGAGAAAGATCATTTACGTCATAAAGCGTCGGCCCCATCACCGCAGTTCCCCACTGTTGTGATAAGGGATCACCGTCAGTAGTCCACCAGGAGCAGGCTACGCCTCCAAGGTACACAGTCTCTACACCAATTTGCTTCAGCAGGCGAGCGACGGGTATGCCTTGAATTACATCTCCTCCACCGCCAATACCCATAACTAGGGCCTTTTTTTTACCAAGTGCTGTCTCAATTAAGGACGGTTTTACATTAGATTCCATAATATCAATTTAGCATAAGTTCTTCCCAAGGCTAGTGAAATATGTGAATCGCAACTGAGTTCATTCTCCGAAGTTTGCATCCCTCAATTCTTGCAATTCATTCAGCCCGGAAATGTGAAGCGTTTGCTTCCCGTAATGACCTGTCGCGATTTGTCCACGATCGACAAAATCGACAACTCGCAGCGGGGGCACAAAAGGCTTAGATACTCACTTCATTTTGATGTATTACAGGATTGTTCTGTGCATGATTTGTATTCATTTTTTCGAAATGACCGAATTATTGAAAGAATCCCTGGGGGCCTCCGAGTTCGATGCTTCGGTGGTTGTTCTCGGCACCTGGGTAACTGGTGGTGATGGTTGGGGTGATTGTGTTCGCTCAGATGCGATTGCTGCGATCCATGCTGCGATCGATTCAGGTATTAATATGATCGATACCGCGCCGATTTATGGTTTTGGGCTTGCGGAAGAAATTGTTGGTGAGGCGATCGCAGACCGACGCGACTCTGTTATCCTGGCTACTAAAGTGGGGCTGCGGTGGAATGCAGATGTTGGGGAGTTTAATTTTGAGGATGGCTCTGGAAACCGAATCCATAAATGTCTTAGTGCGGAAAGTATACGCTACGAATTGGAACAATCACTTCGTCGCCTAGGTGTAGATTCCATAGACCTCTATCAAACGCATTGGCCTACATCGACTTCCGCCATTGAGGATTCGATGGCCGAACTGATTCGCCAACAAGAGTTAGGTAAAATTCGTTCAATTGGGGTCAGTAATATTTCTGCTGATGATCTTGAAGCCTACTGCAATGTTGGAGGTGTTGTGAGTATTCAGGAGATGTTCAGTATGGTCGATCGAGCTAAAGAAAATAACCTGTTTCAAAAAGCCATAGGAAAAGGTATGTCTGTGCTCGCTTATTCGCCTTTGGCCATGGGCTTGCTAAGTGGGAAGATGGGAGTGAATCGAGAATTCTTGACCAGTGACAACCGATCATGGAGTCCTCGTTTTACAATAGAAAATCGACGTAAGATTTCCGCAATGCTCGAAGAGTTCAAACCCATTGCAAATGACTTAGGCCTCACCCTTGCTCAGTTGGTGATTAGTTGGACGATAGCACGGTCGACAGTGACCCATGTGCTTTGCGGTGCTCGAAATGCTCAACAAGCTAGAGAAAATGCAATCAGTGGTCGGAAAATACTCGACGATTCTTCCTTGTCTGCAATCGACAGTATTCTCGAACGACACGCTTTGAAACTACCGCATCCTTTTTTGCCAGACGAATAATAAAATGGGTTCGGGGCTATTCTTCTGCCGTTCTGTTGGCAGTCACGCTTCTTCACGGTTGTATTTCCCGCACCATGATATTTCGGTATTGGAGACTCATCTCACGTTTGGGATGGACTTGGATACCAATGGGGCCTTCGGGGATGATGGTGTCGGAGGCGTAGGTCATGATCTCCTTGCCGTTCAACCAGGTGGTGTAGGTGTTGCCACGGACACGGACTTTGATCCGATTCCAGTTTTCCATGTCAAAGACTTCCTGGGCCTTTCCATTTTGGATGGGATAACCCTTGCCGGGTATATAGGCGAGAGCGGTCATGTCTCGCTTGAGACTGCCGGATTCGCCGATTTGGATTTGCTCCTTGGTGTCGCGTAAGAAAATGCCAGTGTCGATTTTGCCTTCTCCAAATTTGAAGTCGGCTTGGAAGACGAAGTCCTTATAGGATTTCCTGGTCTGCAGAATGTCGCCTTTTTGTTCAGGATCGTTCTTGGCGTGAAGGATGCCATCTTTGGCTTCCCAGCACACTTCGTTTTTAGAAGTCCAGCCCGCCAGATTCTTTCCGTTGAAGAGGTTATCGAATTTGTATTTGCCAGCGTACTCGTCCCAAGCGCCATCAATATCGGCGGACTTGTGATCGCCTGTGTGGAACAGGAAGCGATGTTTCAGTTTAATGGTTTCGTCGCTTCTCAAGGTAATCGTGCCGTCGCCTTCGCCGCCCACTTCTTTAGTGCCAAACGGATTCGCGGTTAAAAGACCATAGGTGCGAGCGTGCCAGAAAGTTGGATACCGAAAGCTGTTGGGATGGTTCATGAATGCGATGCCGATTTTTTCCCCGTCGATTGTGCCGTTGTAATCGCACCAGTTTGCTTGTTTGCCCCAGCTGTCGACATTAGTGTCGCCGTTGGAGTTGATCAGGAGTCCCCCTTGTTTGGCGTCTACCGAGATAGCGTGTGGTACCCGAATAGATAATCCAGCATCCTTTATGTCGTCCAAGTGAGAGATGACATGGGGAGTTGCTTTGAGGATGATGTCCACATCGATGATGCGTGTATCGTCGTTGGGTGCACGAAACGTGTAAGTGCGCTCGTCTTTCATGATCCAGTTGCCATCGTAGTCCGTGTAGTCGTTTGTAACAACCATGATTGCGTGGTCACTTGCCACTTTTAGGGACTTGTAAGCACTGTGCCGGGTGTATCCCATGACGGATAAAATTTCCTCTGCTTCTTCAGGGCTCTTGTCTTTGATCTTTCCCACGAGGCTAAGGCGTTCGAGCCAGGTGTTGTAGCCGTTTACCTTGTGGTGGCCGAAATTGATACCGCGATGGTGGGGGTGATCCTGACGTTCGCCTTCGACATCCTTCATCGGGTAATGGCGGGTCATGTGTGCGCCGGTGGGTCCGATGATGGGGTAGAAGTAGGGCTTATTGGCCTGGTCGGTTACATACTTGGTGAAAAGCTCACCGTTGAGTTTAACGGTGATACCACTATCGGTGGTTTCCAGTTCGAACTGCTGGGCCTGTAGGACGGCGATAGTGGAAGCGAAGAGAATGAGGATAGATGGGAAAAAACGGGTCATAATATAATATTTGGTTAGGGGTAGGAAGTTTAGCTCCGGTTGAATTTATGTAGCACAGGCTTCCAGCTTGTGTCAAAACAGGCAAGATGCCTGTTCTATTTTATCGCGGTTATACCGAAGGCCGACGGCGAAGCGAACAACAACCGCTTCTACATTTTGTGTGAAATCTTTCTAGTCTGATAAAAAAGAACATTAGTGTTCATTGGTCCATTGTTATGCTGCTGTCGTTGCACTCGAAACTCGTTATCACTCGTTGAGGTGTCGTCCCTTCGGTCCTTGGTAGTGGTTGAGTCATTTTATAAATCAAAGCTGATCTCCAAAATACTCTCTAAGGTTTTTCATACTCGTTTGGGCGATAAAGTCAGGGGAAGGATCGTATTTGAAAACCTCGACAGAGATCCAGCCTTGATAATCTGTTTCTTGCAGGGCTTCGACTATCGGTCCGTATTCCGTATCGCCCATGCCTGGGCCGTATAGATTGGGGTCGTTGGCATGGAAATGGGCGGTCCAGTCTTTGGAGGCCCGGATCACATCGGCGATTGAATCCTCCTCGGTGCTCATGGCTTTCACGTCCAGATGGAGCTTGCAGGCGGGATTGTCGACAGCCTCACAAAGGCGGATCGTTTCAGCCGCGGTGTTCAGAAAATTTGTTTCTTTGGGTCCGAGTGGCTCCATTGCGATGGTTACGCCAAGCTCCTCACAGTGTGCCGAGGCCGTTTTCAATACTCCGACTACCCTTTGAAAGGCATCTTCGTAATCCCAGCCTTCATCCAAGTTGCGTTGCTGTGGGCTTCCCCACACCATGATCTTTCCGCCCATGCCGTGGCAGAGGTCGGCCAGGCGTCTTGCGTAATCGGCAGTTGCCTGCTGCACTGCTTCGTCCGGTGAGGTTAAGTGATAACCCTCTGTCTTTGCTAGCAGCCAGTGAATGCCCACAACCTCGAGCCCGGCGTCACGGACTTGGTTTCCAAGCCTTTGAGCTTCAGTGGAATCAATCGATTCCAGATTTGAAAGCGTGAAAGGAGCAACCTCCAAACCGGTATAACCGTTGTTGGCGGCGGCTTGAGCTGATTCAGCGAGAGATACATTGCCGAAGGTTTCGTTACAGATAGCGAATTTCATAAAGAGCAAGGTTGAGGAGTGAAAACGTAATAGTGAAGAGTGAAGTTTGAAAAGCATGGATTGGTTGAAACCACAGAAAGCACAAGATTCACAAAAGCTAATTTGCGTAATTACTATGAAGTTTATCAGCGTGTGTTTGAAGGCTTAGTTGAGTATACAGTGATATAAGTTTTGTGTTTTCTGTGCATCTTGTGGTTCCCCATCTCCATCCTGTTCCTCTTCCTCATTGCCAAAGGCCTCATCTATTCCAAAAGTGCTGCATTCTCGACTGTTAACAATCCTATGAAACGAATTCCCCTAAAGCCTCTAGTCATTTCCGCCTCAGTCCTATGCACTCTCGCCCTGGCGACTGCCGTCGTTGTTCAGGAAATTCCGATTCAAGGGGGTGAGCAGCCTGAATATGTTCTGGAGCAGAGGAAAAAGATCGTGGACGCCAAAACCAAAACAACGGGCAAACCTCCTGCGCCGATGGATCCCGAGCTCGCCCAATACGGCATCTACGCCAGCGAATCTCCCCCCGCAGTTCTTACGCATCCCTCAACTACTGAGCTTCCGCTAAAGCTAAAAAAGCGGGATCGGATCGCATTTATAGGAAATACCTTACTGGATAGAGCCCAGCTGTTTGGCCATTTTGAAACGCAGGTGCAGTTGGCCAATCCCGAGAAAGAATTGGTGGTTCGAAACTTTGCCTGGTCAGCTGATGAAGTAGACCTGCAACCTCGACCTTTGAATTTTGCCACCGTGGATCAGCACCTTACACGCGAACGGGTGGACGTGATTTTTGCCGCCTTTGGTTATAATGAATCCTTCGGTGGGATGGATGAAATAGATGCGTTTAAAGAGCGACTCGCTCGTGCGCTATTGGACCTAAAAGCCAAGGCCTATAATGGAGTGGCTGGTCCGGAAATCGTTCTGGTTTCGCCGATTGCCAATGAAAATACAGCAAAGGTTCCTGCAGCCGATCTCAATAATGAACAATTGAGAAGCTACACAGAGGCAATGGCCGAAGTGGCCGCTCGCATGCAGGTAGGTTTTGCAAATGTGTTCGACGCGACCAATTCCGCAATGGCGGATACTTCGACGGACCATACGATTAATGGTGTTCACCTGAATGATGTGGGTTACGAACTATTCTCTGAGGTCTTGTTTAAAAAAGTTTTTGGAGTGGAAGCACCTGAATCGAATGAAGAGTTGCGATCGGTTGTGGTTGATAAAAACCGTCAATATTTTCGTCGATACCGACCCTTGAACACTTATTACTACACGGGCGCTCGAAACAAGGGACATGGCTACCTCGATTTTTTGCCAGCCATGCGGAATCTGGAAATGATGACGGCCAATCGGGATAGGCGGATATGGGCCATAGCCCAGGGCGATAGTTTCGGAGGGCAGCCGGTGGATGATTCCAATGTACCACTTCTTGATGAAGTACATGAATCTCGTGGTGCCAATGAGTGGATGAGTCCGGCCGATGAGCTGAAAGCTTTTCGGGTCGATCCACGGTTCGAAGTGAACCTGTTTGCTAGCGAAGAAAAGTTTCCGGAGATCGCTTGCCCCATTACTATACGTTGGGACGCACGGGGTAGACTTTGGGTCAGCTGCTCAACTACCTATCCTCATGTGTACCCAGGTGAAGAACCGCGAGATAAGATTGTCATACTTGAGGATACAGACTGGGACGGTAAGGCGGACAAATCCACGGTGTGGGCGGATGATATCAATATCCCGTTATCCTACGAATTGTATAAGGATGGAATCATCGTTTCTGAAGAGCCGCACTTGAGTTACATTTACGATAGTGATGGGGATGGTAAGGCGGATTCGCGCGAGTATCTGTATACTGGATTCGGCTGTGAGGATTCGCATCATGCGTTGCACGATTTTGTTTGGTCACCGGATGGAGACCTCATGTTTCGTGAATCGATATTTCATAACTCTCAAGTTGAAACGCCTTATGGACCGATACGGGCCAAAAATTCAGCTTGGTTTAAATACTCACCGAACAACCAGTCGTTAATTACCTTTGGGAGTTATCCAAATACCAACCCGTGGGGAGTTACCTTTTCTGACTGGGGGCACCATGTTGCGAGTCATCCGATTTTCGCCAGTGCGTTCCATGCCACAAATCCAACCTTCCCGGAACAGCATCCTAAAGCATCTGGTATTCCAGCATACTCCGGAGTTTGCGGACACGAGTTTGTCGATTATCCCATGTGGCCAGAGGAAATGCAGGGCGGTTTCGTCAAAGTCCGCTACAAACCTACCAACCGAGTGGAGATTCATAAGTGGGTGGAAAAGGACGATCACTTTAAAGAGGAATATGTGTCCGATCTTATCTTTTCAGAGAACCTGAGTTTTATTCCTGTCGACCTCAAATACGGTCCTCGTGGAGCAATGTATGTGTGCGACTGGTACAACCCGGTAAAGGGACATGCCCAATACTCACTGCGCGATCCACGTCGTGATCGCAAGAGCGGTCGTATCTGGCGTATAGTTCCTAAAGGTGCTGAATTGCAAGATCCCCCAAAGATCGCCGACGCCTCTTTGGGGCAATTGCTCGACAACCTTAAAAGCCGTGAATACCGCTACCGTTACTGGACCAAACGTGAGCTGCGTGACACGCACGATGCAGCGGCGGTTGAAAAGGCCCTCGACAAATGGGTCGCTACGCTAGACTCCAAGGATACACGTTACCGTCATCATCAAGTCGAGGCGATGTGGGTTTACCGCAGTATCGGTGTGAGCCGACCTCAGCTCTTGGAAGAATTGTTAATCTGTGAAGATCATAATGCCCGAGCAGCTGCCACCCGGCAACTTCGCTATACTCTGGGTGCGGAAGGTATGCCATCGATGCCTAATCTTTCGGACAATGGACTTAGTATGTCGAAGGCGACCCTTCTTTTAAAAGAGCGCATAAACGATCCAAATGGAATTGTGCGTATGGAAGCGGCGAACGCCGCCAGTTACTTGGGTACCCATGAATCCCTGGTCGCCTTATTGGATGTATTCAATTACCCGATGCAAGATCATTTGAGATTCGCCATTCGCTGTGCCATTGGATCGGAGGCCTTGGCTCCGTTTTGGCAAGGAGATGATATTGCGATTAACAAGTCTCAAGCTAATAAGCTGAGCGACTTTTACGACAACTGGGACAAGGGAAATGAAAAGAAGGATC
>Ga0114999_10003944_pt1 | contig 18258 bp, 18 predicted proteins | sample ArcticOcean_MG_C_3_FD_89820 | JGI IMG/M metagenome (GOLD analysis project Ga0114999, IMG submission 89820) | Marine microbial communities from western Arctic Ocean - ArcticOcean_MG_CB8_126 | ecosystem: Environmental > Aquatic > Marine > Oceanic | place: Arctic Ocean: Canada Basin | collected...
GCCGAGGCGCCTGCGCACCTCCCATGCTGACAGGCATCATGCTGACAGGCATCATGCTGACAGGCATCATGCTGACAGGCATCATGCTGACAGGCATCATGCTGACAGGCATAGATAACGAGCGCATTCGCGAGATCCTGCCGCTACTTCGCCTGCGGAGTCCGGAACCGACGCTGTTCAGTCAAAGAGGGGGCCTGAAGAACCCACGGAGACTGCTTACATCGGCCTCCTTTTTCGAACGTCACATTGGTGACCATGCCACCGATCTCTCCAGTAAGAGCCTCGATCACCGAGATCTACCCCGCATTGCAAGCATCCGACAGGCCTTGGGGTTCGACGAACTTCCCGTGACCCAGACCCTGACCTCGACGCGCCAGATAGAGAAAGCAGACCCTGTTGGTCTGGGAGGTTGACGAGGATCGTCAGGGGTTCACGCCGTGGATCCTTGTCGATCGCGATGAAGCGGCGCTGACGCTGAGCCCGTTACTCAAGGAGCGAAGGGACTTGCAGCCGGCACAAGTTAAGGCTGGCGATGAGATCACCATACGATTCTGGCGCGATGGCGATACCGAGTACACCTTTGACGCCCGCCTCATCCGCCATGGAGCTGACAACGCCCTGCTACTGCAACACTCGGGTAAGGTACAACGGCTTCAACAACGCGATTTCGTGCGCGTCAACGTGCAGTTCCCGATCATGTTATACGAGCTGGAAGAGGCGGCGGCGCCCACAGAAGGTGGGCCAGCGGGCCAAGAGCAAGCGGCCGTGGCCATGCTGGACAATGAAGACGGTAATGATGAAGGGAGCTTCAGCTCGTCTGAAGCGGCTGATGGCGATGGCTGGGAAGCGTTAAATACAGCCGATGCTGACGACGCCGAGGATCCGTCCTCCGAGAACAAAGGCCTGGAGCTGGACAAGGCACGTCAGATTCACGGCCAGGCGGTCAATATCAGCGCCGGCGGCCTCGGCGTTCTGCTCTCTGAAAGCCTGCCCAGGGCTAGCCGTTGGCTCGTTGATCCCGACTTTAGAGGGTCGTTTCCGCTGGCCGCCATCGTATGCGTCGTTGTCGGTGAGAAAAAAGGAGGTGGAGCCTCTACGGTCGTAAAGTTGAAGTTTGAAGAACTGACCGCAGCGGCAGAGAAGGAGATCGTCAGACAGGTCTACCAGCACCAGATTCTGGAGGTCGGTGGCGTTGGCGCTCATGCACTTCCTCGTCCCCCGCGGCTGGCGGATCCGCCGCAAGGCGATCCGCCTTCCGGCGATCGGCCCCAAGAAGAAGAAGACTAACTCCGCTCCTCAAAACGGCATATAGGACAGATCGAAGATTCTTTCGATCAACCACCCCATGCCGAACAAGAAGACGATCGCGGAAACGCTAACGACCATTTTCTGCCGATGCTGGGTCCTCCCGATCAGAAAAACCGCTGGGAACAGGACCGCGACTATGGCAATCTGCCCCAATTCGACGCCAACATTGAACGCCAGCAAAGAAGCGATCAGGCCCTTTGAGGGCAAACCGAGATCCAGCAGCACGCTGGCGAAGCCGAAACCGTGAACGAGTCCGAAGAAGAACGTCACCATCCAGCGGTGGCTCGCCCCTTTAATCCAGAAGTTTTCTAGCGCCACATAGGCGATACTCAGAGCGATCCCCGACTCAATGAGACGGCCTGGCAGCACGACGATCTCTAGCGCCGCGAGGATCAATGTGATGCTGTGAGCCACGGTGAAAGAGGTGACGATTTTCACCAAGCTCCGCAGTCGACCACCGATGACGATCAATGCCAGCAGGAACATGATGTGATCGTAGCCGATGAAGATGTGTTCCACACCCCACGAGGTAAATTGGCCAACGCGCTCCATTACCCCAGGCTCGCGCAAGACGAAACGCTGTTTGAGCACCTGCCTGGAGAGCACGGCGACCTGTGGCTCCCGATCTGGGGCCGTCACTTCGACCAGATTTCGGTGATCTTCGCTTAGACGCTCGAATACGGCGGTCTGCACATCGACCGTGGCTGGTAGCTCGCTCAACGCACTCTCGAACTTCAAATCGAAGAGCAGACTGCCGGTCTTGTCTGCCCGGGGTTCGGCGCCCATCCGAGTGAGCACCAAGGGCTCACCATCGACGATGACTGACGTGCGTTCCTCGACGTAGGCGAGCACTTGATCGGCTCCGCTTTTCATCTCTCCGTACCACAGTGAGCCATCGCCGTTGCCGTCGAGATCGAAAGCGGCCAGGAGATCGGCTTCATCGAAGGTCACCGTTACCAGGATCTTGTCGGGTGTCGCAGCGACATTGGTGTAACTCATGTTGAGCTTATGGGCATGCACTGGGGCCGTCAGGATGACGACGATTAGCGCCCATAGAACGTTTATTACACCCTTGTTCATAGCTGTTATCCTTTGTCTCTTGGTCAAAATTCCGATTTGCCTTCAGTACTCGCCTTGACTACTCGCCCTCACTACGCCCATCACTCGCCCACCGCGAGCGGATGAAGCGGGCGATACTGTGGCGGTCTTTTTCAGAGAGGTGTCCGTACGCGGGCATCGTCTGCCTGCCGTTGTCGCGCCGGCCATTTCGAATCACGTTTGCCAGCGCTACGACATCGCCACCACCTCTGAGTGCAGCAGGATCCGTGAGGTCTGTCGGTCTGGGGTCGTACTGTTCCGCCAGCGTACCATCGCCACGCCCTTGCTGACCATGACAAAGAGTGCAACCGCTCGTTAAGTACAACTGGCGTCCGTGAGTCTCAGCCGAATTTTCGACGCCTGACTCGCGGCGAAACCCTTCGTCCCCTGCGGAGTCTCCATCACAATGCACAAGTATTCCACCAAGAAGCACCCCGAGACCGGTTCGCAGAATCAGAGCCTTTGACATCACACGGTGTTCATTCCGACCAATTATGGGAAAGTTACCTCCGCGTGAAGGAGAACAGGTTCGCCACAACTGTTACTCCGACCCTTCATGGAACCGCACCGTTCTCTTGTGTTAAATATAGGATGTGAGCTGATGCTGTCACCCGCTGGTGAACTCGCTCTTGCCGCTGTGAGCCATCTCCCGTACCTTGCCGGCCCGTTCATCACCAACACCATCCACCCGCGCTTGACCATGGCGCCCGGGGACGACATAGGGTCTTATGAAAGGAATCATCCTGGCAGGCGGAACCGGCTCTAGGCTTTACCCGCTTTCCCGTATCGTCTGCAAGCAACTGCTTCCCGTCTACGACAAGCCAATGATCTGCTACCCGTTGGCCACGCTTATGTTGGGCGGTATCACCGAAATTTGCATCATCTCGACCCCTCGAGACCTGCCACTCTTCGAATCCTTCCTCGGGGATGGCAGCGACCTCGGTATCTCCTTTACCTATGTCGTCCAACAAGAGCCTCGAGGAATCGCCCAAGCCTTTCTGTTGGCTGAAGAGTTTATCGGCGATGGCGCCGTCACCCTGATACTGGGTGACAACATCTTCTACGGGGATTATTTCTACGACAGCAACGGATTCGCCGGCGAAGTCAAAGATTTCCGAGGGGGTGGCCTGATATTTGGCTACTATGTCAGCAACCCTGAAGAATTCGGCGTTATCGAGTTCGACCGCAATGGAGCCGTCCTCAGTATTGAGGAGAAACCGCTCGCACCGAAGTCGAACTACGCCGTTCCTGGGTTGTACGTCTACGGCAACGAAGTTATCGAGATCAGCAAATCATTGAAACCGTCGGCTCGCGGTGAAATCGAAATCACCGACGTCAATCTCGCTTACCTCGGACGCGATGAGCTACGGGTGTCGCGACTTGGCCGTGGCATTGCCTGGCTCGACACCGGCACCCCCTCCAGCCTGCAGGAAGCCAACGCCTTCATAGAGGCCATTGAAAAAAGGCAGGGATTGAAAATCGCCTGCCTCGAAGAGATCGCTTTCAATCAAGGGCACATCGACAGGGACCAGCTACAAGCTCTTGTCGACCAGCTCCCCACATGCGACTACGCCACCTACCTGCAACACGCTCTTGAGCAAAGTACAGAGGGTTAGCTTTTTTGACATCGGCTCCGGCGCTGCGCGGCGATTATCTATGCTCGCTCAATTCGTTTACGAGATCGCGGTAAGCGCTCTCCCCTCCCGTCTCCCAGGCATCCAGCAACACTGAGCCGACGATGGCGATTTCGGCGACACCGTGAAGATTGCTCAAATCCTGACCGGTGCGCAGGCCGAACCCCAATGCCAGAGGCAACTCAGTAGCCCGCCGACAGCGCTCCATAAAACCGAACAGATCCTCCGCCAACGCTGTTTTTTTGCCGGTCACTCCTTTGCGCGCCACCGCGTAAACGAATCCCGAGGCATTCTCGCCGAGGGCACGCAAACGCTCGTCGGTGTTGGTCGGAGTCATCAACATGATCGGGCTCAAACTGTTGCGTCGGCTCAATTCGAACAGATCGCCATAATCCTCAAAAGGCAGGTCCGGCAAGATATACCCGGTCGCACCATTTTCTGTCAGAGCACTGCAGAAACGCTCATGGCCCATCTTGTACACTGTGTTGTAGTAGCCCATCCACAGGTGAGGAAAACTGAAAGTCGAGGTGGATCTCTTCATCAATTCGAGGTACTGGGCGACCTTCAATCCCTTCTGCAGCGCATTCTGATTCGCACGTACAAAAGTCGGCCCATCAGCGACGGGCTCACTGAACGGCATCTGTAACTCGACCAGGTCGACGTCAGCATCTGCCATGATCTCAAGCATGCGCCAGTTGGCCTCGAGCGAGGGGTACCCGACAATAACGTGCGTCATCAACAAGAGCTGCCGTGACGTTCGTCGTTGGGCTATGTAGTCACCAAGGTTTACTGGTTTGGAACTCATAGCGTCAGGGCTTTGTTCTTCAGGAACTGCTTCCAGCTCTCATCCCCCAGGGCGGCTCCGATGGTGAAAATATCCTTGTCACCACGGCCGGAAAGACAGATCAGAACCGCCTCCTTAGGATCCATTTCGCCAACCTCACGCAGCGCCCCAGCGACGCCGTGCGCGCTCTCCAACGCCCCGATGATGCCTTCGGTTCGCATCAACCGTTTGAAGGCGGCGATGACCTCTTCATCCGTCGCAGCCTCGAAGCGCACGCGTCCCAATTCGTGCAGGTACGCCAGTATGGGACTCACACCGATGTAGTCGAGGCCGGCCGAAACCGAGTGCGTATCACGCATCTGGCCTTCTTCGTCTTGCAAAAAGTAGGTCTTGTACCCCTGTGCTACACCGGGAGAGCCGTCCGTGCCGGCCAAACGTGCGGCATGCGCTCCCGAGCTAAGTCCGAGCCCACCTGCTTCTACGCCGACCAGCTCCACTTCTGGATCATCAACAAAACCCAGAAAGATTCCCGTCGCATTCGAACCTCCCCCGACGCAGGCATAGACACGCTCGGGAAGTTTTCCTCCCAGACGAGCGAGCATTTGCTCGCGACTTTCACGGCCGATGATCTGTTGAAAATAGGCGACCATTTGGGGAAACGGGTGCGGCCCACATGCGGTGCCCAGTACATAGTGGGTGTCCTCCATCGAATAGGCCCAGTCCCGGAAGCACTCGTTAATCGCGTCCTTCAACGTCGCCGAGCCGTCGGTAACAGCGACCACCTCCGCCCCGAGCTGCTCCATCCAGAACACGTTCGGCCGCTGTCGCTCGACATCCTCAGCACCCATGTACACGGTGCAATCGAAGCCGAATCGCGCTGCCATCGTCGCCGTGGCGACGCCGTGTTGTCCGGCCCCGGTCTCAGCGATTACCCGCTTCTTGCCCATGCGCTGGACGAGCAGACCCTGACCCATGACGTTGTTGGCCTTGTGGGCACCCGTGTGGTTGAGGTCTTCCCTCTTGAGATAGAGCTGAGCACCTCCCAGCTGAGCGGACAAATTTTCGAGATGGGTTATCGGTGTGGGCCTGCAGGAGTAGGTGCTCATGACGCTGATGTAGTCATCCCAGAAGGACGAATCGTGGCTGGCCTCGTCAAAGGCCACCGCCAACTCGTCCAGGGTCGAGCGCAGGATCTCGGGTACGAAAGCACCGCCGTAGGCTCCGAAGTAACCGGGCCGCTGCGGCGACAAGATCGCTCCGCGCAGGCTCTCGGGTCTGTCGCCGGAGGACATGGCTCTTCTCCCCTTAAGCGAGGCGGGCACGCTTGAGAGCGTCAGTCAAGGCGTTCTGGGGGTCGTTCGATTTCGAATCCACTTCCCGCTTCTGAAACTCCCGCAGGTTGGCGGCATCTTCCATTTTCACGGCACGCCGCAGCGACAGCTTCAGACGTCGACGACGGTCGTCGACTTCGAGCACCGCTACTCGGACGGCTTCGCCGACTGAAAGCGCCTCCCGTGGATGGGCTATCCTGCGCTCGGCAATCTCAGAAACGTGCACCATGCCGGAAACATTATCGGCGAGCGCCACGATAGCGCCGTACTCTTCCAGCGCCTCAACCTTGCCGTCGACGACGCTGCCTGTGGAAAATTGCCCCTTCACCTTATCCCACGGATCGTCTTCCAGCGCCTTTAGCGAAAGCGAGATTCGTTCCAACTTGCGGTCACCCAGTGTTTGGATGCGAATGACGGCCACGGTCAGCTCAGCGCCTTGTTTCACGACATCCTGGGGATGTTCGACGCGCTCATGCTTGAGCTCGGAGACATGAATGAGACCCTCTACACCAGCTCCCAGATCGACGAACGCGCCGTATGGTTGGAGGCGCGTCACGGTTCCCGTCAGCCTTGCCCCCTCCTGGATGCGCGAGCGTACCTCGTCGGCGTCCTTGCCTTGTTCGTCCACCAGCAAGGCCCGGCGAGAGATAATAACTGTGCGCCCGTGATCCTTGAACCGCGTGATCTTGAACTCGAGTTCCTGATCGCGATAGGGTGCTGTGTCCTTGACGAAACCCGCATCGATCAGGGCGATCGGGCAAAAGGCACGGATACCATATAAGTCGACTCCGATGCCCCATTTGTTGACAACGACGACGCGCCCCTTGACGGGGGCTCCCGACTTGTAGGCGCTGTACAGCTTCTCGCTTGCAGCGTTGTCAATGGAGGCCTCAGATTCCGTTTCCTGCTCTCGTGTAAGGTCGATCTGGTTGCCATCGATCGCTGAGACATACGCCTCCAGCGGGTCTCCGGTGTTGAAGGCCAGGCTCTCGCTTTCACTGGCGCGCAGCTGAGCAGAGGCAATCTTGCCTTCGGCCGCGCCGCCAAAATCGACGAAACTATCTTCGGCGCCGACGCGAGTTAGCACTCCACTGATCTTGTCGCCTACCTTGACATCGCTGGCGTTCTCAATCGGCTCAGCACCCGCCACGGGTGCGCCAGAGCCAGCGTCAAGATTATCGACGCTATCCCCTTTGGGCCCCGTTTCAGACCCTGGTGACTGCCCTGTCACTTCGATGTGCCCTGTCACCTCAATAGGCGCTGTCACTTCAATGTCTTGTGGAGCATTTTCCGTGTTGTTGGCGTCGTCCTGCCCATCGGTGGATTCCAGCATTCCCACTCCTCAAAGTATCTTGGATTTTCAGCTATTGGGTTGTCTTAGTAACGCACTATCCTGCTCGTGGAAGGCCTTCTCAGGGAATCAGCAGAACTTTCCCCGAAGTCTTCCTGTCCTGCAAGGCGCGATGAGCATCCGCGGCGGCCTCCAACGAAAACGTCGCACCGATATGCACGTCCAATTCGCCGCTGCCAACCCATCCAAGAATGTCGCCACTGCGTGCCAACAGTTCCTCTCGCGTGCGCACGTAGTGCATCATGGTCGGACGGGTGAGAAAAATAGAGCCGTTGGCACTCAGCACTTGGGGATCGATGGGCGCTACGCCACCACTGGATTGACCGAAGAGGACCATGTACCCCAGTGGTCGCAACAGTCCCAGGCCTTTCTCGAAAGTCGTTTTACCGACGGAGTCGTAGATGACATCCACTCCACGCCCCTCGGTCAACCTCTTTACTTCATCGGCGAAGTCGATCTCCGTGTAGCGGATAACTTCGTCGGCCCCCGCTTTGCGGGCAGCCTCTTCCTTCGCCGGCGTCGACACGGTACCGATAACCCGCGCACCCAGTCGTTTCGCCATCTGTGTCAGTAGCAACCCGACGCCGCCGGCAGCCGCGTGGATGAGGGCCGTGTCCCCGGTCTTGAGACGATAGGAATCGTGGCTTAGGTAGTGCGCCGTCATGCCCTGCAGCATCACCGCCGCCGCGGCCTCAAAGCTGGTCTCGTCTGGTAGAGGGACCAGGCGCTCAGCGTCTACGCATGCCTGTTCAGCGTAGCTGCCGATAGTCCCGGCGTAGGCCACTCGGTCACCCTCGGCCAGGCCGCTGACTCCATCGCCTAGGCCAACGACCGTCCCGGCTGCCTCCATGCCGGGTATGCAGGGCAATTGTGCGGGGTACTGGCCGCTGCGAAGATAGGTATCGATGTAGTTGAGCCCGATCGCCTCAAGGGCTACCAATACCTGTCCGGCCCCAGGCGATGGCACCTCAACATCCTCGTAGGAGAGGACTTCCGGGCCGCCAATTTTGTGGAATATAGTCGCTTTGATCGGTCACCGTCCTCTGTAAAATCGTCTTTGTGCAGGTTGGAAAAGCTAACCATCGAGCGCTTTTTCAACAAACCGCGCAGCGCTCGCGGCACATTGGGTGCCGCTTAGCGAACTCGCGTTTCAGTCAGGTACCAGGCTACCTGATCCAACTCCGACTCTGTCACGTCGAGGCCGTTGTCGACCATGCGGGCGAGAAGATCCCTGACCGCTTCCTTTGACGGCAGCGGAAAGGCGTCAAGCTCCTCAATACCGTGGCACTGAGAGCATGTCTGCTCAAAGAGTTCAGCGGCAGCGGCCTGGTCGAAGTTCGATTCCGCTCTCACGCCCTCGATCTCACCGTCCGCGGCAGAGCGCACCGCATCCCTGGACTCGGCTGCCCGCGCTGAATCCTGTCGCCGGCGCTTGACGGTCTTCTGTAATTCAGGTGAAATCGCGATCAGGTAGGAAGCCACCGCCCACTGCTCGTCGGCGCTGATGGGGTTGCCAAATATCGGCCGAGCGGCCATGCGCTCGACCGTCCTGACCCAGTCGATTGCCGCCCGCGGACGACTCAGGACCGTCTTCAGATCATGGCAGGTGACGCAGCGGGAGAGCAACACCTTGCGACCGAACTTCAACCCGTCCGTGCTGGCAAGCGTGGCCAGTGGAGCTTCTGTAGGAAAGCCGGCCACTGGCAGGACTTTGCTGACGCGCGCCATATTTTCGCTGCTGAAAACGTCACCGCCGGCGACGTTGCCGCTCCAATACCATTCCTTGAGGGCGAATGGCACGGACATGGTTACCAGTACGACCGTGCACCATAAGATTGCGGATCCCAGGTACGGCAGGGCGCCACTGAAGTGTTTGAAAAAGCGGATGATCGAAAGCTTGATGACAAGCAGAAAGCCGATCGTCACGCCAAGGGTAAAGTGAACGACGGTACGCACCGGGAATTCGACCTGGTACTCCAGCAACCGTGGAACCATGTGCCACATCATCAGCACGTAAACGATGACGTAACTCATGCCAATGATGCGGTGGGTTATGACCAGGCCCTTGGGGGCTGTGCTGGTCCCCGCGTCCGCGTCGTACGGGTACCCCCAGATCCGGTACATGAGGAAGGTCGCGGCCAGGCCCAAGGCCAGAAACAACAAGCCGCCGAAAGCACTCATGACCGTACTCATGGTTTCCTATCCGTGGCTGCGGGCAAACTCAACCATGAGGTCGGCCAAGACCTGGCAGCTATCAATGGGCATCGCATTGTAAACCGAAGCGCGCACGCCACCGATCGAACGGTGTCCGGATAGGCCGACCATACCGGCATTCTGGGCCTCACGCAGGAAACTTGATTCGCCGGCCGCGGTAGCCAGATTGAAGGTAATATTCATCACAGATCGGCTGTCCTCGCGGGCGTGGCCACGGTAAAAACCATCTGATGAGTCGATAACGTCGTAGAGAATCTTGGCCTTAGCGCGGTTGCGCTCGTCGACGGCCTGCAGCCCTCCCTGACTTTCCAGCCAGCCCAGTACCAGGTTGAACACGTAGACGGAGAACGTTGGCGGCGTGTTGTAGAGGGAATTGGCCGCGACGTGCGTTGAATACCTGAGAATGGCCGGCGTCGAATCCTGTTCGCGACTCAGCAGATCTCGGCGGATGATAACGACCGTCAATCCGGCCACACCCGCGTTCTTCTGCGCACCACCATAGGCAGCGCCGATCCCTGCTTGTTCCCAGGCTATGGGCCGCGACAGCAGATCCGAGGACAGGTCAGCGACGATGGGCACTCCATGCGCATTGGGCAGATCGGCGAACTGAGTACCATAGATCGTGTTGTTCGAAGTCAGGTGCAGGTACTCAGCTTGCGCATCCAAGTCGAGTTCAGCTTGTGTTGGAACGTGCCTGAACCCCTCCCCGTGACTACTGCCGGCAATTCGACAGGCGTGGCCGGCGGTTTTCGCCTCGGTGATTGCCTTGACCGACCAGGAACCGGTTTCTAGGTAGTCCGCACAGCGGCCTGGGCGTAGTAGATTCTGTGGTAGCATGGCGAATTGCAGCGACGCTCCACCTTGCAGGAAGAGAATAGCAAAGTCGTCTGGAACCGCGTACACCGAGCGGCAACGGGCCAGCGCCTCCTCATGGATGGCGCTGTACTTGTCGCCACGGTGGCTCATCTCAACAATAGAGATATCCCCGGCCGAAGAGGCCAACGAGGCGGCAGCCTCGGCGCGTACGCAGACGGGCAGGATACTGGGTCCGGGATTGAAGTTGTGTTCCACTATATCACGCGCCTGGTATTCAGTCTGGTTATCAAATGTGAATTTGAAGATCGAAAACCGGTTCCATCAAGGCCCACCACTCGCCCTCTTTAGCCTCGGGGACCGGCTCCTGGAGGGTCCGCATCAACTCGTCCCACTCAGCGGCCTTCGGATTTTTCTCAACGTACTCAGCAAAGTCACGGTCGGCGTCAAAATCGTCCACCGTCGTCATGTACATGAACATTCTCCGGCCCAATAAAAAGATCTTCATGTCAGTAACGCCTACCTCACCGAGGCCCTGAAGCGGCTCTGGCCACGGATTTCGGTGATGCTCCTTGTACTTTGCGATCAAGCCTGGATCGTCTTTCAAGTTAATCGCCAGTCCAAAAGCCTTCATCGTATTCCCTCCACAGGTGACCGATTTTCCATGTATTTCCGTCAACCAGCCTCAGTTGACACACCCCAATGGCGCTCGTATTATGGCTCGCCTCTGAGCCAAACAGTAATGAAGCCAGGTAGTAACGCCAGCAGTAATGATCGCCAGTGTGATTCCCTTCAGCTCCGGGACCTTCGTCCATTCACAGTCGAGAGATGCATGAATATTACAGTACAGCAGGGTGAAATTCAAAAGCGTACCGATGAAGCGGTGGTCGTTAACCTTTTCGAAGGGGCCAAGCCTAGCGGCGCTACCGCCGCCATGAACACGGCACTCAACGGCCTCATTTCGACGGTGCTAAAAGGCGGTGATTTCGCCGGCAAGAAGAATGAGATCCTCGTGCTCTATACCCAGGGTCCTGGCCTACCAAAGCGAATTCTGCTCGTCGGCCTCGGAAAGCGCAACGTCCTGTCACTCGAGAGCCTCCGTCAGGCGGCCGGGACGGCGGCGCGCAAACTTCAGAACCTGGGGGTTGAGCGCGCCAGCACGGTCCTTCACGGTGCTGGCGCTGGCGGAGTAACGGTCGAGGACGCGGCGCAAGCGCTCGCCGAGGGATCACTATTGGCCTGCTACCGCTTCGACGCATACGTCACCGCCGAGGGTCCCCCAAGAAAACGCCTGAAGGCACTCACCATCGTCGAACACGATTCGTCTCGGTTGTCTGCCCTGCGCAAGGGTGTGAAAGCCGGCAAATGTTTGGGCGAGGCCACCTGTCTGGCGCGAGATTTGGCCAACCAACCTGGCAACAAAGCGACACCGACGTACCTCGCAGGCGTTGCCCGCCAGCTGGCACGCCGAAATGGATTGCTCTGTCGAATCCTGGATGAAAACGCCATGAAGAAACTGGGCATGGGAGCCCTGCTGGGGGTCTCCCAAGGCAGTCAGCAGCCGGCTCGCTTCATCATTCTCGAACATGGTCGAAGCAACAAGACAAAGGCAGGCCGTGCTGATGGGCCGCTCGTCTTCGTCGGCAAGGGAGTCACCTTTGATAGCGGCGGCATCTCGCTGAAACCAGGAACCGGCATGCAGGACATGAAATTCGACATGTGCGGGGCCGCCGCCGTTTTAGGGGCCATGCAGGCGGTCGCGGCACTGAAAGTTCCCCAGCACATCGTTGGTCTGATCGCGGCGACGGAGAACCTGCCGAGTGCGACGGCCTTCAAGCCGGGCGATGTGCTTAAGACCCTTACCGGGCAGACGATTGAAATCATCAACACCGATGCCGAGGGTCGCCTGATTCTCGCTGATGCCCTGGGCTATGCGACCCGCTACAACCCGGCAGCCGTCATCGACCTGGCGACATTGACCGGGGCTTGCGTCGTCGCCCTCGGCAACCACGCCAGTGGCCTGATGGCCAACAACCAGGCGTTGGCGGACCGGGTATTGAAAGCCGGTGAAGTGACGGGTGAACGGGCCTGGCAGTTGCCACTATGGGACGAGTACCGCACCGGCATCCACAGTTCAGTCGCTGATATGAAGAACGCGGGAGGCCGCGAAGGTGGCGCCATAACCGCGGCCATGCTGCTGGCTGAATTCACCAAGTCCTATCCCTGGGTACACCTCGACATCGCCGGCACGGCATGGTCGGCCAAAACCACACCGTACATTGCCAAAGGCGGCGTCGGTGTTGGCGTCCGACTGTTAACACAGTTGGCACGGACCTGGGAAACGTCGGTACGATGATTCTCTCTGATGGGGCGATGAAGGAATACCTGGAGAGCGGCAAGCTCAGGGTGGACCCGCTGACCAGCGAGCAAATCCAGCCTGCATCAATCGATCTGCGCCTGGGCAACCACTTCCTCAAGGTAGACGAGAACAAGATCGACTCCATCCGCCTCGACGGAGAGCTCCCCTACCAGGAGCTGGTGCAAAGCGAAATTGTCATTCCGCCGCATTCGTTCCTGTTGGCGACGACGATGGAGACGGTCAGTCTGCCCGATGACCTTACGGCCTTTGTTGAGGGTCGTAGCTCCATCGGAAGAATCGGTCTATTCATCCAGAACGCCGGGTGGGTTGACCCGGGGTTTGATGGCACCATTACTCTTGAGCTCTTCAACGCCAACCGGCTGCCGATCAGGTTACAGGCCGGAAGAAGGATCTGTCAGCTGGTGTTCGCGCGCCTCGATCGTGCCGCCGAAAAACCCTACAATGGCAAGTACCAACACCAGAATCGCGCTACCGGCAGCAGAATATCGACCGAGTGCCTTACTCCAGCTTCCGCCGACGAATGATACCAACACGAGTGGTTGGCTGGGACCGGACAGACGGCGCAGGAGTATGAAGCTGGGCCATCCGTTGAGCCGGTAGAGCTGGCGGGGCGGAATTATGTGTGCAGATCCCCATAGGATTTCAGATCGTAAGCGATGTCGACGTAATCGAGCAGATTCAGCAGCGCGCGAAGGGCAACGCCAAAACCGTCGGGACCGCTGAAGCCACCAAACTGGCCGCCGCCCTTAAGATGGGGTTCGAGGTCCAGAAAGACGCCTGGAATCCCGCGTCGTTTGAGTTTGCGCTCCAGGGCCGGAATCTTCTCCCGAAAATCACGCAGAATCGCCTCATGGCCGGAGTCTCCCTGGTCGGCCGGGACAAAATTGCGCAAACGCTCCTCGTCCACGTGGCCCTTCCACTTCAGCTTCGGGTCGATCTTGTAGTCTTTGATGTGAACCCAACCGATCCCTTCTCGCATCGCCCGGTACTCATCAACTATCTGTGCTACCTCCATATTCTGCGTGCTCAGATTGCCGCCGTCGAAGATCAAACACAGGTGCGGATTGTCGACACCACGGTAGAGCTTGCGCAGTAGACGACCGCTCTGACCCACCAGGTTGGCTTCGACCTCGAGGCCGAAGTAAACCCCCGCCTCGGCGCAGGCCTCAGCAATGCGACCCAGTTGCTGCGTCGCCTGATCGACATGGTTCTGGGCGGCCGTTCCCTTGGGATGGTAAAAGGAAAACCCACGGATCAACTTGGTATCGAACGCCTGTGCCAGCTCGATGGCATGTGCGACTTCGCGCTTTAGGTACTGGTCAAAGGGTATGTAGGCGTTCGTCGTCCCGTCCTCTATGTCGAGCAGCTTCACTTTGCCGATCGGTGAGCCGATGGACGACACTCGAATGCCAAACTCCGCATGCAGACGTTTCAACCGCTGCACTTCCCTGCGGTTCAGCTGCATCACGTTCTTGACGCCGCCGCCGACATCGGTAAAGCGCAGGCTGTAGTACGACAGACCTAACGCTGAGAGCATCGTCAGCTGAGACTCCGCTTTCTTGTCTAGCGGACCTTCATCGGCAAAGCCGCTGATAATCACCCGCGGTCGTTCGACCATCCTGCTACACCTCTCTGCTATGCTGAAGGCATGTAGCTTGAAGCACGTGTATGTTGAAGCATGTGCTTCAAGCATGTGTTGAAATCGAGTCTGTGTTCTTATCAGACCGCCCCTGAAGCGGACACCGTCAGTTGAGCAGCACCCGCACTGGCCTCGGTAACGGCGTCCAACAGGGCTTTCTGGTCTTGTTCAGCGATCAGCAACTCGATCGTGACTTGAACATCAAATCGCTCACTGCAGACGATGGCCCCGGCCTCATCCAGAGCCCGGCGACACGCTGCATGCAAGCGATATGGCACGTGTAAGATGGCACTGACGCGCTCGATCTTGCGAGTTGTCGGGAGCTCGCCCAGGACCTGCTGTGCTGTTTGAGTGTAGGCTCGAACCAACCCGCCGGTGCCCAACTTGGTTCCACCAAAGAAACGGGTGATGACGACCGCGACATCACCGAGTCCCGAACCTTTGACCACGGCAAGGACAGGCCGGCCGGCCGTTCCCGATGGTTCGCAGTCATCGCTCATGCCCTCGGTAACCGTGGCGCCATGACCAACGGAAAATGCGTAAACATGATGGCTGGCGTCACCATAGCGATTGCGGATCGAGTCGACGAACTCCTGTGCCTCGTCCACACTTGCGGCGGGACCCGCAGTGCCGATGAAACGCGAGTTCTTGAAACGTGTTTCCGATTCACAGGTAGCGGCTGGAACAGGATATCCCGAGGCGGGCATTGCCGGGTCACCGTGATCCTACGGGGTCGTAAACTCGGATTCCTGCTCGATACGAAACTCGGGGGCCAGATTCTCGAAGCTGGCACACCCGGCGTTCCACATCAACCTGACGGAACCGGTCGGACCGTTGCGCTGTTTGCCAATGATAATTTCGGCCACACCCTCCATCGTCGGCTGATCTTCGACCTTGTCGCCATAGTAGTCGGAACGATAGATGAACATGACGACATCGGCATCCTGCTCCAGCGAACCGCTCTCTCGCAGGTCAGACAGCTGAGGCCGGCGATCCGTCCTGGACTCCGTCGCACGCGATAGCTGCGACAGCGCCAGTACGGGAACGTCGAGCTCCTTGGCCAGGCCTTTCATGCCCCTGGAGATCTGCGAGACCTCCTGCTCCCTGCTGCTGACCCGCTCGTGCGACGACATCAGTTGCAGGTAGTCAATGATAACCAGCCCGATCCCATGCTCGCGTTTGAGGCGTCGTGCTTTGGCCCGTGCTTCAAGAGCGGAGATCCCTGGGGTGTCGTCGATATAGATGGGGGCCTGGGCGAGCCGATTGACGTTGCGCGTCAGGTGCATCCAGTCATCTTCACGTAAGCGGCCGCTGCGCATTTTGTGGAGATCTACTCTGGTTTCTATGCATAGCAGCCGCTGGGCGACCTGCTGCTTGGACATTTCCAAGCTCATGATGGCGACTCCGACACCAGCCTCAACCGCAGCGTTGCGGGCCAGACACAGGGCGAGGGCTGTCTTGCCCACACTGGGCCGTGCCGCCAAGATGATCAAATCTCCTGACTGAAAACCGGATGTCATGTCGTTCATGTCAGCGTAACCCGTGTCGACACCCGAAACCGAGCTGGAACGATTGTTGGCTTGCTCGAGGTATTCGAAGGTGTCGTGGAGGACACTGTCGATTGGCTCAAATCCGCCCGATAGACGCCGTTCCGAGATCGAGAAGATGCGTTGCTCGGTCCAGTCGATGAGTTCCTGAATCTCGGTGGCCCCTTCATACGCTCGTTCAGCGACTGCGGATGAAGTTTCGATCAGGGCGCGCTGCAGCGCCTTTTCAAGAACGATCTTGGCGTGGTGATCGATATTGGCGGCGGTAGCGACCTCAGAGGCCAGTGTCGCCAGGTAAACGACATCGCCGACTTCCTGCAGTTGTCCGCGTCGCTTCAGTTCCTCACCCAGTGTCAGTTGATCGACCGGTTCGTTGCGCTCGTACAGGGCAACGATCGCCTGGAAAATTTTACTGTGGGCCGCATGATAGAAATAACGCTCGTCGAGCAGTTCGATGGCCCGGCCGACGGCGCGCTGGTCGATGAGGGTGGCACCCAATACGGCGCGTTCAACTTCGAGTGCATGCGGTGGCATGCGCCCGACGTCGCGCCCATTGCTTGGAGGGGAAGAAGGAGGAGACTGGGACATCAGGAGAGCCTCGTTCCGTCGTATTCGCGGCGCAGCCACTTCATGTCTTCCCAGGTCTCGCGCTTCCAGGCGGGGTTGCGCAACAGCGCAGCAGGGTGATAAGTGGCGATGACGGGAATCCCCTCATACTCATGCAGGGTGCCGCGAAGGCGCGCCATAGACTCCGTAGTCTTGAGGACGGCCTGCGTAGCGATACGCCCGAGTGTGCAGATGATAGCCGGCTGCACAATCTCTATCTGTCGCTTCAGGTAGGGCTCGCATGAAGCGATCTCTTCGGGTAGAGGATCGCGGTTGTTTGGTGGACGACACTTGAGCATGTTGCAGATGTAAACATCCTGACGCTGCAGTTGCATGGCTTCGATAATCTTCGTCAGTAGTTGGCCCGCCTTGCCGACAAACGGCATTCCCTGACGATCCTCATCGGCGCCCGGCGCCTCTCCGATGAACATGATGTCGGCGTCCGCCGCACCAGAGCCAAACACAAAGTGCTGCCGCGTCTGTCCCAGCCCACAGGCCTGGCAGTGGCAAATTTCCTGGTGAAACTGTTCGAGATCGCCAGCTGAATCGACACGACCCGAATCTACCCCAGTGGAATCGAGTGTGGCGCCCTCGAGTGGTTGACTGGCGGCCGGCAGCACGAAACTGGGGCCCTCAAAAGCAACCAGGTCCTCCAGAAAGCGATGGATGGAGCGACCGATATCGTCCTGCACATAAGTGCCGTCGGTATCGACGGCAGCTACTGCGACGTCCTCATGTACTCTGTTGTGAGCTGGTGTCATGGGCAATGGGCAAATTAGGGTGCGTGTGAGCCGACTATATGCGGCCGGAAGATGCCCCGCGGGCATGCCCGTGTCAACATCCTTCGCTTCCCGGGCGCCCCCTGCCTGGCGTCGTTAGCAGTTCTCGTGTGCGGTCCAGAAGCCGGTCGGCGACTTCATCCTTGGACATCAGTGGCAGTTTTTCGCTCTCGCTATCCTCGGTCACAAAAGTGACGACGTTGGTCTCGACATCAAACCCGGCGCCCTCGTCAGAGAGGCTGTTGAGGGCGATCATGTCGGCGTGCTTGCGGCGCAATTTTGCCCTCGCGGCAGCGACATCAGACTCGGTTTCCAGGGCGAAACCGATCGTGACACGGCTTCCCTTGCTCGCGCCCAGAGTCTGTAGAATATCAGGATTGGCTACAAGCTCAAGCGTCACAGAGCAAGACTCCGATCTGTGCATCTTCTCCACGGAAACTTGCTGCGGACGAAAGTCGGCAACGGCCGCCGCCATGATGAGGGCATCGGCGTCATCAAAGGCAGCCTGTGTGGCGATCAGCATCTGTGCCGTCGAGCGCACGTGAACGACTTTCATTCCCGCTGGGTCTTGCAGTGCCGTGGGGCCTGTCACCAACTGCACAACGGCACCGCGCTCGCGGGCGCGGCAGGCGATGGCGAAGCCCATCCGGCCACTCGATTGATTGCCGATGAAGCGAACCGGGTCGATATCCTCGAATGTAGGGCCGGCGGTAACGACCACATGCCGCCCCCGCAGATCTTGACCGCTTCCGCTTTCACCCTCCAGGCTTATCA
>Ga0114999_10003948_pt1 | contig 18239 bp, 16 predicted proteins | sample ArcticOcean_MG_C_3_FD_89820 | JGI IMG/M metagenome (GOLD analysis project Ga0114999, IMG submission 89820) | Marine microbial communities from western Arctic Ocean - ArcticOcean_MG_CB8_126 | ecosystem: Environmental > Aquatic > Marine > Oceanic | place: Arctic Ocean: Canada Basin | collected...
ATTAGTTGGTGCGGACAAAAATTCAGGAATATCTTTTCCAAGCTTTAATAAAATTGCAAAAGGTTTCGGTTTAAAATATAAAAAACTAAAAAGTAAAAATATTTCACAGCAAATTAAAAAAATCTTAAGTTCAAATTCACCTGAAATTGTTGAAGTAAACATGCCTTCTCTGCAACCTTTAATTCCAAGAATTCAGAGTAGATTGATGAAAGATGGCAGTTTTATTTCTGTTAGATTGGATGATTTGTATCCTCATCTTCCAAAAAAAATATTGGAAACTGAAAGAAAAAAAGCAAATTTTAACATCAACTAAATCTTTTCAAAACTTAATTAAATTAATAATGCAAATTCTTATCGCAGGCGGCGGCGGTTCAGTAGGACAAGATTTAGCTGTGCTATTATCAAAAAAAAATAAAATTATATCATTACACCGCTCAAAAATGAAAAATAAAATTAAAAACAAAAATATTAAAGGGAAAAGGATGGATTTAAAAAAAAAAATATATTTAAATGAAAAACCAGATATTATTATTAATTGTGTTGCTGCACATAAGTTTTCAAAAAAAAATAGAACAATTGATTATATTTGCTCAAATATCACAGTGGTTAAAAATTTAATTGATTTTGCAATAAGGAAAAATGTAAAAAAAATTATAAATTTATCGACAGTATCTGTATATGAGAATACGAATAGCAAAATATTAGATGAAGAAAGTCAAATAAACTATAATGACATTCTTGCAATCACTAAGCATTCTGGTGAAAAACTTTTAGAAAATCAGCCTGTAGATTATATCAACTTAAGATTACCTGCTATTTTAAGTTCTAATTTAAATGTCAAAAGATCATGGATAAGTTTTTTAATATCAGATATTAAAAAAAACAAAAAAGTAGAGATATTTAACTCAAATGCACAGTTTAATAACGTTATAGATACAGAAGAAATAGCAAGATTCATTGAGAAAGTAAAAGATAAGAAAGAAAATATTAGAGATACTTTTAATTTATGTGCATCTAAATCAATAAAATTAATATTATTAGTCTATTATATAAAAAAATTTTTTTCATCAAAATCAAAAATTAAGATTAAAAAAAGTAAGAAAATTTTGCCATATTTTAAAGTACAAAAAATTGAAAAAAAATTTAAATTTTCTCTTCCAAGCGTTATATCAATTATAAGACAAAATTTAGAAAAATATAATAATAAATATAATTTTTATGCCAAGTAAAAATTTTGTTTATCGAAACATACGTCAAATTAATGATGGAGGATATAAAGTAATGCATTATAAATTGATAAAATTTCTTAAATTCATTCCACTTAATATAATTTCTTTACTAATAGTGTTTTTAATTAGAGTAGCTTCTTTAGTGGTTATAATAAAATTAAGCCCAATTGATGGAAGCAGGGTTGGAAGCTTGTATGCGGCAAAGTTCTATTTAAAGTTAAAAAAAATTGACGGTCTGGGAAAAAAAAATTGCATTTATTTATTTTTTATACATAATCAATTTGGACATGTTAATTACCAATGGTTAAAGATGTGGAAGAAATCTATAAATATTTTACCATTTTCTCTTTTGTGGCAAAGAGTATTTGCTATAAATAGGTTTTTTCCAAATTTTAAAAAATATGCAATGTATAATTTGTACGCGTTAACAAGCCCAGAGATGATGAAAAAAGATGAAACATTTATTAAAAGTCTCAAAAATAATAATCTTGATAAAATTACTAAAATTCACCATCCTGTTGTTGAACTCACAAAAGATAAAATTAAAATTGGAGAAAAGTTTTTAAAAAAAACTGGGTCATCAAATTATAATTTTTTATGTTTTCATGCCAGAGATCCTTCTTACTTGAACAAGAGTTTTCCAAAAAGGGACTGGTCATATCATAATTTTAGAGATTCTGATATTCAAACCTATGTTCCTGCAGTGCAAAAAATAGCAGAAAAAGGTATTACTTGCTATAGAATGGGAGCAACTGTGGAAAAAAAAATACATTGTTCAAATCAAAAAATTATAGATTATGGCAATAGTGAAGATAGATCTGATTTTCTTGATATTTATCTAAGTAGCAAATGTCGCTTTTTTTTGTGTTCCATGACAGGAATTTCTATTTTTCCGGAGACATTTAATAGACCTATTGTTTATGTAAATTGCTATCTTATTCCCCAACCATTCATGAATAATTCATTGTTTATATTTAAAAAATATTATTTAAATAAAGAGAAAAGATTCATGACATTTAAAGAAATTTATAAATTGGGAAAACAAAACCATGCTGCCAAGCTAAGAGAGTTAGATATAAAATTAATAGATAACACACCAGAGGAAATTACAGAATTAGTTTTAGAGATGAATTCAAGATTAAATAGCACATGGGAAATAAAAAAAGAAGACGAAGATTTACAAGGCAGGTTTTGGTCATTATTTGATGATACTTTTATTAAATCAAATACATTTAGAATAGGTGCCGAATACTTAAAAAAGAATGAAAATTTGTTGTTTTAAAATAAAATATTTATTGTGGATGTAAATATTAAAAATAAAAAAAAATTTATAATGATGAAAAAATTTTTAGTTACAGGTGGAGCGGGTTTTATTGGAAGCAACCTCGTTGATGCATTGATTGACTTGGGGCATGAGGTAATTGTACTAGATAATTTGAGTACAGGACGTTTAAGCAACTTAACAAAAAATAAAAATAACATTAAATTTATAAATATTGATATTTCAGTAAATTCTAAAACTCTTAACGAATGTTTTAATGGAGTCGAATGTGTATTCCATCTAGCCGGTTTAGCAGACATTGTTCCAAGCATTACTAATCCAAGTAATTATTATATTTCTAATGTAACCGGAACTTTTAATGTTTTGGAAGCATCAAAAAAAGCTAATGTTAAAAAATTAATTTATGCAGCTTCAGCTAGCTGTTATGGAATTCCAGATGAATATCCAACGAAAGAGAGTTCAAAAATTAAAACTCAGTACCCATACGCACTAAGTAAATTTCTAGGAGAAGAATTAGTAATTCATTGGGCCAAAGTATATAATATGACCAATATTTCCTTAAGATTTTTTAATGTTTATGGCCCAAGATCAAGAACAACAGGAGCATATGGCGCAGTTTTTGGTGTCTTTTTAGCACAAAAGCTAGCAAATAAACCATTAACGATTGTTGGCGATGGTAACCAAACTAGAGATTTTGTCTACGTAGCAGATGTAGTTGACGCTCTCATTCAATCTTACAAAAAAGGAAAGTCCGGAGCAATTTATAATGTGGGAAGCGGAAAAGAAACATCGGTTAATTCTCTTGTAAAAATAATAAAAGGACAAACAATTTTTATTCCCAAAAGACCTGGAGAACCAGATAGATCTTTGGCAGACATATCAAAGATAAAAATTGAACTTGAATGGAATCCTAAAGTAGCGATTAACGAAGGAATAAAAACTTTATTAGAGAATATTCAGAACTGGAAAGATGCACCAGTTTGGACACCCGAAAGCATAAAGGAAGCAACTAAAGTTTGGTTTAAATTTTTGGAAAAAAAACCTAAAAATTAATCTGACAAATTTCAAATAATAAAATTTTTTATGAAAGAAAAAACACTATCTATAGATCAACTAAGACAAGTTATTTTGAGAGAAAAGAGAAAAGGTAAAAAAATAGTACTTTGTCATGGTGTTTTTGATTTGTTACATATAGGACATATTAAGCATTTTAAGGAAGCAAAAAAATTGGGAAACGTATTAGTTGTAACTCTTACACCTGACAAATATGTTAATAAGGGGCCTCTTCGTCCTGCCTTTAATGAAAAGTTACGAATAGAAGCAATTGCTGCATTAGATGCCGTTGATTATGTTGCTTTAAATACCACACCTGATGCGGTTGGAATAATTAGGAAATTGAAACCAAACATTTATTGCAAAGGTCCCGATTATAAAAATCATCGAAACGATGTTTCTGGTCAAATTAAAAATGAGATTAGGGCAGTAAAAAAAGTTGGTGGAAAAATAACTCATACACATGATCTTACTTTTAGCTCCAGCAAGCTAATAAATAAATATAGCGATATATACTCTGATTTACAAAAAAAATTAATTAATCGAATTAAAAGGAAATATAATTTTACTAAAATTAGAAAGTTAATAGAAAATTTTAATAAAATAAAAGTTTTAGTTATTGGAGAAACTATCATTGATCAATATGTTTTCTGTGAAGCTCTTGGAAAATCAGGCAAGGAGCCTGTTTTAGTTTTGAGAGATTTAAAAACAGAAGAATACTTAGGTGGAGCGGCAGCCATATCGCGACATCTATCACAATTTTGTAGAAAAACTTCTTTATTAAGCATGGTTGGTGAAAAAGGGGAATTTATCGAAAAAATTAAAAAAAATTTACCAAAAAATGTAAAGTTTAATTATATTAGAAAAAAAAATTCACCTACTATTTTGAAAAAAAGGTTTTTAGAAAACACAACAAATAATAAAGTTTTTGGAGTTTATACGATTAATGATGACATATTAACCGGAAATGATGAGTTATTATTTAATAAAATGTTAAAAAAAATAATACCTAAGTTTGATTTGATAATTGTTTCTGATTATGGGCACGGTTTAATTTCTAACAAAAGTGCAAGTATCATTTGTAAATATTCAAAATATTTGGCTTTAAATGCACAGATCAATGCATCAAATGTTGGGTATCATAGCATGAGAAAATATAAAAATGTTGATTGCGTAATTATTAATGAAAAAGAAATTAGACATGAAATGAGAGATAAGAACGGAAAAATTGAGATTTTAATGAAAAATCTATCAAATACACAAAATCTTGACAATTTGATTGTTACGCAAGGTACTGTAGGTGCAACCCTTTATAACAAAAAAAATAGAGAGTTTAATTTATCTGCGGCATATGCAAAAACTTCTGTAGATAAAATTGGAGCTGGTGATGCAATGTTATCAATCATCTCACTGTGTTTACACAATGGTTTTGATAGAGATTTAGCATTGTTGACTGCTTCACTTGCAGCAGCGCAATCTGTAGAAACAATTGGTAATAAAGAAACGGTAAATAAAACAAAAATTTTAAAAACTTTAGAAAATATACTTAAATAATAAATTTGATGAGCAAAATTTTAATAACTGGAGGCGCTGGATATGTAGGCGCTGTTCTAGTTCCATACCTTCTACAAAAAGGTCATAAGATAACAGTAATTGATTTGATGATTTATGGAGAAAAAGTATTAGAACAAAATAAAAATTTGAGAATAATTAAAGGAGACATTAGAGATCGTGGTTTAATTAATAAAGAATTAGTTAACCATGAAATGGTTATACATTTAGCCTGCATATCTAATGACCCAAGCTTTGAATTAAATCCTTCACTAGGAAAATCAATAAATTTAGACGCTTTTGCTCCACTAGTAGAAATGTCAAAAAAAAATGGTGTAAAAAGATTCATTTACGCGTCTTCATCTTCAGTTTATGGAGTTAAGCAAGAAAAAGATGTTAATGAGAGTATGTCACTTGAACCATTGACAGATTATTCAAAGTACAAAGTAGAATGTGAAAAAATTTTGCAAAATTATAAATCTGAAAATTTTACTCCAATCACTTTAAGGCCAGCTACAGTTTGTGGATACTCAACAAGACAAAGATTAGATGTTGTAGTAAATATATTAACTAATTTAGCTTATCATAAACGTCAAATTAGCGTATTTGGAGGAAGCCAATTACGTCCAAATATTCATATTAAAGACATGGCAGAAGTTTATAATATTTTAATAAATGCTGAAAAATCTAAAGTTTCAGGAGAAATATTTAATGCAGGTTATGAAAATCAAACAGTTTTAGATTTAGCTAATACAGTAAAAGAAGTTATAGGAAAAGATGTACAGCTTAAAACAACACCAACAAATGATAATAGGTCTTATCATATATCTTCAAAAAAAATAAAGAAAATTTTAAATTTTGAATCTAAATTTACAATAAAAGATGCTGTTATAGATTTAAAGGAAGCATTCAAAAAAGATTTGTTGCCCAATTCACTAACTGACGAAAAATACTTTAACATCAAAACAATGCAATCAATTAATCTTGTTTAAAATGAAAGTTAGATATTCGTATTTAAAACAACAATTTTCAAATTGTGATGACTTGTGGTCAAATTTAAAAAAATTTGTTTCTACGGGTGATTTTACTCTAGGTAAAGAATTAGAAAAATTTGAAAAAAACTTTTCTAAATTAATAGGTACAAAATATTCTGTAGGAGTAAATTCAGGTACCGATGCGATTAAGCTCTCTTTGAAAGCTTTAAATATTGGTTTTGGTGATGAAGTAATTACGGCAGCTAATACTTTTGTTGCAACTGTAGGCGCTATTACAGAAATTGGGGCAAAACCAGTTTTTGTAGATTGTGATAATACTTTTTGTATGAACGTTGATTTAGTAGAAAAAAAAATTACACGCAAAACAAAAGCCATTGTTCCTGTTCACTTTACTGGCTATATGACTAACATGCCAAAATTAATGAAATTAGCTAAGAAATATAACATTTCTATTGTAGAAGACGCATGCCAGTCAATACTTGGAAATATAAATAAAAAAAATGCTGGGTGTTGGGGTGATTTTGGAGCCTTTTCTTTACACCCTTTAAAAAACATTAACGTTTGGTCTGATGGGGGTGTTATTACAACAAATAGTCTAAAAAATTATAAAAAGTTAAAGCTTTTAAGAAATCACGGTTTAACAGACAGAGATACAGTTAAAATTTGTGGGTATAATTCAAGATTAGATACATTTCAAGCTGTTGTAGGAAACTGGATTCTTCCCAAAGCTAAAATGATTGCACAACAGAGAATAAAAAATGCTAATTACTATGATAAAAAATTAAAGAATATTCCTCAAATTCAAATTCCTTACCGCCCCAAGAATTATAAAATTGTTTACCATTTATATATTTTTTTTGCTGAAAAGCGCGATGCTTTATTTAATTATTGCATTAAGAAGGGTATAGAAGCAAAAGTTCATTATCCAAAACCTATGTATCTTCAAGAAAGCTTAAAAACATTAAAGCATAAGTGGGGTGACTTTCCAGTAACAGACAGTCATACAAAAAAAATTATTACTTTTCCTTGCGATCAACATTTGACCTTAACGCAGATGAATTACATTATTAAGTGTGTGAAAGACTTTTACAAAAATAATTAAATGAAAATACCCTATATCAATTTAGCTCTTCAGTGGAAAAAAGAGAAGAGATTTTTGTCGCCAATTATTAATAAAGTTCTTGAAAGAGGACACTATGTTTTTGGCAAAGAAGTCGAAATTTTTGAAAAAAGTATTTCAAGTTTATGTCAAACCAAGTACGCGGTTGCTTTAAATAGTGGCACTGATGCTTTAGTTTTAGGACTATGCCTATTAGGCGTCAGGAGAGGAGATGAAGTTATAACCCCGCCCAATTCCTTTATTTCATCTACATCTGCAATTACTCATATTGGAGCACGCCCAGTTTTTGTAGATGTTTTGCAAGATCAAAATATAAATCCAAAATTGATTGAGAGAGCAATAACAAAAAAGACAAAAGCAATTATGCCAGTTCATCTGACTGGCCGAGTAGCAGAAATGAAAGAGATTATTAGAATTTCAAAGAAATATGGCATTCCTATAATTGAAGATGCCGCACAATCTATTAACTCCAAGTATTATAATAAAAAAGCTGGCTCTTTTGGAGATATAGGTTGTTTTTCGGCACACCCATTAAAAAATTTAAATGCTTATGGCGACAGTGGTTTTTTAACAACAAATAATTATTTGTTTTATAAAAAAGCTTTGGAGATGAGAAATCATGGACTTGTTGATAGAAATTTAGTTAAAAAATTTGGTTTTTTATCTCGCATGGATGTACTTCAGGCAGCTATTTTGAATTATCGCATTAAAAATGTAGATAAAACAATAGAGAAAAGAAGAGATAATGCAAAATTTTATTTTAAATATTTAGATAGAAAAAATTACATACTAATAGATGAAAAAAAATATCAGTATAATACCTATCATACTTTTGTTATTCAAACGCAAGAAAGGGATAAACTAATAAAATTTTTAAAAAAAAAGGGTATTGGGACCGCAATACATTATCCTATACCAATTCACTTACAGCCAGCATCTAAATACTTGGGTTATAAAAAGGGAGATTTCCCAGTCACTGAGCAACAGGCAAAAACAATTTTAACTTTACCAATTCATCAAAATTTGTCAAAAAAAGATCTTGAATTAATTGTTAATCAACTAAATAAATTTTATATATAAAAATGAATAAGTTTTTAAATAAAAAAGCTTTAGAAATAAAATTAGATGATAGGTCTAAATATCTCAGAAAGCTGATCGTTCAAGCGCTAATCGGGGGAGGCAGAGGACACATGGGTTCAGCAATGTCCTTGGTTGAGATTCTCAGAGTTTTATATGACAAATTTGTTAAATTTGACCCAAAAAATTTAAAAAAAAGAAATAGAGATCGTTTAATTTTAAGCAAAGGACACGGGTGCCTAGCACTGTATTCAATACTAGTAGACAAAAAGTTTTTTTCAAAAGAATTACTAAACAATACTAGCAAAACTGGTTCAATATTAGGAGGGCATCCAGAATACTCAAAAGTTCCAGGAGTTGAGGTCTCCACGGGAGCTTTGGGACATGGTATGCCTATAGCTGTAGGAATGTCTTTAGCTGCAAAAATAAAAAAAGAAAAACATAAAATTTATGTGATAGTTGGTGATGGAGAAATAAACGAAGGATCGATTTGGGAATCTGCTTTAGCTGCTTCTAAACACAATTTATCGAATTTAAAAGTTTTTGTTGATTATAATAAAATTCAATCATACGGATTTACCAAAGAAGTGGTTGATCTTGAACCTTTAATCGACAAATGGAAAAGTTTTGGTTTTGATGTTTCTGAAATAAACGGCCATGACATAAAACAATTAACAAAAAACTTAGTTGAATTTAAAAAAAATAAAAAAAATAAACCTTCAGTAACTATATGCCATACTATAAAGGGTAAGGGATTTTATTTTGCTGAAAATAATCCATACTGGCATCATAAAAATTCATTTAGTGATGAAGAAATTGAAGAATTAAATAACTGTTTGGAATAATAGAAAAATGAGAAGAACCTGTTTTGAAACTGTATTAAAACTACAAAAAAAGAATAAGAAAATTATTTTTGTAGGATCTGATTTAGGGCCAGGTTTTATGAAACATTCTAAAGATAAAGTTCCTGAAAGATTTTTTATGGAAGGGGTTTCCGAGCAAGCAATTGTTGGGATGTCTGCTGGTTTGGCGTTAGAAGGATACTTACCTTTTGTAAATACAATAGCAACTTTTTTGACCAGAAGATGTTTTGAGCAAATAGTTATAGATCTTTGTCATCACGATTTGCCAGTAAAACTTATTGGTAATGGGGGAGGTCTTGTATACGCGCCTCTTGGACCAACACATCAAGCTATAGAAGACATTTCAATCTTAAGGACTTTACCCAACATGACAATTTTAGCACCCTGTGATGCTAATGAGATGAGAAGTCTAATTCCAGCAACACTAAAGTGGCCGCATCCTATTTACATTAGACTATCAAGGGGTGATGAACCATTGATAACTAAAAAAAACCATAAATTTGTAATTGGTAAATCAGTAATTATCAAAAGGTCAGAAGATTTTATATTTTTATCAACAGGAATAACTTCGAGAATAGCACTTAACGCTTCAAAAAAACTAGACCAAGAATATAAAGTTAAGTCTGGTGTAATTCATTTTCCTACCATTAAACCATTGGACACCCAAACTCTTGTGAGATCTATAAAAAAAGCAAAAAAAATTATAACTGTAGAAGAAAATGTATTGGCAGGAGGCTTTGGTAGCAGTGTATTAGAATTTTGCAGCGATCATCTTAAAGAACATCTTCACAAAATTTCTAGAGTTGGTCTAAAAGATGCATTTGTTGATGACTATGGTGACCAAAGCTCATTATTAAATAAATATGGTATTACCGAGGCTAAATTAGTTAATAAAATGTTAAAATTAATCAAAAATGACTAGGTTAAATTTTTTAACACCTGAGGATGCAAAAATCTCAAATGAGTTCAAAAAGAATGGTTTTATTATTAGAGAAGCTGCGAATAAAAAGTCATTAAATTGGATACAATTAAAATTTATAAATTTAATTAAAAAAAATTATAAATTAAAAAAAAAATATACAAATCTAGAAATTTTAAATTTTTTTCATAACAAGATTTCAAAAAATAATTTAAACAGTTTTAGATTAAAAGTTTATAATTCTATTAATAGAGATCCAAATTTTAAATATCACTATTTTGAAGTGGCAAGACCATTTATAGAAGCAATCGCTGGTAACGAGCTAGCTATGCAGAAAAGGGTGAATCTTAGCATCCAACTACCTGGGGACGATAGTTCTTTATTGGCTGTTCATTCTGATGTTTGGGCAGGCGACTCTCCTTTTGAGATTGTAGTGTGGCTTCCTTTAGTAAATTGTTTTAAAACAAAAACAATGTACATTCTTCCTCCTAATAAAAATGATAAATTTAATAAAAAAGTCTCAAAGGTTAGATATTCAAATAATGAAAAAGTTTACCAATTAATTAAAAAAGATATAAAATGGATAAAAATTAATTATGGCCAAGTTCTAATTTTTAATCAATCGTTGCCACATGGCAATAGAGTGAACCAAGAAAAAGAAACTAGATGGACATTAAATTGCAGATTCAAAAATACCTTTACACCATATGGAGATAAGAAAATTGGTGAATTTTTTGAACCAATTACATTAAGACCTATTTCAGAACTTGGTCTAAAATATAAACTCCCTAAAATGAAATGAAAAAAATTAAAGGTTATATATTTAGCAGGCCATTTTTAGGAGAAAGAGCCCCACAACACATTCAAAATATTGTTATAAGGGAATTCTGTAAAAAAGAAAATTTACATTATAGTTTAAGTGCCGTTGAGTATGCGATGAACAATTCTTGTAAAACTCTTTATCAACTTATTAATGATTTAAAAAACTTAAATGGCATAGTTGCTTACAGTCTTTTTCAACTACCATTTAATAATTTTGAGAGAAATAAAATTTTAAAAATAATTATTAAGAAGGAAAAAACTTTTTATTTTGCTTTAGAAGATTTAAAAATATCGAATAAAAATGAATTACAAAAAATTGAGAATATTTGGTTAGTAAAAAAGTTACTACCTTATTGTCTAAAAAAAATTTAATTTAATGGGAAATTTAAAAAACTTTGTTACTCCGTTACATACGCAAACAAAACGTAATTATGTGGAGAGAATGACAAATAATAAGGTCTATTGTAGTGAAGTTGCAAAAAAATACTCTAAAGAATATTGGGATGGAGATAGAAAATTTGGTTATGGAGGTTATAAATATATTCCAGGACGCTGGAAATCTGTTGCAGAAAAATTAATCAAAACTTATAAATTAGATTCAAAATCAAAAATTTTAGATGTAGGTTGTGGAAAAGGCTTCTTACTTCATGAAATGAAACTACTAGAACCAGGGTTGGAAATACATGGTTTTGATATCTCTGATTATGCAATAGAAAATTCTCACAAAAATATTAAATCGAATATTTTTTTACATGATATTAGAAATAAATTTCCATTTAAAAATAAAGAATTTGATTTAATCATTTCTTTAGGAGCAATTCACAATCTTAAAGTTTTTGATATTAAAAATGCCATGCAAGAAATTGATAGAGTGGGTAAATCTTCTTACGTTATGGTTGAAAGCTATAGAAATTTAAAAGAACTTTTTAATTTACAATGTTGGGCCTTGACTTGTGAATCTTTTTTAAGCACTGAAGAATGGCTGTGGCTTTACAAAAGTTTTAATTACAATGGAGATTATGAATTTATTTTTTTTGAATAAAAAATAAAAAATTTCTAGCTATAAAATGATTAAAACTGCAGTAGTTGGCGCAAGTGGTTATATTGGAAGACATTTGATCAAAAAATACCGATCCCAATATCCTGATTGTGTAGGAACATCGTTTTTAAGTAAAAATAAAAACTTAACTTCTTTTGACATTAGAAATCCAAATATAGATTTATTAAATCTTGAAAAAAATGGTCATAAAGCTGTTGTAATAACATCGGCTAAATCGAAAATATCTTATTGTGAAAAAGAATTTTCTAAAGCTCACGAAGTGAACGTTGCGGGAACTATTCAGCTTATTAAAAATTTAAGTAAAACCTCACTAAAAATTATCTTTTTGTCTAGCGATTATGTTTTTGATGGAGTCCAAGGAATATATGGTGACGAAGATGAACCAAATCCCAACACTCTATACGGCAAACATAAAAAAATAATTGAAGATGAAATTAAAAAAATAACAGACAATTTTTTAGTTTTGAGACTAAGTAAAATTTATGGATTAACAAAAGGTGACAAAACTATTTTAGACGAAGCTGCAAATCTTTTAAAACAAGGAAAGTCAGTTTTAGCTGCAGATAATCAATTTTTCTGCCCGACCTTAATAGATGATTTAATTAATACAATAATTAAAATTCAAGCAAAAGATTTAAAAGGTTATATGAATTTGTGCGCGCCAGAGACCTGGTCAAGATTTGAGATGATTGCTTTATTAGCTCGATCAATAAATAAAGATGTTGATTTAGTTAAAAAGATAAAACTTTACGACATTACCGAGATGAAAGGAAGGCCTTTAAATACTTCAATGATATGTGAAAGACTTAATCAAGAAATAGAAACTAAGTTTGTTCCATTAAAAGATTCAATAATTAAGATTGCGAATAATTATAAAGCATAATGAAGATAAAAAATTTTAAGTTAAAAAATATTAGAATCTATATTAAAAATATAATTTTTGTTTTTTTAAATAATTTTAATCAGAGCGTGTCCCAGAAAAATGTAAAAAAAATAAATAAGATAATGAGAAAGAGAAATAAATCAAATATTGTCTCTAAGCTAAAAAAAATAAACGATTTATTTAGAAAATTTGAATCGGACCCTTTTGTATGCGAAGCTGTGGCTTATTATGAAGTAAGCGTAGCAAAGAATCCGGAAGATGGGTTTAACAAAATTAAAAAACATAATATTTTAAAAAATAAATGGATAAAAAAAAATAATCTAGAATCAATAAAAACAGAATTTATACCAGAATCAAACGTCATGGGTTGTCTTGGAAACCATTGGCAACTTTTTTACTATTTAATGCATAAAATTAACATTGAAGGATCGATTGAAAAACCAAATTTACTTTTGAAAGAAAATGAGAAAATTACTAATTTTGCGCTTTATAATTATTTTACCCCCTATTTAAATGTTATTCAAAATGATTCTCTCTATCCTAAATTAGAATCTATTAACAGATTTTTTAAAACTCCTATGGGAGGCTATTTCCCTTTTAAAGATAATAATTACCCATTCTTTGCTAGTATTAATTTTATAAATCAATTATTAAAAAATGTGCAAAATAAAAAATTTGATTACTTTAAAATTAACAATACGGACTATGAAAAAGGTAAAAATATTTTGAAAAAAATAGGCATACCAAAAGATGCTTGGTATGTGACTTTACATGTAAGGGAAGGCGCTGGAAATGAACTATTTAATTCAAAGCCACTGACATATATGAAGGCTATAAAAGAAATTATTCAAAGAGGTGGATATGTATTTAGAGTGGGAGATAAAAGTATGACGCCATTACCCAAAATTGATGGATTAATCGATTATCCATTTACCGAATATAAGAGTGAATTTTTTGATATATTTTTAGCTTCTACTTGCCGTTTTTGTATAGGTACATCCTCTGGTTATTGGTCAATACCAACTTTTTTTGGTAAACCCGTTTTGCTGGTCAATTATCTTCCATTTCTCGATTATTATTCATTAGATGAAAGGAGTTTATTTCTACCAAAACATTTTATTGATAAAAATACCAAAAAGATGATTACGTTTGAAAATCTGTTTAAATCTCATCTTGGCTTCCTAGCTAGCAATATTCAATTAGATCAAAATAATATCGATATAATCGATAATAGTGAGGATGAAATTTTCCAGTCAACGGTTGAAATGTTTGATATGATAGAAAACAAAAGACACAATAAAGAATTTACAATCATGAATGAAAAATTTAAAAAACATTTAGATGTTTTAAATACTAAAAAATACGAATTTCCACTAAAAGCAATGGCAAACTTCGGTACTAGCTTTTTAAAAAAAAGCAATCAGCAAAGCTATATTTAAATGAAAATGTATACAGCAACTAATTTTTGTAGACTATGTTTAAATAAAAAAATTAAAGTAGGGTTAAAATTAGAAAATATGCCTTTGGGAGAAAAGTATTCAAAAGTTAAGTCAATTGCCAAAAATTCATTTAGATTCCCTTTAAATCTTGGCTGGTGTGAAAAATGTAGAAATGTTCAAACAATGGAAATAATATCACCTAAATTATTGTGGAGCGATTTTACTTATTTATCATCACAAACAAAAGCAATTGTAGACCATTTTAAAATCTTATCGGGAAATATAATTAAGAGATTTAAAGTTAAAAAAAACCATTTAATTATTGATATAGGAAGTAATGACGGAACTTTTCTTAGATTTTTTAAAGATAAAAAATGTAGAGTAATAGGCGTTGATCCAGCAAAAAACGTTGCGCGGATTGCAAAAAAAAATGGAATTAACACAATAACTGAATTTTTTAATTTAAAAATTGCAAAAAAAATATCAAAGAAAAATAAAAAAGCTAAAATTATTACTTGTTTTAACACATTTGCCCACGCACCAAACATGAGAGAAATAATCAAAGGTATAAAAGAAATTTTAGCAGATGATGGGATTTTTATTTTTGAATGCCAATATCTTGGTGATATTTATAAAAAAAAAATTTTAGGCACAATCTTTCATGAGCACATGTATCATCATTCTGTAACTAGTTTAGATAATTTTTTTCGAACTTTTAGCTTAGATCTATTTGATGTCAAAAAAGTTAATATTCAAAAAGGTTCTATTATTGGTTTTGTTTGTAAAAAAAATAAAAAAACTATTTCTAAAAGTGTGAAAAATCTTTTAAAACTAGAGAGATTAAGTGGCGATATTGAATTAAAAAAATTAGCAGATCTAAAAATATTTATTAATCTTCAGAAAAGAAAAGCCAGCCAAATCCTAAAACCTTATAAAGGAAAAATAATTGGAGCTTTTGGCTCAGCTAGAAGCGGCCCAACTTTGGCCTTTAATTACGGATTAAATAAAAAATTTAGTGTGTTTTTTGATGACCATCCTCTTAAGGTCGGCAAGTATTCTTATTTTGATGGTCTAGAAGTTTTACCAACTAAACAAATTTCAAATATTAATCCTTCAATTCTTATTATCCTTGCTTATTTACATTCAAAAAAAATCGTAAAAAAAAATATTAAATATTTAAAAAATGGAGGAAAATTTTTATCAGTTTATCCAAAAGTTTCCCTTATAACTTTTAAAAATTATAAAAAATTTATTTAAATGAGAAAAATAAAATTAGGATTTATTGGGGCTGGATTCATGTCGCAAATAGCACACTTGCCCTCTTTCTATGAAGACCCAAGAGTAAGAATAACAGCCTTATCAGATATAGATAAGGAGTTGCTTGATAAAGTTTCAAAAAAATATCAAATAAAAAAAACTTATCTTTCATATAAAGAAATGCTTAATAAAGAAAATTTAGATGGTATAGTTTTAGTAGTTAATCGTTCAAAAATAGAAACAATTGCGAGTGACGTACTTAAGAAAAAAATTCCTTTATTTTCAGAAAAACCAATGGCAACAAGTTTTGTATCTGCAAAAAAATTATATAATTTATCAAAAAAAAATAAAACAAAATATCTACTTGGTCATATGAAGAGACATGATAATGGAATAATAGTTTTAAAAGGTATTTTAAAAAAAAATAATTTAGGAAAATTGATATCAGTTTATTATCAATCATTTATTGGAGATTCATTTTATAATCCTTTTGAATATTTTAAACACAGAGATAAAGATTATAGAAAAAAAAATACTTTAAATAAAAATTTAAGACGTAAAAAACTAATATTTTTAAAATACTTAAACTCTTTTGGTCACAATATTAATTTAATTAGACATTTATTTGGAGAAATCAAAATTAATTATAGAAAATTATCAAAATCTGGCGAAGGTTTAGTATTTTTTAGATCCAAAAAAAATGTAAATATTATTTTTAACAACCAATTTTCGAAGGCAACAAGATGGATAGAAGATATTAAAATTAATTTTGAAAAAGGAAGTATTTTTGTAAAAATACCCGCGCCACTCTTAAAAAATATTCCAGCTGAAATAACAATTGAAGATTATAAAAATGGTAAAATATTTAAACCTGGTATAAAATGGGGATGGTCGTTTAGAAATCAAGCTAAAAATTTTATTGATTATATAGTTTTAAACCATACAAATGCTTCAAGTTGCAGACCCAAGGATTCACTTGAAGATATTAAAATAATAGAATCTATTTTTAAAAATAAAAATTAATTTATCTCAAAAACATGATTAAAAAAAAATATCTAGCAATAGATGGTGGTAAAAAAACTATAACTTTCAAGCCCCCGCATTGGAAGTGGCCTCCTATGTCTAGATCTAAAATAAACTCAGTAAGCAATTATTATAAAAAAGGAGAAAAGAAAAATTCAAAGGGATATCCAGAAATTGTTGAAATTTTTGAAAAAAATTTTGCAAAGTATCAAAATAAAAAATATGCTCTAAGTACAAATTCTGGCACATCATCTCTCCAGGCTGCATTTTTTGCTGTGGGAATAAAACCAGGTGATGAAATTATTGCACCAGCGCTTACATTTCATGCTACGGCTTCACCAATTTATTCATTAAACGCTACACCTATTTTAGCAGATTGTGAGCCAGACACTGGAAATATTGATCCCGAAAGTATTAAAAAAAATATAACAAAAAAAACAAAAGCAGTAGTGATAACACACCTCTGTGGACATCCTTGTGAAATGGATAAAATATTAAAAATAGTAAAAAGAAAAAAACTTTTTTTAATAGAGGACTGCTCTCACGCACATGGGTCTGTTTATAAAGGAAAAAAAGTGGGAAATTTCGGTGATATTGGCTGCTTTAGCTTAGATAATAATAAGTTATTAGCTGCTGGAGAAGGAGGAATACTGGTTACAAATAATAAATTTTTTTTTGAAAGAGCATTATTGATCAGCGATTTTGGCTTGAGAGTTCAAAATGAGGTAAAATCAAAAGAATTAAAAAAATATAACGAAACGGGACTTGGTTTCAAACATAGGATTCATCCTGTTTCGGCAGCCATAGCAAACAATGAATTACGTAAAATTAATTTTTATATTAAAAAAAGAAACAAAGTTCTTAATCTTTTTTCAAAAGAGATAAAAAAAATACCAGGTTTATCACCTCCAATAACCAGAAAGCATTTACATCGTGGTGCTTTTTTTGGATACAGACCATTTTTTAATTCAAGTAAATTAAATAATATTTCGATAGAGAGATTTATTAAAATTATGCAGGCAGAGGGCATGGAAGTAAGACAAGCAGGTAATCGACCCTTACATTTACTATCATTGTTTTCTGAAAAGAATAGTCAAAAAATTTTTTTAAAAAATAAAAATAAATATTATCGTAATTATAAATTTGGAGATTTTCCTAATAGTGAACATTTTTATAATTCTACGTTGTCTTTACCCACATTTACTTTTGAAAATAAAAAATTAATTAAACAGTATATATTAGCATTCAAAAAAGTATGTTATTATCTAAATAGTAAACTAAATGAATCAAAATCCAGCTAAATTTTTTAAAAAGAACGGCTACTGCATAATTAATTTATTCAATAATGAGATTATTGAAAATATTAAGCAGGAAGTTAACGATAAACTGAACTTCTTACAAAAAGAATTAAATAACAATTTTAAATTAAATAATTTAGAAAATTATCACAAATTAAAAATTAAAAAAAGTGATCACAAATATTTTGTAAAAAGCTCATCTAGATATATTAAACTAAACTCTAAAGTTATTAAAAAAATTAAATCAAATAAAATTTTTTTGCATATATTAAAAAATTTTTGGGGCCACTCAAATATGTCAATTACGTGGGTAGGATCATTAGAAAAAAAAAACTCAATAAAAAAAAATGCCGCAGCTTTCAGGATAG
>Ga0114999_10003952_pt1 | contig 18232 bp, 20 predicted proteins | sample ArcticOcean_MG_C_3_FD_89820 | JGI IMG/M metagenome (GOLD analysis project Ga0114999, IMG submission 89820) | Marine microbial communities from western Arctic Ocean - ArcticOcean_MG_CB8_126 | ecosystem: Environmental > Aquatic > Marine > Oceanic | place: Arctic Ocean: Canada Basin | collected...
AATAATAATTAGAAAAATTGTAAGGGGAGCACCTATCAATTCAGTTGCATCAGCAATTAATTTTGATGTAACGCCGCCCGGTGGAGTTGTATTTTCTACTTCAAGCATTGAGTTTCCATTTGTAATCCCCAAATTAAGAGAAGGAGAAGGTTTTCATCTGTGGGTTGAAAGAACATCTACTTCTAATGATGAGCCGACAGCAGATGACGGATTTGGACTAGGGTTGTCTTTGGAACCCGTTGAACCAGTAGAGGTAGGATAATGCCCACAACAACGCCCATATTAATCCCAACATCGACAACAAGTTCCTTAAATATGTTCGGAACTCCAGCTATTGCTTCTGAGAGTTATCATGAGCATGTCGATGATTTGGTTAGAACTTGTGGTGTCGGATTTGGCCCTGATCGAGTGGGTACGAATAGCGAATCTGGAAGAATTAAGCTTAGATTTGCTGCTCCCTCATTAACTGGGGAAGAAACCTTTTTTGGTGTCATATGCAACGCATGCTGTGCAATGACCTCATCACTTGCTCTCGATGCCTCTGAAACAACTGTTAAAGCAGAATTATTTCTTGCAAATGTTAAACTTGCTGAGTTATTTTTTACTGTTACAAACTCTGAAAATTCCTCTCCTGTTCATACAGTTGGCGGATGGTCATTTTACCACCCGGATATAGTTGGCCCATTAGCTTTTCATGAAGCAATTATAGCAAATGGCCTACTTCCTGAAACAGTAAATTGGGACACTCTGGACGTTCAATTTTCTCCAGTTGATCTCACGCCGGGTACTACTTTTTCAATAGAATGGGCTGCTTTAACTGTCTGGCAAGGAGAAATAGCCCCGGTAGTCTCTGGTGGAGTATTTGGCGGAGGAACTGCGACAGTAGCATCTTTCGTTCTTGTCAAAGGTGGAACACTATTAGGTGGAGCAGCAATTGTCAGACCCATAAATGAGTTTGGGTCAGGAGGAATTGTTGTTTCTGCAACTGCTCTTGTGACAAGCACAGAAACTAGAGCTTCAACTGGGGGAGCCAAAATTAAGACGACAGTCTTTGTTGATTTCATCAAATACTTTGGTCCCCTCTCCAGCGACACAGTTTTCTTTCTCTCAGGCGGAACTGCAAATAGTGATCCTGTTTTCTCTCTTGGAGGAGCAGTCTCAGTAGTAGAGGCAGGAAGAGATTTATTTGATGATTTTCTGCCCGAAGAATCTACGACCGGCCTTGAAGATTATCGATGCATATATGTTTTCAATGGATTAAGTGACACAATAAGGGAAATCCAAATATGGGTGGAAGTCCCGCCCGTTAGTTCCACTTCCATCATTCTGGGGGCTAATGAATCTGACGATGTGCAAGAAGTTGATCTGTCGTTCTTTTCTGGGATTGGAACATTTACTCTTGATTTCGACGGTGTCGATGTGGTTGTCACTGCGGATTCTGACTTAGATATTTTTGCATCAAATTTTCAAAATGCATTGCGAAATGACACAGCCTTAACAGATGTCACTGTTAATGCTCAAATGATTTCCACGACAGCAAACTTCATAGTGACCTTTACGGGCACGGATGGAAGAAGAAAGCAACCTGTCTTTGGACTCAAGGACAGCACACTAGGGGGCAATCCTGTAGTTTCAATCAATCAGACCAGTGTTGGTTCTCCGATTAACGCTACAGCGGAGAAAGTGGATAAAGATACCACGCCTTTGTATCCAGAATTTAGAGAAACTACTGCGTCTCTGCCTATCATTGTTCCAAATCTTGCTGCAAATGAAGGTTTTCCATTGTGGATTAAAAGAACAATTGGAGTAAATCCTGTTGCCACTCAAAATGATGGATTTTTCCTGCAAATATTCACACAGCCAATTACTATTGCATAAATTAACTTTCCTACTATATTAAATGAATATATAAGTTAGGAAAATACAATGTTTAAATACGCTCTTTTATCTGCATTTGCTTTAATCACTTTAAGTGATACGCTTGAAGCTTTAAATACGCTTGAAGCTCAGACTCCCCCAAAACTTGTGGATAAGGAAGTCTACGAAAAGACTCTAAAGAACTACTCTGATTTTCATGTCAATCTTTCTAAACCTGCTTTTTATAAGTTGATTGTATGGGAAACAAGCGAAGGCCCTTCGAAATTCACTGAGTTAACAGATTTTGAAAAAGACCAGTTTTATCTTGTTCAAGGGTTTAAGCTAACTAAAGAACTGCACGGTCTATCTTTGGCTTGGAAAAACGAATTAGTGTGGCAGGGAAAACTTGAAAAACAAGTTGGTGCTACTCCTGAAGAAATCGTAGCTTTTATGACTAGACTGCTCACGCTGCGTAAAGCGATGGCAGTGGACTTCGAAAAACTCATAGACGCTACTTTCGAAAAACACAAAGATAAACTTAGCGAAAAAGAACACGTCTACATTAAAAAACAAATCGCTAATTTTCATGATAGAAATAAGCTAGTTGAAAGAAAAGATGACTCACAAAAATCACCCTGATACGCATTGCCCTTTAACGGGAAAGCTATGCCCTAAGATTAAGTCTCTAAAAATTACTGAATTAAATGAAGGCAATTCAAGTAGCTTTGGTTGTTGTGAAAGTTGTTCGGCTCAATGGGCTGAGCAATTTTCAGACAAATCTTTTACGCCTATAGCAAAGCTAGATGGACTAAATCTTCCAGCGGCGATTAAAGAGCTTGCTGATTTTGTTTTTGGACCACCTACTAAAACCCAACTTCCAAAGATAACAGTATCTCATGACTTACCAATCGAAGACGTAGTGATTACTCCTAAATTGTTACAAGAGGCCGCCGAACGGGTTGCTAAAAAGAAACAGGCAGGACTTACCTGTCCCGGCTGCAAAACAACATTAGAAGACATGACCAATGCAGATAGATTGGGCTGTGCCCAGTGCTATGATACTTTTGCCAGATATATTGAACCATTGCTGGTAAATTGTCACGGCAGTTTAATCCACAAAGGGAAGACTCCTAAGAATCAGGAAATCCGTGAAATAGAGGCATTATTCTCGCCCAGAGAGGTTCTTAAATTCAAAATCACATCTCTTCATGATGAAAAAAGAGATGCGATTAACAAAGAACTATATGAAAGAGCAGGAGAAATTGTTAAAGAAGTAGAAAATCTACAGCTAGAACTCCTAGACCTTAGTGAGGCATCATTAGAAAGCGAATGTCCTTCTTCGGCTGAGGATTATTCTTCTCAAACTGATCAATTGCCTCCACAAAAAGACGAGGATCAATAATTCCAAAACCTTGATAGAACTTTTTGTCCTTATACTTTTCGCTGCTTACTGGAACGACATGCTTTTTAAATCTTCCTCTATAATCTTCTGCTGTCTCAAGTTTAATTTTCTTGTTAAGTTTGGGATTATTTTTAATGTAAGACTTAAGCAATGCTGCTACACCACAAGCAAATGGTTGTGCCATTGAAGTTCCGCTTAACGTTGCGTACCAATTATCTGGAACAGTTGAAAAAATGTCAACGCCCGGAGCCATGAAGTCTAAATTCCTGCCTGTGTTTGAAAAAACGGCACGATCCATTCGATTATTGATAGCACCAATTGCAATTGTCTCGGGATAGTTAGCTGGGTAAAATACTTCCTTGGTATCGCCAGCATTTCCAGCCGCAACAAAACAAACCGCACCTTTAGTGGCTGCATATTGAATTGCTTTGCGTACTTGTTGAACAGCTACAGGTGCTCCAAGACTCATAGAGATAAAATCCACGCCTTGGTCAGCAGCCCATCTAATGCCTTTGGCAACATTCAAAAGATTTCCGTTGCCATCATCTCCAAGAACCTTTACAGGCATGATTTTTGCTTTAGGGGCAACACCTACGACGCCAATATCGTTATTCATAGCACATATGGTGCCGATAACGTGTGTATTAGAAACATAATGTCCATTAGCCACATATGTGTGATTGTCTTTAACAGTGAAATCATAAAAGTATTCATTTACCCTGATTTTTTCTATTGTTTTTATTTTTCTTGATGTTCTGTTAAATTTTGGAACAATTTTTCCTCTTTCAATTTTTTTAGGATGAGACAATCTTTTCACAATGTTTTCACATATAGAAGAAAAAGAAATATGGTATAAGTGGCTCAATTTTACTGAAAGTTCGTTGTCTCTGTTCTTAGAATAGTGTGAGTTTTTACATTTTTGAACACCTGAACTTATACCTATTGAATTCAATAAGGCACTCATTTTTACAGCAAATTCTTTATTTGCCGTAATAATCCTATTTTTGGTGTTTGAAGAAGAAATACATCCATCTCCATCAATCACTCCTGCAACAAAAGAGTATATTACATGGTTAGTGCTTTTCCCTATAATTTCTGGCAATGATTGTGTATAAGTTTTACATCCAGAATTTAAACCAATGTTTTCAAGTAAAATAACTAGTTCTTTAGAATTACATAGCAATCTAGCACACCTATCTTTAGGATAATCTATTCTGGAATTAAACCCTAATCTTTCCAAGCATTCTAAAGATTTATTTAATATTTCTATGGTTTCAGATGCAATTTCCACCCTATAGTTTTTTTTATGAACTATGTGACCATCTGTTAAAACTATACCTAAAATATAGGCTAAATCTTCGTTTAAAAAATAATTTCTTTGCTTTTTTATCCAAGAATTTTTAAAGCATTTTTTACATTTGCTTTTGGGATGTCTATTTTTTAAATTTTTAGGAATGTAATAGCAATTTTCACATTCATAATAATGTTCCCCAAAAACTTTCTTTAAATCTTTTACCAAACCTTCATTTTTTGAAGGGAAAATGAATCGATGTTTTTTTGTGAGTTCGTCCGCACGTTTTTTTACAATTTTGTTTCTGCCGCCAGCAGATGTTTCTATGACATAAACGGGATGCCATCCAGTCAATTTGAATTCGGTGTTTCCTTCCAGTGTTATTTTTATAATCTCGTCATCTATTTTTGTTTTATGTAGAAATTCCACTTCTGAAATTTCTGACAACCCAGAATTAGAATTTAGAGAATGAGTGTTTATTCCAAGATTTCTTACATCTTTTATCCAAGATTTAGAATTTTCTTCGTACACAGCAGATTTAGATATTCTGTCGTATAAAATTTCTATTTTTTCAATTCCACAAAAGTTTGTGTGAACCAATGAATCAGAAGACACACAACCGTGCCCATTTCTATCTTGCGGCGGTTTTCCGGGTTCTGCGAAGTTCTTTCCCGGTAAAAGATTGCCAATAAGATCGGGATGATCTAAATCACAACCTGTATCCAAAACTGCTATCTTGATCCCTTCTCCCTGAGTATGTTTCCATGCATCAGGAAGATCAAAAGCTGTGATATTCCATCCAGATTTTTGTTTTGCATCTTGCAACGATAAACAGTCTACTCTCTCAACTGGAAAGAGTTTGCATTCCATGCTTTTCTTCTTACTAGCCACCTTGCCTCCTTAAAGTAATTATGTGCCCTCTACTTCTACTTCTGGATCATTGTTCATAATGCCATCTTCAGCATCATCAACAAGATCATCCCATCTGTTTCTCCATGAGCCATCTCGGTACTTAGCGACCACAAAGTCGATAGCTCCAGAAACTATAACCATAATTACAAATCTTTTAATTGGCAAACTAAAAGGCTTTAGAAAGAATGGCAAGGAGAGTGTTACGATTTCATCGTATAGCTTCTCAACATAAACCATTACAGTCGCTTTTTTGTCTGCCCCATCGCCTAATTCCGTATCAACAAGCTGGACAAATTCGTCAAGACTGTTGATCAAGAAAGCGGTAACTTTGTTAAAGCTAACCTTGACATTGAATAGGACATTGAAGAATCCTTTTTTAACTGGATTTTCTGATTTCCATACATTTAAAAGTTCGTTAACTTTTAATTCTAAAGCATTAACTTGTTGGGGATTTCCAACTGGGTTTGTATCCATTTTATGCTCCCTATTATTCTTCAATTTTTGGAGTTGTTCTAACTCCAATCTTCCTCATGTAGTTAACTAGTACAGAGAATCCAGCGACGACGATAGGGGTCATTTCCCCAAAATCTGATCCAGTTACGAATTGACCTAAGTATGTAAGTGCAGCACCGCCCACAGCGATTAAAAGGCCCTTACCAACCTTTCCCCAATCTTCTACGTTTAAATTAAAACTCATTTTTACCTTCTGTCGTCTCAAGACGAATCAGTTTGAGCACAATTGCTCTATTATATAGTTATGGATAATAAGGGGAAAGTTCTAATGGTTGGATTTGAACTCTTCAAATTGTTCTTTTGTGTTTTTTCTGTTCCCATATGTTTTATGAAATAAGTTTTTACAACTATAGAAGGTGTAGTTTGAAGAAAGTTTTAATGGTCCTTTCTGGAGGGATTGGGAATATTGTGCAAGCAACTCCAGCGATTCAGGCGATTGCCAGTGAAAATTGGATAGTTGATTTAAAAATCGAATGCAATAGCTCAAAAGATATTTTTGAAATATTTAATTTGCCTTGTGTTGAGAAAATCATTAAAGGTGAGCCGACCGAACAATACACTTATCAATTGAATGGTCCCTTTACTTCTGGGAAACTATATAATTGCCAAAAAGCAATTAGACCAAACATACACTATGCTCAACATGTTCCTGAAGCTAGAGTCTACTTTAGCATGGCAGTCCAAATGGGAATAACAGCCAAATTGCCAGATGCCAAAATAGTCGTCCCTTCATCTGGATATGACCCTCCAAAAGGCTCTGTGGCTATATACCCCGGCTCAAAACACAATTGGGCAATGAAGCGTTGGGACAAATATGACGAGTTAGCAAAAGAGTTCAAACATGTCGTCCTCGTAGGCACAAAAGAAGACATAACCTCTCATGGCAATCCCACTTGGATAAAAACTCCTTGGAAGTGGCCAAAAAACGTAGAGACATACCAAGGAACGTTAGCAGAACAAGCATATACAATATCAAAGTGTGACCTATTCATAGGAAATGATGGTGGATTAGGCCATGTGGCAGCCGCCACAGGGATTCCTACGTTTATTTTGTTCGGACCTTCCTCTAATATAAAGAATAAGCCTTTTACAAAGCATTCATATGTAGTAGCAATAGATTTAGAGTGTAGGCCATGTCAATTTGTTAAGTTGAATGGAGAGTCTATATTTGATGGAGGCAAGTCAAATTGTCCAAATCAGATGAAGTGCATGAAAGAAATGTCTGTTGAGTATGTTTTGAAAAAGATAAAGGAAATCACAAAATGAAAGAATTAATTGAATACTTAGATCAGCCTAATCCCAAATTAATGAATGCTTATGGAGTTTGTGTCAAAACTCCATCAGATATTAATGCTCATTTTCCTGTAATGCACGCTCTCGCTAGAGAATGTAGTCACATTACAGAATTTGGAGCCAGATATGGGGTTTCTACAGTTTGCTGGCTGGCTGCTAAGCCTAAAAGATTTGTTACTTACGACATTCATCCAAAAGGCACAGTAAATAAAGTTGGAGCTTTGTCTAAAGGAACAGATTTTGAATTTAAAGTAGAGAGTTCAATCGAAGTCGATATAGAGAAAACCGACTTGCTCTTTATTGATTCTTTTCATACTTATGATCATTTGATACAAGAACTTAATTTACACGCTGATAAAGTCACAAAGTATATTGTGATGCACGATACTGAAAGCTGTGGAATGGTCGGCGGACATCAAACTGGAGCCAAAGGACTTAAGTTGGCCATTGTAGAATTCTTAGATGGAAATGAACAATGGGACCAACTTGAACATTATCCTAATTCTAATGGTTTGACTGTTCTCAAAAGAAATACTGCCAATATGGAAAACCAGTATAGAGACAATCAAATTCAGTCTCTTGTTCAAGTTGTTAATTTGGCAGTTGATAATCCTGTTGCTGGCATGTTTGTAGAAATAGGTTGTTGGAAGGGAAAGAGCGGATCAGCAATTGCAAATAAGTGTTGGCCTCTTCCTTTACATGCGTGTGACACATGGCAAGGTAATATTGATGAAGGAAACGTGACAGGAAAACTTCATCCTACAGCTAAAGTAGCTGCCTCAGTAGATGTTCGAGCTATTTTCGATGAGAACATTGCTAATCACACTAAAGGCAATGTAGAAGTTCATCAAATGGATTGTTTCGCCTATCTGGATGTTTTGAGTCAAGCAAGTGAATCTGTAAAATTTTGTCACATTGATGCTTCACACGATTATGAGTCTGTAAAAAAGACTATTGAAATGTTGTTACCTCTATTGTCAGAGGGAGCCATTCTTTGTGGCGATGACATTGCTTCCGCACACAAAGGTCGCCTAGACCTTGAAGGTGGGGTAGAAAGAGCAGTGATGGAATTACTTCCCGGTTATATTAAAGATAAAAATTTCTGGTGGTGGTCAAAATGAAAATATATAGTTTATCCCCCTTTTTTAACGAATACGACATCCTAGACCTTAAGGTGGCTGAAGAGATTGACGTAATAGATAAGATGTTTTTAATCGAATCTAATCAATCGTTACATTGTCTTCCAAAACCTCTAAATTTATTGGGCAACAAACACGAAAAAAATCCCAAGATAGAATTTTGCTTTATCAAAGATGAATTTTCTCCCAACGCCCATACAGCCAATGATACTATTCAGAAAAATGCTGTGCTAAGATTTTTTGATTATGAAGATGATGATGTTTTGATTTGTGCCGATTTAGATGAAATCAACAACAAGAAAGACATCCCTAAGATTGTGGCAGCAGCCACAGAGCATGGATTCGTCAAACTTAGAATGTTTTGCTATTATTACAAAATCAATCTATGTCGAGGGACCAAAAAGGGGTGGAAATGTTCTTACGCTATCACGGGCAAAGAAATGAGAAAACGTGAAGAAAACATCTATGGACTGAGGGGAGTAAAGAAAAATGTTGGCATGGTAGACACAGACGGAAAACATTTTAGTTACCTTACTGATCCAAAAGGAATTGCCTACAAAATAAACAATGCTGGGCATCCTGAATATATGTCGGGAAAATACACTGATGAAAAGAAAATTGAAGAGAGAATTAAAAATCAAACAGATTTGTTTGACAGAGTAGTTGGGGGAACCAATGAAGTTCAGAAACTAACAAAAGTGTTGGTTGATCAAACTTACCCTCAAACAATATTAGACAACATCGACTTTTGGAGTAAGTACATCGCATGGTAGAGCCAGATATCCCAACACTGTCTAAGATCATTCAAGACATAGGAGATGAAGATGATATTTTCTACATCCGAATGTTTAGCGGTAAGCAACGTCATACGATGTATTTTAAGTTTTGGGCAAAGCATTTTGAATACTTGGACATGTTAGAATCATATCCTGAGATATCAGGGCACACCATTGATTTTGGGTGCGGCTCAGGGCATTCTGACATCTGTCTAGCATTTAAAGGCCGTAAGGTGCATGGTATCGATAATAGTCCCACAGCCATTGCTATTGCCAATTATCTTAAAAGTCTACAAGCTCACGAGATACAGGACAGCGTTTCTTTTGAATGCCTCCACCTAGACGATACAGTGGAAGAATCAGAATATGACTCAGTATGGTCATCTCATTGTTTTGAGCACGTAGAAGACCCTACAGAGATATTTGAGGGACTTAAGAAGCTCACGAAGCCCGCTGCCAAGATGCTGATCTCTGTGCCCTTTAAGGAGCATTACAATCATCCTACGCATGTGCATTGGTGGTTCTCTGAGAAAGAATTTGAAGAATATCTAAGCAAATGGACTAAAGTGCTAGATGTGAAAAGAAAAAATACTGTTTTGAGAGCATTGTTGGAATTATAGCTTCTGCAAAACAGCCAAATAAAGACCATTCCACCAAGTGTCGGTTGTTCTGCCTTCCATCCCACCAAGCCTTTTTGCTCCATGTGGATCATTTTTCCCACCTGGAGTAGAAAATTCCTGTTCAAACAGAATTTTGTAATTTTTCAGAGCTTCTTTGGTGGATGTTCTAATATGGCCTCTGTTCCAATCATCCATTACCATTATGAATGTATCTGCGAAAATGTCATCGTAATAAGTGAAAGCCTTATGAGTACCTTCTGGAGTATGATCGCCATCATAAAAGTAAACATTTACCTTTTCCTGAATCTTAGATGGATCAAACTCCCAACTGTTTTCTTCAAAGAAAGTGTAATCACAATGCTTGGAAAATCTTTCTTTGTTGGCGTAAAAGTCAACTGATGCACTTTCTGTTTGCTTGAACTTAGATGAAAATTGGTCTAAAGCGTAGAATTTACCTTTATTTTTAAAAGATGCAGCAATGATGGTAGACCCTTTCCAGCTTCCTATTTCAAAATAAACGGCTTCAGGGAATGAGCATAGGTTGTTGAGTAGATGGCGACTTTTTGTGGAAGACATTCCATCAACCATAAGGGCACCTTTGTTAAGTTGAGATACACCTTTTTCGGCATTCTCTATTGCTGTTTGTGCCCATTTTATATGGTCCATAGTGTGTCCTTTTTCAACCTTAATATACAGTTTGGTATTTCTTTTTTATCTATCTCGAATTTCTCAGAATAGAATTTCTTTTTGCCGCCACTCCAACAATATGAACCATCTTTAAGAGTTTTAATTCTCTTGTGCGGAAGGCTTACATTTCTCAAAGCGTTTAAGTGATATATCTTGCAAATGTCTTCTGGCAAGTTCTCTATTGCTTCCCTATGGGAATTTATTTTTGCAGGATCGACAACATATTGATGTGCTCTGCAATCGCCCGGAGGACATATGTATCCTTTATTGTACTTGTAGAGTCTAGGTTTCCAATCTGGAATTCTAATCTCATGAAAGAAATCATCGATAGGATCGATAGTTTTTATTCTGTATTTGTCATACCCTCTGCCAACAGTTAAAATAAATTCAAACAATCTCTTTAGACTATCTTCATGATACACCTCATCAGAATCTACATTAAGAATCCAATCACAATCATCTGATGTGTGTTTTAAGACACTGTTGTTCTTTAGTGCTCTGTTGTTGCAGTTTTCTGTGTATTCATAATGTATCTTACCACTTTTATTGAATTTCTCTGCTATTTTGTAAACAGAAGGTTCATCAAACTTTATGCCCGGTTTAATTGGACCTCCATGAGGCCCGTCTGCTATTAGTATTTTGGTAATGCCTCCAAAATCCACAAGGGGCTTTAAAGATAAAGGGAGAACATCTCCAGATTTGTAAGTACACATTAAGACATTAATCATATTGTTATATATCCCTAAGAATTTTTTGCAACTTAATCATTGTTAGCCTTTGTAATCGTAATAATCTGGCACACTAATTTTTTGTCCAGAAGCGAATCCTTTTTCATAATTACCAAGAACTGATTCAAGCTCGTCTTTAGACATGCTGCCGCCAGCACCTATCCCCCAGTAAAATAGATTACTCCTTCTCTTCTGCCCCTCACTTCATGCACTTGCAATCCGGCTTGCCCAGTACCCGGAGAATTAAATTCTTTCACATAATAATCCCCCATTTGCTGCACATCATTCAAACCTTCTTCCAATACGCTTTCTTTGTTTTTTGCCCATTCATTAAAAGATAATACCATTTTATTATCCTTACTAAAAGTATAGTCTCACTATATTAATCATTTTCCAAGAACTTTTCTGATTCTATTATGACCTCTTTACGAACCTCTGGCGGCAAATCCTTTATTGCCTTATATTTTTTGTTTTCTTCTTTTGTATAATTGACCTTTGTTATTACATCTTTATCAGTAACTTCAACATCAATTATTGAAAAGTGCCTTAGAATTGATTGGGCGTAATCAACGTCAGTTGTGATTTTTTCAAAATCTATTACCTTGATGCTCTTGTCTTTACGCAAAGCATGAGTAATAATCTTTAGAGATTCCACAAACTCGTCTAGAAATTGCCGTTCTGTATTTTGTTTCCTGTTTGCGATAGACAAATATATGTCATATGGGTTTCTTATTAGTAGACCTTTTTTTCTAACTGGCATGTGAATGAAGATTCTTCTGAGCATGGAGTTGACTTCCCCGTAATGATCTCCGTCCCATTCAAATCTCTTGTATGTTTGCCAGACACTGTCGGCTGAGGTATAGTTCTCAATTCCCGGTAGGCCCGGCTCATGCTTGACAGACCATAATTCCGATCTATCCATTAGGTTAGCTAAAAATCTGGTTCCAGAACGTCCTGAGCCAGAAATTAGAAAATTGTTGAAAAGTTCAGGGGCCACTTTAGACCCAGAAATCAAAGCTTTATGTTTTGGGCTTACATGCTTAACAATATGCCCCGGCGGCGATTTTTTCCTGCTCATTAGAAATTAAGTCCTCCTGCGTCTATTATTTTTTGTATGTTCTTTGGGTGTATGCCGTTGAACTTTTCGAATTCTCCACCACCCATAGGATGAGTTTTTCCTCTTATTGATTCTGGATTCTCTCTGTACTTCAAGAATACATCATCTACATAAATATCGTTGTTGTTTCCAGATTGGTATTTGTAATAAAGAAGCTTTTGTCTAATCTTTTTGATTGGCCTTACCCAAGAGTAATGATAGAAGAGTTTTTCATTGCCGTTGTAGCAAGGTCGAACTCCTCTGGCCAACTCTCCATTGCTCATGGCAACATGCAGATGATTTGAACCCTTGTATTCATAGCCTGCGTGCCATTTGACAATTCTTTCTTGTGGATAGTTTTCCCATTTCCCGGTGCCCATAGTGTTCATGTCGTTCCAAAACAACCAAAATTGCATCACAAGAACTTCATACTGCTTCATTAGTTCGGTGCATCGCCAAAGTTGCCTTGGTTTATAAACCTCATCTCCATCAAGCATCCACATCCAATCACCAGAATTCAAATGCTCAGCATAAGCATTTCTCATTTCTACTTTGTCTTTCCAAAGTCTGCCCGGTGGCTCAATTACTATTCCATTGTGCTCTTTAGCTAGTCTCTTTGCTATTCCAAGAGTATTGTCACTGGGGTATCCAGTTTTATTGCACATGCCTGCTTCGTATGCAAACTCGTTGCCACCTATCACGAAAACAAACTCATCGACCACAGACAAGACGCTTTCTACAGTAGGAGTCAAGAATTCTTCTTCATTGCAGGCAATAATACACCCAACAACTTTGCCATCGATATTTTCTTTTATGTTGCACAGTGGTGGATGACCTCGTGTAGGTTCAACCAATGAATCAATCCTACCTGTAGCTCCCCAACGTTTCCAGAACTTATCCCTATTGTGTTGCATGAAGAGATGGCCACCAGACTTAGCATGTCCTAATTTGTGGTAAATTACTGATTCTGGCTCAAATAGAATCTTATATCCTTCATCCTTCACCCGCATACAAAGATCAGCATCTTCCCAGTAGCCAATCCGATAATCCATATCGAAACCTTCAAGATCATGAAATAGATTGGCAGGCATCATAAAGCAACAGCCTGTTACCATATCTCTCAAGTTTCTGTCTAGCATCCCAGAAGGGCAGTTGTTTAGATCAGCACCACCATTTAAGTTTTTGCCTTGCCAAACATTTCTTCCTATGTGAGGGAAAGACTTTGTTTGCCAAGACCACTCCGAGCCAGCCGAATCTATCTTTGCATCATCTGATCTTAATTGAAGATTTCCGACCATACCGATGCTCTCATCCTTGAAATCATTATACATAGGCTTGACCCAGTCCTTGGTAACAACAGTATCGGCGTTCAGGAAAATGAGGTACTCGCCTCTAGCGTAGTGTGCTCCCATATTGCAGGTAGGGCCAAATCCAACATTGTTAGTGTTTACAATTAATTGACCAACACCGTTGTTGACAGTGTTTTGTTTTTTGGTCCACTCATTCACGACAATCGCTTCAGAATGTTCCGGGCAAGCATCGCTCACATAGATTATCTCTTTGACTAGTCCGTCATCGTCATTGTGCCATTTTTGGATTTGGTCTTTGATCTCTTGACTGCTTTTGTGAAGAGGGACAATAATTGATACATCTACTTTTTCACTTTTTACTTTAAACCAATCAGGAGTTGGTTGTACTGTGTGGTGTATCTTATTGGGGACTTCAAACTTAGAAAGAAGTGCAGATTTGTTAGGCTTTGATGGGTTCTTTCTTTTAGATTTGCCTTTTACCGTTCTGGATTGAGATAATTTTTGATGAAGTCTTTTTGCGTCCATGCCATATTTATTTATATATGGCATCCCGCCCGCCTCATCAAGGGCAGTATCAAGTTTTTCCTGTAGAGTCCTTCTGGTGGAGCTTCCTCTGACTATTTTTGGTTCTGTCATACATTATCTTTCTAAATAGCAAGGTTGTTGGCAGCGGTGGAACTCATGCCGCCAAATCGTTTCATAGCTTTAGCTGCATCCATTCCACGGCTCATTCCTTGAGAGGCCATTTTTGCTTTACCCATCCATTGATCTCTTGATGCCTTTAAAAGCTGTTCATCAAGCGTTCTAGAAGCTTTTTCTCTTTCTTCGAGCACTGGCCAAGCTGCAATTTTTTGATGGGCTAGTTGGACCAAGGGAGCGCTCCTAGCCATAGTCTGTCGGACAATATCCATTGGAGCCATCGTCTGTTGACCAATATCCATTGGAGCTGAGCGGTTCGATCCTGCATCACGAAGCCCCATTTCATTGAATTGCCCTCCTTCTCTCCACTCGCTTAAACTTTTCATATTAACCTCATTGGGGTCTTGTTTGTCCTGGCTGGCCTTCATCTTGGTTTCCGCCAGCTACGTCGCCTTCTTCTCCAACATCTCCTGTTTGGACAAGTTCTGGCTTATTACTGTTTTCGTCATCCTCGCCTTCTACTTTCTCTAGTGCGTTACGCACCTTCAAAGACCAAGTAGATACCTGTTCTGCCTTAACGCCCAATAAGGCAGCTAAGGCAGTGGAGTTGTTGCAAACCGAGATAAAATCATCCCAAAAGTTTCCACATTCTTCACTTTTACGCAAATGTAGACCATTGCGTATTGCAGTTAGAATTTCTCCGTTATCCCCAGAGCCTAGCAGTGGGGAACGGTGTCCATCTTGATGTTCGGCATCGGGATGTACATTTTCCCACACCTTAAGGAAACTTACGCTCATATTTTACCTTATACTACGTTAGTAATTGTCAATACTGCTCTATCAGATGGTGCTTCCCCAGTCATGTTAGTAACAACTCCATCTCCCGGAGCAGCTACAAACATTCTTCTGGCATATTCTGCCTTTCCACCAGATAGAGTAAATGTGTCGCCATCTCTAAGATTTGCGTTAGAACCACCTAGCAAACCAGCAAGCCAAGTGATCTTTTCACTTGCATGATTGGCAATACTAGCTGGAACTGCATCTTGATTGCCCACATGGCGGTCAGGATGTAGCATGTCTTTGTTACTCTGATTGGTGTTGGCACCAAGAGCTTCAGTCTTAGGAACTCCTAAATCTACTTGAAATGTAATTGTTGGGTACATTAATTACTCCTTAATCCTTTTAGAATATCTATGATTTCTTCATCTTTTTCTTCATTTTTTTCATTCGCAGTAAAGTTGAAACAGAGCCAAAACCCTTCAAGTCATCTTCAGCTTTCTCTCTGTTTTTCTTTTCTATGTCGTCTTCTGCGTCTTTAAAATTAGAAGCAGCAGTATTTTTGCTGGCGACCGCATCTTCCATATCGGAGCCTGAATTTGAGTAGTCATTAGAGCCAGTTGCCCCGGCATCTTCTAACCACATTTTAAACTGCAATTTGCTCATGTGGTATTTATGGGTGAGGAACTGAATAAAAATAGGAATTTAGCAAAATGTATTAATAGTTCTTCCAAATACACTCAATTCGTCTATCTTTTCTTCTTTTGGTCTTCCTGCCATTTTTCTTGACGCAATCCCAATCTTTGTAAAGTCTGTTGTACAAAGTAGAAGGATGTCCTGATAACATTATATAGCTCTTGGAGTTGTTGAGCAGATTAGCTAACTTAATGTGATCGTCAATAGACATTTCATTGTCTTGAGGCTCAGTAGTGGAATCTTTTGAGAGGTAAGGGGGGTCAACATACATCACAGCATTTGGACTATCCCAAATTTTGATTATTTTTAAAGCTTGATCGCAAAATATATGCGTATCATCGATTCTATCTTTAATAAAATCTAGATGCTCAATCATTCTATCCCATTCATGTTCACGCTGAGTTTCTACACCTTCGCTAGAATGGGAGAATACGCTTCCATCTTTACTCATCCTTCGGAGGATTATTTCAGCAATAGCTCCCTCAACATAATCATCAATGCCTTCTTCATATTTCTTTTTGGCTCTTTTGAATGATCTTTCTGAAAATTTGGTTCGCTTAATTCGTCCAATTATTTCACAAGGTTCATCTCGCATCGCCTTGAAGATTTGCACAATCCCTCTATCAGTATCATTAATAATCTCTTCCGTAGAAGGTAGCTTGTTGAGAAAAACATTTGCTCCACCACAATATGGCTCCACATATATCATCTCATGATAATCTTCAGGAAAATATTCTATGATCCAAGAGGATAAAGTTTGCTTTGAGCCAATTGCATTAATCGGTGATCTTATTTTCTTTGTCATTTGATCCTTGGTGTATAATTTTGCCACAATAATCGCATTTGAACTCAAATGGACCATAGCCTCGTTCTCCATCCCAAAACATTCCTTGTTCTGGAAAATGCTCATCATGGCATTCTACACAATGAGACGACATGGTCTGTTCATCTATTGGAATTCCTTGATCTACAAAGAAATAACATGATTCGCTCATTTTTGACTCCTGCTTAGGTAAATATAAGATAGTTACATTAAAGGGATTATCACAATGGCTTTTGAGCAATTCTTCCACGATGGAGATGTTAAAATAACAGTGGGTGGAGAATCCCATGATTATAGAGTGGAAATTCTTCCAGATGGAACGCCTATTGGGTATGGAGCAAGGTGCTTTCCTTGTGTTTCTGGTGGTGTAAACATTGGCAGAACCACGCTTCCAAGTCTCATATATCACGATGACGTAGGAAGTCGAACTGGAGGAGTCACTCTTAGCGGTGTTGCTGATGTTCAAGCAACTTATGCTGCCCCCACAGCATCTGGAGGCTTCAGCAGAAGATGGCCTTCTGGAAAAGGCATAGAAAACAACATCTTCAGTGTTTTAACCATTCAAACAGAGATTCCTGAAAGTGGCGTCCTTGCAAGTGGCTCAATTATCCCAAATCTTAGATTTAGCCCAGTGGAAGCTGGTGGGGCTGCTCTTGGCGGCGAAGCGGGCATCCAATTAATTCATACCACAATTGTATCCTCTGCTGGATTCAACAGCAGATGGCCTTCCGGTTCCGGTTCTAATATAGAAGATAACATCTTTAGCATCTATGGTATCATCACAGAAATTCCTGAAGGTGGAATTATATCGGGCGGGGAAGCTAGTCCTAGACTTAGATTTAATCCAGATGCTAACGGTGTCATCCTCGCTGGTGGTCATGGCTTTAGTACGGAAGAAAGATTTGCTACTGGTGGAGCATTCATTGCTGGTGCAGCCTTTGTTTCAGAGAAAGATGAAGAAATTGGTTCTGGTGGTATTGTTGTTGGTGGACAAAACTTCTGGTTTGGTCATGTCGGAGGCGTCAATCTTGGTGGAGCATCCATTGTAGGTGTTGGAATAGTTGGGGCTGGTGGAATTAAATCTGGCGGTGCTGTATCAGAAACCTCAATATATGATCCCCTCATTGTAGGTGGTGGTTTTTTACACGGTGATGCTCGCAATATAGAAAATATTACCGTTTCTGGTGGTGCTATTCTTGGTGGCGTCAATTCAAACGCTGAATCATCATCAGGTGGTGCTATTCTTGGTGGAAGTGCCTTCACTACTTACGACGAAGTAGGTATCGCTGGAGCTATTGCTGGTGGTATCAGCCCAAATGGTACTCACGATTTTGGGTCAGGCGGGGTGTTGCTCGGCGGCACTATCCTCCAGCAGATTACTCAACATATAGATGTATCTGGTGTGTTGATCGGCGGCAGAGTACCTGAAGAGCCTCATGTGTCTGGTGGTATCCTTCTTGGTGGATTCGTAATTCAAACCTTTAATGGGGTTGTTGATGATGGTGGCGTAACTCTAGGTGGCCAATCAGTTGTTGGAATTACGCCTTCTGTTGGTAATGGATCAGCCTTACTTGGCGGACGATTAATCGTCGGAATAGAGCCGGGCGTCTCTGGCGGTGCAGTTCTAGGTGGCTTTGGAGTTCAGACATTTGAAGAATCGGGAATAGGCGGTG
>Ga0114999_10003956_pt1 | contig 18221 bp, 18 predicted proteins | sample ArcticOcean_MG_C_3_FD_89820 | JGI IMG/M metagenome (GOLD analysis project Ga0114999, IMG submission 89820) | Marine microbial communities from western Arctic Ocean - ArcticOcean_MG_CB8_126 | ecosystem: Environmental > Aquatic > Marine > Oceanic | place: Arctic Ocean: Canada Basin | collected...
CTCAATGCTCATGGCGCGGGTAACGTCGTCTCGGGCTGGATGTCGCTGTAATCACCGAGCAGGATGTTGCCCCCCCCTCGATCTCGGAGGCGAACCACTCGAACTTCAGTGGACCCGCACCGTACGCACTGAGGTCCGCCCGCATGTAAACCGTGTCGGGCGCCGTGATCTGGCCGCACACGTCGTTCGCCCCACCAGCGGTCGCTGTTCCGTTCACCAGCCGCACGCAACTCAGCGGATCGCCTGGGCTGCCACTGATCACCAGCTCGATCGTCGGCCCTGCGGCGCCCGAGACCACCAGTTTGTATTCGAGCGGTCGTACCGGGTTCGTCGGGATTGGTTCGCGGACTGTGATGAGGCGTTCGAAGTGGCGGCGCACTGGCCACAGGGTGTTCTTCGAGGTCGCCGAGGCGTAGTACGGCCTGCAAGCTCGTCCTTGTCCGGATGTATCTGGCAGGTGGCGTAGCCCTCGGGCGGCCCACTCGCGACTGGCGCGCTCGTCGCCACCGAGGTGGGTGCGGCTGTCGTGGCGGTCGCCTCGGTGGCGACGCCTGGCAGTGACAGCTACCGAGGCGACCGCGTCACTGCGCCCCACCAGCCCGCCGGTCAGGGCCACTACGACGATGCCGCCGGCTGCGATGAATCCGAGGATCAGCAGCTTGAACGGCGCGGGCGCCTCGAGGATCCGGGTGAGGTGAGATCGCTCGTCGGCCGGCGGTCGGAACTTGCCCGGCATCTGGCTCAGATCGAGCTGTTGTCCAGCGCCGCTTGCGGGGCCTCGACCCAAATCATCGGTCTGGGCCGTTGCGTCGGAACCGTCATTCGATTCGAGCTCATCCGTGCCCGAGGTGGGCGCAACGATCGGTGGGTCGATGTTGCCCGCCATCGCATCGATGACCTTGTAGGTGAGGTCGTCAAATACTGAATCGCCGGGGTCGTTGTCGATTGCTGCCTCGTCGACTGTTTCTTTTTCAACCGAGGCGAGTTCCTGTACTTCTCCCAGGAGAGATGGGATCGGTGGTGTGTCCCGCCAGACCGCATCGCCCGAGGGCATTCCCTTGAACGCGTCGGATCGCGACTCGAATTCATACGCTTCGCCAGACTCGCCGACCTCCATCGCGTTCGATGCTGTGGGATCCAGCCGGTCGCTCGCACTCGGTTCGGCGGGTCTGGGTGGGTCGGCTTCCACCAGCTCCTCGCCATCGCCCGTCGGTGGTTCGTTCGTCATCGCAGCCTCCCGCCTCCGCGCGGCTGACTCGAGGCGTGCTAGCCCTCGAGCTCGTGGATCGGCCGATACCCCGTCGGCCCCACGCCACCCGCGAGACCGCCGCCATCGATCGCGAAGCTCTCGCCAGTGACGTAGCGCGAGGCTTCCGAGGCGAGATAGACCGCCAGCGGCCCCAGCTCCCACCACTCACCGAGGCGACCGACCGGCACGAACTTGCCGCGGTTGCGGCGGAGGTTGGCCTCCTCCTCGTCCTGCGCCGGGGCCTGTGAGACGAAGCCGGGGATGATGACGTTGGCGCGGATGTTGTGTGGCCAGAGGATCAGCGCTTCGGACTTGGTCAGCGAGATCACACCGCCCTTGGCGGTCGGGTAGGCGAACCCCTTGTTGCCCCGGAGCGCGGTTCCCGAGGCGACGTTGATGATGACGCCGCCCTCACCGCGCTCGACCATGTGCTTCGAAGCGGCGCGGCCGGAGTAGAAGGCGCTCTTGAGGTTCACCGCGAGCTGCAATTCGAACACGTCGTCCGGGTAGTCCCAGAACTCGTACTGCCCGACCGGGTCTCCGATCCCCGCGTTCGCGAGCATGATGTCGAGCTTGCCGTAGTGCTCGACGCTGCCAGCAACCAGCGCATTAACCTGAGACGAATCCGTGACATCGGTGCGAATCGCAATCGCGCTGCCACCGTCAGCGTTAATCTCCGCGACCGTCGCGTCGATCTGTTCTTGCGTGCGAGCGGAACACACCACCTCGGCGCCAGCCTGTGCCAACGACTTCGCCATCGCTTTTCCGAGGCCGCGTCCGGCGCCGGTGACGATTGCTGTCTTGCCATCGAGTTGGAGTGTTTCGAGCACCGCGTTCTCCTCGTCCGCTGTTCAGGTGGCGTGAGTCTACGAGGCTTTCCGGTCCAGTGTGTTGGGTCGCCGAGATCAACAAGGGCGGCTCGCAATTGCGAGCCGCCCTTGTTGATCTCGGCGGGTGGGGAGGGCGTAACTAGACGGCGACTCGGTCGCGCAGCCCCTTCGCAGGCTTGAATGCCGCGACCTTCTTCGCTTCGATCTGAATCGTCTCGCCGGTCGCCGGGTTGCGACCCTCGCGGGCGCTCCTCTTCCGGGTCTCGAACTTGCCGAAACCGGCAATCGTCACATCACGGTCGGCGTCCAATTCCACCGCGATGATGCCCTGGCTATCCTCCACGCTGAAAATCGCATCCACCACGTCGAGCGCCATCGCTCGGGTGAGCTCCGTCTTCCCTGCGAGCTTCTCGGCCAACTCCGTCTTGTTCATCGATCCTCCTCGGCTGGTCTGGGCCCGTCATCGTCCCAAAGTGCCCGTCCGCACGGGCTAGATTGAATATCACACTAGCGCGCGGCTGACTGAATGTCGATGGGGATCAGATAAAAAGCTGCGCAACTGATCAGATCGAAGATCCGCCGACCCTCGATGTTACACTTCACGCACGATGTTCTCAGACTCGCCGTCACCACTGGTTCGCGACCTTCAGGCGGCTCTTGGAGCCTCCGCCGTCCTCTTCGAACCCGAGGATCTGCTCCCCTACGAGTACGACGCCTCGACCGAACGCGCCTCGCCTGACGCTGTCGTGATCCCCCGCACTACCGAGGAGGTCGCCGCCGCCGCGCGCATCGCGTCGGGACACGGCGTCCCGGTCGTTCCGAGGGGTTCCGGCACCGGTTTCGCTGGTGGTTCCGTGCCGGTGCTCGGTGGCGTGCTGGTCGTGTTGGCGGGGATGAACGCCATCCGTGAGATCGATGTGGCGAACCGCGTCGCGGTGGTCGAGCCGGGCGTGATCAACCTCGATCTGCAGAACGCCCTCGCTCCGCACGGCCTCGTCTACGCGCCCGATCCGTCGTCGCAGCGCATCTGCACCATCGGCGGCAACGTCGGTACCAACGCCGGCGGCCCGCACACGCTGGCGCACGGATCCACGGTCAACCACATCCTCGGCCTCGAGGTCGTGCTACCCGGCGGCCGCGTCACCAACCTCGGCGCGCGCCAACTCGACGCGCCCGGGATCGACTTCCGAGGCTTGTTCGTCGGTTCCGAGGGCACCCTCGGGATCGTCACCGCCGTCACCGTCCGTCTGATCCGCGAGAACGAGTCCGTCCGCACGATGCTCGCGATCTTCGACACGGTGGACCAGGCCTCCGAGGCAGTCTCCGCCGTGATCCGCAACCGCGTCGTGCCGATGGCGATGGAGATGCTGGACCAGGAAACGATCCGCGTCGTCGAGCCGCGCGTCCATGCGGGCTACCCGCTCGACGCCGGTGCCGTCCTGTTGATCGAGGTCGAAGGCCTCGTGGAGGCCGTCGAGCACGACGCGCAGGTGGTGATCGATGCCTGCGCGGGCGCTCGCGAAGTCCGCACCGCCGAGTCCGAAGCCGAACGCGAAGCCCTCTGGGAGGGGCGCAAGTCGGCGATCGGCGCTCTCGGCGTGACTGCACCGGCGCTCTACCTGCTCGATGGTGTGATCCCGCGGACCCGGCTGCCCGAGGTCCTGAACAAGGTGCTCGCGTTGAGCGCCGACTATGGCTTCAAGTGCGCGAACATGTTCCACGCCGGCGATGGCAACCTGCACCCGACGGTGCTCTTTGACCCAGAAGAAGAAGGTGCGACCGAGCGCGTGCTCGAACTTGGCGGCGCAATCATGCGTCTCTGCGTGGACGCCGGCGGTTCGATCACGGGCGAACACGGCATTGGCACCGAGAAGCGCGACTATATGAGTTGGGTCTTCAGCGAGGACGACCTTGAGGCGATGGGACGAGTGCGGTTCGCCTTCGATCCCACCGGCCAGTTCAACCCCTGCAAAATCCTCCCGACCGGTCACGGCTGTGCACAGGGCCACTTTGCGCCGATCAAGCAGCACCTCGGCGCCGGCTCTTATGTATAGGTACAGCCGCGTCCGGCATCCCGCGCGATGACCAACGTCACCGCCTCACCAGATCTCGAGGGTCTGCGCACCGCACTGCCCCCTGATGTTCAGCGCGCTCCTGAGGCCTATGTCCTCGACGGCGTCACACCTGCGTTGGCCGTGCGACCGCGATCGATGTCTGAGCTCGCCGCGACGCTGCTCGCCGCAGATCAGGGCGGTCTCGCCGTCGCGCCGCAGGGCGGCCGCACCGCGTTGACCCTCGGCCGGCCACTCGCGCGCTACGACGTCGCGCTCGACACGACGGCGCTGGACCAGGTGATCGAATATGCCCCCGCGGACCTCACCATCACCGTCGAGGCGGGAATGACGCTCGCCGCGCTCCAGGCCACGCTCGGCGCCGAGGGGCAGTACCTCCCGGTCGATCCCGCGCCCGGCGATCAGGTCACTATCGGTGGGCTGCTCGCGACCGCGCGCTCCGGTGCCTGGCGCGGTCATCTCCCCGCCGCGCGTGACCTCGTGCTCGGCGCGACGGTGGCGATGCCCGACGGCGCGACCGTCACTAGCGGTGGCCGTGTCGTGAAAAACGTGAGCGGCTACGACATGCACCGCATGCACACTGGCGCGCTCGGCGGCCTCGGGGTGATCGTCGCTGCCTCGTTCAAGCTCGCGCCGGTCCCAGCCGAGCGCGCCACGCTCATCCTCGATTGCGGCTCGCTTGCGAGCGCCGGCGCGACGGCGCAGGCGCTCTGGGATCGCAACCTCGCCGCACGCGCGATCACGATCCTCGATCCCGAGGCCGCAGCTGCGATCGGCCTCCGCCCTTCGTCGTCCGTTCTCGCCGAGTTCGCTGGTGACGACGTCGTCGTCGCGCGGTCCCTCTCCGAGGCGGGCGCGGTCGCGCGCGACCACGGTTCGCTCGCCGAACTGATCGACGATGATCCGTGGACCCGCCTCCGACGCCTCGCGAGTGGCGAGACCGAAGCCACGGTCGTCCGTGCAGGCGTCCCGGCCTCGGAGGTCGCAGCACTGGTGGGCCGCGCCTCGGCGATGATGGGCCCGGCGTGGGGCCACATCGCGGCTGGTGCCGTCTGGGCGCGTCCCGCAGCCGATGCGACCGCGCTCGCTGCGCTGCGAGCAGCCGCGACCGAGGCCGGCGGCTATCTGCAGCTTGAATCGGCCCCCCGCTCGCTCCGAGAGGGGGTCGATTCCTTTGGCGAAATCGACGGCCAACTGATGAACGCGCTCAAGACCCAGTTCGACCCAAACAACACTCTGAACCCCGGCAAGTGGGCCGCGGAGGCGACATCATGACCATCGACCCGCTCACCTTCGTCGGCCCGGACATCCCGTCCGCGGGAGACCTCCGTAACTGCATCCACTGCGGTTTCTGCCTGCCGACCTGCCCGACCTATGTCGCGACCGGCCACGAGCTAGAGTCACCTCGAGGCCGGCTCCACCTGATCGACGCGGTACGCGACGGACGGATCGACGCCACCGCTCGCGTGCTCGACCACCTTGATCTCTGTTTGCAGTGCCGTGCCTGCGAGACGGCCTGTCCGTCCGGCGTGCCCTACGGCCGCATCATGGAGGACGCTCGCGCCTCGATCCTCGCGAACGCGCCGTCGGACCAGCCGCCCACCTGGCGGCTACGGGCGCTGGCGCTGCGCCAGGTAGTCGCCAAGCCTCGCGTATTGCGCCTCACGCTCTTCCCAGCGCGGATCTACTCGGCAACTGGCCTCCAGAGTCTCGTGCGCCGTTTTCTCGCTCCACGCCTGCCGAGCGCCTTCAGCCGCCTCGAGTCGGTGGCGCCGGATCTCCGTCGGCGCCCGTTCCGCCGCCGAGGCAACCTCGCCCGTCCGGCCGGCGCGACCGCTCGTGTCGCCCTGCTGACCGGCTGTGTCCACGGTGAGTTCTTCCCGCAGACCCACGTCGCCACGATCCGTACGCTCGCCGCGGTCGGCGCCGCGGTGGTCGCACCGCCCACGCAGGGCTGTTGTGGTGCCCTCCACAGCCACGCGGGCGATGCGGAGGCCGCGCGCGATCTCGCACGCAACAACATCGCCACCTTCGAGCAGGCCGGCGTTGACGCGGTGATCGTCAACGCCGCCGGCTGCGGCGCCGCGATGAAGGAGTACGGCCACCTGCTCGACGAGGATCTGCTCTGGGCGGAACGCGCCGAGCGATTCGCCGGCACCGTTCAGGACATCACAGAATTCGTCGCCAGCCGCATCGATCAACTCGACCGCTCGGCGCTCGGCGAGCTCGATGCCGACGTCACGCTGCAGGATTCCTGTCACCTCGCCCACGGCCAAGGCATCCGCGATGCGCCTCGGATCATCCTCGACGCGATCCCGGGCGTGCGCCTCGAGGAAATGGCTACCCCGGACCGCTGCTGCGGTTCCGCTGGCATCTACTCGGCGGTACAGCCCGCGATGTCGGCCGACATACTCGAGGCGAAGATGACGGACATCGAAGGCACCGGTGCGAGCGTCATCTGCACCGCGAACCCCGGCTGCACGATGCAAATACAGGCGGGGGTGCGGCGGCGCGGCCTCGACGCCGGGGTGCAGCACGTGATCGAGCTGCTCGACGAATCGCTCGAACTAGGGCGCAACCCGATCGGCCTCGGGACGATCCCGGCTGCGCCAGCGGAGCACGCCGAAGCGCGCTGACCCTAATGTCGGCAACGTTAGGTTGCCGATGATGCACATATGACGCGTCTCGAAGAGACCGATGCTCTGTTCGTGCTGCTCGCGGCGACTGCCGACGCGGTGCCGCCTCAACTGATCGGCGCGGCGCAGTTCGTGGGATGCGATCCGCAATCCGTATTCATCGCCCACGGCGGGCAGTTGCTCGCTTTCGTCGTCGATGCCTCTCCGTTCGTCAACGCGACCTTCCCGGCGCTGGTAGTCGAAGGCACCCCGCTTCTCCTCTACTGCGAGCCCACGACCAGCCCCGCACCGCCAACGCCACCACTGACGGCTGCTCCCGGGCTGTCCTGTCCGGTGTTCCCCGAGGACAACATCTGGAACACGCGCGTCGACGACTTGCCAGTCCACGCCTGATCGTCCGCCTGGGTTGCCTCGATCGGTATGTTTGCGAACGCTCATCCCGACTTCGGCTCCGGTGAGTGGCCGCCCGCCAGTGGTGCACCCATCGGCATCCCGTACATCGAGGTCGATGGCGCGCCGCTGATCGATGTTTCGTTCGGCTACGCCTCGGAGAGCGAACCCGGCCCGTATCCGATCCCGCCGAATGCACCGATCGAGGGTGGCCCGAAGGCCACTGGCGACCGCCACGTGCTCGTCGTCGACCGCTCCGATTGCATGCTCTACGAGTTATCCGACGCCCGACGCCCGACGCCCGGTTCGTGGACCGCTGAATCGGGTGCGACCTTTGACCTCAAATCGACTGACCTTCGTCCATCCGGTTGGAGGTCAAAGGTCGCCGCTGGGCTGGAAATTCTCCCCGGCCTGATCCGTTACGACGAAGTTGCGACCGGCGAGATTTCTCACGAATCCGCTTCACCGCGCCGCAAACGCAGCGCGCGTTCGCCTGGCCAGCCACGCACTTCGCTTCGAGCATTGAGAGACCCGAGTGCCCGCCGATGGGCGCCCGCTTCCGCCTGCGTGCCGACTTTGACTTCGCAGGCTACGATCCTGACGTGCAGGTGATCCTTGGAGCAATGTAGCGCGACGGCGTGATTCTGGCCGATAACGGACGTGGTTTCTCTCAGGCGCACCTGACGAACCTTGGGACAACCGTGAAGGACGTGGGCGGCAGCGACTTCAATCGGTCGACTCTGGGGCGCTTCAGGTTGCGAGCGGGAGCATGGGCCGTACAACCGTAGGGCACGGCCCATGCTCCGTTCCGTGATCCGAGTTCGTGATTTCCGCTATCACGGTTATCAATCTGTGTGATATACAGACCCGTATCGCCGGACCAACGTCTCGCGCTATCCCTCGGGCCGACGTCCCGAGAATCAGAGGGGCTGGAGAAAAACATGGCAAATATGAATTACTGGTCACGCCGCCGACTGTCGCGACGCGGAATGCTCCGCGGCGCAGCGGTTGGTACTGCTGGTGTTGCTGGCGCAGTGCTCATTGGGTGCGGCGACGACGATGACGGTGGAGACGACGGTGGCGGTGGCGGTGGCGGTGGTGGCACCGCCGCGCCAGATGGTGGTGCTGGCCCGGTCAAGGGGGGGATCTCGAGCCTCGTCTCGAACCCGGTGTACGACTCGGTTGACGCGCACACCTCGGTCTCCAGCCCCGTGCTGACGGTCACCTCTCGCGCGCAGTCCAAGCTCCTCCGGTTCTCGAACCCGAACTCCGGTGAGGTCGCCGGCGATCTGATCGAGAGTTGGGAGGTCGTGAGCCCGTCCGAGTACGTTCTGAACATGCGTCAGGGTGTGACGTGGCACGACGCCGGGCCTGGCGCTGACAACCCAGCCTCGACCGCTGGTCGTCCGCTCACGACCGAGGACATCAAGTGGAACATCGAGCGCCAGCAGAACGCCGTCTTCGCCGACGGCAGCGCAGGCGCGTTTGGCCGCAGCGCCTATTGGAACAAAGTGGCGTCGGTGGACATCACCGACAAGGAAATCAAGCTCACGCTGAAGGCCGATGACGCGACCTTCGTCGAGGGCCTGGCGAACGAGTTCAACACGATCAACCAGCCGGAGATGGCTGAGGCGGTTGATACCAACTTCAGTGAGATCACGCCGGACAAGGTGATCGGGACCGGCCCGTTCATCCTGACCGAGTGGCGGCCCGGCGAGCGGGTTTCCGGTGTCCGGAACCCGAATTACTACAACCCGGACCGCCCGTACCTCGACGGCTTCGTGTATGGGGCGGTCTTCGAAGACCCAACGGCATACCGGATCGGCTTCGAGCAGAATCAGATCGACCGATTCACGGACCCCGACCCCGACACGACGCTCGCGATTGGGGCCGACAAGCCCGACACGACGAACACGAAATGGCAGGGCGTCGCGAACACCGTGGCGGCTTACACCAACACGAACATCGCGCCGTTCAGCGACCTGCGGCTCGCGAAGGCGATCGATCTGTCGATTGACCGGCGCCTGATCATCCAGCAGCTCCACAACGGCTTCGGACGAGTCAGTGGCCCGGTTGCCTGGTTGCAGGAGAAATGGGCACTGTCGCAGGAGGAGCTGGAAACGCGGCCTGGCTACCAGAGCGGCGCCGCGCGCGACGCCGATATCGTCGAGGCGAATAAGCTGTGGCAGGCCGGTGGTGGTGCGGACGTCGGCGATATCAGCTGGACGATCGCGCAGTCCTGGGCGGCTCGCGCCTCCTGGAACGCCACGCCGGAGCTCATCGTTGGCATGTTCAACGATGCCTTCAGCACTTCGCAGTTCTCTGCGAAGACGGTCCCGTACGGCGAGATCATCCCCAGCTGGTCTGACGGGACGTTCGACAACTTCTTCGCCTGGATCGCGAACATCGAGATCCCAGACGCTCGTGCTGACATGCAGGCAGCGTTCGGTACCGGTTCGCCGTCGAACTTCTGGAACGTTAACCAGCCAGATGACATCGACGCGCCGCTGGCTGCATCGGTGGCGACGACTGACATCGACGAGGCGTTGGAGCTGGTGACTGGTGTCCAGCGTTACATTCTGGATAATGGCCAGTTCGGCCGTCACATTTGCTACAACTACATCTTCCCGGCCATCTCGTGGAACCACTACCACACCACAGGCGGGGCGGCTGACGAGGGCTGGAACTTCATTGCGGCCAGCCTTGATGGACTGGACGAGTGGCTCGATCAGACTGAATCGACGTTCTCCGATCGGCAGCACCCGACCGCGACGCCGGTCTAGGGCCCGCCGTTCGACCTTCCAGCGGTCAAAGGAAACGACGAACCCGGCCGCGCCCAATGGGCGCGGCCGCTGCCATAAGGAGCCGGCATGGGGACGTACATCCTCCGCCGCCTAATCCTCAACATCTTGGTGTTGTGGTTAGTTGCGACGATGGTGTTCTTGTCGATCCGGGTTCTCCCCGGGAACTACGCGAGCCAGCAGTTCGCCGGTGCCAACCTGGGCGGTGTCAGTAGCGAGGCAATTGCTCAGGCTGAGCGGGCGCTTGGTCTCGATAAGCCGATGCCCGAGCAGTACGCCAACTTCATGGGTGACCTGCTGACGCTGGACCTCGGCGAGTCGTTCCGGACGAGAAATTCGACCTGGAGTGAGCTGCGCAAGGCGCTGCCGTACAGCGCGGAGCTCGGTGTCTTCATCATCTTGGTCGGCTTCTCGGTGGCGATCCCAGTGGGGGTCATCAGCGCAGTCAAACAAGATCAGACGCCGGACTACATTCTGCGCGGGGTAGCGATCTCGGCGTTGGCCGCACCGGTGTTCTGGACCGCTTCGATCGCGGTGATCTTCGTCCTCGAATGGGACTTGATTCAAATCAACGTGACTGGCCAACCACACGTCTGGTCGGACCCCTGGGGTGCGATTCAGTGGTACATGATCCCTGGGTTCGTGGGTGGATTCGCCTCCACCGCCACCGTCATGCGACTGCTGCGATCGGAGTTACTCGAGGTACTCCGCCAGGACTACATCCGGACCGCCCGGGCGAAGGGACTGACGGAGCGAACCGTCATCATGCGTCATGCTATGCGGAACGCATTCCTCCCGGTACTGACGGTGATGGGCCTGACGCTCGCTACCTTGATCAGTTCTCAGATCGTTCTCGAGCAGATGTTCAACATCCCGGGTGTCGGCCGGATGCTCTTTCGCTCGATCACGCTACGTGACTACCCGCTATTCCAGGGCCTGGTCATCGTGACCACGTTCGTAATCGTCACGACGAACCTGGCCGTCGACGTGCTGTACGGTTTCCTCGACCCACGAGTGAGGTTGTCATAATGGCTGATAGCACTCCGCTGATTCTCGGCCAGAAAGCACGCAGCGAATTCCCGATTCCGGGGCTAGCGCTGTTCGTTAACTTTTCGCGAAGGAAGCCGCTCGGCGGCATCGCGTTCGTGGCGGTCATCGTCCTCGTGGTGACGGCGATCTTCGCGCCCGTCATCGCTCGCTATGACCCGAACTTCATCTTCAAACGCGATAACCCCAGCTACGAGGTGAGCCCGACGCTCATGCAGCTCGCCGCTGACTCGGATATCGGGTCACCGGTCACGGTCGATTCGTTCGAGACGCCGAGCTGGACCCACTGGTTCGGCACCGACAAGGTCGGCCACGACATCTACGCGCGCGTGATTCACGGCACGCGGCTGTCGCTGATCGTCGGTCTTGGTGCCTCGGCGATCGCCGTCAGCGTCGGATTGCTCGTGGGCGTGGCTTCGGGCTTCTATCGCGGCGCGTTCGACATCATCAGTCAGCGACTGATTGACGCGTTACAGGCATTCCCTGGGCTGGTGCTGTTGCTGTTGCTAGTCCAGGTGGCCGAACCCTCGGTGCGCAATACCGTGTTCGCGATGGGGGTGATCGGCGTGCCCACCGTGACGAGGATCATCCGATCCTCGACGCTCGTCGTTCAGAGCACGGACTACGTCGAGGCGGCCCGCTCGATTGGCGCGACGAACACCCGGATCTTGTGGCGACATGTCGTCCCCAACATTTTCTCCGTCGTCCTGATCGCGTTCTCGATCGGCATCGGCGCCTACATCATCTTCGAAGCGACAATCTCGTTCCTCGGAGTCGGCCCACGTGGGGTCGTCTCGTGGGGGAAGATGGTCCAGGAGGGACGTGGGTCGCTTGACTTGCATCCGTGGCTGACCGTCTTCGCCGGTCTGGCGATCGCGATCGTCGTCATCTCGTTCAACTTCCTCGGTGACGCGATTCGCGACGTGCTGGACCCGCGCCTGCGAGGAACCTAGTCCGCGAGTCGAAGCTCAGAAGCAACAGGCCCGGTCATCGACCGGGCCTGTTGCGTATCGCGGGCTCGCGCCTCGGAGCGAGGAGTCGCTAGAACCAGGGCTCAGGGTTGAGGCGATGCGCCACCCGCAGCGCCCGTTCGATCGCGCGGTCGACGATCTGCACGCCTCGTTCGTGGCTCAGGTCCAGCGTGCCGATCAGAATCACGCCGCGGTGCAGGACCCAGAGCTGCGCCAGCTCGTATTCGTGCTGCAGCGTCTCGAACGAGTAGTCGGAGATCCCGTGACGTACGAGGGCCCCGTGGTACCGCTGGAGCAGCGCGCCCTCGACCTCATCCGCCTGGTCCGGGTCCATGTTCGGCCGGATGTAGTACGCGAGGTCAGTCAGCGGATGCCCCACGGTGATGCCCTGGAAGTCGATCATCCCGGCGGGGGTGTCGGTCCCATCGAAGAAGACGAGGTTGTCCATCCGATAGTCGCCGTGGAGCAGTGTCAGTGGGCCCTGCCCGACTCGACGGAGCAGATCCGCGCCGCGCTCTGTGATCGCCTTCAAAATCGGCCGGGTCTGGTCATCGATCTGGTCGCGGAAGCGCTCTTCGAACACCGGCCAGGCACGCTCGTAGAGCCCATGCGTGACCAACACCGAGTCGTCCTGTCGGATCAGCCACTTCTTCTCGAGTACCGGGCTCTTCCAGAACGCCGCGTGGAACTGCGCGAGGATGTCCACGCTGTGCTCGGCGTCGGCCACCGTCGCGCCCTCCACCTGGTCGCCGATGCGCGCCTCGCCGAGGTCCTCCATCATCACGACGGCGCGGCGATCGGACTTGCCCGCCGCCGTCACCAAACGCGGCAACAGCCACAGCGTCACCCGCTCGGGCAGCGCGTCGAGCACGCGCTCGACGATCGCCGAGGAGCGCGCGTGCTCCTCGATCGCCGCGTAGTACGGCACCGGGGTGCGGACATCCACCATCGAGTCGAGTTCGTTGTAGTAGCGCGCCTCGTTCTCGTACGCGTGGATCAGCAGTGCGAAACCGCGGTTCTCGGGCTTGGTGGTCGGTACTTTGAGCACGGCCGTGGCCGGCCCGTCGCCTCCCTCGTAGATCAGCGTGAGACGCCCGAGGTCGCCCAGGAATCCCTCGCCCGCGCCCAGCAGCTCCCAGCTCACCTCGCTGACGCTGGTCGCCGCATCGATCGTGCCGGTCGAGCGCAGCGCGTCGGTGAGCCACGGCGCGCCGAGGTCTGCGAGCGTCGCGGGCATCCGTGGGGTGGCGCTGCCGGTTTGTTTCGTGGTCATCAGCTGGTCCTCCTGCCGAAGGCAGCAGCGTACTCCGGACGCGAGGCGCCGTGTCTCACAGTTCCTACCGGCGGCGGGTCAACACCCACGAGGTGATCAGCCAGCATCCCACCGCCCACGCCACCAAGATTGCGAACGAGGGCAGCAGGGCCTCTTCGGTCAGGCCCTCGGTGAGCGTGCCGCGCATGACCACCGCCGCGTGTTGGGGCGGCAGCCACTGGCGGATCGCCTCGAGCCAGCCGGGGAGCCGCTCGACCGGGAAGCTGATCGGAGAGAACATCACGATCACGAAGATCAGCAACTGCGTGAGGATGTGCGTGATCCGGGGGTTCGGTAGGCCGTGTGCAAATGCGTAGCCAGCGGCCGAGGCGACGGTGACCACTAGCGGCGCCGCTACCAGTACCAGCGGGCTGATCGTCAGATCGAGGTCATAGCGCCACGCGGCGACCACGAGGGCGATCGCCGCCGAGGGCAGTGCGACGAGCGACCACTTCCCGATCCTGACGATCGGCCGCCTCGAGCTGGCCGACGGCAGTCCCGCGGGCTATCGCTGGCGTGACGCCGAGGTCGAGCGAATCGAGGGTTGAATCGTCCGGCGCTACGCCTCGCCCGTCTTGACACGCTCCTGGTGCTCGCGGTCGGCGCGCTTCCCCTGGTAGACGCTCATGTCGATCGCGCGCCATACCTCCGGCTCGATGCGAAACAGCATGCGAGGCTCCGTGCGCATGTTGTCGTAGAAGGCGTCGACCTTGTCTCCGTTGGCCGGATCGTCGCGGCCGACGTACTTCTCCGCCAGCAGCCGCGAGATCGGCCAGATGTCGAAGTCCGGCAGCTGGTGGGCCGTGGCGAGGCCATCGACCCCGACGTGCCCGGACATCGGTGCACCAGACTCGATGCAGAGCGAGGTCCGACCGTCCTTCTTGAGTTGCTTGCACCAGATCCGGCTCGTCGTGCCGGTCACCCAAATCGCGTCTTCATGCCACAGCCACCAGATCGGGACTGTGTATGGCCGGCCATCCTGGCGCAGGCTAGCGATCACGCCGACGATCGGCTCCTGCAGAAACCGGTCGAGCAGCTCTTGCGACATTCGCGGCACGCTGAGTTCCTTTCGCGCGTCGGTCAGACGCGCAGTCTAGCGACCCGCTTGCTGTCGGTCCGCCTGACCGCGATCGTGGATCAGCACCTCGAGCGCGGCGCGGGATCGGTGGAGACGAGTGTTTGACCTCGAACGAGTCCGCGCGGACACTCCGGCGGTCGAGCAGATCGCGCACTTCAACAACGCTGGTTCGTCGCTCATGCCGCAGCCCATCCTTGCCGCGGTGGTCGCGCACCTTGAGCTGGAGGCGCGCATCGGCGGCTACGAGGCGGCCGAACAGCACGCCGAGGCGATTCAACATACCTACGACGCGATTGCCCAGCTCCTCAACTGCCAGCCCGAGGAAGTCGCGCTGATGGAGAGCGCCACGCGCTCCGTGCGTTAATCCTCGATACCGCAGCGGCGACCGAGGGCGTCGCTGCGGTATCGAAGAGGCGCTGCGGTGGGGTGAGCCGGGCTACCTCACGAGCCGATCCAAGAGCGGCAGCACCGTTCGCGTCGCCCCTGTGCGCGGGAGCGACGAACACTATGCGATGTACGTGAACTGCCAGACGACGCTGCTGGACACCTACCGCGAGTTGTACGCCGATCAGCTCTCGTTCCTCGGAGACCGTGGCCTGGTCGTTCGCGTCGATGAGGCGTTGCCGAACGCGGAGGTCGGGCACTGTGTCCCGCTCGCGTTGCGCGATCACGCCGATAAGAAGCGGTTGCCCGTGGAGCGTGCGACTCACTGAGTGATCGATCCCGGGACGTGACGCCCGCGCTCTGCCATCATCACCGCCATGCTGCAGCCCGCGGTCGGCCGTCTCCTCGTCTCCAGCCCCGTCCTCGAGGATTCCAACTTCGCAAGGACGGTCGTGCTGATCGGCGCGCACAGCGACGAGGGCACCTTCGGGGTCGTGGTCAACCGTCCGTTGGAGGCTGAACCGACGGTCGAGCTGGCTGATTGGATCCCGCTCCTGGCTCCACCGGTAACGCTGTTCAGCGGGGGGCCCGTTTCCCCCGAGTCAGTGCTCGGCCTCGGAACGGGCGGAGGCGGCGAGGGTGTGATCGACGACGAACTCGCGATGATGAACCTCGGCGAGGCGCCGGCGGACGACGTCGGGAGCGTGCGCCTATTCGTGGGACACGCCGGTTGGAAAGCAGGTCAACTGGCTGGCGAGCTCGCCTCGGAAGCGTGGTTTGTCGTGCATCGAGCGCCTGGCGACATTTTTTCGGCGGAACCGGAGTTGCTCTGGGGGAACGTGCTCCGTCGCCAGCGCGGAGACCTGAAGCTGGTTAGCTTCTATCCGCGTGACCTCTCGTCGAACTAGGCGCCCCGTCATTGCCCCCGTAGTGTGGGTTTCCGCCGACTTTCACGTGAACGTAAAGGTTCGGTACTATCAGTAAGTGCGCGGACCATGTCGGCTGCGACCTGACAGGACCACCTTGAGTACCGATTCGACTCGACCTGGCGGATTCAGCCAGTCGATTGCCCCTCCGACTTCGCCCGGCGGCATGCCGCCGGGCGAAGGACCTCCGGTAGCTCCCGGCGGGATGGGGCGCGGCCCAGGCATGGGCCGACCCGGAATGGGTCCACCGGGGAGGGGCGGTAACCGCCCCTCGCTACGCAAGGCGTTCGTCGTCTTCGGGAACCGTAACTACCGCTACCTCTGGGCGTCCTCGTTGGTGTCGTTCACCGGTATGCAGATGCAGCAGATCACGCGCGCTGTCATCGCATGGGAACTGACCGAGAGCTTCACGGCCGTCAGCGCAATCTTCCTATCGTTCGGGCTGCCGATGCTGCTGTTTTCATTGATCGGCGGCGCGTTCGCAGATCGTCTGAACAAGCGCCAGTTGACGCTCATCACCCAGGTCGCGACCGGCATCTTGATGCTGATCACCGCCGTCCTGCTCGTGAGCGATCTGATCACGATCGAGTTGCTCTTCATCATCGGGTTGGCCCAGGGCACCTTCTTCGCCTTCGGAATGCCTGCGCGCTCGCCGCTGATGGCGACTGTCGTGGGCCCGCAGCAGCTCATGAGCGCGATGGCGCTGCAAAACGCGGCGATGAACGGGACGCGGCTGATCGGTCCCGCATTCGCGGGCCTGTCCATGTGGGTTCAGGGCGTCGAATCCGCCTACTTCGTCCAGTCCGGGCTTTATGCCGTTAGCGTCGTTCTGCTACTCGCGGTTCCCAGCCACCTCGGCCGTGCCTCTGCGGTCGAACGCAAGGGCATGTTCACTGAGATCGGGAACGGCCTTCGCTACGCCGCAACGGACCGCAACTTGCGGACGCTGATGATGCTGGCGTTCGTCACGGCGATTTTCGCGATGCCGTACATGGCGCTGCTGAACGGCTTCGTGGAAGAGGACCTCGGTCGAGGCCCGAGTTCCTTCTCGTTCCTGATGCTGCTGACCGGCGCTGGCGGCCTGATCGGCTCGCTCGTGATCGCCGCCTTCACCGAGTTCGACCGCAAGCCACTGCTCCAACTGGTGGTTGGGCTCCTGAGCGGGGTCGGCCTGATCGTGCTCGGCCTCGGTTCCGAGGCCTTTGGCTTAGGTGGCGCGATCGCTGGCGTGTTGATCCTCGGGCTCATGCTGACTGGCTATCAGACGCTCAACATGACGATGGTCATGGGCGTTGCGAAGCCGGAGTTCTATGGACGCGTCATGAGCATCATGATGCTGACTTTTAGCACGATGCCGATGATGGCCGTCCCGCTGGGCATTCTCGCCGACGACATCGGCGCGTCGCGCGTGTTCGCGATTCAGGGTGCCGTTGTGGCCGTGCTACTCGCCGTTGTTGCGCTGACTAACGTCGGCTTCACCTTCGGCCGTGAGGAGAACGCTGCCTCGATGGCCTCGGCCGCCCCGCCCGACCGCTCCTAGTCCGGTGCCGCTGGCGGCTAACCCCTGCGGCGGAGCCGTTCGTCAACTCGCGAGGGTCACACCACGCCTCGAGGCTGCGAACGCAGCTCCCAAGGCGAGCGCTGCCGCCATCACCGCCAGCGCCCACAACAGCCACCATCCGAGGCTGCTCTGCGCCGATCCGCTGGGCAGCACGTCCGCCTCGAGCGCGACCGCCCCCGCAACGGACAGCGCCAGCGCGATACTGAACGCGGTAACTCCGAGCAGCGCCGTCGCATCCGTCGTTCGCCGCGCCCAGACCGTCCGAGGCAGCGCGTGCCGCGCGAGCGCCACGTGCAGCACGACGATTGCCAGCCCGAGGACCCCCGCTAGCCCTCGATAGAGCACGTTCTCCTCCAGGTAGTGCCAGGACCACGCATCGGACTGTGACGCACCGAGCCCGCCTGGGGCGGTACCGGAAGTCGGCGCCCGCAGTCACGCCCAGCAATCCACCGATGGCTCCAGCAAGGCCGACCGCCATCAGTGCGAAGCCCCCGCACCGGGTGCTGTGGACATAAGCGGCACCGGCGACGCGGCGCAGCGACGGCTCCGGCGTGAATGCCGCGGCAATGCCGAATTGCTCGATCGCAGCAGGCGAGGCTCTCGAGGGATCGAGGACCGCTGCTTCGTGCATTGTGGCGGCATCGAGCAGATGCTCCCGCGCCTCTTCGACGCTCCGGCGTCGCTGGCGGGTGCTCACAGTGAGTGCCCGCCAGCGACGCTCGTCGAGGTAGCGCTCGATCGCGTCGTTCATGCCGAGCGCCCTAGCTCATGCACACCCAGCACCGAGGCGCCTGCGCCCGCGAAACCGCGCCATCGTTCCGCGCCAGCCTCAAGGGCGGCACGGCCATCCGCAGTGACTTCGTAGACGCGGCGGCGGCGGCCAGACGCCGTCGCCCAGTCGCTGCGTGGCGCCGGTCGCTACACGCCGAGCTTGTCCGCTAGGTCTGGGAAGTCGTCGGCCATC
>Ga0114999_10003958_pt1 | contig 18219 bp, 12 predicted proteins | sample ArcticOcean_MG_C_3_FD_89820 | JGI IMG/M metagenome (GOLD analysis project Ga0114999, IMG submission 89820) | Marine microbial communities from western Arctic Ocean - ArcticOcean_MG_CB8_126 | ecosystem: Environmental > Aquatic > Marine > Oceanic | place: Arctic Ocean: Canada Basin | collected...
CGCGGCCCCGCGGCAGAAAGCAGAGGCAGTATTTTCCGTAGAAGACGCGGTGACCCACACGTTTCGCGTCTATAACGAATTGGTTTGCACATGACGGTTGATCCGGTGATCTTGGTTACCGGCGCCAGCGGGTTCATCGGGCAAAGGCTGTGTGCGGCGATTTCGCAGCGAGGTTGGGTTTTCGATGCAGTGAGTCGAAGATCGAATGTTGCCGGTGCCCGCAACGTCCATCGAACTTTGGACTCTGCGCGAAACGATCTTGCCGGGGTGGATGTCGTCGTCCACCTTGCCGGTTTGGCGCACGGGGCGGTCTCGACTGCGGCCTGGGAAAGCGTGTTGCTCACGAACGTGCAAGAAACGGCGCTCACGTATGCAAAGGCTGCTGACGCTGACGTGCGCCTCTTTATTCAGCTGAGTAGCATTAGGGTGCTTGGAGATTCCACAACTTGCCCGTGGCCGACCGACGCGCCGCTGGCTCCAAGTGACGCATACGCTGAATCGAAGGCTCAGTCTGAGACGGAGCTATCGATGTTGGCTCAAGGCTTGGGTACGCAGCTGGCGATTGTGCGTCCGCCAATCGTCCATGGACCAGGCGTCAGAGCAAATTTTTTGCGACTTTTACGGTACGCACAAAAAGGCTGGCCGCTACCGCTGCTTTGTGCGACGGCGCAGCGAAGTTAGTTGGCGCTGGACAATTTGGTCGACTTTCTAATGCACATTTGCGCGCTAGACGTTTTGGATTCATCGATATGGCACGTTCGTGACGTGGAGGAGACGAGCCTTGCCGAGATGCTTGGCCTGTTGCGTGAATTGATGGGGCAACCAAACCGGCTGTGGCCCGTTAATGCACGATTAGCACTTGGGTTAGGCAGAACTTTGGGTTTGGCAAGTACAGTGGATCGGTTGTTTTTACCGCAACGCATCGATGTGTGCGGCACCCATGGCGGTCTCGACTGGCAACCGCCACTCAGTCAGCGCGATGCGGTCAAGGAGACAGTGAATTGGTTTCGAACGCAGCAGTAGTCGCGCTGGGTTTGTCGCTTGGCTTAAGCGTGCAATGGTTGGTGGTGCGCATTGCCAACCGCCCGCAATTGCTCGCGCAACCAAACGAGCGAAGCTCCCACAAAGATCCGACCCCGACAATGGGGGGCATCATGATTGCCGTCGTGATGATTGGGTATTTGTTGCAAACTGATGATGAATCCGCGCAGTTGTTCGCAGTAGCGCTTGCCATCGTCGCAGGCGTGGGGTTGTGGGATGACTTGAAGGACGTGCCTAGTTGGCTGCGATTGGTCGTGCATATAGGGACAAGCGCCTTTGCCATTTCGACCTATGCAGTGAGCGGCGAGGCGCTAGCGCCTGGTTTACTTTTCATCGCGGTGATTGGTCTGGCGTGGTTCGTAAATCTCTATAACTTCATGGACGGCATTGACGGTATTGCAGCTTCTCAGTGCCTGGTTTTTTGCGTGGGCGTGCAAATTGTCGCAGGGCCCGTCCCTGGAGCTACCGGCTCGATGCTGTGGTTGCTGAGTGGCGTGACCTTGGCCTTTCTCGCATTCAACTGGCCGCCGGCTCGAATCTTCATGGGTGACATTGGCAGCGGGTTTCTGGGGCTCGTCATCGGAACCGTGGCGATTCACCTCGCAGTCGTTGCGGTCGTGCCGCTCGTCGCGAGTTTGATACTCCTTGCCGCATTTTGGTTTGACGCAACCTATACGTTATGTGTGAGAATAGTAACCAGACAGGAGTTTACTCAGGCACACCGCAGCCATCTGTACCAACGGTTGGCTGTAGCCCGAGGCCATTTATGGACGACGATCGCATATCTGATATATGCATTTGTATGGCTGGTCCCGCTCGCGTGGCTCAGTGCTACCGTCCCCGCTTTGGAAATGTTGACTCTAATTGTCGCGATTGCGCCGTTGGCGTTGATGTGCTGGCGTGTTCGCGCTGGCTGGCCCGCTGGATGAGACACTAGCAAAGCATGGAACGCCTACTCGACGAACTATCACGACGTAAGAAGCAGGCCATTGCCGTCGCCGCGGATTGTGTCATGTTACCTGTCGCTCTATGGACCGCGTTTGCACTGCGATTAGGTGAGTGGGATCCGCAGGTGGCGAGCTTTTGGCCCTCGTTCGTTGTCTGTGTATGCGTCGCAGTCCCGGTATTCGGTCGCCTAGGTCTCTATCGCCAGGTCGTGCGCTACATGGGAAACCATGCAATGCTCGCCGTCGTCACGGGCGCGTTCGTTGCGTCAATGGCGATCTACGCGATCGCGTTCCTAATCCCCTTAACTGGCTTTCCTCGTTCGGTGCCCATGATCTTCTGGATGTTGACGTTGCTGTACGTCAGCGGTACCCGCTTTGGCGTGCGTGCCTACATTCAGCGCATGCAAGCAAGACTCAACCCAAATCAACCGGTAATTATCTACAGTGCCGGGGGCATGGGTGTGGAGCTTGCGCGGTTGTTGCGTCAGGAAGGCCAGTTTGAACCGATCGCATTCATCGACGACGACAAGAAACTGCAGCGCAGTAGTATCGACGGAATCCACGTCTATCCGCCGAAGCAGCTGGCGCAGTTGTTGCGAGATACATCGGTCAATCAGGTTTTGTGGCAGTCGGGCAAGACGATCACAACCAACGCCGCATTATTGAATATCTAGAACCGTTTCGTGTACGCGTGCGTTTGATCCCGGGGATTCACGAGTTGGTTTCGGGGCGGATGTCACTTGCGAATTTGCGTGATGTTGGCATCGAAGATTTGCTTGGACGCGACCAAGTCGAACCGTTGCCGTACCTATTGGGGCGCTCGGTCGCGACGCGCTCAGTCATGGTTACAGGTGCAGGCGGATCGATCGGTTCAGAGCTCTGCCGGCAGATACTACGTCAACGGCCGCAATTGCTCGTGTTGTTGGACCAATCTGAATTTGGTCTGTATGAGATCCATCGAGAGCTCAGTGCGCTCGCCAATGATGAGGATTTGCCCAGTCCGCTTATTACAGTGCTCGGGTCAGTCACGGAACCCGGACTGCTGCAGCGTACGCTTAGCCGTTATCAGATAGAGACGATTTATCATGCCGCGGCTTACAAGCACGTCAGTCTGGTCGAAAACAATGTCATCCAAGGTCTAAAGAACAATACGTTCGGAACGCTTTACACGGCGCAGGCCGCCATGGCTTGTGGCGTGAAGGACTTCATCCTGATATCGACTGATAAAGCCGTTAGAACGACCAGTGTCATGGGCGCGAGCAAACGGATGGCCGAATTGATTTTACAGGCGCTGCAGGCCGAAGGCGACAGCACTCGATTCTCCATGGTGCGCTTCGGCAATGTGCTCGGTTCGTCAGGGTCCGTCGTGCCGCTGTTTGCCGAACAGATTGACAACGGCGGACCGGTGACGGTCACCCACCCGGAAGTCACGCGTTACTTTATGTCAATTCCGGAGGCGGCTGAATTGGTTCTGCAAGCTGCGAGCATGGCGCAGGGCGGGGATATCTTCCTGTTGGACATGGGAGAACCCGTACGGATTCTTGATTTGGCGCATCGTATGATTGGGCTCAAAGGTTTTGCCGTAGCGAGCAATGCGCCGCATGATGGTGAGATTTCAATTGAAATTACCGGTTTGAAGCCTGGCGAAAAGATGCACGAAGAACTGTTGGTGATGGGCAACGTCACAGGCACCGATCACCCCAAGATTATGCGGGCCGAAGAGAATTATCTGCCCTGGAGGGAGCTACGAGGCGCACTAAACACATTGGAACAGGCGTGCGACACGTTTGATTATGCGGCAATTAAGACGTTTATCGAAGGTCTGGTCGAAGGGGCAAGCCTGGAGTCGCAGTTAGGTGATTTGTCACCGCGCGCCGAAATAGTCCATCTCCCTAAAGCTGAATAGCCCCACGGTAAAAATATTTCTCAATAGATGTAGTGGATATGCGAGATTGACCCAGAAGTGCGTGGGCACTGCTTTTTTGGTACGCTTCTCCGTCGCACAGCGGTATTTGCCGAGTAAGACATGCTGGAAAAGCAGCTGCTTAGCAATAGTGAGACGATTGGGGGATCATCGGCATGGGACGCAATTACGAACAAGCCGTTCTTCGGTTGTGGTTTGATTGGTGCAAGTTGTGGCCGGTTCAATACGCGCGGGACTCGTTGGCCGTGAAAGCGAACGGCTATCACCCGGTTTTTGACGTAATACCGAGCCAAGCCTACAAAGATTTTTACTACGAGGTCATTCGCGACCACCCAACGCTCAAGGGTCTGAATGCCTTCGAAGTGATCGATATCACGCTCAATCAAATTCCCGCACCAGAAAAGCCGATCGTGGATACCAAACCTATCGTGGATACCAAACCTATCGTGGATACCAAACCTATCGTGGATACCACGGTTGCCGCGCAAGCGAATAAATTAGGTCGACGGGCGAGCAACGTGGTGCCGCATAAGCCGTTAAAAGGTAGGAAACACACAAAGCGTTAGGGTGTGGGCGTCCCGTATGCGCCGCACACTATCGGCGCGACGGAAATCCCAGATTTTCACGTATACACCTTATGTATTCGTAGACGTGTATCTGTACGCGTTGCAATGGGAAACACCATGAATCCCGATCAAGCACTTGCGTTTCAGACGAGAAAAGCTGCCAATCGATCTGTGAGCCGGTATGCTTGTCCCCTCGTTTTGCTCCAGACCTGTGTGGAGCAATAGCATTGGCAATGGCAATCAGGACAGTCGAATGGCTAGCACGGCGGCGCAACTGACAAACGACAGCGTCATTGAGGTCAAAAACCTCCACAAAGAATACCGTATGGGTAGCGAAATCATCCATGCGTTGAACGGTGTCGATCTGGTGATTGCCAGCAATGAATACGTCGCGATCATGGGGCCGTCTGGGTCCGGTAAGTCGACGCTGATGAACATTATTGGTTGTTTGGACCGGCCTTCCGACGGTGAGTATTGGTTGTCCGGGGAAAACGTATCGCAGCTGTCAGACTCGGAACTGGCCCGAGCCCGCAACCGCAAGATTGGGTTTGTCTTTCAGACGTTCAATCTGTTACCGCGGGCTAACGCTCTGCAGAATGTCGAAATCCCGCTGATGTATGGCGGCGTGGGACGTCGAGCGCGGCGTGCGCAAGCACGTGAAGTACTGGAACGGGTCGGTCTGAATGATCGCATGTTCCATAGACCGAGCGAGCTTTCTGGTGGACAACGACAACGCGTCGCGGTCGCTCGAGCGTTGGTGAACGAACCGTCCATTCTTCTGGCAGATGAGCCCACGGGTAACCTCGATAGCCGCACGGGAGCGGACATTATGGCCTTGTTCGGAGAACTACATGATGAGGGTCAGACGATTATCTTGGTGACCCATGAAGCCGATATTGCCAAGCACGCGAGTCGACACATTCATCTACGCGATGGTTTGGTCACGGAAGATTTTCAATTTGAGCAGGAGACACAGTCGTGAGGAATTTGCTCCCACTATTCGTAGGTATTGGACTCTTAACGGCCTGCGATGCCCTAGAGCAAAGTCAATCTCAAAGCGATGAAGTCGAGAGCACGCCTTATCAAATCGCCGAGGTGCAACGCCGCGACATTCGAGTTGCGGTAGAAGCTGCTGGCATTATTGAGCCGGTTACCACCGTCGAGGTGAAATCGAAAGCGTCAGGAGAGATTCTCGATCTAAGAGTCGACACGGGAGACGAGATCGCTGCGGGCACGCTGATGGCGGCCATCGATCAGCGGGTGCTAAGCAATGCATTGCTACAAGCGCAGGCCAATTTGGAGGTCGCACGGGCGCGGCTTACGAACGCTGAGTCGCAGCGAGAACGCACGAACTCGCTATATGAGAAACAGTCGGTCTCACAATCTGAATGGGAAGACTCGATTCTCGAGCACGCCACGGCTAATTCCGAAGTGGTGACGCGCAAGATTCTCGTAGAAAACGCACAGATCCAGCTGAGTGATTCAAATGTTACGGCGCCGATAACCGGCGTCGTCATCGAACGCCTCGTTGAGCAAGGCCAAGTGATCTCCTCGCCGATGGGTGACGTGGGTGGCGGCACTTTGTTACTGAAGATGGCTGACCTCGGGCGGGTGCGCGTTCGCATGCTTGTCGATGAGATCGATATTGGCAAGGTACAACCCGGAGTGATTGCCGCGGTCAATGTCGCAGCGTATTCCAACCGGCCGTTCCAAGGTCAGGTCATAAAGGTTGAACCGCAGGCGGTAGAACAACAGAACGTCACCATGTTTCCCGTATTGATCGATATTGAAAATGTCGATCGTCTTCTCAAACCCGGCATGAATGCAGAAGTCGAAGTATTAGTTGCCAGTCGGCCGCAGGCACTGTCTGTACCCACTGCAGCGCTACGTACGCAGGGCGATGTTTTTTCCGCCGCTAGCGTATTGGGCTATAGCATGGACGAAACAAAGGAGTTGTTGGCAGCTGCGCCGCCACTGCCGGTGCCCGAAGGTGGCGCGGCCCCCAGGCCGAGTTCGCCCGAAGGTATGACTGCTGAAGACGCCGAAATGATGGCAAAGATCCGCGATAAATTTCGTTCCGGCGAGCGGCCGAATGCTCAAGAAATGGCGTTCATCCGGAAAATGCGCGGTGGTGAAGGTGCGGGACCAGGGGGTGGTCGCTATGGCGGGGGAGGTCGTGGTGCTCCGGGTGGGCCCCGTTCGTCGTCCGTGGCATCGCAATTCGGCGGTGAGTACATCGTGTTTACCAAGCGCGACGGAAAATACGTGCCGCTACATGTGCGAACCGGCATTACCGACATGGACTATTCAGAGGTCGTCGCGGGCCTCGAAGAAAACGATGAAGTGCTAATTCTGCCTAGTGCATCACTCGTGAATGCGCAGGAAGCATTTCAGCAACGCATGAGCGGTCGGATGGGTATTCCCGGGTTGAGCAAGAGCGGCCGCAAGTAACGATGTCGATTCTCGAGACATTGCGGGTTGCTCTGGAGTCGATCTTCGCCAACTTTCTGCGCTCGGCTTTGACGATGCTGGGTATAATAATTGGGGTCTCTGCCGTGATCACCGTGGTGGCGCTTGGCACTGGTGCCCAAAAAGCAATCGACGAACAACTCGATGGGCTCGGAGCAAGACTCTTATCGGTATACCCGGGTCAATCCTTCTATCGCGGCGTCGCCTCGCAAAATCGAGTTTCATTGACCGTAGATGACTATGAAGCCTTGGTGACGGACACACCGTATCTTTCTGCCATCGTTCCGGAATTGCGAGGTAACCGCCAGGTGAAGGTCGGCAATCGTAATTTGTACCAATCGATTAACGGAACGACGGCGGACTATCCTGAGGTGCAGGGCCGAGAGATGACGATTGGGCGCTGGTTTAGCGAAGGTGAAATCGCTTCGCGTCGCCGTGTCGCCGTCCTGGGCTACTCGATTCCGGATGCGCTGGAAAGTAAGCCTGAGCTACTCATTGGGCAAACGATTCATGTCAGCCGCATACCATTCGAGATCATAGGTGTTGTGGAGGAGGTTGGTGCCTCCTTTGGCCCGAGCTACGACGACATGATCTTTATCCCCTTCACGACTGCGCAATTGCGTTTGTTCGGATCAGACCGGCTAGGTTCGCTTTCTGTGCAAGTTGCAGAAGGGGTGGCCCTGGAAATGGGGATGGTCGACATCGAGCGGGTCTTGCGGCGTGAACATAAGATTCGCCCGGGCGCGAACAACGATTTTTCGATTATGAATCGGCGCCAGTTTCTCGATATGCAGCAGGCGTCAACGGATGTATTCGCCGCGTTGCTTGCGAGTATCGCTGGGGTGAGCTTGCTTGTCGGCGGTATTGGTATCATGAACATCATGTTGGTATCGGTTACCGAGCGAACCCGAGAGATAGGCGTGCGCAAAGCACTTGGAGCAACTCGTTTCAACATCCTTATGCAGTTCGTCATTGAGGCGCTAACAATTGGGATATTAGGCGGGTTGTTGGGTATCGCGTTGGGTGCTGGCGGTGCGTGGCTCTTGTCGAATGTAATCGGCTGGAATGTATATATTGCGCCTGAAGCAGTCTTGCTGGCCGTGGTTTTCAGCATCGGCGTGGGTTTGATATTTGGCATCTGGCCAGCCCGACGTGCCGCTCAGCTCGACCCCATCGAGGCGCTGCGCCACGATTGAATAGCTCGGGCACGCGTTATGCTGCCTTGTGATGGAATAACGCTTCCCCCGCATTGGTTTTCCCATCGATATTCCGCGCCGGATTACGCGAGCGCGGGCTTTATGCATGCTGAGGGCTCTTTCACGCTGAGGGCTTTAAATTGGACGGCCACGGAGTTGGCGGATATTCTGTCCGGCCGTTCGATTGTTTGTGGTTGCGATGGAATATTCCTCGTCACGAGACACGTTTGTGCTAAGTCTAGGCACGTTCCCGACACATGGGCGCATTGCCTGCTAGGCGCGTTATGCAAGCCTACGCCAAGCGCGTGATCTTGACTGCGGTTGTCGCTGCAACCATCGGTTGTGGTGCAGAGGTCGGCACGCCAATTCTCGCTGGACAAGATGCGCGCGAGCCGGGACTCGTGGCGTATTTGCGCGACTTGCACCAAGAAGCGACATTGGTGCCGAAATCGGCAGAGCTGCGAGGGCGCCTAGCGATGGCTTATGACGCCAATGGCTTTACCCAAGCTGCGGCTTCTTCGTATGCGCAAGCGCAGCAACTTGACCCTAAGGACTTCCGTTGGCCGTATTTGCGCGCCGCGGCGTTGGCTGCCAGTGCCGATTACGAGACTGCTCTTGTATCGATTGATCGGGCGATCGCACTCGATCCAAACCAGGCTGGGCCGTGGATTTGGCGTGGTTCTTGGTTATTGGATTTTGATGATCATGAGGGTGCTCATGTGGCTTTCGTGGAAGCGACGCGGCTCGCAGTGGATCCCGCTACCCGCGCGGCTGCGACGATTGGTCAGGCGCGAACGTTGTTACGACAAGGCGCTGCCGGAGCTGCAGTAGATCTGCTCGAGGATCTTGCCAACAATTACCCACACGAGTATGTCAACCAAGTTCTCCGCACCGCGTACTTACGTGATGGCAGGGTGGATGCTGCAGACCGGATAGAGATGGACGAAGATGCAGTTCAGCTGGAATGGTCGGACGAGTTCCAAGCTGATAAGGGAACGTACGTACGTGGTTTCAGTGGCCAAATGCTGATTGCAGAGCGGATGATCGAAGACGGCCACGCGGCCCGCGCGTTGGAGATCTTGCAGAGTCTGCAGATAACGGCGCCGCAAGATCGAGAGCTTATGAATAATCTGAGCATCGCTCTAAAAGTGCTTGGACGTGAACAAGAAGCGTTTGATGTCCTACGCAAAGCGCTGGAAGCGCACCCTGACTTTCACCTGTTCCACTTTAACATTGCCGTGATTCACGAGCAGCGCGGTAGCGCGGACCTCGCACTTACCCACTATGATCGGGCGATTGAGCTCGACCCTTCGCTCTATGCCGCTTATGAACGCAAGTACGGCGTATTGGTTGACCAACAACAGTATGAGCAAGCCCTAGTGGTGCTCGATGAAGCCGCGCGTTACGGGCGGACCAGGCCGACCACGCTCCTCTACGCGGGCTTAGTGGCGGCGACGCTCGGCAAGTGGGATTTGGCAATCGAAAAGCTGCAGCAAGCACTGGTGCTCGACCCTAATTTCGCTCGAGCGCAATTGTTCTTGGGACGAAGCCTAGCGGAAGCGGGTCAATTCGAAGCTGCTTATGAGGCATTGGAAAGCGCTGCGAAGATGGGGGCGAACGGCCACGATGTGACGGCTGCTCGTATTCGATTGCGTGACCTCCAGGCCGGAGCGTCAGCGGCTGTCGCGCCAGAAGTCGGCTCGCCAGAAGCTATCGTGCCAAAAATTGGCGCGCCCGAGTAGTGCGGGTTCTACGCACAGCGTGTGTCGTTTTACTGCTTTCCTGCGGTGACTCGCCATCTGAATCTATGTGGTTTGCGGACGAAGCAGCGCCCCGTGGTGTCGGTTTCGTTCATGTGTCCGGGTTTAGCGGCCGACCACGAATGCCTGAAATCGTGGGCGGTGGCGTGGCATTGGCGGATGTGGATGGTGACGGCGATCTCGATTTGTATTTTGTGCAGAGTGGTTGGGCACACCTTCCACAATCACCTGATCCAGGCGGGTTAACGCCGGCCATTAATCAACTGTTTATAAATCAAGGTGGCGGGCGCTTCATTGAATCTGATCCGACCGGTGGGCATGCCGATGGCGGTTATGGCATGGGGGTGACGACAGGCGATTATGACAACGATGGAGATGTCGATCTGTATGTGACGAATCTTGGCACCAACCGACTGCTGCAGAACGACGGATCCGGACAATTCGAAGATGTCACCGCAACCGCGGGCGTGGGTGATCCAGGATGGAGCACTGCGGCGCTATTTGCCGACTTCGATCAGGACGGCGATCTTGACCTCTTCGTTGCAAATTACTTGCACTGGTCTGAGGCGGTTGAGCGTGATTGTTTTTCACGTGGCCAGCCAACTTATTGCTCGCCTACCGCGTATGACGCGCCAACCATGGATCGTTTGTACCGTAATGATGGTGACGGCACGTTTGCCGATGTCACCCGCCATGCCGGACTGGATCGGGGGTTTGGTAATGGCTTGGGTGCCGTGGTGGCAGACTTCAATTCAGATGGGTTGGTTGACGTGTTTGTAGCTAACGATCGAATGCGCGATCAGTTGTGGATCAATCGAGGCGACTTGGTGTTTGTGGATGAGGCCGCACGTTGGGGCGTAGCTATGGATGACAACGGCATCGCGAAAGCCGGTATGGGCGTTAGCGCGGCGGATGTCGATAACGACGGCGATACTGACCTGTTGGTGGTGAACTTCGAGGGCGAATCCGATTCGTTCTATATTAACGAAGGGGGTTACTTTGTCGACGCAACAGCGCGCGCAGCGATTGCGGTTGCGAGTCGCCGTCATACTCGGTTCGGTGTGGTACTAGCTGATTTCGACAATGATGGGGTGCTCGATCTGTACGAGGCTAACGGTAAGGTCGATGGCGATCCTAGTTCGACCCTCGACTCTTTCAGAGAGCCAAACGCCCTGTTTCGCGGTGCGCAGGGACCGGATGGCATTTTATTCGGCGCTTTTGAATCAGGCGCCAATAACAATAAGGAGGGGTTTACGAGTCGGGCGGTTGCGCTCGGCGACATCGACAACAATGGTGCGTATGACCTTGTTGTCGTCAACCGTGATGCGCCGGCCCAGCTATTGATGAACACAATCGGGGCAGACAACCAATGGATCGGCTTCGCGGTTAAGAACGCGCATGGCAGCCCGGCGTTGGGCGCGCGTGTGGCATTGCGGGTGGCTGGGCAACCGCGCTACAACACTGTACGTGTGGCCGCGAGCTACCTTGCGGCCCTCGACCCACGCGTACATTTTGGGCTCGCTAGTCATTCCCGGGTTACCGACGTTTCGGTGCTGTGGCCAGATGGGAGTACCGAACAGTTTGGCGATTTTGATGCGGGGCGGACCTATGAACTGCGACCTGGTGAAATTGTGAGCAATTGATGCCTTCGGCAGAGCCATGCAAATCGATTTATGCACTAGAGATCTGCCGCGGGGTGCCTGCCGGCGTAGACTTGCGTCGCCGCCCGAGACAATCGCCGCTAAGCCAATCGCTTTACGCTTGCGATGCTCCGCTCTGAGCATTTTCTATGGGATAAATTGATGTGGGTGAATTTATGTAGGTAAAATACGCCAAAAAACGGCCTATGTGCCGAGGTTTTGAGTGCGCTTGGGTGGTTAGTGTACGAATGCCATTGGCGGCCGCATTTAGGGGTCAGTACCCCCACGCCGCTGCCGAGCACGCTTAAGCACTACTGAATCGGCCCCAGACGGCCACCGGACGGCACTTTTGTGCTGTTCGACAAACTAAAGCCCAGGCCAACACTTCGTTGACAACCCCCTACCGATTGCCGTACTTTTGACCAAGGAGAAATTGTACTGGGTTGAAGTGCTCTTTCTGGAAAGAAATTGGGGAGAATTTAGGTATGCACAAAAGCCTTAAGTGTTCGCTGTTTCTAGGTATCGTATTGTCATTGTCTTTCAGTAATACCGTTTTGGCGGCTGAAGGCGACGAGGACGAGACCATTGAAGAAGTGATAGTTACTGGTTCGCATATTCGGCGGGATAATTTTGATATTCCATCGCCGATTGATGTGACCACTGAGCTCGATCTTGAGCTTGCCGGCACGGCAGATCTGGGAAACATCATCTTTGACCAGACCTACCAATCCGGGGTCAATGCCAATGCGGTACCGTTCGACGGTTTCGAAACCGGCGCGGACGACCAACAATGGAACCAAGGTCAGGCCGTCTGGGCAAACCTACGCGGATTGGGGACTCGAGCTACGATGACCATGATGGATGGTCACCGTCTACCCGCTGATACAAACACTTGGGGACGTCGTACTGGCGTTGATGTGAATGGCACATACCCTGCTATCGCGATTGGTCGGATAGAGACCATCCTCGATGGCGCGTCAGCACTGTATGGTGCTGAGGCAGTCGGTGGCGTCATCAACATCATTCCGAAGAAAAACTTCGAAGGTGTGGAAATTAGCTACGACCATTCGCAGCCGATGGATACCAATGCACCGACGACTAACCTGAGCTTTTTGGCCGGTATTCAAGGCGAGCGCGGTAGCGCAATCTTCGCCATCGAATTGCGCGATCAGGAACGCATGCGTTTCACCGATCGCCCCGATTATATTTTGAGTGCTGCAGATCCGTGGGTAGGCAATACTTACACGCCGTGGTGGCACGATGCGGGCGGACGCTCGAATCCTGGCGACTATCATGTCCCATACCGTGGGTCTAATGGTGATTTACTCTCTAATGGTGACTGGAGCGCGTTTCCAGCGATCGCCCATACCGGTAGTTGGGGTCTCGTTGGTAGTGCGGCCGCCGGGCCAGCACGCAACGTGACTCGTACTGACCCTGGTTGTGGCTATGGCTTTGGCGCGGGACACGACCAATGGACGCCAACGGATAGAGAAGCGGACAAGGATCCACAAGCTTCAGCAAGTGCCATCAACCAAGCTGGTCTCGAAGAGTTTGCCAGCCGCACGTCGCAAGAACGATTCGAAAACGGTAACGCCATCTACAATGACCTCAACAAGAGCGGCAACTTCCTGAACGGCATGCTTCATGCGCATACCAATGTGTGGGACGGGTCCAGCGGGTGCATCATGTCGCTGAGTGATTTCCAGGACATGCAAGCAGAAGCAGACCACAACAAAGGCATGGCCTATTTTGAGTATGAGTTCAATGATTACGTCAAGGTCAAAGGCGAAATCGTCATATCGCAGAACGACTACAACACTCGCGACGTAACCGGTGAAACTGACGAACTCGACTTTGATACGTTCTTGGGTGCGCAGTCGCCATATGTCATCGGCCATAACCCAGGCAACCCCTTCCGAGCATTTGCCGATGGGTCTAACGGCAATCCTGCCAACGGCTATTTGGATTGGGATGACGCGAATGGTGACGGCTTGTACCAATATGGTAGCGAGACAGGCGAGTATTATGTTTTCGCCCAGGACGCCAATGGCGACGGGATTCCGGATCGCGACTTCGACGGTGACGGATTTGCTGATGTTGGCGCACAGACCGAGATCGGAGCCGCGGTTGTCTTGATGTCGGGGACTACCGACAGTGACGGCGACGGCGTGCCGGACCGGTTTGACCAAGACACGTTGGATTCAGGCGCCGTGCGTCTGTTCGAAGATGTGCTTGCATTTGGACTCAACGTGAATCCCAAGCAACCGCACAACAACAACGTTGAGTGGCTGCACAACGACGGCGGTCTGGTCTACCAGCGACGCTTCATTCGCGATGATGCTAGGTTGCGTCTGGGTGCGGAGATCGCGATCCCGGACACTGACTGGCTGGTTGATGTGGACTACATTTGGTCCAAGGGCCGTCGGGTCAACAACTATCCAGAACCGATCTTGGGGTTGTACGTCGACGCGTTGCGTTGCCAAGCGGGTAAAACCGGTGATCAATGCTGGAACCCCTTTAGCACGACGTACTTGAACACGACCGCTGATGGTCAGTTCATTGGTGACGAAGCGACTAAATTCCCAGGGCCGGATGATGGCGGCTGGACACCGGCGGACGCACCACAAGTTAATACAGAGCTAGAGAACCGCAACGCCGGTATTACGATGGCGTTCAACCAGCAAGATCTAGGCATGACCATTATGGATGTCGTCGCCTCTAACGGTAATCTATTTGAACTGCCGTGGAATGATCAATCGGTTGGCTTCGCGATAGGCGTACACTTGCGGCTCGAGACCGAAGAGTGGAAACCAAACGCGTCCAACCAAACTGGTACAGGCGGTGGTAACCGGGGTCTTCGCTCTAGTGAGCAGGAAACCCAAGCCGTGTTTGCAGAATTCCAGCTACCGTTACTCGAGCATGAATTCTGGGGCTCCATGGAGTTACAGCTGGCGGCTCGGTATGCGGAAATCACAACTCGAGGCAAGCTCGGGCAAAGGGGCGAGTCGGAATTCACCACGACCATTCCTAAGATCGCATTGCGTTACGCCCCGACCGACTGGCTGTCTTTCAGATCCAGTCTGACCGAAGGATTTGTTACACCTGGGCTATTTGCCCTCTTCGGTGAGCCGGACTCGGTTGGCAACCGCGGCAGCGTTAATGACTACGTCTGTAATAATGTTGCAGAGATTGCAGACTGCGACGGGGCAGCTAGCGTAAATGGTAGCGTGTTTGACGTGTTGATTGGTAACTCACCCAATAGCGCCTTGGACGCCGAGACCTCCGATCTGGTCAACGCCGGATTCTCGCTGCGCCTCCTGGAGGGCGACATGTCGATCGACATCGACTGGACCAGAGTCGAGTTTAATGGACGTGTGGAGCAGGTGGGTGCTTCGGCAAACGTCAACTCCAACGCCAGTGGCTTTACGGATTTCCTCCGAGATGAATGTCCGGGAACGATACCCGACTGGGATAACACGGGAGATCTCAACCGCGATCCGACAGAACAGGCCGTCATCGATGGTTGGATTGCCGCCGATCCTGACGGTATTATCGACCGGATGGACTATCGCGCAATTGTTGGACCGGCAGAGTTGGATTGCCGTCTAACTGCCACGCTCAACTGGGTCGACTCTGTTGCTAACGACGGGTTTGGCGAGACACCTATCGGTCAGTCAGCTCTCGTACGAGACCGCGGCGTGAATGGCTTAGGGTTGACCTTCGTCGAGACGCCATGGCTTGAGCAGGGCGAGCAGGTCACGGAAACAATCATCTATGCATTACGTTATAGCTTTGATGCCGAGCAGATTCCTTTGATCGGTGGCAACTATGGCGGGTTTGCGGTGAGTGCTTCATTGACGCAAATGCTGGAACAGAGCCTTAAGCGATATACCTCAATTGGCTGTGATGCGCCGAATGTGTTTAACATCTGCCCAGGTGACAATCCGATGGCGGGTATCACCGTTGACGGTGTAGGCAACAGCAACGGCACCAATTTCAATGGTGGTACTCCTGGTTCAAACCAGTTGTATCTACCGTTGGCGCCAACACCTGAGTTCCGTTTAAACGCAAGCCTACGTTGGTTCTATGGTAATCATACCGCTCAGCTCGTTGGCAAGTGGCATGACGAAATTACCAATATCAACATCGCTTGGGATGCAGTGCGGGAAAGAGGTTTGCTGAGTGCAGCCGAAGCGCTGCGGCCACAAGAAGAAGTATGTAGTCAACAACCTAGCTATGTATGCGGCTTCGAGAGTCAATGGACCTTCGATGTCAGCTATACCTACCAAATGGAAGACTTCTTTGGCACGGCGCTAAACGTGAACCTTGCTATACGTAATGTTTTAGACAAAATGCCGACACCCAAAACCCTACCGGGTGGGTTTAACGGCTACCTCGACAATATTATGGGACGCGTTGGGTACCTTCGGTTGAGCATGAGCCTGTAACGGCCTCAACCTCAACTTAGTGGAATGGAAAGACAGCGACGCCTTTGGTCGCTGTCTTTTTTTTGCACGAAACACCCCAAAGGCAGGCACCTACACTCATGGGTACACTAGTAGCCTCAAATTTCTGTCCACGGATTCGAATCGTTTGTATCGGTCATGCAACAATTCGCTGCTGGCGCTCTCATGTGCAAATGTACGTGCGCTGAGAGGCAAAGCCGCGGGGCAGCCAGATATGATTGGCTGAAGCCGGTTATTGGCAGCCTATTTACTTTTCCATTGCTGGCCAGCCTGGTCGCTCTGGCGCATGAGCACGAGAAACCCTACTTTGTCGATGTGAGCGAAAGTACGGGTTTGCAATTTACACACGATAATGGGTCGACTGGGGAATTCTGGTTAGCTGAAATCATGGGTTCGGGCGTTGCGATCCTCGATTTTGACGGCGATGGTCGGTTGGATTTGTGGCTGGTTCAAGGTGGCCCCTTTGCCGACAGAACGACTGGGCGTAAAAACGATCAGCTCTACCGTAACGTCAGCGACAGGACTGGACTTAAATTCGACAATGTCACAACTCAGTCCGGCGTGCAGGCCAGCGGATACGGGATGGGGATCGCCACTGGTGATATCGATAACGATGGGGATGCGGATGTTCTGCTTGCGAATGTTGGAACCAACCAACTGTTCGAAAATCTGGGCAACGGACGTTTCGAGGACATTACTGCTCGCTCCGGATTGACTGGAAGTGCTTGGTCCGTGAGCGCAAGCTTTGCCGATATTGACAACGATGGCTTGCTTGATTTGTACATCGCCAACTACGTTGACTTTGGTATCCACAATCACCGCTATTGTTTTTCGAGTTCCTCACGATACGGATCCCCGGGTTCGTTTGGATCGCGCCAGTTGCAGGATCCGCGTTCGTCGGTAGGCTACTGCTCGCCTAAAAATTACCAGCCTACAACCGACAAACTTTACCGAAATGTTGGCGGCGGGCGGTTCGACGACATCAGCGCGTTGGCAGGTATCCAGGGTCTACCTGGGCCAGGGCTTGGCGTTGTCGCGGATGATTTTGACGACAATGGATGGGTAGATTTCTATGTGGCTAACGATGGGGTTGAAAATGCCCTTTGGATGAATCAGGGGAATCAAACTTTTGTCGAAGATGCCCTGCTTGCGGGTGTTTCGGTTAATGGGAATGCCGCCCCGGAGTCGAGCATGGGTGTTATCGCATCGGACTTTGACCAGGACGGCGATACCGATCTATTTCTCACCCACCTTATGACCGAAACGAACACGCTTTACGTTAATGACGGCCGCGGCTCGTTTATAGACGCTTCAGTAAGAACCCGAATAGCACACGGTAGCGTCAACTTTACCGGTTTTGGTGCAGGGTGGATCGATGTCAATAATGACGGTGATCTCGATTTGTTTTCGGCCAATGGCGCGGTGTCGTATATCAAAGAACAGGTCATCGCGGGTGTGGATGTTCCTATGCGGTTGCGCAACCAGCTATGGGTGAATGACGGTAACGGCAGTTATGCTGAGATCCGTGCTGGTCCAGCCTTTGAACTGCTTGATGTTAGTCGCGGGGCCTCGTTCGGCGACTTGGACAATGACGGTGACGTGGACATCGTTGTTTCCAATAACAACGGTCCAGTTCGTCTGTATAGAAACGATACGGTTCAGTCACACTGGCTAGGGTTGGTGCTCCAAGGCAATACGCAATTTCCGCAGACTGTAGGCAGTCTTGTTTGGTGTGAGAGTAACGAACAGTTCCGCATCCGCACCCGGACAGATGGTAGTTATGCGTCGGCTCACGATCCGCGGGTTTTGATCGGGTTGGATGATGTTGCGACCGCACAGTATGTTGGCATTCGATGGCCGGATGGTACGTTACAGCGGTTCGGTCCGCTGGAAGTGGATAAATATCATGTGTTGCAACGGGCAGCCACGCAGTGATTAGGGCACTTGTATTGGTGCTCGGGCTGATCTCAAGCGTTGCGGCGATTAGCGAAGAAATGGTTCCGTTCAAAGGCTTCTCCGAGCGGATTGCAGAGACCCTTCGCGCTGAAACCGAACTCATTGCGAGCGAGGTAGGAGAACTACAGGCAAAGCGGGCGCGATTTCTAACCCAATCAGTCGATTGGTCAAGCGCGCAGCGTGCCGAAGCGTGGGGACGTCTAGGGATGCTGTATCAAGCCCACAGCAGAATGGCCGAGGCCGAGGAAGCCTAC
>Ga0114999_10003960_pt1 | contig 18216 bp, 15 predicted proteins | sample ArcticOcean_MG_C_3_FD_89820 | JGI IMG/M metagenome (GOLD analysis project Ga0114999, IMG submission 89820) | Marine microbial communities from western Arctic Ocean - ArcticOcean_MG_CB8_126 | ecosystem: Environmental > Aquatic > Marine > Oceanic | place: Arctic Ocean: Canada Basin | collected...
AAATCGATCGGTAAATTGCTGGGGGAGGGTAATACAAGTACTTTAATACTTGCCATCATAATTGCATATGATATAACCCTGTTGCGTATTCCTGAACATTGGTGACCTGCTAGCCAAGCAGGAAATATAACCCTTTAAAGACAATATGTTAAGAGAATCTGTGAGAGGCTCCCTAAGTGCCAAATTTTGATTTTAATCGTACATTCCCGGTAACACGAATGCGTCGCATGCGCCGCGATGCGTTTAGTCGACGTCTCATGCGGGAAACCCGTTTGACCACAGATGACCTTATTTTCCCGGTTTTTATTGTCGATGGGGAAAGTCAGCGCCAAGCAATCCCCTCGATGCCTGGTATGTTTCGCCTGAGTATCGACGAACTGTTAAAGGAAGCTGCCGAGCTGCTGGCTCTTAACATCCCGGCAATTGCCCTTTTTCCTTCCCCAGGTGATGAGGTAAGATCTGACGACGGTAAAGAAGCCCATAACCCTGAGGGTTTGGTACAGCGGGCAGTTCGTCAGCTAAAGAGTAATTTCCCTGAGCTGGGCGTTATTACTGATGTAGCTCTCGATCCCTACACATCCCATGGTCAGGATGGCATCATCGATGACAGTGGATATGTGCTAAACGACCAGACCATTGAAGTATTAACCAAACAAGCGTTATCCCACGCCGAGGCGGGTGTTGATATCGTCGCACCGTCGGATATGATGGATGGGAGAATTGGGGCAATTCGTCAGGCGTTCGAAGCAAATAACTACATTTACACTCGAATTCTGGCTTATTCAGCGAAATATGCTTCCTGCTACTATGGCCCATTTCGTGATGCTGTAGGCTCAAGTGGCAAACTAGGGGCTGGCAACAAATACAATTATCAAATGGACGTCGCTAACAGCGATGAAGCCCTGCAGGAGGTGGCGCTGGATCTGGCCGAGGGTGCTGACATGGTGATGGTTAAACCGGGGATGCCCTATCTGGATATTGTTGCCAGGGTGAAATCTGAGTTTCAGGTGCCGACCTTCGTCTACCAGGTAAGCGGCGAATATGCGATGCACATGGCGGCTATACAGAACGGCTGGCTAGTTGAACACGCCATTGTTATGGAATCACTCACTTCGATCAAACGGGCTGGTGCGGATGCGATTCTGACCTACTTTGCCAAGAAAGCAGCTGCAATTTTACGCGGCTAAACAGTCAATAATAGGCTGCAAAATGATGCCCGCACTCTACTATTAAGTGATTGGCACTTGAATCCTGCGGTTTTAGCCTTATCATATACCCGATGCAGCTTATCGAGCCGATTGACAGAATTCATAAACTGAGTTTCTCTGATCACACTCATCTAACACCCCCAAACTCAAAGGAATAACAATATGAGCGAAAATATCGTTCACATTTCTGACGACAGTTTTGAACAAGACGTATTGCAGGCCGAAGGTCCCGTACTAGTGGACTTCTGGGCTGAGTGGTGTGGCCCCTGCAAAATGATCGCTCCCGTATTGGCAGAGGTCGCTGATGAATACGATGGCAAACTGAAAGTTTGCAAGATGGATGTGGATGCCAATCAAGAGACCGCACCAAAATATGGCATACGCGGCATCCCGACTATGATTCTATTTACTAAAGGGGACGTGGCTGGAACAAAAGTCGGCGCGGTTTCTAAATCACAGTTATCGGCATTTATTGACAGCGTCATCTAAATTGAAGCTAAATGTGGTGTTTCAGAGCACTTTGAGCACCACATAGCGTTACTTCTTATGTTGATGGCATCTGATTGAGACACGGCAATTTCTGGCTTTGCACTGAATGAGTCCATCGATTATCCCAAATACCATTAGATGAATAACTGCTCCCAGAGTAGCTTTGCCAAATTAATACAGGCATTATTGCGAAATATCTGGACTAAGTTGTAGAGGCGGTCTATATTGGCAGGCCTCGTCAAACAAGAATTAAGAGACACGCAGTCCAAAATAATTTCTAAAAACGATCTTTTCTCCACTCTGCAAACTAAATTAATCAATCAACCTTTTTGAATTTACTAATATTAAAACCCTATGAATTTGCGGCGTAAATTGCTGCGCGAAATTAACTTTTACCTTCACCCACAAACTCACCCATTCATCTTTTTCTCCCCACAAGACAACTTTAACTATCATGAATTTAACTGAACTAAAGCAAAAACCAATCACCGAATTATTAAAAACCGCCCATGATATGGGATTAGAAAATGTCTCGCGTACTCGTAAGCAGGACATAATTTTCGTTATCCTAAAAAAGCACGCTAAAAATGGTGAAGATATCCATGGCAATGGCGTTCTTGAAATCTTGCAAGATGGCTTTGGCTTTCTGAGATCTGCGGACTCTTCCTATTTGGCGGGCCCGGATGACATCTATGTCTCACCAAGCCAAATTAGACGATTTAATCTTCGAACTGGTGACACCGTCGAGGGCAAGATACGCCCACCCAAAGATGGCGAGCGATATTTTGCACTGCTGAAAATCAGCGAAATTAACTTCGGCTCACCTGACAGCTCCAAACATAAAATTTTATTTGAAAACTTAACACCATTGTTTCCTGATGAGCGCCTTACGCTGGAGGTTGGCAACGGCAGTACTGAAGACCTCAGTGCCAGAACTATCGATTTAACGGCACCGATTGGAAAAGGCCAGCGCGGTCTGATCGTGTCTCCACCAAAAGCCGGTAAAACCCTGATACTGCAGAACATCGCCCAATCACTTGTTCGAAATAACCCCGAATGTCGACTCATCGTATTGTTGATTGACGAACGTCCTGAAGAAGTTACTGAAATGCGGCGATCTGTGCGTGGCGAGGTTGTTGCCAGCACCTTTGACGAGCCGCCTTCACGACACGTTCAAGTTGCCGAAATGGTTATCGAGAAGGCCAAACGCCTGGTCGAGCATAAAGAAGATGTGATTATTCTGCTCGATTCTATTACTCGACTCGCTCGCGCATATAATACGATCATTCCTTCATCAGGAAAAGTACTAACTGGCGGTGTCGATGCCCATGCTCTTGAACGCCCAAAGCGTTTTTTCGGCGCAGCGCGGAATATTGAAGAAGGTGGAAGCTTAACCATTATAGCTACCGCGTTAATCGAAACCGGCTCTAAGATGGATGAGGTAATTTACGAGGAATTTAAAGGCACCGGCAATATGGAGCTCATTCTCGACCGAAAGATTGCTGAGAAGCGTGTTTATCCAGCTATCAATGTTCGCCGCTCTGGTACACGAAGAGAAGATTTACTTACTAGCGAAGAAGAATTACAACGCATGTGGATACTGCGGAAATTACTCACTTCCATGGAAGATGTTCAAGCAACAGAATTTATTCTCGATAGATTGAAAGATACCAAGACCAACGAAGAGTTCTTTAACTCAATGAAACGAAAATAAAATACGTTTGTGTCAGTATCGCGTTTTAACACATTCAACTTAAGGCTCCAAGAAGCGATCTATGTCATTTAAAGATTTGCGAGAGTTTATTGACCTGCTTGAACAAGAAGGTGAATTAAAACGCATTCAGACAGAAGTTGATCCCTATCTTGAAGTGACAGAAATTAGTGATCGCACGCTGCGTAACAATGGGCCTGCTTTACTATTTGAAAATCCTAAAAATTCGACCATTCCACTACTCGCCAATCTGTTTGGTAATACCCGCCGCATAGCGCTTGCTATGGGACAGAAAGATATAAACGGTTTACGAGATGTAGGCAAGTTGCTGGCATTCCTCAAAGAACCAAGCCCCCCAAAAGGTTGGAAAGACCTTTGGCAGAATCTGCCAAGCTACAAAAATGTACTCAATATTGCACCCAATGTTAAGCGATCTGCTGCACCCTGCCAGGAAGTCGTCATCGACGAAGATGACGTGGATCTTTCTTTGCTTCCCATACAGACATGCTGGCCCGGCGACGTGGCGCCACTGGAACTTGGCCCCTAGTTATTACTAGAGGTCCGGAGAAAGACAGATTGAATCTAGGCATCTACCGAATGCAGGTGGTTGAAAAAAACAAACTTATCATGCGCTGGTTATCACACCGTGGTGGCGCACTGGATTTTAGAGACTGGCAACTAAAGCACCCTGGTGAAGGGTTTCCTGTTTCTATCGCTATCGGTGCCGACCCTGCGACAATACTGGCCACAGTTACTCCTATACCAGACACGCTATCAGAGTACGCCTTTGCCGGCTTACTAAGGGGCAGCAAAACCGATGTGGTGAAATCAATCAGCAACGACTTACAGGTGCCTGCCAGCGCAGAATTTGTGTTAGAGGGCGTGATTGAACCCGGCGAAATGGCAGATGAAGGCCCATACGGGGACCACACCGGTTACTACAACGAAGTTGAAAAATTCCCAGTATTCACCATTAAAAAACTTACTCACCGCAAAGATCCGATCTACCACAGTACTTACACCGGAAGACCGCCTGATGAGCCTGCTATGCTGGGCGTCGCATTGAATGAGGTGTTTATACCTCTATTGCAAAAGCAGTTCCCGGAAATTGTTGACTTCTACCTGCCCCCAGAAGGTTGTTCCTATCGGCTCGCGATAGTGAGCATGAAAAAACAGTACCCAGGGCATGCCAAGCGAGTAATGATGGGTGTATGGTCATTTCTTAGGCAGTTCATGTACACCAAAATTGTCATCGTTACGGATGAGGATGTGGATGTACGCCACTGGGATGATGTGATTTGGGCTATCACGACAAGGATGGACCCGAGCCGCGATACGGTTATGATCGAAAACACACCAATTGATTATCTCGATTTTGCCTCGCCAGTTTCGGGCCTTGGCTCAAAGATGGGCCTTGATGCTACCAAAAAGTGGCCAGAGGAAACCGATAGAACATGGGGCACACCAATTGAGATGAGCGCCGCGGTTAAAGCGCGGGTGGATGAACTTTGGCAGGAATTGGGAATAGACTAATTGGATTGTGCTGCTGCAGGCTCAGGCGGCAATGGTAATTTTGGGAAGTGCTTGCCGATTAGCTCTCTATATTCCTGCAAATATTTTTCGCTGCCTTCCTCTTCTCCCAAATATTTTAACAAACGAGAAAGCTCCAAATAGGCATCTGCCGTCGCAGCAATTTTTATGCTCGACAGATAATAACCTTTTGCTTTCCCCCACAGTTCATTACGCATACAAATTCTACCAAGCGCCAACAACAGGGTAGCATTGGCAGGCCTTTCCTTAAGCCAGCTTTCCGCGTTCATTAATTGTTGAGGGCTAATCCCGTAATTCTGCTCTCCATACAAACCCACCAGTTCATCACTCCAACTCTTGGTAAGTGCACTTTCAATTGCCAGGTCCGCCTCCTGGTTTGCGTTAAGCCTGGTTAGTAATTCCGAATAGTGCCAGACAACTTTCCCATCTACTTTGAATTTTCTTGGCGCTTTATTCCATCTTTTAATCAACGCTTTAATAACTATTTTCTGCGTTTTGGAGCTGTCATTAACTTCTTGTGAATGTGAGTAAAGCTCCTCCATAAATAACCGTTTTTCAATACGCTCTTTTTCATCCCGATCAATAATGGAATTTTTTTCTAGAGCGGGTAGCAGCGAGCGTAGTCGATCCCAATCTTCCAGTTTGATGACAACATCTTTAAGAAGACTTAACAAAGAAGTGTCATTCAACGAATTAGTTTTCATTTGCTCCAGAACCACCAGACATTTCTCTAATTGATTAGACTTAAAGAGTAATTGTGCCTTAAGTGAATTGATTGTCGATCTGGCGGAGGGGTAATCTTGCAATGCCTTGTCAAGGCATTGCATCCAAAGTTCTTTATCACCTAATTCATAAGCAGCATAGGCAGCGGCCAGTTGATTTACCACACTTGCATCGGAATCGCCCGAACCCTTCGTAAGCAGCTTGTAACTAGACTGCCAATTACGGCGAGCAAAGTACATTAACCCCTCCAACGTTTTGCTACGAGATTTTGCCTTTTGTTGTCGCTGGAATTCGCGTCCGAATCTAATCCACCGCCAGGGGCTAATCCATTGAAATAATATTGAGATTAATCGAAGCAGTATATAAGAAATTACCATTGCAACAATGAAGGCAAGCACACTTGTTTCGAAAGTATAACTACCGAAGGCAATTAATAGATAACCTCGATCGCTGGGATATTCAAAAAACAGAGTTACTAGCAATGCTAGAACAATCGTCATTAAACTTAATATGAAAAGTTTAATCATAAGTCGTTAGAGATCGTTATTACTAAGTCGATTAAACAGCGACAGTGAGTTGGAGATGTCTGGCAACTCTGGACTTATATTCAAAGACATCAAGCCAGCCACTTCCCGTAACATTGCCTCACCATCACCGCTTTCTGTCACCACATATCTTTGCAGCCAAGACTGACTCTTCTGCAAACTGTCTATGAACAGCGGATCGTCTCTCTGTAGTAATGCCAACAGTGTTTGTTCAAATATCAGACGCAGGTTTTGCTTGATATTAAGCACTTGCTGGGGTGACTGGATAGCATCTGGCATCTTATCCCACTTGCGCCAGACGAAGACAGCATTCAAAAATGTCAGGCTAGAATCAATAATACCAACGGAAGTAGTTTCAATTTGGATTGGTTGAGCTTGCCCATCACGGCTTTGGAAATTTTGTTTTAGCGAGCCCGCTAACTCCAACTCATTTACTCTTTCAGACAAGTTTTTAATTCGAAGATAAATGCCATCAATATCAATCTTTGCCACATTACGAAGCGCAGTTAATTCACGGGCAATGCTTTCTCTAACAGAGAAATAGCTGGAGTTACCCGTAGCACCCAATATTGAATCAACGCTTGCTAACAAGTTTGTGGCTCCAGCCACATCAGACTCGAGTTGAATTTTTCGATTTGCGACTCTTAATAAGTAGCCGGCTTCGGCAACTGCGAAAGCGGAATTATCTACAGATTGAGAGGCGTTTTGCTGGGACTGTAGTTCAGAAACAAGCTGATTAAGGCGGCCAATTTCCTCACGAAATTGTTGCCCCGATGCCCGCACTATTTCCTGCACAACCGCATCATCTGCTGTTGCAGCACTAGTTACTTGGCCCAGAATCTCCTGGATTTGCTGCAGTTGGACATTCTGATTTGTAATGGTATTGCTTAGTTGTTGGTTCTCTGCAGCCAAACTCACTAGATAGCTATCTGACAACCACTGTTGATAGCCAACGAAAGCAATAGCTAATATTAGGGGCGATAGAAGCAATATGACGATGAGAAATCGTCTTCGGGCAGTTTGTTTTTGCCGAGCAGAGGGAGACTTGAAATTTGCCGTATTTTTTTTTGATATCTCGTCTAGTATTTTTGGCGTTTCAGCTTGATCAGCCACTTTGTCTTACCTATTTTTAGAATTCATCTTTGCCGTTCAGTATTTAGAATCTATCAATATCTTTTCGCAGACTCGCCTATTTTAGGGAATTCCAGAGTGTGCCTAAAGCGGCAATGATTGCTTCTTCTCCCGCTCCCCGCGTATTAACAACTCGGTTGAAGCCACTGTCAATTGCCTGCCGGGCGATTCTTTCTGAAGGCACCAACAATGGTAGCAGACAAATTTCCTCTTTGTTATCGCTGACTGAAGCTTGCAGAGCCGCAAGCGACTCGCCGCTGGTCACCACCAGCGCATTGATCCTCTTATCCCTGACTAATCTGGCCACATGGCCAGTTGTATAATCCACCCGATTCCGCTCGTAGAGCTCAATATAATCTACCTGGGCACCCCGGTTTCGTAAGGTTTCAGCCAGCAGTTCTCGACCACCCTTGCCTCTAAAGATTGCCACTTTCTTGCCATTCACATCATCAAATTCTGGTTGCGATAGGAAATCTTCACTGCCAATTCCCCCTCGGGAATCAGAAACCGGCTGTCCAAGCAAATTTGCCAGTGTTTCTGCTGTGGAAGAACCGATTGCCATCAAGCTAAGTCCAGCCGGGAATTGTGGCCAACATGTATCGATCCACTGGGCACCCAGGCGCGCCGCATTCGTGCTCACAAAGATTGCCAGTTGATATTGCTCCAGGTTCTGGATTTTACTTCTTATCATTAAGGATTGCTTAGCGTCAGTCAGAGCGACTATGTCCAAAAGCGGCAGATGAACTGATTTCCCGCCTGCTTTGTCGATAGCATTGCACAAAGCCTGCTGCTGTCCTATAGGTCGGGTAACCAACACAATCAAATCTTTAAGGCGGTCCATTGTGCTCACTGTGTGTATTGACCCATCAACAGCCTCTTATGTAGCGCTAGCAAGTTCCGGCTTTTTTAGAGAATACCGGCTACGATAAAAGCGCGCGCAGAATGTCATCGGCGCCCTGGGATAATAGGTCTTCAGCAACGCTAAAACCCAATTCTTCTGCCTGAAGGGGATCCCCGCTAATTTCACTACGAATGATGCGGGAGCCGTCGGTGGCGCCCACCAGCGCCTTCAAATGCAGATCATCACCAACAATTTCAGCAAAGCTGGCTATGGGTACCTGACAGCCTCCCTGTAAGCGGAAATTAACCGCCCTTTCTGCAATAACACGCGTAGCCGTTGTCTGGTGGTGTAGACAGTTAATCAGTTCCAACACGTCGACATCTTCATTGCGGCACTCAATACCTACGGCCCCTTGCCCGCCGGCAGGCAGGCAATCTGAATAGCTCAAGCGCTCAGTAATTCTTGTGCTCAGCTCCAGTCGAAGCAACCCGGCTGAAGCCAGTATAATCGCGTCATAATCCCCGCCATCGAGTTTACCGAGCCGAGTTCCTACATTGCCTCTTAGATCGGCTATTTGCAGGTCTGGACGTAGCTGACGCAGCTGGCATTGTCTGCGAAAGCTGGAAGTACCCACGACCGATTCAGCAGGCAAAGCAGCAAAGCTGGCGTACTGGTTAGAAACAAACGCGTCGGAAGGATCTTCCCGTTCACAAATTACGGCCAATCCCAGCCCGGCTGGAAATTCCATGGGCACATCTTTCATGGAGTGCACAGCAATGTCGGCCCTACCTTCCAACAGGGCATGTTCTAATTCTTTGACAAACAGACCCTTGCCACCAATTTTGGCAAGTGGGGTGTCAAGAATTTTGTCGCCTCGAGTCGTCATGGTCAGCAGTTCAACATACAAACGAGGATGAGCCGACTCCAGTGAACTTTTAACGAAATTTGCCTGCCAAAGGGCTAGCGGGCTTTGTCGGGTAGCTATACGTACTTTATCTAGGGACATCGGCTTAGTCTGACGGCAAAAATGCGTATTTTACGGCAATTATCCAGATTTGTACGATTTCCCGGTATGGGGTTTGCTCCCCTAGCGTGAGCCATTGGTATGGCTAAGTAGGTACGGATGAAACTAGGATTACTCAGAGAATCTCTATCCTGCTATAATCGCCACCGCAAAACCCCTCGCCAGTGCTCTGCCGGAAAATCGAGTATGTTATGAGTGACAGCAAAGATCCTATCAAACCCTGGGGCGGCCGTTTCAACGAGCCCACAGATGCCTTCGTGGAAAGGTTCACCGCCTCGGTTGAATTTGACCAGCGCCTGTATCATCACGATATCAATGGCTCAATAGCCCATGCCAAGATGTTGCACAAAGCCAGCATCCTCAGCAGCAAAGAGGAGCAGCAAATCATTGATGGACTGGAGTCCATTCGGGCAGATATTGCAGGAAATAATTTTCAGTGGTCGATAGCACTGGAAGATGTCCATATGAACATCGAGGCTGCTCTCACTGAACGCATCGGTCCCGCTGGTAAGAAGTTGCACACAGGCAGGTCCAGAAACGATCAGGTAGCAACCGACATACGACTCTACGTGCGAGATGAAATAGATATCATCGCTGCCGCTCTGACTCAGTTTCAAACCGCATTGCTGCAACTGGCAGAGCGGGAGGCTGCGACTATCATGCCTGGTTTTACCCATTTACAGACCGCACAACCGGTGACTTTTGGTCATCATTTGATGGCCTGGTTTGAAATGCTCGATAGAGACTACTCACGGCTTTTAGATTGCAGAAAAAGAGTCAACCAGTCCCCGCTTGGCGCTGCGGCATTAGCGGGCACCAGCTTTCCCATTGATCGGGAATACACAGCGTCTCTTTTGGGATTCGACAACCCGACACGAAACTCACTTGATTCAGTTAGTGACAGAGATTTCGCAATCGAACTGGGGGCCTTCGCCAGTTTGTTAATGACTCATCTGTCTCGATTCTCCGAAGAACTGGTGTTATGGTCTTCCGCACATTTTGATTTTGTAGAATTACCCGACCGGTTTTGCACTGGTTCTTCCATCATGCCTCAGAAGAAAAACCCGGATGTGCCCGAACTGGTTAGGGGAAAAACCGGACGGATCCATGGCCATCTGATTTCCCTATTAACTCTGATGAAATCACAGCCACTGGCTTACAACAAAGATAATCAAGAAGACAAAGAACCACTGTTTGACATGATCGATACAATCAAAGATTGTTTGCAAGCTTATACCGATATGGTTCCTGCCATCATCAGCAAACCGGAGAATATGTACCAGGCTGCGTGTAAGGGTTACGCCACCGCGACCGACCTGGCCGATTATCTAGTCAAGCGGGGTTTGCCTTTCAGAGATGCCCATGAGGTTGTTGGCATAGCTGTAGCGGCAGCGATAACAAAGAATCAGGATCTTGCAGACTTTTCTCTATCTGAGTTGCAGGCATTTTCCGAAATTATTGCCGAGGATATTTTTGAGGTTCTAACTCTTGAAGGCTCGGTAGCAGCTAGAAATCATCTTGGCGGTACTGCGCCGAATCAAGTACTGGCCGCGGTCCAGGCTGGGAAGAAAAGCATAGCGAATCGCTAAGCTAAAATTTTAAGCAACTGGAACACTAATCGCGTTAGGGGCTACGCGGCTGCTTTAATTCGATTTCGTATTCAAGTGTCTGATTATCTCTTCGCGTGACAACGTTCACCACGTCGCCTGGCTGGTGCCGTTCCATAACGGTAAGCAGATCATCTTCATTACTTATGACCATGCCTTCCACCTCAACAATCACATCACCCAAAACAATTCCACTCCGGTTTCGGGTCAAGCCGCGCATGCCCAATTGTGCCGGCAGGCTATTTTCAAACACGTTGAGAATGATTACACCATTTATGCCCCAGAGCTCACGGTAGTAGTCGGCCTGAGGGATAGGTGCGATATCGAGGACCGGAGTTTGCACCTTACCGTAAGCAATTAGCTCCGGTACGATACTTTTTACGGTGTTCACAGGAATGGCAAACCCAATTCCTGCGCTGCCGCCACTGGGACTGTATATGGCCGTGTTTACCCCAACCAGTTGACCCAAGGAATTGAGTAATGGCCCGCCTGAATTTCCTGGGTTAATAGCTGCATCGGTCTGAATCACATCCTGAATTTTGCGTCTTGTAAGCGAATCTATTTCCCGGCCCAGAGCACTAACTACTCCAACTGTCATAGTAGTATCCAGTCCAAATGGATTGCCAATTGCGACTACCTTGCGACCCACTTCCAGCAAGGACGAGTCTCCAAGAATTACCGGTACCAGTTTGTCTTTAGGGGCATCAATTTTGATAACCGCAATGTCTTTGCTGGGCTCCAAGCCAACTGCGGTGGCATCGTAAGTACTGCCATCAGAAAGAGTAACCTCCACCCGATTGGCTTCCTGAACCACATGATAATTAGTGACAATATAGCCTTCGTCGCTCCAGATAATCCCTGTTCCACTGCCCTGGGGTACTTCTTGTGGATTCAGCGAATAGAACGATCGCACAAATTTTGAATTGGTGATATTGACAACAGAAGGGCTGGCTAATTTGAAAACCTCAATGTTGTTTTCTTCATCATTAGTCTTGAATGCACTGTAATCGAGAGCCTCGGGGCTCGCTGCTGTCGATAGCGCAAGCAGTACCAGTCCCAACCAACTATTTCTAATAGATTTCATGAATATGCCTTTTCTACTCTGAATACTTTTAAATAGGATCAAATTGTCACATTTCAAGTCCTTGCTCGGAACTTATTCCTCAGTAAGCCCGATGCTATGCTTGTCCTACTTAATCCACAGCTAACAGGTATCTGTGTCCAAATGGTTGCTACCTATGACGAAATCGGTAAAACCCACACGGCGACCCGTGCCGCCGACCCCGGTATCAGCAATCGACTCATTGAACTTCTGAATTTACCCAAAGGTTCGTCAGTTGCCGACATTGGAGCCGGGTCTGGAAACTATGGTTTGAAACTTGCCGAAGGTGGGTTTGACATTACCGCCATCGAGCCTTCGCAAACTATGCGTAATCAATCCAAATCGCACCCTGGATTAAGCTGGCATGATGGCATAGCGGAAAACTTGCCATTCCCAGATAATTATTTTGACGGCGTCACAATGGTCTTGTGCCTCCACCATTTCAATAACTGGCGTAAAGGCCTGGCGGAAGCCGTGCGAGTCGCAGGCAATGGGCCAATTGTTATTTTCGGTTTCGATGTTGATTACAAAGCGGATTTTTGGCTATTTCATTATTTCCCTGAATTTGTGCAGATTGACGAAGATTACTCAGTCAGCATGCCTAGGATTAAGGACTATGTTGAAAACACGCTGCCAGCCAGCTTCGAGTTGTTCAGCTTTCCCTTACCAAAAGACCTGACAGATCACTTTTTAGCAGCTGGCTGGGCACGACCTGAGATCTATCTCGAGGAGAAATTCAGAAACGGGATATCTTCCTTTCCAAGGCTGAATAGAGCCGCTCTAAAAAGAGGAGTAAACATGCTACGGGAAGATTTGAAATCAAATGCGTGGCACAAAAAATACGGCCACTTACTAAACCACGAAAAACACGACCGGGGATATTTGTCTATAAAAATTCAGAGTAATTGCTGAATCTAAAATGCCTCGATCTTCTCCTGGACCTGCAACCATTCTTCCTCAGAACCTCGTAATTGGGTTTTAAGCTTCCCTTGTTGAAACAGTGTGTCTTTTAATTTCGATTTGTTGTCATCGTCATACAGCAACGGGTCAGCCAGGCTTTCTTCTATCACTTGTAACTCGTTGTGCAATACCTCAATGGACTTCTCCAACTGCTTCTCTCGCTTTCGTAAAGGGGCCATGTTGACCCGTTTCGCTGCAGCAAGTTGGCGCTGTTCTTTCTTATCAGCTCTTCCATTCTCAACCAGATTATTTTCTGTTCCTGTTGGAGAGCTGACGCTGTCTTTTTCATAACTGCGTATCCAACTTTCATAGTCATCAAGGTCTCCCTCAAATTCGGCAAATTCTCCATGATGAATTAAATAAAATTCTTCCGCCGTATTAGCCAACAAATGCCGATCGTGAGAAACCATAATGATGGCTCCTTCAAACCCTTGCAATGCAACGGTTAATGCATGACGCATATCCAGATCGAGGTGATTGGTCGGCTCATCAAGTAACAATATATTCGGTTTTTCCCAAGCTATCTTTGCAAGTGCGAGACGGGCTTTCTCACCTCCAGAGAAATTGGATATGACCTCATCGACTCTTTTTCCTACAAAGTAAAAACCACCAAGGTAGTTTCGAATATCCTGTTCCTTTGCTTTCCGATTAACCGCTAGAAGAACACTAAGCGGAGTGCCGGTCTGATCCAGTTCATCTATTTGATGTTGAGCAAAGTAACCGATACGCAAATGTTTGGTTTTATTCAGAGTGCCTGCAAGTGGCTCTAGTTTTCCAGCTAGCACTTTAAGTAAAGTGGATTTTCCACTACCGTTTCTACCCAATAAACCCATTCTCGTTGCTGAGCGAACTAAGAACGACATATTACTTGTCAGTGGAAAATCAAAGCCTATTGACAATTTTTCTACACTAAGAAGAAACGAAGGAAGTTTATCCACTGCAGGAAACTGAAACCTAAATGGCGAGTCGATGTGGGCAGGTGCAATATCCTGCATTCGGTTAAGTTCTTTCAACCGGCTTTGTGCTTGCTTGGCTTTTGATTCTTTGTAGCGAAAGCGACGCACAAAATCTTCAATTTCTGTTCTGCGCCGTTGCTGTTTCTCGAACATGGCTTGCTGCAAAGCCATTCTTTCGGCCCGTTGTTTTTCGTAAGAGCTGTAGTTGCCCTTGTACAACTTCAAATCCAGGTGCTCGAAGCTGATGACATGATCTATCACCTTATCGAGGAAGCTGCGGTCATGGGAAATAATTAGCAAAGTACCGGGATAGCGGAGCAACCATTGCTCCAACCAGATTGTCGCTTCCAGATCAAGGTGGTTGGTGGGTTCGTCGAGCATTAGTAAATCTGAGGGGCACATAAGTGCTGCGGCCAGATTTAGACGGACTCGCCATCCACCTGAGAAACTACTTACATGATTGTCAAATTCATCAGTGCCAAATCCCAAACCTGACAAAAGCTGTTCTGCCCTGTTTTGGATATCATAGGCACCAATGGCATCAAGATGATTGTGAATTACGGCGGTGGCGGTATGATCTTGCCGGGACTCGGCTTCACTTAGTCGCTGCTCCAACTGGCGAAACTGCTTATCCGCATCAATCACGTGATTCAGGGCAGAACGGTCAGAGCCAACTGTTTCTTGTGCCATCGTGGAGAAACGCATGGATTCAGAGAAACAGATATCGCCCTGCTCCAGAGGCAAATTACCCTCCAGCGCAGCAAAAAGACTGGTTTTACCACTGCCATTGCGGCCAATTACGCCGGTGCGCTGACCACTGTGAAGCACTAAACTTGTGCCTTCCAGCAGAGTGTTTGTTCCCCTCATCAGTACAATATCGTTTAATGAAATCATCGCGTCCGGTTTCCAGGATGGCTTATAGCCCAAATGGCGGCACATAATACTACAGCTATGCGATTGATTTCAGCAGATTGAATTCGTACTATTGCCGATTAGAAAGCTATTTATTCCCTACTGATAACATTCAAAAATAATATGAAAAAGATCTTGATAATTGATGACGACGTTAACCTGTGCGAATTATTGACTCAGTACCTGGAAAGATACGACATAAACGTCCATGCCACTCAAACTCCGACCAGAGGGTTTGAAATGATTAAGAAGATCAAACCTGACTTACTTATTCTTGATGTAATGCTCCCGGAAAAAGATGGTTTTGAAATTTGTCGGGAGATAAGAGCCAAATCTTCTATTTACGGCCAGTTGCCCATATTAATGCTCACAGCCCATGCCGAAGTAACTGACCGAATAGTCGGTCTTGAATTGGGTGCCGATGATTATTTGCCCAAGCCGTTCGAGCCTCGTGAGCTGGTTGCCCGGATTCACAATATTTTACGCCGTAGTAGTGATGACAACGTTTTACACAAAGACATTAGACCTATTAACGGACTTGATGTCGATATTTCACGGCGGGAGGTAAAGCTTGATGGTGCCGTGCTAGACCTAACCACCATGGAGTACGAGCTACTCATGCTTTTTATGCAATTCCAAAATAAAACGTTCACTCGTGATGAACTAATGAATCGATTACGCGGCATCGATGCTGAATTATTTTCACGTGCTGTAGATACGCTGGTGAGTCGTTTGCGACATAAGCTGAAAGACACATCAAAAACTCCCAGATATATTAAAACGGTTTGGGGGAAAGGTTATACTTTTATCGGAGAAAAAATGTGAACTTTTTCTTGGGTTACTTTAAGCGGTCTCTTTTTTTTCGATTGCTGATGATCTTTGGGGTAACAGTTATATTATTTATACTTATTATCTCTATCTCTCTTCGTGAGCTGAATCAAGACTCCAATGAGATCGAGGCTATTCCAGATTACTTCTCTCGGAATATTGAATCAATAATTGAAGAGATTGGAACTCCCCCCAATCTACAAAACGCGATAAGGCTTGCCGCTGACCTGGATTGGAGCATAAATATTCGCAATCCGATCATGAGTTGGAGTTCGGACAACGATAGACGACTCGATGTAGACAGTTCGATTTACAGCGAAACGCTTACTAACGATGCGGAAAAAAGAACCGTTAGCAATGAAGATATTATTAACGTGCGCCGGGGGGGATATGAATTTTATCTTTACCAACGATCGCTTGTATCAGATAGTTTTAATTACGTCGTTCTTTACGTTGGTTTAAGCTTGGCGGCAATCGTCTTGTTTTTTAACTATTTCATGGTTAATAAATTATTAGACCCTGTGCGCTTGCTAAAACGTGGGGCAGAAATAATCCGACAGGGAGATTTGGGTTATCGAGTAGTTAGTAATCGCCAGGACGAGCTGGGTGAGTTAACTGTGAGTATTAATGGCATGGCTGATTCATTACAGTCAATGCTTGAAGCGAAGCGACAATTACTTTTAGCAATTAGTCATGAACTCCGAACGCCTATAACCAAAGCGAAACTGCGACTTGAATTCATGCCCCCAAGTGTTGAAAGAGAGAGCTTGCGTGGAGACCTTAATGAAATCGACTTGCTTATCTCCGACTTATTAGAAGCAGAACGGCTAAATAGTGAGCATTCGGTGTTGGTTGCCGAGTCGGTGCAATTTGTAGAGTTCACCGATACCGTTCTTGAACAATTTGGTTCCTATACCGGGGGCTTAACACTAATTAAGCCTGAACAAGACGGGGCAGTCGAGATCGATAAGCTGCGGGTGCGATTGCTTATTACAAACTTACTCAACAATGCAATTCGGCATGGCAAAGACAAGCCCATAGACGTGGATATTTCATTCTCAGGGAAAAGTGTATTTCTGAAAGTTATAGATCGTGGTGAGGGTATCCCTGAAGAGCATCTGTCAAATATTAGCGAACCATTTTATCGTGCCGATAGCTCCCGGCAAAGAAATACCGGTGGTTTTGGCCTGGGCTTGTATCTATGCAAATTAATTGCCCAAGCCCACGGTGGTGAATTAATCATTAGCAGCAAAGTCGGTAAAGGCTCCGAATTCAAAGTCAGTTTGCCCTGCCAGATGCCTATCATACAACTGGAAGAATAGGCCGCTTTAGGTCAAGCAGAAACCGTGTGCACTAATTGCATGTGTCCTAGACTTTGCGTCGAGCCCGCATATATCCTGCTACTAAAACAAGAATTGACAGTAGCAAAGGAACCAGCCATGTATTTACAGCTTTCAACGTAGTGCCCAGCCTTTCAATATCTGCGTTCAACTGAAACTGGACATCACGCAATCGGCGCCTAGTTTCCAACATCTCCTGGTTAAAACTATCTATTTCGACTCGCGCTTCTGGTGTGATTTGTCCGAGAGGCTCGCCATCCGGGCCCTGATTAAGAGTTGCAATCTGACTTTCAGTTTCAGCCAGGCTTTCCATTAATTCAGCCTCCTGTTCCCGCAAACGGTCATCTGCCTCTCGCTGCAAACCTATTACCCGGGTAAACGGCCGGGAATAACGACCACGGCTCCGAATACTTACCAGGTCTGCCCCGCCACTTAAATTGTCCAGTGCGTTCACCACTACATCGCCATTATTGGCAAACGGCTGGGGTATACGCTGCCCAAGGAATTGTGCGACCTGCACCCATAAGCGATCACCCAACAAATCGGTATCAGCAAAAACCAGTATATTCACTTCACCGTTGGAACTTGAGATATGCTCAACTATCGGCGCTTCTTCTACTGCCTCTTCCGGTTCAGAGTCTTGAGCAACATCCGAGCCAGCATCGGGCTCCTCTTCTTCAGCCGGTGGCGATGGCGCGCCAGCTGGAAATGCGGATTCGATAATCCCGGTAACACGCGCTGCAATGGTGAAGCGACTGTTGGTTGATTCAAAGTCATCAAACAGAATCGAAGGGTCAGTTACATCTTCAAATAATCCTGCGTCCATCATCATGGCATTGCTTGATGATTGAATTAACGGTTCGAAATTGGTGCTAGCCCCTTCGGCAGCACTTATGGCGCCGGTTGAAGACAGATTGATGGTTTCCAGGGCGCTGGTAACAATGTCATCCGGCGCCAGACCGAGCCTTTGCACACCGATCATACTCAAGTGAGCAATCGGTCGCTCACCTTGTCCCATCGTCACCCGCAGCGCAAAGTCGCTATCAGTTAGCACTTTTCCACTGTCATAGGCGATGCCCCAGCGATCCAACAAACCCGGCAGATCAGAACTCATGCCTGCTGGGATCATAGTTCCCTGTGGCGATCTGGACACCAGCGAGTCGGCACTTGGATCCAGAAATACCATGGCTTTACCGCCACGTAACACATGCTGGTCAATTGCATAGATCATCTGTTCAGACCATTCCTGGGGGTGAACGATCATCAATATATCTATTTCTTCATCAAT
>Ga0114999_10003961_pt1 | contig 18212 bp, 16 predicted proteins | sample ArcticOcean_MG_C_3_FD_89820 | JGI IMG/M metagenome (GOLD analysis project Ga0114999, IMG submission 89820) | Marine microbial communities from western Arctic Ocean - ArcticOcean_MG_CB8_126 | ecosystem: Environmental > Aquatic > Marine > Oceanic | place: Arctic Ocean: Canada Basin | collected...
CAGAGGTCCAGGAGCGGGAGAAGATGGCCGGCGAAAACTTAGATACGGGAGCGCCGTTTGAACCCACCCCGCCATTTCCTCGCAGGCCGACTTGCCGAGCGACTCCATCCGCGTTGCAGCGATCGCTGCTCGTGCCGTGGCAAAAAGACCGCAGGCGTTGCGGTACAGACGGTCCGTGTCTACTCCAGTAGTGCCCCGAACATACGAGAACTTCTCTATCTGCCGCTGCACGACAGGATTTTGTCGGCTCGGAGAGTCGCGGAGCGTGAGCAGCTGCCAACACTCATTCAGGAGGCCGTCGGAATCATCCGTCTGCTCTCGTTCTGCCCTGATCGCCGACTCCAGCCCGTCCGACAACAGCCTGTGTCGACCTGCCAAGTAGTGCCACTGAGACTCATCTCCAGATGCGAACTCGCGCAATGAGTTCCGTAGCTCGCTGAGCTTGTCCAGCACAGACATTTCCGCGTCACTTAGTACTATTGACTCTCGTCGAACCACCGCACGAGAAGCACACAGCCCTGAAAGATCTGCTTGAACTCTTCGATGCGTCCGAAAATGTGTTCAGCGCGACAGCCGAACTCACCAGCGGGCCCAAGTTCGAGTTCGGCAGCCAGCGGTTCACCTTCGGTCATCATCACCTCAGCAGCAACTCGCCTGCCTGCATTCACTGGATCCGAGCTCTCCACATACAGCGCCAGAAATCCTTCGTCGGTTTCGAGCAACGTTGAGACAAGTGAACCGTCCTCATTTGTGCCACGTATGAGCAAGGGTGGCCGCTTTTCTGATGCAAACTCGCCAGCGTACGCAGGGCCCCGGTAAACAACTGCCATGCTGGCAGCCAAGTCTCCTAGTTGTTCCGCTAGTTCCTTGAGCCGGACGATCAGTCGGGACTCAAGGACTTGGTTACAGCGGGGACATCTATCCCTCTCAAGATGAAACTGCATCGCTATGGCATAGGGGAAAGTGCCCAACGCATGCCTCGCCAGCGTCCATGGGCTGGGACATGCTTCGCGCCAGACGAGCGCCATCATTCGTTCGCAGTAGGCACAGCCTCCCACGTGAGCTCGTTCCTCCTCAGTCCACCCCTTCTGCACCTTGGGTGAAAACCGGACCAACGGCAGACAGTCGGGTGTTTGCAGCGGGTGACGGCTGGGTGCCCGTTCAATCTCGATCTCGTACAGCGTCCGGAGGGTGCCGAGAAAGTTCTTCTCACTCATCATCTTCCTCCTTGTGGCGTTCACCAATATAGACTAGGACTTCATCTTCAAACCGGAGAACCACTTCGCCGATCGGGCCTGGAGCAATTGCCGGGCGGTATTCAAAGCCCTTCTCCTCAAGTCGTTTACGAACCTTCTCGCGGGTGCGGAAGAGCGTATTGTTGACCTGCGTATAGCTCAAGCCCAGCATTTCTTCGATCTCTTTCACGCTGTAGCCCTCGTAATACTTCAAGACGAAGATCTGACGACTGCCAGCACTCAAATCACCCAGACACCGTTTCAGTGTTTGCGCGAGCACTAACGTCTCGAAGACCTCCGTTGGCCCGATCCAATCATCTGGCGGACGCTCCGGTAGGGACGTCTCGCTCTCCTCCTCATCTAGGTCGTCCAATTCCCAGCGGTTTTGTCGGCGCCATACATCTCGCGCGAGATTACTCGCAGCGGTTCTCAGCCAAGCCCGGAACATTCCTCTTCCTTTTGTGCGCTCGAACCTCGGACCCTCGCCTCTCTTTCCCAGCACGAGCTTCAGCAGGCATTCCTGCTTAAAGTCAGCACATTGGTACTCGTCGAACCCCAGGCTTCGGAAGAATGCCCACAAGCGTTGAGAGTGGCGAACAGAGAGTTCGTCGAAGGCAGCTTCCTCACAAGAGTAGTAAGAGTCTACGAGATCTTCGTCGAGCAACCGCTCCGCCTCGGATCGCGGTTTCGGTCCTGGCATGACACCTACTTTAGTCGATCTCGCCGCCCGCCTGAAACGACACTCTGACTTGCGAGTCTGACGCGGGCTTCGGCTCCGCCCCCGTGTACGTCCCGCCGCTGAGGTCCTCGTCAAAGTTCGCATCTCTGTTTCCCCTCGTCAGGTGCAACCTCGGGGCCACTCAGGTCTCTTCAGGTACCCAAGAAGCCCAGTAATTCTGCTCATCGGCGGACGGACGGTCAGTCTGTGGATTGGTGAAGGGTTGGCGACCAACTCTGCAGGCCTCAACCCCTCCGACACCCCTTCATCAAAACAGCCTCATGAATTCGCGCCGCGTACAGATTCCTTTCGATTCCATCTCCAGCCCAAGACTGTAGAGAATCCCATAGGCGACCACCCTCTTGCGCAAAACTGGCCGGCAAGTACGCCCTCTCCTGTCCGCCCAGATTTCGTGACCGGATCCGTCACCGCGGGTGGCCGGCCGTAGGCCGAGGTTTCGAAGCTTGTCCCGTACCGCTCTCGCCGATACCTGTTTCATTTTCTTCTCCTCCGTCGCAAGATATCCACAGTCCGGTAACGGCCGAGCGGAATTTTTCTTTCAGGCCCGCGTGAAAAAACAACAACACCGGAGTCCGACGGAAGGGGTCGGGACTCTCCAGCCCCCCTGATCACGCGTGCAAAACCACGAGCGATCTCCCGAGGAACAAGAGAGAATTCAAGGTGGGCTTGGCCTACAGGAGCGGATCGAACTGTTCCCAGACACTAGAGGCTTCCAGCCGACCATCTCCCACTTTCCAGTACGAACCGTTCCGAACTGGCAGTAGCTGCAACTACGCGGCTGTGTGTCAATAGCCATCCCGCCAGCGATAAGTATCTCCCTTGACACAGTTTGCATAAATGCTATTCTTCACATGCAACTCATTAAGACATTATTGATATAACATAGATGGAAAAAGAAAGGCACTTAGTTGCGGAGCGGGATAATGACCCACAGAAGGAGCAAGTAAAAAGGTTTGAAGTCTCAGCGGAGAACGGTCCTGTGTTTACTAAAGAGAATGCAGAACACCTGGCTCAAGTGCTGGGAGGCAACTTGGAAGTCCAAGCCAATTCTCATTCTGATTTTCTCGGACAAATCGAGACAGCCAACTTCGTCCTAGAAGTTCAAACACACGGTCCACAGGGATCTGAGAACGCACGAAATGCATCGATGGCCTACAAAGAGATACCTCCACACGCAGAAGAACCCCATCGAACTATAGTCCTTATGGGTATTCGTCGTATTGAACAAGACAAACAGTATCCAGATCGACTTTGGTTTTACCAAGGACAAAGTCGACTTGATAAACAAGGTCAACCGCTAGTTGCCATGAGAATCGACAGTAAGGGTTCGGTGCTGGTTAGGTCATCATTTGAGGAGTAATGACTGTACGCAGGTGCGGAGTGCTACAGGCCTTGTCAGGCGGCGCCTCTTGCTAGATCACCACGGCTTTTGCCCACTCTCGCCGTCCTGACGGGCCGCAAGATTGTCGAATTGTAGGGGCTACGCTTGTAGGTGCCGTACAGTGCTGGTGCTAGATCGAGCCTTAGCGACTACCTCCGGTTGGTCGAACTGAGTCGACAACAGAAGGTCTTTTTGTCGTTCGATTGAACGGCCCCGCCGCCTACAGCGTGATCGAAGAGCGGCACCTGGCTCTAGAACCGCCCCCCCCCGACAGGGTGATCTGGGTGATCTATTCACCGATCCGAGCCGATCGGGCCGCACTTCTTCCGGTGGGTAGCGGTCTCCTCATCCCAACGACGGCGAACGACCCGTGTTTCTAGCCGACCATTCGGGGCCCAGGACCGACGACGATGCTATCCGTGCGGAGATATAGCTCTCGGGGGTGTAGTGTTCGAGTGGCCCACCCAAGTGTTTGCCACAGCTGTTCGAGACATCAGTGAAAGATTTCCGATCGACTCGCGTTTACTCAAGCAGGACCCGAGAAATGGGCAGTACGTCCGAGCCGCGGCCGTCCTTGTTTGAGGAGAGTGACTATGGATTGGAACGAGTTTAGAGACCTACCAACTCGGGAGGAGGTGCTGGGCTCGCAATACCTACAGATGCCCGAACAGCTACTTACTCGCTATCTGACCTTACCGATTGAACGGCGTGGAGGGGAGTTTGCCACCGTCGCCGCCGCGGCAGATCGAGTAGGAACTAGCAAGAGGACCATCCACGGTTGGGTCTCAGCTGGCAAGGTGGGGCACACCTGGAGAGGCAGCTGCATTTTGGTCTGGATGCCTTCGCTTGAGAACTATCTGATGAAGGAAGTTCGCGGTCGGGTATGAGGGCCCGACTCAACATGCTCGCCAGAAACTCCGTACAACTCCACCGAGGGAACCGACGCCCTTCTGTGCCTCCCACGCTCGTGAACCAGATGAAGTATTGGATTCACTCAGAGCTAACTTCTCATCGAGTTTGTGGATTTCAGGTTCTGACGAACTTGCCCGGCCGATCCCGTTGTGACAGAAGATGCAAGGCCTTCAGATTATGCTCGATTTTGGTCTCTGTGGGCGTTTGCTCACAAACCTTCCTCGCATGTCCTTCGGCTGGAGAGGAGACGGCTGCCTTTGGATCGGTCTTCTGAGAACAAACGAGCAGGTGAGACCGCGAGACCGCTCTAGCGTTCCCGAATCTCGATCCTTCTCCCTAGTAGTGGGAGTAAGAACACTTTGTCGGGACATCACGGATCTGGTACGCCCCTCGGTCACGGACGCATTGGAAACACGTTGTCTTGACAACATGTCCTCCCGGCAATCACAAAACCGCCGAGCCAGTTTTCGAGCTAGACTGATCCACCGCACCCGTTCAGGTGCGGTGTTTTTCCGATTCAATTGTAGGGTCATCGTACAAGATGGGTTGAGCTTCCGGTAGACGGAAAAACTTGACCGCCAGTCCCAGTCCGCCGATCTGTCATCCACGGACGCGCGGCTTGCCACTCCGTCGGGTTCCAGATCTTTCCCTGAAGATCATCTCGAAGGCCCTGGTGAGAGCCTCTTGACTTTGGGAACTGGGAACGTGTTCCCAGACGACCCCGATCTTGGCAGCCTCATCGCCATTCAGTGGATGAACCTGTCGAATACTCTTTTGGGCCATGATGGAAGAGTACTTGATGAAGGCCGTCAGGTAAGGAGCCACCGACTCTTGCTGCGCTACATGGTCTCTCCTTCAGCGAGCACTGCAGGTGAGGGTCCCTATCTCGTCAGTTGGTTTTCGTGTTGCATAGGTTGCCGGAAACCACTACTGTCCGGCTGATAAGCAGTGGGCGGCCTGCAACTGATTGTAGAAGCGTGGGTTAGGTGCTGTTTTTTCTTGCCGCGATTTGAACGGCGATGCGCCGTTTGAGCGGCGTCCGTCCTGAGCCGACAATGGCTCATGAATCTGGGCCGCACCGTATTCGCGCAGTTGATCAACTTCCTTCCGGATCGCGAGTTCCGGCGCTGTGTGGCCCGCTACGACGGCGACCGGGGCTCGCGCAGCTTCTCCTGCTGGGATCAGTTCCTCTCGATGTCCTTCGCCCAGTTGACCTACCGCGAAAGCCTCCGCGATATCGAAGCGTGCCTGCGTTCGCTTGGCCCCAAGCTCTACCACATGGGATTCCGCGGCAACGTCGCGCGCTCGACACTGGCCGACGCTAACGAGTCGCGCGACTGGCGGATCTATGCCGATTTCGCCCAGGTCTTGATTCGCATCGCGCGGCCCTTGTATGCCCGCGATCCGATCGGCGTGGATCTCGATCAAAGTCTCTACGCGCTGGACTCGACCACCATCGACCTGTGCCTCTCACTGTTCCCGTGGGCCAAGTTCCGCCGGCGCAAGGCCGCCGTGAAGATGCACACCCTGTTGGACCTGCACGGCAACATCCCCACGTTTATCCGCATTACCGACGGCAAAACGCACGACGTCAACATCCTCGACGAGTTCCTCCCCGAGCCCGGCGCCTTCTACGTCATGGATCGGGCCTACATCGATTTCGAACGCCTCTTCGTGTTCACCCTCTGCTCGTCGTTCTTCGTCGTGCGAACCAAGAAGAACATCTTGCTGCAACGGCGCTACTCGCATGCGGTGGACAAGTCCACGGGGGTGCGCTCGGATCAGACCGTCATCCTGGGCGCCATCGAATCGGCCAAAGCCTATCCGGATCCGCTGCGGCGGGTCAGCTACTTCGACGCCCGGACGAACAAGCGGCTGAAGTTCCTGACCAACAACTTCGCGCTCCCGGCACTGACCATCGCCGAGATCTACCGTTCGCGCTGGCAGGTGGAACTGTTCTTCAAGTGGATCAAGCAGCACTTGCGGATCAAGAAGTTCTACGGCGCCAGCGAGAACGCTGTGAAGACCCAGACCTGGATCGCCGTCTCGGTTTACGTCCTGGTGGCGATCGTGCGCAAGAGGTTGGGCCTGGAGGCGAGTCTCTACCAAATCCTACAGATTCTCAGCGTTAGCCTATTCGAGAAAATACCCCTTTTACAGGCCTTGCAGCCATCCGAGTCCCATGACAACTTACTCGATGACCCCAACCAGCTGATTCTATTCGACTTCTAACCGGACAGTAGTGGCCGGAAACCGACCGTATTTGGTTTAGTCACCTTGGCTACGTTCCCGCATGCTCTGAGCTTTTTCTATCACTGTCTCCAGCCGTCTTGACAGGCGTCGTAAGAGTGCTATGCTACCCAGGCTGTGACAGCCTCATTAGTTGCGGCTTCGGAAGGAGGGCACCGAGTCCACAAAAGGAGGATGCGATGCCAGCAATCCTACGAGTCGCCATGGTTTTGGCTGCCGCGGCGATCATCATGGAAATGATTGAACTAACCTGGAACACTACCGTACAGCCTAGGATGGCAGAGGTCTTGCCGTCACTTGTAACGATCGTGTCCTTGGTACTGGTAGTGCTCTATTCACTCAAGGAGCGAGATTAAAGTCTCCCGTTCCGGGGCTCCCTCTATGCGAGCCCTGGTTTTTTTTGATCACGGAGGTGAATCTTATGGAAGGATTCTTTGAAAGTCTCGAAGGGTACGCTCAGTTTTGGCTGCCGATAAGTATATTCGTTTCGGTGATTCTTATTTGGCAGGTGCGTGAAATCGCCCAAGCTCGTCGCTTGCAAGCACTTTTGCTGATTCTGCAGTATGTTGACAATCCCGACCTGCGACGTGCCCGTTGGTTCTTCTACCAGTATGGTCAGGAGATCAACAAGCAGCTCGACACGCCATTTGACTCCGAATGGGACAGGAGAAAGGAAATGGATACTGCTATACAGAGACTGAGTGAAGATAGAGTAGACCTGGACCAACTAGACTTGGTGCTGAATGCGTTCAACAACATCTCGTTTCTCGTCCGGCGAAAGTATGTTCGTTATGAAGACATCGTGCCCAGCGTAGTGACAACAACGTTCCTACAAAGTTGGGATTTGTTTTCTCCTTACGTTGAGCACCGTCGTAACTCTCAATACAGACTTGGCTCAGCCGCGAAGACACCAGGTTCGTATGCCGAGCATTTGCTTTGGCTCGTAGAGGAGATAGAGCGAAGAAGGAATGAGTCTTTCCTTAGAAGACTGAGCCGAAAATGGTGACGGCGAGTAGCCAACGTGTCGAGGACAGGGACGCCTAAGGGGGACAGTAAGAGTAGTAACAATGGCATTGCGACCTCGTCTCTTACATCAATTGTGTTGCGACTCACCCGCATGAATGAAGCGTCCTCGCCCATCTCGTGGCATCGAGAGCTTTGGTCGGCACTTGAGGTCCCGCGCTACTTCGAATGAGAAGTCAGCGCACTGAATCCCGCTCCATACGTTTGCATTCGGGTGCGCCTTTTCCCTTCGCAGACTGCGACCACCATTGCTTGTTAACGTGTCCTCCCGGCAATCACAAAACCGCCGAGTCCGTTTTCGAGCTAGGCTGATCCACCGCACCCGTTCAGGGGCGGTGTTTTCGTATTCAACTGTAGGGTCATCGTACAAGACCGACTGAGCTTCCGGTAGACGGGAAAACTTGACCGCCAGTCCCAGTCCGCCGACCTGCTATCCACGGGCTCGGCGGTTGCCCTTCTGTCTGGGTGCAGGGCGGTGCCTGAAGATCATCTCGTACGCTCGCGCCAGAGCATCTTCATCAGACCGGTCGGGTACATATTCCCAGACAACGCCGAGCTTGGAAGGTGTGCCGCTGGCATGCTGACGACCCTTTCGAGCATTCTTTCGCACCATGACGAAAGAATACTTGAAGGCGGCCACCAGCAACAGGCATCCTGAGCTTTTGCAAGTTTTGGGGAACGCTGTATGCTTAATATTGAACTAACCTGGCAATCCCATGGCTTTACTGGCAACATTCATTGGAATTGGAAAGTATAGTGATCCCGCAATTCGAGACCTTGTTGGGGCTACTCGGGATGCCAAAGCGTTCCATGCGCTGTTTGTTGATAGCATTCCAGGTTGCACGCCTCAACTGTTGGTCGATTCCGATGCCAAATGTGACAGTGTACGCGCTGCACTCAAGAATACGTTGGGTGCTGCGACTTCCGAAGATACCGTTGTTGTCTACTACTCTGGGCACGGCTCTCACGACCATCGTTTGACCGCGTCCGATACGCGCCTGGATTCGCTGGACGCTACTACGGTGCCCATGTCCGAGTTGGCAGAACTGTTCAAGCAGACTGCGGCGCGGGCGGTTTTGTGTGTCCTCGATTGCTGTTTCAGCGGCGGTGCCCCGGCAAAAGTTTTGGAAGAGAGCCCGGTTCCTCGAGATCCCCAACCACCGTTGGAGGCGCTGTCCGGGGAAGGCAGGGTGATTCTCGCAGCTTCAGCAGCAGATCAAGTAGCTTTCGAAAGCCCCGCTGCGCGTCACGGGTACTGTCAACTTGTTGGCGAACGACGCAGCCAGACCGGAGCAACTTCGTCGTTTAACCTTCCCCGAGGCTCTGGGCGCGCGTCACCTCTCGCCACTCCGCGAACGCTTTGCCTCGCAAGTACCGATAGTGTTCCGCCTTCAGCCCATGCCGACAGAGTCGGAAGAGGTTGTTGATCGCTCCATGGCTCGATAAGAAACACTGTGCGTGTCGCATGGACTTGAACCGCCGCATCTGCCGCTCCCGTTGCCGTGTTACTTCGTGCGAGACCTCGGCCCGATTGTTTCGCCAGCGATCCTGCACATGCGTCACGCTCGGCAATACTTCTTTGCGAGCTGCCCCGTAGCTGCCCAGCTTGTCGGTGACGATCACGCGCGGCACGTAACGTAAACCCTTCAGGAGCTTCATGAAGAAGCGCCTTGCAGCCCGCTTGTCACGGCGCTTCTGCACCAGGATGTCGAGCACATCGCCGTCCTGATCGACCGCCCTCCAGAGGTAACGCCGCTCGCCGTTGATCGTGACGAAGACTTCGTCGAGGAACCACGTATCGCCTGGCCGCCCCTGCCACCGGCGCAAGGATCGAGCATATGAGCGACCGAACTTGAGACACCATTGCCGGATCGTCTCGTGGCTGACAGTGATTCCACGCTCGGCCAAGAGATCTTCAACGTCCCGGAAGCTCATGCAGAAACGGTGATACAGCCACACGGCGTGAGCGATGATCTCGCCGGGATAGCGATAGCCAGCGTAGGGATTCCGGGACGATTTCATCCTCAGATCATGCCCAGATGGCCCGGCGGTTCGTCAACTTGACAGTACCGTCCATAAACTTGATTGGCTCATAGCGGGGGAGTCGCGATGAGAAGAACCTGTTTTGAGAAGGAAAACTCATTGAACGGCGAGTATAGCAATCACAGATTGTCTCAGGGAAGGGGGTCACCCCGGGCGACTGTAGATGATTTTGTAGCCGTTCAAAGCACCCTGGAACAATTAGTTTCAACACGTTTCAACAAGCAAAGCCATAAGTCCTTAACATTCAAGTAGTTGAAAACAAGCTAGTTTTTGGTTGAATTGGAATCTGTCTTACAAGCAGGAGGTCCCGAGTTCGAGTCTCGGACCGCCCACCAATCTTTTCAACAAGTTACGAGCGCCTGCTCGCGTCCGAAGTCAGAATTGTGACGTAGATTGTGACGTAACCTCCTCCGGCCCCCCGCAACTAGTTCAGCTTCCCTGCTGCGTCGGTTTTGTCTTTTTTACTGGCCGCTGGGCCGTCCATCAGCCCCGAACTCAGTTTTCCCACCGCTTCGCGCTTCGCCGCCATCCGCACGTGGCTGTAGTGCTCCAGCATGCGCCGCGACATGTGTCCGGCGAGCGCCATCAGTGCCGCGTCCGACGTTCCTGCCTCCGCCAGTTCCGTGATCGCGGTGTGGCGCAGGTCGTGGAACCGAAAGCCTTTCAGCCCAGCTTCTTCCGTCAGCGTCCGCCAGGCGCTGCGCCACGACTTCTGGTGCCTCGTTGGGTCGAACTGCTGCCGTTGACATGCCGGGAACACGAAGTGGTCCGGATCAGTAAAGCCCAACACGTCGGCGCGTTCTCTCAAGCGAGCAAAGGCTGCCATCGCATCGTCGTTCAATGGGATCGACCGCTTCCCCGACTCCTTCTTGCTGCGATTGATCCGCACCACTCGCTTGAACAGATCGACTTCATTCCAGCGGATGCTCTTGAGTTCCACGCCACGGCAGGTAGTCGAAGCTGCCAGGACCGCCGCGCAGAGGGCGACAGGCCATTCGGTCTTCTCCGCCGCCGTCTCAAAGAGCTTCTTCTTCTCTTCTGGCGTAAGGGCTCGGCCGATGTGCGATGTCTCCGGAAACTTCGCGACGTCCTCGGCCAGTATCGCCCAACGCTTGGCCTTCTTCAGCATCCGGCAAAGAACACCCGTTTCCATGTTGACCGTACGACCCGAGACACCTTCTTCGATCCTTGCGTCTTGGTAGGCAGAGATATCCGTGGCAGTGATTCGCCCGAGAGTCTTCTTGCCGAGATGTCTTCGCAAGGGAACGAGACGTTCCTTCTCGAACTGGATCGTGCGCTCGGCGACGCGCTTTTCGCGCTCTTTAAGGTACTGATCCCAGCGACGCCAAACGGCAGTCTTGCATAAGCCTTGCCCGCCTTAGCGGCTACCTTCCCGGCCTGGATCTGCGTCACTAACTCTTTTTCAAGATTCTTCGCCTCGCGTTTGTCGGTTGTCTTCAGCGACTGCCGAACCCGTTCCCCGTTTACCGTGACATCGGCCCACCAGGTGTTATCTCGTTTCCAGAGCGCCATGGGCGCACCTCCTTATTCGTTGGTTGTTGTTCGTCCACTGCGGGGCGAGTGCTTCTTGCTGCTGCGTACAACCCGTCAGCATTCCAACGTGTGAGTTGCGATATTCCTGGACGCGAGGATCTCTGTCACTACGGCAGCTCGGGATACAACATTCTCGACGCTCCCGGACAGGCGAACCTTGACTTCGGATTCTTCAAGAACTTCAACATCACGGAGACGATGAAGGTTCAGTTCCGTTGGGAGTTGTTCAACGCCACGAATACGCCGTACTTTGGCGCGCCGGGCAATGTCAGCTTCTCCAGCACGAACACCATCACTCCGGATGGCTCGCGTAACGATGAAATCCGCAGTACAAACACGCCGATGCGCATTCAGCAGTTCGCTCTGAAGTTCTTCTTCTAGAGTGGTTCTTCTGGGTTCTTAGTGGGTAGCCGGGGCTAGGACGGGCTGAATCCCCATTCCCTCGCCTCGAACGATTCCAGATCGGTCCTCGCCGTCAAGGGTACGCTTCGCCGCGCCCAGCGCGCGCCCTTGACCGCTCCGGGTCGACCTGAAGCGCCTAACTTATACGAGGGAAAGGGGATAAACGCAACGCGCTAGCTCGCCAAGAGCAGTTCGCGTCGGCACGAAGTCGAGTTCCGGTCGTCGGCACTCCGCAGGAGCTGCTGCCAGTCCGCTCCGCATCGGGCCCCCTCCGCCCACTACAAACCCTGAAGAGCCAACTACATGTTGGATGGAGAGACGAAGAATAGCCCGTACACCCTATGAACTCTACCTATGGGGATGGCTCCAGCACGGATTATCGATAATCCGTGCTGGACTGGAATGATACTGATGCAGTACTAGACGTACTGATATCTTGAGTGCATCTTCTATCTGTCAACCGCCAGGCGCGTGTTGACGAGAAGTTTCGACCAATAGGGCGATACTTGCACCGGGAGAATTCAGACCCTGAGTCGCTGCCTCATCGTTGTGACTTGCTGACGATCACCGTCATGGAGGCCCTCACCGATGGAACTCATGGTTGAGACGCTAAGAATCGAGGCCGAGCAGGGCCACGCGGAAGCACAATACCGACTCGGTCGCCTATATGCCAAGGGCCAAGACGTCCCACAGAGTTGCACCGAAGCTGCCAGGTGGTACCAGATGGCAGCCGAGCAGGGGCAAGTTAGCGCTCAGCTTAGGCTCGGTGTGATGTACGACGAGGGCCGGGGCGTCCTGCAGATTCATAGCGAAGCCGCTTACTGGCTTCGGCTTGCCGCCGAACAGGGAGACGCCAACGCCCAGTTCCTACTCAGTGTCATGTACTACAAGGGCCAAGGCGTCCCGCAAGACTTTGTACGGGCACACATGTGGGTGGACTTGGCGGCATCTCGGTCACAAGCAGACGCCAGAGACGGCCCCACCAGTGCAAGGGGTCTATTTACTGAACAGATGCCCCCCGACCAGCTAGCGGAAGCTCAACGCCTCGCGGGGGAGTGGAGGCCGAAGACATGGGCCGAACTGAAGGGCGTTGTACGGACGCTGCCTAGATCGCAAAATGGATGCTAAACAGGGCCGGGCAGACGCCCAGCTTTTCCTTTGAGCCTCTCGGCTTCGGGCCTTGGGGGCCGGAGCGATTCCAGCAGTGATCCACAGGCTGGTATCGGTCAAGCCCCAACCGCTAAGCAGCCCCGCCGACGACCAATACTAGATTTCGTCCCCTTTTCTTGGCGCTATAAAGACCTCTGTCCGCGTGCGCCAGTAACTCCGCGGGTGTTCTGGTGCCAGACTCCAACTGCGCCAAGCCAACACTGACCGTGATCCGGACCTCTTTGCCTTGATGAGCACGAACGCGAAGACCTCCGATCTGGCCATGCATGCGGTCCGCGACCGTACGTGCATCGCCGTGAGACGTGCCTGGGAAGATGCACACAAATTCGTCTCCACCGTATCGCCCGACGAAGTCGCCTTGTCTGACCGCGCCCCTGAGCACTTCAGCACATCGCTTTAGCACCAAGTCGCCCGTCTTGTGGCCATACGTGTCGTTGACCTCCTTGAAGTGATCAATGTCCAACACGAGAACCGATAGGTCCGAACCGAAGTCACGCGCTCTATTGAATTCGAACTGAAGACGCTCATCAATATCCCGCCGATTCGCAACCTCTGTCAGGAAATCCGTTCGCGCCTGTCGACTGAGTTGCTTTTGCTGCCGGCCGAGCTTGACGTTCTCTCGGCTCAGCTGTTCGTAGAGCGTCTCAAGTTGAGCGTTCTGTTCATGCAAGCGCCGCTCAAGAAGTAGGATGCGCTCACCTGCGCGAATCCGCACCTGGAGTTCCCTCCGATGAACAGGTTTCGTGATGAAATCATCGGCGCCGGCCTCCATTCCCTCGACGAGTTCAGCGGGCCGGTTCTTCGCGCTGCAGAGAATAACGTAGACGTAGTGGCCCATATCGTCACGCCGGATGGCCCGGCAAAGCTCCAGGCCACTCATGCTCGGCATGACCCAATCGCTGACGACCAGACTAATCGGTTCTTTGTGGAGGAGTTCCAATGCCGCCATGGCGTCTGCCACCGCGATAGGTTCGTGTCCAAACTGCTGGACGAAGCGGCTCAGCAGCTTACGCGCGCTTTCCTTGTCATCTATGATCAGAATCCGCATCGTTTCCTCTACGGCGAGATCGAGGTTTGCGGTAGGTCCTCGCGGACTTTCTCGAACTCCGCATCGAGTTGATCAATCAGTTTCGTTGTCTCATCCCCCGAGGCCTTTGCTCCCAACGCCTCCAGCACGGCACTCAGCCTGGATAGCTCCAGGGCGCCGACGTAGCGAGAGCTTCCCTTGAGGCTGTGAGCTTCCCGGTGCAATGTTTCCCAATCCTCCCGGTTCGCGGCGAGCCTCAAGGACTGTAGAGATGTCGTCGTTTCCTCAACAAACGTCTCGACGAACTCGTGTAAAAACTCGTCGGCATCGTCTCCCAGGTCCAGGGCTAGTTTGCGAAGCGCATCCTGATCGAAACTATCCTCGGACCTAACCCTGCCGGACGACGGTCCTGTGCGGCTGCCCTTGCTGTATTTACGCAACAGGTCCTGGATCTGGGCGATACGCACCGGCTTCGACACGTAGTCGTGCATCCCCGCCCGTAGACAGATCTCACGGTCACCCTTGAGCGCGTTGGCTGTCAGGCCGACGATGATCGGGCACTGGGCGTCGCTCTGCTCGCTACGAATACGCCGGGTCGCCTCCAGGCCGTCCATCTTCGGCATCTGTACGTCCATGAAAACGATGTCGTACGGTTTGTGGGCGGTCGCTTCCAATGCCTCGCATCCGTCGACGGCGACATCCGCCTCATAACCCAGCCGTTGGAGAATTTTCAGAAGTACCTTCCGATTAACAGCGTTGTCCTCCGTGACCAAAATCCTCAGCGGACACCGCTCCGCGAGTGACGTGTCTATCGTTTCGTCCTGCGGCGTTCGGGTCTCTTGCTGAGTTCCATCGAGTGCTGAAGCAAGCACGTTGAACAGGCTTGATTGTTTGATGGGCTTGGTAAGCGTGGCTTGAAAGAACGAATTGCTGGTTTCGCCCTCGCTGGTCCGCGACGACTTCGGCCCCAGCGACGTGAGCAAGATCAACGGCATATCCACGCTTTCGGGAAGCCGCCTCAGTTCAGACGCAAGCCCGATACCATCCATATCGGGCATCAGCATATCGAGGAGTCCGACATCAAATCGCCGGCCTTCCCGGATTAGGCTCAGCGCGGCGGGACCTGAGTCCACCTCGGTCGGGATCATGCCCCACGACTCGGTCAGCTTGCGTAGCATCTTTCGTCCGGTCGCGTTGTCATCCACGATAAGAACCTTGGTCCCTTTGGTGTTACCTGGCTCTTCTCCCGAGCCCACGCACGTGACCTTCTCGGCGGTCGCGGTGATCGTGAAATGAAAGGTCGAGCCGACGCCCAGTTCGCTTTCCAGCCAGATGTCACCGCCCATCAGTTGGGAGAGTCGTTGGCAGATAGCCAATCCAAGGCCGGTGCCGCCGAAACGTCGAGTTGTCGAAGCATCCACCTGGCTAAACGATTCGAAGACGCCCTCCTGCTGATCAGCGGGAATACCGATGCCGGTGTCCTTGACGGAGATGTGAATTTTGTACTCGCCCGCCCCAATGCTCTTGACCTCGGCCGTAGCGAAGATCTCGCCCTCCGCGGTGAACTTCACGGCGTTACCGAACAGGTTCACCAAGATCTGCCGTACGCGCCCTGGATCCCCAAGTAGCCGTGGCGGAGGATTCGGCTCGAGCAAATAGCCGAGTTCCAGACCTTTTTCCGCGGCGAGCGGAGCGATCACATCCAGGGCTTGCTCAAGACAGTCCCTCAGATCGAATGGATCTCTGCTGATCTCCATGTGTCCATCCTCGATCTTGGAGAAATCAAGAATCCCGTTGATGAGTTCCACCAGCGTCTCCCCACTACTACGAATCGTCTCCACATAATCGCGTTGCTCGTCGCTGAGCTTGGTGTCCGCAAGAAGCCCCGTAATGCCGATCACACCGTTCATCGGCGTCCGTATCTCGTGGCTCATGTTTGCCAGGAACTCGTCCTTGTGGCGGCTCGCCAACTGTGCCTGCTCCAAGAGTTCTTCGATCTTCTGTTTCTGGATCTCGACGACCGAGCTTTGGCGCTCTGCCTGCAGCTTTGCGAGGCGAAGCGCGTCCGTCCTCTCAACCACGGCGGCTTCAAGCGCTCGACGGTTGTTCTCCAAGTGGCCCATCCGCATCTTCCAGAAAGCGAACCCCGAGAACACAAGCATGAGCAGGGCGCTCACCCGGAACCACCATGTGCCCCACCAGGGGGGCTCGATCTCGAAGGCGAGGCGCGTCGGCACGGAAGTCCAGTTGCGGGCGACATCGTACGCTTGGACCTCCAGTGAGTACGACCCGGGCGACAATCCGCTATAGCGTGCCTGCCGCTGTTCGACCGCTACCCAATCGTCTTCCCACCCAAGTAAGCGGCACCGAAACTGGATGTCCCTTTCCCGCTGAAAGCTCAAGGCAGTGAACGCAACTGACAGAGCCCGGTCTCTGTATGGAGCCGTAGCCGGCACCAGCGCCGCGGGGTCGATGGGCTTGTCCCCCAGATGTGCGGCTGTGATCAGTACCTCCGGGTGGGAGACGGTCTTCGAGCCATGGTCAGGCTGGAAGGAGGAAAGGCCGCGGCTTGTCCCGATCCAGACGCCGTCGGTCTCGGCGAGAAAAGCGTTACCGTTACAGGAGTCCCAAACCAAGCCGTCCTCGCGGGTATAGTGTCGCCAAGTGCCCTGCTGGTTGACGTCGACGCCGCTATCGCTGCCGTACCAGAACCGTCCGCGCTGGTCGAACCCAAGAAAGAGTACCTTGTCCGATGACGGCCCCTGACCCACTCCCAAGTGTTCAACGCGGCTGGTCTTTCCATCCACCCACACGCGGCTCGCGCCTAGTGCCTCGATGTAACCGATCCAAATCGATCCGTCCGGACCCTCGGTGAGATAGAGGACGGCGTCGGATTTGAGACACGTGCACGGCATGGACGGGCTTTCCTGGAGGTCCCAGGTCAACCGAGCCGATCGCAACCGAGTTCGTGCCCGAGTCATCGCGCTGCCAGGCAGCCCGTAGTAGACCGCGGCGTGTCGTGGCGTACACTACGTTCGAGAGCGTCGAGTCGATATCTAGTACCGACCCGACCTCAGACGGGTTGCCAACAACCTCGAACCTTCCCTTTACCCTGTGAGCAAGGCCACTTTCGGTACCCACCCACAGCGTGCCGTCGCTGCTTTCGTGCAGGGAATAGATGCGGCTGCTCGGCAAGCCCTCGCTCACGCCATACCTTTCGAAGCGAGCTCCGTCGTACCGAAATAGACCGTTCTGTGTGCCCGTCCAGATGAAACCGGTCCTGTCCTGCAAGAGGTCCATCACAACAAGGTTCGTCAATCCCTGCTCTCGCAGGTAAGACTTGAAACTGTAACGCTGAGCGTTAAGCGTACTCAGCAGTAGACCGCTTACGACGGCCAGCATCGCGAGCCGACGCAGACCTCGAACACGAATCGAACGGGCTGCGGTGGGTCCGGCCATGGGGGTAGTCACGTGTTGGTCATTCCGCGTTCTACTGCTCCACAGTGAAGCTAGCCCAGCAGAACGTCGGGCGAGCAAGAATGCCAGACCACCTGCCGGTACAATGACCGATAGCAACAAGGTGAGGGGTAGGCTCATTTACTCCAGCCCAAGGGCAGTGCTCTTCCCAGTCGTTCTCGATCTACAAAGCCGTCGTGACCGCCGACGCGAACCTGAACAAACCCTTGAAGTACATCCGCGACTTCGATCGGTCGAGTGTCGAGTAGCGTACCCGCCTTAAGACTCTTCCAGGCAAAACAGAACCTACTCCTTGAACCGACCCACTCAACAGGAACAGCTAATTGCAGTTTGTATGTGCTCATCGATTTACCTTCTTCAAGGAACTCCAGGGAGAACCCCTCCCTCCACCAAGATCTCCGTTGAAAAGACTCGCGTGAATCAAGCTGGGTTCTAGTTCCACCTTTCTACGGTCCGATTGTCTCTTGTCGTTCTGCTGGCGCCAATGGACAGAAAGGTTCAAACACAGCTGAGCAGTACGACCTAACGGTCATGCCGCGGCGGCGAACGGTACCAAGTACGGAGGAAAACCCTTGCGGCAAGCTCCACTGTGCCATCAACCTAGAGATATGGATCAGATTCTCGTACTGCAACACCTAGGGTTTTCTCCAGTTAAACAAGGATCTTAGTTGACAAAATACGATTTCTGGTCACAGAATACTCGGTGCCAGGGTAAATAAATGCTGTGAAATAGTGGACAACTATGATGACCTCTCAAGAATCTGGACCATCACCTTTACTGTTGCGCAACATCTTTAACTCGCTCCAACAACACGTTACGGTCATACGGCAAGACGGGAAGATCGTTACTTTCAATAATGCCTGGGGTCAATTCGCCCGTGAGAATGGAAACCCAGCGCTGATTGGCGCTAAAACTGGTGACAACTACCTTGATGCGTGCCGAGTAGCTTCGGGGCCATTCGCGGGTCTTGCGCGACAGTCGTACGAAGGCGTCACTGA
>Ga0114999_10003962_pt1 | contig 18211 bp, 22 predicted proteins | sample ArcticOcean_MG_C_3_FD_89820 | JGI IMG/M metagenome (GOLD analysis project Ga0114999, IMG submission 89820) | Marine microbial communities from western Arctic Ocean - ArcticOcean_MG_CB8_126 | ecosystem: Environmental > Aquatic > Marine > Oceanic | place: Arctic Ocean: Canada Basin | collected...
ACGTGCAGCGTGTGGAAGATTTACTTAATAACCGACCGCGAAAAGCACTCAATTACCACTCAACCAACGAGGTCTTCGCCAAGCTCACTGACCCACCCGAAAATTATGCACTTGGTATGTGAAATTGGGTTTAATTTGTTAATGCTATGCTCGAAAATGTCAGATGAATCTTTTGATCGTGTAAATATTGGAATTGGTGATCGCCTGTTTCTCGAAGGAGACCCAGGTGATCGTGCTTATATCGTTCAATCCGGCACATTAAAAATTACCAAGACCGGCGATGATGACATCCAAAAGACCATCGCAACAGTCAAGGCGGGAGCAATAATTGGCGAGATGGCGCTGATTGATGATCAACCCCGCGGGGGCTACTGCTTCCGCTTGAAGATACAACCCTCACGGTAATTAGCGCACAAGCGTACAAGGCTCGGCTCAAATCAACGGATCCAGTGGTATTTCTGCTGCTAACGATTTTTGCCAAACGGCTGCGTGATCAAAATGAAATTATCACGAAGTTTAGTTCCTAAAGGAATCAAATATAAGACTTAAAGCTGACAGTGCTTAAGTCTTAATGTTGAGCAGTTGATCCACATCCAAAACAACCGTAAGCTGCCCATCTAGCCGATAGACGCCAAGAGCTAATTCACTCCATGCTGGATTAAGGTGCGTGGATTACCTTCAAACATATCACCAGATACACTCAAGACATCACCGATTTTATCTACCATCAACGTATAGAGATCGTATTCTTGCTCAATGGTGACACCCATCATTTTTCGATCTGGGTCGTGGGTTTTAGATTTTGAAATTCCCAGGCGTTGACGGATATCAACAACAGTCACAATGCGACCCCGAAGATTAATCGAGCCAAGAACCTATGGCGAAGCCAGGGGAATTGGTTAAATTTTTTCCAACATTAGAATATCTTGCACCATCAAGATTGGTGTTCCGAACATTTGGTCACCAACCATGAAAGTGACGAAATCTTCTAAGCGTTCGTCTAAGAGACCGCCCACTTCACGGGAAGCTAATGTCGCTAAATCGTTTGCCATATGCTTAACCTTTATATCCGACTGAATTCGTTGTTCTTATTATATTGAGCGATTTACGAAAAATAGTAGCAAAAATTTTCCGCACACTAATTTTTATTATTTAAAACCGCGCTTTTCAGTCAGTTTTTTACTTTGGAATGATAGGCACTAACACGTACGGTGCCCTATCTTGACCGAAATGAAGCGTCACGTCACTGCCAAATATTTTTGGGGGACGATCCTGAGCATCATCATGCAAGAAGGGACCAACTCCAGTAAACTTATTTTTCATATTGGAAAGCCCCTGATCAGCCCCGCCAGGATAAACATAGTCTTTGCCACGGACGCTCAGCGCGATCCGGTGGCCCTTTGGAACGACAATACTGGTCGGCCAAATTTCAACATCTAATTCAACAACTTCACCGGGCGTAAGCGGCTGTTTTTCATCATGGGTGTGATAGGGCCGGTAGGGCAGAGATTTTCCCGTATCAAGTTTGCGATGTGACGCCCGTAGCCAGCCTTGAGCGACCGGTGTATGGGGATCAAGCGCGCCTTGGAAGACAACTTCCTTCATATCCGGTGTCAGGACCCGAAATACCAGGAACATATCGGCATCTTCGCTCGCCGATGAGACCCAAAGTTTGGAGGCCAACGGACCGGTAATTTCAGTTTCTTCATCCAGAGGTGGCGAAACGAAGGTTATCCCGTCAGACAGACCACCATAGGTAATCGACGTGGTTTCTTCGGAAGGTGCTCCGCCAAGGCTTTGATCTTGTGGCTGTAAGTAGAATTTCTTCCACTCGGTACGGGGGATGGGCCAGTCTTCTTCATATCGTTCAACAAATTTATCGACATGGCGAACTTGCAACTGAACCCGAGGCCGGTCTTTCCAGCCGTTATCTTCGCCCTTCAGGTAGTAATCAAAAAACAGCTTCTGAATTTCTCGACCATAGTCGGTGTAATATTCGGTCCAATGCTCAATGCCGTGAGATTCCAACCATTTTTCTTCACCAGCAGCCTGTGTGAAGGCCTCAAAATTTCCCCGTGGATGGAGCCCTTGGCCGCCCCAATTGGCGGTTGATAGGAATGGTACAGTGACTTTTGACCAGTCCGGCATTCTGGATTGCCAGTACTCATCATTCATGGGATGGGCCAGAGCCGAAGCGCCCAAATCTTCGCGATTGGCTTGCAGTTCTTCTGAGGTCAGTTCCAAGGGACCGGAGACCCATTCACCGTTGAACCGAGAGCGATATCCACGAGAGCCCAGGCCATGCTGGACACTGGAGACCTGCATGTCGTACCAGTTCTTCATAAATGTACAGAGAATGCCGCCGTGGTGGCTCAGATCGCGGTAGAAGTCAGCAGCGCCCTCCCACGAGCACATGGCGGCCAGGTGAGGCGGGTTAAGGCTGGCGACCTGCCATTGGTTCATGGCGTAGTAGGAAATGCCGCTGATACCAATTTTGCTGTTCGACCAGGACTGAACTGCCGCCCATTCAACACATTCGTAAATGTCTTGGGTTTCTCTCGGGGACCAACATTCCACAATACCTGGGGATCGTCCGCAGCCTCTGGAATCCACGCGCACAATGACGTAATCGTGGGGCACCCATTTCTCCGGATCGGCAATCTCCCAGCTTTGATATTTGTTGGTTGAGCCTTGAGTCACGTCCGGGTGATTTTCGGCCATTCGATCCCAGGCACTGATATAGCCGTCTTGAAAGGCGAGATATTTGCCATAGGGTCCATAGGACAAGAGAACACCATACTTACCTTCTTTAATGGGACGGTAGACATCGCAGCGCAGCACCAAGCCGTCTTCTAACTCGATTGGAACGTCCCAATCGATGGCCATACCGTCGCAAATTTTAGTTTTATAGTCCTGTCCCATTTTAGCTTCTCCTCCTGTGTTCGGCTCATATATCCGACCGATTTTTTTTAATAAGCTTATAATGACAGTCCAAATCAGCTGTTCAAGGCGGAATTTTTCCAAAAAAAAGCGCCCCCGGCTGAACCAGAGCGCTAATTCTTCGAAACGAAGTTCGATTATTTGCCTGTTAGGCTTTTAACCAATTTTTCAAAGCGCGCGCTTTGTCTCGGGCGCATAGCTTCATAATCCGGGCCGTCGATGAAGTCTCTTTCTTCACCAATTGCCTTGATCAATTTCTTGTAGGTTTTGAGTTACCAGCACCGTGCGAAAAACCCAAAACATTAACATTGGGATCGCGATGCTGATTAATCCCGCTAGCCAATAATTTCGGTTACCAAAATATGTAGACATCACCATGACCATGATGGCGCTTCCAACCACAAACCCCAGGTTGACCATTAAGGGAACATAAATTCCCATTATAATTAGGGTGACGGTGACATTCGTCCATGCTTCGCGGTCGAGTTTGAGCAAATCATTGGACTGTTTAAGAGAGAAGCTTTTGTATAAGTACCAATTTCCTAAAGCAAAAAAACACACCGTGACGACTTGTGGCAATAATTCCGGCGGTAGGTTTGTCTGACTGAGGCCCAGCATGATCATAGGCTTGTCGGTTTGGTGCGGAATTATGAAGAAAAGAGCGACCGCCAGAATGATAAACAGGACAGCAGCGACGGTGTTGAAGTTCCACTGCCGTGTTTCAGTTCCTGAATCGACGACGGTATCTTGAGCTTCTGCCAAGGTTATAACCCCTAAACCGCTTCACAGACCGTAATTAACGGTGAAAGCAGACCCTTTGTACACTTAATTGGATAACGAATTGATCTCAGCGCGGCGCATCGCGCCAAAATGAGCCTTTTAAAGCAACTGCCAAACGCGCCCTAAACCTATTATACAGCCGCATAACGGTGGGGAAGGAACCGGGTTCTCCTCTCAATTCGTCCCTTTAAGCCGTCCTGTCAGATTGCCCCGTCAGGTTGGTGGAGCGAGGTTCGGGTCCAGTCCCATCAAAGACGCACCAACGGCCTGGAAGTGGCTCTTTCGACCTTGATATTGCTGGGTGAGGGTATGGATGTCGCGAAAATGTCTTTCAAGCGGATTGCCCTTGAAGATGGCTGTCGCACCCGCGGCATCATAGATCAAATCGACCACGGCCTTTGCTTCATGAATTGAATAGGTGGAGGATAGCCGAATGCGCATATTGGACTCTTCGGTTAACTCGCCCTTCTCCAGAACATCTTCCCAAATCTCTGCAGCTTCGCTCAGCATGTAGGCGCGGGCAGACCCGATCCGAGCTTCGGAAATTGCGACGTCGGATTGAACCAAGGCACTTTCCGAGAGCATGTTGGTCATGCGGTAGGGTTTCTTTTCCGTTGCAATTTCTTTGAAGGTTTCCAGCATGCTACGGGCAATCCCCAGCGCGATACCTGTAAAACCAATCGCTTGGTGAGCTTCCGCCGGTAACCAATATAACGGCGCGTCGTATATGCGTTCCTTAACGTCCATGCCGGGTGTTGCCAGATAGTCTTTAGATACAAATAGGTCTTTGACCGAATAGGCATCGCTACCGGTTCCGCGTAGCCCTAAAACATCCCAAATTTCAATCATTTCCACTTCCGATGCTGGAAATAAAAAAGTGCGAAATACGGTTTGACCATCGGATAAAGTTACGGAGGTACGCCCCCCCAGCCAAGTTGCATGGCGGCTGCCGCTGGCGAATTGCCAGCGCCCGGAAATGACGTAGCCGTCTTTTTTTTCGATCAGGTCTGCCTTGCCCGGCCCCCAGGCCACAACCGCACGGGGATCGTTACCCCAGATATTTTGTGCGACGTCGGGTGAGACAAAGGCGGCTGTCATCGCACAGCCATTTGCCTGACAAATGCACCAAGCTGTGCTGGCGTCATTTTCCGCAAGGGCGGAAATCGTTTCAAAAAATACTGGCGGAGGGACTTCTTCGCCGCCAAAGGGCTTTGGCAGCAAAAGTCGGAAGAACTTTTCATCGTGCAACTTCGCACGTAAGCCAGGTGAGAGCCTTTGGCTGCGCTCTATTTCTTCTGCTGCTTCACGAATTGCGGGGGCAACTCGGTCCACTCGGCCTAAATATTCTGATACGTCTAATGTTGCGTGGTCGTCCATTTATTTGTTCCCGCTCGATAAATTTTTAAATTTTTGCCAAAATTCATTCTGACCAAGGCTACTCCCTCATTCTCAATGGGGCTCATTCTGAATAGGGTTGTGCCCAGGGAACATCACCGTAACCCGGCACATAGTTTCGATTGGACTCATCTGGATTGCGATTGATGAAGGGCCGTCCAAAGAGGGGGTGGCTCATGGAGCGAATTTCGTGTTCCAGTTCGTAGAGTTTATTCCCATTTTCCGGATCGATTATATCGATGGTGCGATATTCATACTGACCGGTTTCCATTGAAATTAAATTGTGTTCTCTGAAACGTTCATAGGGGCGCGAAAAATTATTGAGGTAAATTTGGATATGGTGACCGTCGTAGGCTGGTAGGCTCTCGTCGGTTTCGCGAAACACGAGATCCTGATAGTAACCCACAGAAACCCGCGCCGCCTTGGTCCCCTTGCTTTCCTCAATCACTGTCGGCGCTTCAAAAAGATTCCGGTAAAACCTTCCAATTCCCACCGCTGTACCAGCCGGGACGTTGAATTCCACATAAGGCATGCCGAGACGGATTGGTCCAAATTGGGGGCTGGGTGCATAAACTCGATATTCATTGCCCCAAGGGCAGATCACATCAACCCGATCCTTCCCCGTGCTAAAATCAAACTTTGTCCCTTCGAGCTCACTGCGGACAAGTTCCAGTCGTTCAGCGAGAGATTTAAGGTTCGGGACGACCAGTCCTGTATGCCCACGGATGGTTTGGGTTCCAAGGGTCGGCATGTGAACTTGGCTCCGCCCAATATTGACCCACATATTAATGACGCCGGTTGTGAGATACGGATCGCGGGTAAAGCCCATGCCGGTAATATAAAATATTATCGCTAAACGTTGGTTAGTTACGGCTAAGTTCGTATGCTCAAGGGCAATTATGTTGCCAAAATCTTCTGCCTTACGGTCAAAATTATGTTCCACAGCTTTGCTCCTCCATAAGGCAGGTATTATTTTGCGATGTATGATAAAGTGATAATGTAGGTTCTGAAAAGTGCCGGGGCAATCATTCATCCTTTGTAAGCATTGGCGTCATTAGGTATCGATCAACCAGCATGGCTCACCCTGCAAGAAATAAGACTGGAAAAATAACGGCTCGAGACCATATATTAAACGACCATCCAATTTGGTCGTGTCGCTGTTTCTTTCGGCGGGTTTTGGGTCGTTTTAATAAGATCAATTTTTAAATACTGAAATATATTTAATAGGGTCAGGGTATTACGAGCAGTTTAAGCAGTCCTGAAGCCGAACGGCGTTCGCGGAGCTCTTGATTTACCCAAGATTCGATTAAGAATTTTCTAGATTTTTCTACGGATTTTTCATGCGTTTGTACGGACGGCGTTATTAAATCCATTAATGACGCGGGCCTTCGTATCCTTGAGGCTACAGAGGACCGTGAGATTGTTGGCAAGGGGTTCTCGGAATTTTTAGGATCAGAATTTACAAATATTGCAATTGATACGAACGATCTACTCCTCCTGATTTTGGAAGAAAAAAAGGCGCTACGTGCGAGACTGATAGGTATTGATGGGCGGGATATCGCTGTCGAACTTTCAGTACACTGGGCACGGGAATTTGGCGAAAACACCGTCATCGTTAAAGCGAACGATATTTCGAAACAGATTAATTTAACCCAAAAGCTTCATCGTGGGGAAGAACGATTTAGGCGTTTGGTTGATAACGCAATGGATATGATTTGTTCGTGTAGGGATGGGACTGTTTCATTCGTTAATCGATCTGGTGTTGATTTGATGAAGGCTAAAAGTCGTGATCAAATACTGGGAATGCCCGTATCTGAACTGTTTCACGACGACTATCGAGAAATTTTTTTTGATGAATTAATAGAGGATTTAATTGAAAAAAACGAAATTTTCCGGCCAAACTTGCCCTTTTGGACGGATTATCCATCGATGTGAATATTGCCGTGAGCCAAGTGGATAATCACGATCGACAAAGCTACATGTTGGAAGTTCGGGATATTTCTGAGCATCGGCGCGCGGTGATGGCTTTGCATGATATTAATCTGGATTTGGAGCAACGGGTTAAAGACCGGACCCATGAATTAAGCCAAGAAATTAAAATAAGGCAAAAGGCAGAAGAAAAGCTCCTTTAAATGGCGCCCCATGATGCCCTGACGGGACTTCCCAACCGCAGTCTTCTTATGGACCGAATTGAAAATGCAATTGCGGGTGCGGAACGCAATAAGGGGCAAGCGGCCTTAATGTTTATTGATCTAGACGGATTTAAAGCCGTCAACGATACCTCAATGAATTCACATTCCGCTTCAACAGGCGGTTTTATCCGTCGCCACCGGTGAGACATAATGCTCATAACGGTGCGCGATGCCTCCTACTGACTCGGCTTGGCGAGCGTGTTGGCGACTTTGAGATGCTCAGGTCCTAGTGCCTTTTCACTAATTGCCAGAGACCGCATAGATACCTCCGGTTTACGGAAGCAACCTAAGAACTTTGAAGCGTTAGTTATTCAGCAAACGAATAGGCATTCGGTTGTGGCAGACGATTAGCGAAAATCAAACCGTTCTGCTCCAATTCTAAAAAATTCCACCAGACGGTCTTCGCTCACAGCGTGTTTTTCCGATATTTCGCAAAGAATATCACCAAAAGATTTCTCAGATTCGATTTCAATTTCTTGCCATTCCTCGTGTTCTTTTTCTTTTTGGCTCTTAATTTTTTTCGAAATTTCATTCTCTTCAGACAGGTTATGGAATCGCGTTAGCTCTTTCACATTGTCTTTGCTGGGGGTCGGCCAACCAGGAGGCATCTTTTTCATTTTATTGATAAGCGGTATCTACCGTTTTCCGGCGACTTGAGCCCATGCGCCGGAAATGGCAATAATTGCGATATATCCACCGGTATTGAACATCAATAGCAGCGTCAAAAATTCGTTCCGCTATATCAGCTAAATCGCCTTCAACAGCCTTCCATTTTGCTCCAGCTGTTTCCAGTTTCTCCCATGGAGTTTTCGCACGTCCGCTTCTAGGCCATCCGTGTTCAAATCGCTCCGCTAAATAACCTCGAACAATTCTCGGCAATCAGTTAGGTCCTCCTAAAGCCATAGCCAATGCACGTTCCGAAGGGTGTTTTTCCCTCCGAATTATGTCGACGATATATTTTCAATCGGTCGCTCGGTCAGAGTGGCGGAGTAGATAGCTAGGGATCATTTTTGGACTCGGATAAAATGACTTTGCGGATACCAGTATCTTATCATAAAAAATCCGAACACTTCCTGGACACTTCTCTGCCCAAGTTTTTGTTGAAGGAATCTACCTTCGAAATGCGAAAACCCCCGGTGAACGGGGGTTTGAAATGGTGGAGCCGATCGGGATCGAACCGACGACCTCCACGTTGCGAACGTGGCGCTCTCCCAACTGAGCTACGGCCCCACTAATCATAGTCGTCCTTCGACACTCCTCGGATACACGCCCAGGACACACGATTGAGGGCGCGAAGTGGCGGGATAATGTTTTATCAGCGGGGCGACTGTCAAGGCTCGTTCGCAGGCTTGCGTCCTTCGAGGACGGAAGCTAGGTTTACCACCGGTCAGGACAAACGTTACGGATTTTTTTTATGGATGTCATAGCGGTACCCCTTCTCCGACTTTTGCTCGGTGTCATCGATCTTTATATGTGGATCGTGATCATCTCTGTGGTCATGAGCTGGCTTGTCTCATTTAATGTGATCAACACATCTAACAAGTTCGTATATATGTTGATGGATTTAGTCTATCGCGCCACCAAACCGGCGTTGAATAAAATTCGCCGTTATATGCCAAACTTGGGGGGCTTGGATCTGTCCCCGGTCGTTCTGATTTTTATCCTGATCTTCATCAAAGACTTGCTGTTCCGGGTTCTTCTTCGGTTTATGTAGGGGTTTATGTGGGCGGTTATGCCAGTCTGTGAACAACCGGGAGGAATTAGAGTAGACGTCAGGTTAACACCAAAGGCATCAAGGAATGAGATTGTCGGTATTCGACCAAGTGTCGATTTGGGCCGTGTGCTTATTGTCTCCGTAACGGCGGTTCCCGAGAAGGGTAAGGCCAACGCAGCGTTACTGAAATTACTTGCTAAGGCATGGGGAATACCTAAAACGGCGCTGAGCATTCGGGCGGGCAGCAAGGATCGCCAAAAAACAGTTTTTATAGAAACCGATAATGCGGAAATTTTAACCCGCATACAAAAGAGTATCGAACAGGAGCCAAATGGCTGACGCAAAACGCATCGATGGAAAAGCCTTTGCGGCAAATCTCCGCAAGGCTATGGCTGAAAAAGTTGCGGAGCTTCGTGAAAACCACGGGCTAACTCCAAAGCTGGCGGTCATCTTGGTTGGCGAGGACCCGGCCAGCGCTGTTTATGTGCGAAATAAGGATAAGGCCCTAAGCGACGCTGGTATGGAGTCGCAGCAGTACACTTTGCCCGCTGAAACAACGGAAGAAGACCTGCTGGCCCTGATTGGTCAATTGAACGCAGACCCAAGTACCAACGGAATTTTAGTCCAACTGCCGCTGCCCGACCCTATTAATGTAGATACGGTAATTAATGCCATTGATTCGGATAAGGATGTTGATGGTTTTAACGTGATTAACGTAGGCCGCCGGGTCGCCGACATCGCGCCCGCCGTCACGCCCTGCACGCCACTTGGATGTTTGTTGATGCTAAAAGATGTTTTAGGCGATATGTCGGGGAAGCGGGCGCTGGTCGTTGGACGTTCAGGCATTGTGGGAAAGCCGATGGCGGCGCTATTAACGAACGAGAATTGCACCGTGACCATTGCTCATTCTAAGACGCAGGATATCGCCGATGAATGCCGTCGGGCCGATATCATAATTGCGGCAATTGGTCGGCCGAAAATGATCAAGGGTGACTGGATCAAACCGGGAGCGACGGTCATCGACGTAGGGATCAACAGGATCACATCCGAAGACGGTAAAACCCACCTGGTCGGCGACGTGGATTTTGCGGAAGCGGTAAAGGTTGCAGGCGCTATTACCCCGGTTCCCGGCGGGGTCGGCCCGGTGACAATCGCCTGCCTGCTGCGCAACACCCTAGATGCCGCACGTCGCCAGAATGGCTTGGCTACTCTTTAAACGGGCTGATTACTCTTTAAAGCGATCAAACACCCGGCCAAAGCGCCAGCGCTTGAACATGATGTCTTTATAAATGCCGGATTTATAGAACGGGTCACCATCCAACAATTCCCGACCTGCATCCAAGTTGGGCAGGTCCAGCAGCCAGATACTACCAACGGCCTCGGTACCTTTGTCGTTAAGCAGCGGGCCTCGCGCCATGACCATATCAGCGTGTTCGTTCAGATAGGCCTCATGCGTGTCGCGATTTTCGATGCGTTTCGCCATTCCGCCTGGATGATCGATCCCATAAAACAACGCTTGTATGTTGCCTTCTGTACGGGGGCAGTCGCGCCAAGTGTGCGGCACGGAGCCCTTCCAGCGGTGGATGGACCAACTTTTCTGTATGCCACCGGTAACGTAGGGTTCGTCCGCAACGTGCGTATCCGCAGCCGCTCTGTCTGGCAGGTCAATGATCCGAAAGCTCCCCAAATCCTGCGTCTCTTCGTCATCCGTAAAGGGACCGGCAAATATGGTCTGGTCGTCGAAAGTTTTCAGATAGGCCAGATGCGCCGTCCGATGCACATCCCGCAAAGCCGTTGTGTCAGGTTCGTCGTGAATTAAAAAAGAAAAAAGCATAATTTTTCGCCTGATCAATGAAATTAAGGGGAGGGCCTCGATCTTAAGTGCCATCAATTAAGGTGGGAATGTGTATGGCGTCAAGTCAGATGGGGGGCTATCTTGATAATTAGGTGATGCCCCAAGGGCTGACTATTAATCGATATGGCACGATCCGGTTCTCGCGGTCTTGTGAGACTGTCTCCCCAATGATAGAAGCCCTGCAAATGACAGACCTTAAACATATCCGTAACTTTTCCATCATCGCTCACATCGATCACGGCAAATCAACCTTGGCTGACAGGCTGATCCAGATTTGCGGTGGATTGAGCGTCCGGGAGATGAAAGAGCAAGTGCTCGATTCCATGGATATTGAGCGCGAGCGTGGCATCACCATTAAAGCCCAGACCGTACGCCTGGAATATAAGGCCGCCGACGGCGATACCTATCAGTTAAACCTTATGGACACGCCGGGCCACGTAGATTTTGCTTATGAGGTCAGTCGTTCCTTGGCGGCGTGCGAAGGGTCTTTGTTGGTGGTTGATGCTACTCAAGGTGTCGAGGCTCAGACTTTGGCAAACGTTTATCTCGCAATGGATAACAACCACGAAATCGTGCCGGTTCTGAATAAAATCGACCTGCCGGCCTCAGAGCCCGAACAAATAAAAACACAAATTGAAGACGTCATCGGCTTGGATGCCTCTGATGCCTTGGAGATTTCAGCTAAAACCGGGGTCGGGGTCGCGGAAGTGCTGGAGGCACTGGTGACAAAGTTGCCGGCGCCCGAGGGCGACGCCGATCTTCCGTTGAAGGCATTGCTGGTGGACAGTTGGTACGATCCTTATCTCGGCGTAATGATTTTGGTTCGGGTGCACGACGGGGAACTTCGCCGCGGCATGAAAATTAAGATGATGGCGTCGGATGCAACCTACCAAGTTGAACAAGTCGGTTACTTCACGCCAAAGATTGAAAAAATTGACGTTCTCGGCCCGGGTGAGGTCGGCTATATCACAGCGTCCATCAAGACCGTCGCCGACACCCAGGTCGGCGATACCATCACCGATGAAAAACGCGGCGCCGACGAACCTTTGCCAGGCTTCAAACCATCTGTCCCTGTTGTTTTTTGCGGCCTGTTTCCTGTGGACGCGGGTCAATATGAGGAATTGCGCGACTCTCTCCAAAAACTCCATTTGAATGATGCGAGCTTTCATTACGAAGCCGAAACATCGGCCGCATTGGGACTGGGCTATCGGTGTGGGTTCTTGGGGCTTCTTCATCTTGAGATTGTGCAAGAACGGTTGGAGAGAGAATTTGACCTGGATCTCATTACAACGTCGCCCAGTGTGGTTTATCATCTCAATCTCAACGACGGCAGTGTTCTAGAACTGCATAACCCGTCCGATATGCCGACGCCGGAAAAGATAGCCTCCATGGAAGAACCTTGGATCAAAGCGACGATCTTGGTGCCCGATGAATTCCTGGGCTCGGTGCTACAATTGTGTACCGAACGTCGCGGTGAACAGGTTGAACTGACCTATGTCGGCAACCGGGCAATGTTGGTTTATCGACTGCCCTTGAACGAGGTTGTGATCGATTTTTATGATCGACTGAAGTCAGTGTCCCGGGGGTACGCTAGTTTCGATTACGAAATAGATGGTTATTTTGAAGCCGACTTGGCCAAGGTTTCAATTCTGGTCAATGCCGAGCTTGTCGATGCGCTTAGTTTCATTGTTCATAGAAACCACTCTGAAACCAGGGGCCGGGCGATCTGCGAGCGTCTAAAGGATCTCATTCCCCGCCAGCTATTTAAGATTGCGATCCAAGCAGCCATCGGCGGTAAGGTCATTGCGCGCTCGACTGTTTCAGCTATGCGCAAGGATGTGACCGCGAAGTGCTACGGCGGAGACGTCTCCCGAAAACGCAAACTGCTGGATAAGCAGAAAAAGGGCAAAAAACGGATGCGTCAATTCGGCAGTGTTGAAATACCACAGTCGGCCTTCCTTGAAGCCCTCAAAACAGGCGACGATTAAGTTCTTTTTGGATTATTTCTTTTCCGGTGAAGCCGAACGGGTCAGATCAATTTCTCTGGCCAGTTCATCAAGCGGGTTTTCCTTATCCATTGTTTCAGGGAAGGAATCGTTGAGGTCCCATTCTTCCATATAGGCCTTTTGCGCACGTTTATCGTGCTTGGCATCAGATTCACCGTCGTCGAATTCTTCGTAAACCTCTTCGTCTTCGAAGCTCGAACCTATATCCCCTTCTTCATCGTCATACCCTTCCAGGCGGGCGTTAGCGACCAAGTCGTCAATGAGGTAGAGCGATTCTTCATCAAGGGGTTCCGACGACCTTTTGCTGGCGGGCCGGCAATAAAAAACCAAAGCAATGCCGGGCACACCCGCGACAATCCAGGCCGGGAAGGAAAAAATAGCCAGAATAACTGGGTCCCAGAGAACGGGGTAAAGGTCTTCGACGGCGTGCCGGGCAAAAATCAGTGTCTTTGGCGAAAGCGCGCTCCATAGTTCTTGGGTGGAGACAAAATATCCCTTCATATGAAAAACCGCATGGACAGCCCCTTCCGCCGCCGCTGAAACGAACGCAACGATCAACAAAACAACGCCGGTGAAAAATAAAGCAGCCATGCGCCATCATACCCTGCCCAGGGCATGGCAAAATACAAATTTTTTGCCCTTAACCAATTTTCATTTTAATCATGCGCAAAATCGTTGCAGCACCGGGCGTCCTCGGTTAGGTTCCGGCACTGAACGCGGGCACCCTTGCCCGCATGCGGAGGGGTGGCCGAGTGGCTGAAGGCGCACGCTTGGAAAGCGTGTATGCGGGAAACCGTATCGAGGGTTCGAATCCCTCTCCCTCCGCCATTCCCTTGATATAAACACTTGATTTATAAAGGTGTTTTATTTTTGATAATTTATAGCCCTACACTTGGCCCCACACTATGCCGTTGCTTGAACGGGAGCACTCACTCATCAATGCCACAGGCTTCCTAACATCGTAATTCAGCATCTACTAGGGAGCATCAGTAGTTCCGACTGAGGGAGTAACTGAGGGCTAAGAGAGCTAATAACACAAACGCAGTGCCGTGTTATTAGCGTTAACCCGAAGGAGTGAGCGCGGGAGAGTACGTATGCAATGCTCCCGGCCTAATGTATTTTAAATAGGCTCTTCCTTATTGCAGTATGCTATTGTCAGAATGGGATAACCGATCTAAGTCTGACAGAGACCCTGCCTAATGGTTGCCAACCAATGAGACGTATCGCTGTGAGTATGTGGCGGCTTAACGATGTCTGCTTTGTCCTCTTGCTCTTCAATGGTTGCGCAGCGGTTCAAATTCCCTGGCCAATATCCCGCGTTTGGCTTCTCTTTTCCAAAACAACGAATAATACCATAGAGTGATTAAGTCGAGCATTCTAACTTGAAATTCAACTTAACAGTGTGTAATGAAGATATGCGAGTGGGTAATTTCTCTTTTCTAATAGTAGAGGAATAAAAAACATGGCTACAGCTGCGCCTTTTAAACGTTTTTTGTGTGTCGCGGCAATGAGTCTTGTTGCCGGCGCTTTGGTATGCACTCCACGCGCCCGCGCCTTGGAATTGACCCTCGACGTCAGTGGCTACGCCTACGAAGAAACAACTGACACCGGTGCCTTTTTTATGAGCGACGAGTCCGCACCTACTTTCTTTTCGGCGGGGTTGCGAGATTGGAACCAGCCTGACCAAAATAGAAAATTTGGCTTATTGTACACCGGTGAATTTACCTACGGGAAGGTAGATTATTTCAGCTCTTCCGGCACCTTGACTAAGGATTATTACAAGGGCCGTCTCGAAGGCTACGCCGCTTATCGGGTCAACAAACAGTTCAGCCCCTTTGTCGGTCTCGGCTATCGGTACTTGTTCGATGCCAGCGGTGGCAGCCAGACCGCGACTGGGGCCTTGGGTTACGACCGTTTGTCAAAATATTTGTACGCCCCCATCGGTGCCCGCATAGAACCGATTGATAAGTTGAGCTTTAAGGTACAGTATAATCTGTTCCTGCATGGTAAACAGACGTCATACCTGTCGACCGCATCGAGCGCGTTTGGTGATGTAATCAACGACCAAAACAGCGGCTGGGGCACCGATTTGGCCGTCACCTATCAAATCACCGATAAATGGTCGACTTACGGTTTTTACCGCCACTGGGACATAGAGAAGTCCGAAACCTCCACCGGCACGATCGCGGGAGTGGTAGCCTTCACCGCGGAGGAGCCTAAGAATACCACTGACGAGATTGGCATTGGCATCGCGTATAGGTTCTGACGCCCTTACCCTTTGGCTCGAAAACGGCGGCACCAGTTGGCTATTCCCTTATAAACCTCTTGGTGACTGATACCGGTGAGGGCATGTCCAGGCATGAAATCACCCCGGCGTTGAAACCTTTTTGAGCAAGTCAGTAGCGCCCACGCAAAATGCCATGAAGGCATTAGGTTATGTTCTGTTGACGGTATTTCTACGGAGTAAGACGAGCATCTTGGAGGGTGTCCAACAGTTCCCTTCTTTGTTTGTCATCGTTGCTTTGTTAAACTGATGCTGATCCATTCCATTCAACGATAGAGATTTTTGGTTAGCCCAATTTGAGATAAAAGAAACTACCGCTTATGAATTAATTCAATTTTAAGGATAGAGCCTACGATTTAAGAACGCTTGGAACTAACAAGCAATCCCACAAATTTTTGAGGTCTCTACATATCTCTCAGTGTTTCAGCAGATAAAAACTTATAGCCACCAGCAGGATCCATAACCCAATAACCTTTATCGTTAAACCCAAATACCAACAAATAATGGGAGTATTTGATCTGATCTTTAAAAGGGATAAAACTTGGTAAAACACTGGCATATTTAAATATGTATTTCTTAACAGCAATAATGATTGGCCGTCCTTTCTCTAAATTTTCCTTCAGTGATTGTTCAGACATTTGCAATGAATACGCTGCTAAATTAAATTTGGAAGCAATAGATTTTAACTCACCAACATTATAACCTTCAGTTGAGACGGAAGGTTATTCTGACACAATTTTTTTATAACTAACTGGTTTATTCAAATATGTAAGCAGGGAAGATAAGGAAGGTCTGATCGATATGACCAGGACGGCTGAAGCAATGGGGGCAATTGACCCTGAAGAAATGGCCAGGATCGCGACGGAGCGCAACGGACTCTATCGCCTCCTGGCCACCATCTTCTGTGAAGAATTGACAGCGGACTTGGTTCTAAAATTAAAGGAACCGGAATTTTTGCGTGACCTCGCGGCGATCGGTGTTGATCTCGATGCCTTTTCCTCTCTTTCATCTAATAAAGTGTGTTTGGATGAATTGGCGCTCGAATTTTTCCGTCACTTCATGGGGCCAGGGACTCATGTCTCCCCCTATGAGTCTGTTCATCTGGGTGGCGATGGGGGCTCGCTTTGGGGGCCAGAGACGGTTGCAGTCAAAAAGTTCATCGAGTGTTCCGGATTTACATACGAAGATAGTTATCTCGGTCTTCCCGACCACATTAGTGTGGAGCTTGAATTCATGGCTCACCTGACGGGGATGGAGGCAGAGGCCTGGCAACTTGGCGACGCTGACACAGCCATACTTTGTCTGAGCTTTCAGAAGGAATTTTTAGACCGTCACCTCAGGCGTTAGGTCACTTGATTTTCCTCTAGGGTGGCTGAACTCGCCAAAATTACTATCAACTCACAGATGGCAGCACTGACCCGCGACTTTGTTGAAGCGGAACATCAGGAACTAACTGAAAACAGTGCCTTCTTGGCCGTGGATCAAAATGGGCTTCCACCGAGTATTTCTCGTTACATGAACTAGAAGACTTAATCGATGTTCATTAGATTGATCGAGTAAAATTGGCGCTTTGGTACGCAGCAGCATTACGTGGGCAATTCCAATCGATCATGCCAATCCGCTATGCTCTCATTTGGATATTCATCAAAACTCTGATCACCTTCCGCAAACGATACAGGAACCCATGACGCCTTTGAACCCAGCATGATATGCCGGTGCTCAGGTGGTTCTGGCAGTTCCGTATCAATTGCGCCTGTCTGTGGGTGCAGAAGATCAGGCCATGTTGGGTTCCAAGACCAAAGGTGAGAGCCACAAACTTTACAAAAATGACGTTGGGAAAGGCTTTCTGTGACTTCGTTGGTGGCAGGATCGGTTTTCTTTGCACGATAGATAGACAAATGCTCTTTGCCCTGAACTTCTAATGTACTGGCATTACCCGATATATTTACAGCGTATCCACCACTCCCCGCTGTTTTGCGACAAATGGAGCAATAGCAATTGTTGAAGGGATAGGGATGACTGGATTGCAGCGAAAATTTAACGGCCTGACAATGGCAAGAACCCTCAAGTTTCATTTTGCGTTCCTCAGATAATTGTCGGATCAATGAAAAAATCCGCCATCATCATGGGGTGTTTGGGGCACTCTTTCTAGCCAAAAATGGGCATCGGGGAAAGTTTATTTTAGCAGTGATGTGCCATTAGGGGGCGCAATTATCGCCAACCAAGCGCAGGAGCAACATGGGTCAGGATTGATTCAATGACATGCGCGTTGTAGTCGACGCCAAGCTGGTTCGGCACTGTTAGCATGAGGGTGTCGGCCTCAGCTATCGCTTCGTCTCCTGCCAGTTCTTTGATAAGTTGATCCGGCTCTGCTGCAAAAGAACGACCAAATATAGAGAGAGTATTCTCATCGAGTTAACCGACATGGTCTCCGCTCTGACCTCCTCTCCCGCCGAAATACATTCGATCCCGATCATCCATCAAAGCAAAGATGCTCCGGCTGACAGAGACACGCGGCGTGCGGGTGTGACCCGCTTCCTTCCAGGCCTCGCGGTACGCCCGGATTTGGACCGCTTGCTGGAGGTGGAAGGGGTCGTTGCTCTCATGGTCCTTGAGTGTGGAGCTCTGCAAATTCATCCCGAGCTTCGCCGCCCAGACCGCAGTTGCGCTTGAGCCCGAACCCCACCATATGCGCTCGCGCAGGCCTTCAGAATACGGTTCAACGCGGAGCATGCCGGGGGGATTTGGGAACATCGGATGCGGATTCGTTTGCGCAAATCCCTGGCCCTGCAGCACATCGAGAAAGGTCTCCGCACTTCGCCGGGCCATATCCGCGTCAGTCTCTCCCTCTCTAGGTTCATAGCCAAAATATAGCCAGCCATCGATCACCTGTTCGGGCGAGCCGCGGCCGATGCCGAGCTGGAGCCGCCCCTGAGAGATGAGGTCTGCGGCACCGGCATCTTCTGCCATATAAAGGGGATTTTCGTAACGCATGTCGATCACGCCTGTGCCGAGTTCGATACGACTGGTTTTAGCACCGATCGC
>Ga0114999_10003964_pt1 | contig 18200 bp, 18 predicted proteins | sample ArcticOcean_MG_C_3_FD_89820 | JGI IMG/M metagenome (GOLD analysis project Ga0114999, IMG submission 89820) | Marine microbial communities from western Arctic Ocean - ArcticOcean_MG_CB8_126 | ecosystem: Environmental > Aquatic > Marine > Oceanic | place: Arctic Ocean: Canada Basin | collected...
CGACATGGCGCGCCGCACGGAGCAGGACCCGCCCGGCGCCAAAGTCGCTGTTGCGCCGCTTCGACCACTCGTCATCCGTCAGGTTGTATTCTGTGCCGTTGTCATCCCAGAAGGGGAAATCGTTGTCACTGCGACTGTAGTCGACAAGCACCAGGCCATCCCAGTCCCTGTGGCGGCCGGCGATGGACGTCGACAACTGATACGTGCCGAAAGCTCCCGCCTGAGCCAGCAGATGCGCCCGAGGTGGTCCCCCGGGGGGGCGGGTACGCAGGTGCACGACACCGCCAAGACTATTGCCGCCGAAACGACCGGGCACGGCGCCCCGGTAGACATCGATGGATTCGACGCCGGCGGCGGGAAGGGTGCCCAGGTCGACACCGCCGCCTACCGCCTGATTCAGCGGTACGCCGTCGAGGAAAACCAGGACCTGTTCCGACGTGGAGCCGCGGATCGACAGGCTGCTGAAGGACCCAAGTCCCCCGTAGCGGCGGATGTCGACGCCGCTGGCCTGTTGCAGCAAGTCGGGCAGATCGGCACCCGGCGTGGCGATCTCTGCCACTTCTAGGCGTTCGACGAAGGCTGCTGTGTGCTGGCGGTCGTCGTGGCGCGCACGCACGACGACTTCGTCCATCACCAGAGGAAGGGGTGCCAGCAGCAGATCGATGGTGACCGTGCTGTCGGAGATGTCTACCGGGATACGGGCCGGATGGTAGGCGAGGGAGCGAGCCTCGAGTTCCCACCGTCCGGGTGCTAGATCCGCGAAGCGGTAGCGGCCGTCGATATCGCTGATCCCATGGCGGGCGGAGCCCCCATCAGCTGACAGAACCCGCAGAACGACACCCGACACGATATGGTGGGACTCGGCGTCGAGGACGCGTCCCACCAGACCGGCGGCAACAGGCGTCTCAGCCAGAGCCCCCGTGGGGGTCCATACCAGCAGGAGGGAGCCGATAACAGAAAACCCCGCCCTGCTAAGAGGACGGGGTGCAGCTACGCGGAAGCGCAGGCGAACCACCTTTTCGTCGAAGGTTTCTGTTCGTAGGCGCAGGCAGGTCTCCTGACTTCCGGCTCTCGCTGTCGACCCCTTCCCGACTCTGTCAAGTCAGTGGGATGTGTCGTTCAGAGTGACAAAAGAGAACTCTCATTCCCCGCGTCGGCCGGTCACAGTGGCGGGACCGCGGCAGATTCACACTGCCTTCCCTATTCTCCGAGAGTTCGCAAGCGTAGCGAGCGAGCTCCAGGCACCTGTGCCGTATGATAGGGCTACAATACCGCAGGTATCGACGGTCGTCAAGCAGTGTGACTATCTTACGCGGCCACCCTTTTTGTCCCCGCAACAATCTCAAGGAGCAACACCCGTGGTCATAGATAATTTGCATAATGCGGCACAGTATCACAGCCTCGGCGCGCGCTTTGAAACGGGTCTGCGCTGGCTGACGGACAACGACGTGGCAGGCATGGAGCCTGAGCGCTACGAGATCGACGGCGACGACGTTTTCGTCATGGTGCAGGAGTACGATTCCAAGCCGAAGGCCGACGGATTCTGGGAGGCCCATCGACAGTACGCTGACATCCAACTGGTCGTGACCGGCGCTGAACATATGGGCTACGTGCCGACAACGTCCTTGCAAGCCGGGGACTACGACGACAGTCGTGACTTCCTCGCCCTCGATGGCGACGGCATGTTCATCAAAATGCACGCCGGAACTTTCATGATCCTGTGGCCGCAGGACGCCCACATGCCGCAAATGGCGATCGATTCTCCGACGCCGGTGAAGAAGGCTGTCGTCAAGGTGCGGCTGTAATCGGCCCGGGAGCCGGTGATGCCTGCGGATATGTACGATGTCGAGATCGAGGGTGATCTCGAGCATCCCCGGCGGCCAATTTCCGAGCCAGCCGATGTCGTCGCATGCGTGCAGGGCCACAGCGGATGACGAGGTCGCCACCACAAGAGGAGCGGCACACCGACCCGATGACGGCAAACCCTCACGAAGACAATTACGATCTGCGGTCACTCTTTATCCTTCGGTCCGACGTCGTGTTCCTCAACCACGGTTCTTTCGGTGCCTGCCCCCGCCCCGTATTCGACGTCTACCAGCGCTGGCAACTGGAACTGGAGCAGCAACCGGTGGCGTTCATGCAGCGCCGCCTCAACGAACTGCTACAGAAGGCGCGCAATGAACTCGGAGCCTACGTCAACGCCGATCCCGAGGATCTGGTCTTCGTCACCAACGTGACCTATGGGCTCAACATCGTACTTCGTTCCCTGACGCTGGCACCAGGTGACGAGGTGCTGTCCACGGACCATGAGTATGGCTCGCTGAATCGCGCCTGGGAGTGGGTCTGCAACAGGACCGGCGCGCACTATATCCGCCGACCCGTGCCATTGCCGATTACGTCCACGGAAGAGGTTGTGGACGCCATCTGGTCAGGCGTGACGGACCGTACGCGGGTACTGTTCTGCAGTCACATCACGTCCCCGACGGCGCTGACTTTTCCGGTGGCCGAACTCATCGACAAGGCCAGGGCGGCGGGGATCACCACGGTAATTGACGGAGCCCACGCGCCCGGCCAGATCCCACTCGACCTGGAGGCACTGGGGGCGGACTACTACGCGGCCAATTGCCACAAGTGGATGATGGCGCCCAAGGGGGTGGGGTTCCTGCACGCACGCAAAGAGTTGCACGACAAGCTTGAGCCCCTGCTCGGTGGCAAGGCGAGTGATGCAAAGGGCTCCCGGTTGATTGCTGACCACCAGTACCAGGGCACCCGGGACCCGGCGGCGTTTCTCACCATCCCCGAGACGATTCGATTCATGGAACAGCACGATTGGCGCAGGGTGCGCGAAGGCTGCCACCAATTGGCGCGTTACGCTCGGGAGCAAGTTGCTCAGATCACGGGACTGCCATCCGTGATACCGGATTCACGCCGGTGGTTTGCGCAGATGGCGTTGCTGCCCATACCTGCGTGCGACGGGGCGGTTCTCAAGGGCAGACTGTTGGATGAATTCGGGTGCGAACTGCCCGTAACGGGACATGGCGATCAGCAGTTCCTGCGCATCTCGCTACAGGGCTACAATTCACGGGAAGACGTCGACACTCTAGTCGAAGGACTCTCTGCTCTGCTACCCCAAGTGTTGAGGTGAATCATCCATGGTTCTTGAACTGATCGATCCACAGACGCATCGGCAGCTGTTTCTCGACGACTACGCCGTGGAGTCGATGGACGGCGTACTGCGGGTGCTGAATCGGCCGAAACTTTGTGGTCCCATGATTCGAGGGGGCTGCCAGAGCCGCACGACACCGCTGTGGAACCCGGAGAAGGGCCTGTGGGAGTGGTGGTACATGGGCGGGGACAGGCACTATGCCACTTCCGTCGATGGCGAGCATTGGCAGGTCAGCGACAGTTCGCCTGTCCCTGGGGCGCCACCGCTGTATCACATCATCCGTGACGAGGCCGAGGCGGATCCCGGCCGGCGTTACAAGGGACTCTTCGGCAGCGCCGGTCGGCGACCGGGGGTGTCGCCTGATGGCTTCGACTGGACCATGCTGGAGACGACCATCCCGAGTCAGGATGAGTCGCAGTTTACCCATGATGTCGACAACGGCCGCTTCCTGGCCTTCGTCAAGCAAGGCACGGAATGGGGGCGTTCCGTCTGGCTGAGTGAAAGCACGGACTTCTGCCATTTCACCGAACCGGAACTCATCTTCCACGCCGACGAGATCGACTGTGAGAACTGTCGCCAGCGTGTGCGCAAGATCATCGACGATCCCGCGTATGTCACGCCGCCGATGGTCGATGACATCGATTACAAGGCGGAGATCTACAACATGGCGGTGCTGCCGTATCAAGGCATGTACATCGGTTTTCCCACGCTATTCAATCCCATCGGCGCGATTCCACCGCCTGCAACCAATTTTACTCGCATCAACCAAGTAGAGATGGCCGTCTCGCGTGACCTGGCGCAGTGGGAGCGCGTCGCCGACCGCGCAATCGTGCTGGGGGTCGAACCCTACGACGGCAAAAACTACGGCACCGGCCAGTTGCTGCCTGCAGGCGCCCCGGTCGTGCGGCCCGACGGCGAGATCTGGTTTTATTACGCTGCCCACCGCTTCAATCTCAGCGCCAGCGACCACCGCAAGTTCGACGGAACCCGCGAGCTCTTCCGCCTCGGAGTGCAACCCGCTGATTTCGCGGACCAGGTCGCCCTGTGCCTGGCAAAGCTACGGCCCGACGGATTTGTGAGCCTCGACGCCGAGATACAAGGCACGGTGGTTACGAAGCCCTTCTTGTGGCCCAAGGGGCAACGGCTCTTGCTCAACTGCGACGCATCCTGGGGGGAGATATACGCCGAAGTGGTAGATGTTGAAACGGCGGTGCGGCCCCTGCTTGGCTTTGGCCGTGCGGCCGGCGGACCTGTGACGGGCGACCACCCACATGGCATTGCACTCAGCTGGGACGGTATTGCGGCGGAAGACTATGGGTGGGAGCAGCCTGTGCGGCTTAAATTGTATGCGCACCAGGCACGGCTATACTCATTTTGGTTGGAGTAAAATGATATAGTGAACGGCGAAACCAGAAGTATATAGCACCCTTACCCGGCAGGCTGTTCCATCTTTTGCGGCATAAGTCGATATCCCATCGCCCGCGTGATAGTGATCCTTCAGAATTGCAGAAATAGCTTTGCAGTCATAAGTTACCTCTTATTTGACATTATACATTAGAGTATTATGTTTCTCAGCATATAATAGGAGGGTTTACCGGTGAATTTTGTCAATCGTCACGAAGAAATGGAACGCCTGGAACGGGTTGCACAACGCGACGAGGCGGCGCTCGTTGTTGTCTGGGGGCGGCGCAGGCTTGGTAAAAGCAGACTGCTTGCCGAATGGTGCGCCAGACATGGAGGCACTTATTGGGTTGCCGACGAATCGGCAGGCACCATCCAGCGACAATACTTCGCCGAGGAGATTGACGCCATTTTTCCTGGTTTTGCCTCGGTTGTGTATCCGGATTGGACCGCATTGTTCAGTCGCTTGTCGAGCGAGGCCAGACAAGTCGGATGGCGCGGTCCTCTTATCATCGATGAATTTCCCTATCTAGTTTCAGCGGCACGGGAGCTTCCCAGTATTCTACAGAAATGGGTCGATCGCGAGAAACGGGAAGGGGGCATCATGCTCGCCCTTTCGGGTTCAAGTCAGCGCATGATGATGGACAGTATCCTAAATTCTACTGCCCCCCTCTATGGTCGAGCCGATGTCATTTTGAAGCTGAATCCAATCCTTCCCGGCTACATCGGTCAAATACTCTGCGTCGACGATGGGTCGTCGATACTGAATTACTACACCTGCTGGGGCGGCGTTCCCCGTTACTGGGAACTGTCTCAGCCTTTTGGCAAGGATTATCTGGCCGCAGTAGACGACCTGCTGCTTTCCCCTCTGGGCGTGCTGCACGACGAAATCGACAGGCTGCTGCGCCAGGAAATGCCATCGGCAGTACCTCTGCGTCCAATCCTCGATGCCATCGGCTTAGGGGCGCACAGGTCGTCGGAAATCGCGGCACGCTTGGGACTCCCTGCCACGTCCATTACCCGCAGTCTCAAGCAATTGCAAGAACTGGGGTATATTCTCCGCGAGGTACCTTTTGGCGAAGATGAGAAACGCAGCAGAAGAACACTCTATAAACTGGCCGATCCTTTCCTGCACCTATGGTTTCGGGTGGTGGCACCGCATCGGGGCGCCCTCCAGTCAGCTTCCAAAGAGGGGCGTTTGAAATTGCTGACAAATGTGTGGCCACAACTGCGGGCACAAGCCTGGGAGGAACTCTGCCGCCAAGCAGTTCCCCACCTTAAAACAACCAAACGGAACTGGGGCCCGGCTCGGCGCCACTGGTTATCTCAAGGGCACGAATGGGATGTGGTGTCGGCATCTTTGGACGGTCGTGCCGTCCTGCTTGGGGAATGCAAGAGCCTCAGCCGAAGCGCGCGCTCAACTGACATCGATAAAATCGTTCAGGATTTAATGGCAAAACAAGCACCATCCCTGCAGATACTCGACGGAAAAAAGCTTGAGTACCTGATCTTCTTACCCGTTCTCGAAACGCCCAACCACCCGCTGCCGTCAAATGTCCATCTCATCGACGGCAGAGACGTCTTCGCAGCACTGTCATCTGCTGCAACGGATACGTAAAGCCTCTATATTCGTTTCGTCCTATTCGGGTCGGAGCTCTTTCGAACCAGCAACTTTTATCTGCGCCTCATTCATACGCCAAATTCTGCGCTTGCATCAAACCGATCATATAACCAAAGGCAAAGATCTTGCCCTGCATGCCGTAGCCGCGTGTCGATTCCACATCCTCATCGCCCATAGTCGGGGCGTGGTCGGGACGGATGGGTCCGTCAAAACCAGCCCGGGCATATACCTCTAACATGCGCCCCATGTCCGTCGGGCCGTCGTCGTGAAAAGTCTCCGTAAAACGCGTGCCCGCCGTGCCCTCAACATCGCGATAGTGAACAAAAAACACCTTGCCCTGCTCGGTAAATTCCCGCGCCACGGAATAGATATCCTCACCCATAGCCTTAAAATTCCCCTGGCAAAACGTAACCCCACTATTGGGACTCGGCGCAATAGTGAGCAGCCGGCGATAAGCATCGGCGCTAACCATGATCTGCGACGAGCCTCTATAGGGCGAAATCGGCGGGTCGTTGGGATGATACCCCAAACGCACATTGGCTTTCTCGGCAACGGGGACGATGCGCTCCAACAGCCAGGTCAAATTGTCCCACAGCTGTTCTTCGCTCAACGCTTTCTCAAAAGGCGACTCCTCATTCGACGCCGCGTAATCGAATTGCGACGAAATAGCGCCACCGCGCACCGGCACCCAATCGGTCCGCGAACCGCCCTCGCCCAAATTGTAACACAGCACCGGAATGCCCACCTTGCCCATGGCTTCGATGGCGGCGATAAAATTGAGCAACTCCTCCTCCCGGCCCGGCGTGCCGCGGCGGATGTGATCGCCGCGCACCGGCGTCATGGTCTCGTAGACGGGAATGGAAAACCCGGCGTCGGCCCACTCGTCTTTTTGCTGCCGCATTGCCGCCTCGTACTGGTCGCGGCCAATTTCTTCGAGCGGCGGCCCAGTGACACAGTGTTTGACGCCCATATGTAGGCAGGTCTTAACGCGCTCGGGGTGTTCTTTGGGGCTCCTGCCCAAAACCATGGACAGCTTAAAATTTCCTTGTCGCATATGGGACTCCTTATCATAGTGAAGTGTACAGCGTCCGGGGCGCAGACAAATATAAAATCACTATATACGAAGTGCCAACTACAGTCTGCAATTTCACCTGAGTATTTGTGTTCACGACTTTTTGCTATTTATACATGCTAAATCGACCAGCTTGATGCCACCGCGGCGGCCCCCCTATATTTGATAGTTCTTGATGTCTCTGCCCACTAGTCGAAGCCGAAAAATCCGGAAGCCCAGTGACCCTATGAACGAACTCGCAATCAACGGGGGCCCAAAATCCAAGACGACGCCCTACAATCGCCCCAACCGACCTACACCGCGATACCGTTGGGCCCGACCCCGACTCTGTCGAAAAGCTAATCACACCAAAAACCAAAGCCATCATCAATGTCCACATGACCGGCATTGTCGGCGACATGGACCGCTTCCTCGAAATCTCCAAACGCCACGATATTCCTTTGCTCGAAGATGGTTCCCAATGCCACGGCGGCCGCTGGCGCGGCTCTATATCGACAAGACCTACGCGCGCGGCGAAACTCGTCGTGGCGACGAAGCCCTATTATTCGCCGGCATCAACGCCCGCCCCAACTGCCTCACCGGCGCCGTCGCCCTGGCCCAACTCGAACGGCTGCAGGACAATCTGGCGCGCCGCGATCACATTGTGCAGCGTTATTACAACGAACTGGCCGACCTCGCCCACCTGCGCTTGCCGCAGATCCATCCCCAGGCACAATGCGCCTGGTGGCCGCTGCCAGCCCTGTATACCGCTACCGAACCATGCCGCGACGAAATAATCAGTGCCCTGCAAGCAGAGGGTTTAGCTTGCAACAGCGGCCTATCACCAACCAAAGGCAACCTGCATCAGGCCGTAATTAAGAACAAACAATTCTTTGCCAATCAAGAAAACCCTCCGCATTTTCTCGCCGCTGTCGAATACGACGAATGGTCCTGTCCCGTCGCCGACGAGATTGCTCGGCAGGTAATTCGCCTGCCGGTCGATTTTCGCTTTACCGACCAGGACATCGACGAGACCATCGCCGGCATCCGCAAGGTATGGCAACACTATTTCAAGGCTTAAATTTGACCTATGACCAATAACCGCCCCAACATCCTGATGTTCTTGCCCGATGCCATGCCAGCCTCCGTTGTGCAGCCCGACAGCCAGTGCCTGACGCCCAACTTCGAGCGGCTGGCAGCCCCATGCGCTTTGAGCGCTGTTACACCACCACACCGATCTGCTCGCCGGCCCGCGCCAGCCTAATGACCGGGCTCTTACCCCACAACCACGGCGTCCTACAAGTTGAGCACTGCGTCGACGACGATCAGTGTTGCCTACGCACTGAAAACCCGCACTGGGCCCAGCGCCTCAGCGACGCCGGTTATCACACGGGTTACTTCGGCAAATGGCACATCGAACGCAGCAACCGTCTCGAAGATTTCGGCTGGCAGGTCAACGGTTGCGACGAGGCCGCGGCGCAACGCAAACTCGGTGAGGGCATCGCCGCCGTCGGCAACCTCTTGGAAGACGCCGTTTTGGCCCGCTACCTGGAACAGCCCGCTGGTTACAATCGGGTGTTACACTATGCCGTGACCAACGTCGCACCGGCGCAACGACGCATAGGCCTGACCACCAACAACGCCCTCGCTTTTCTCGACAACGTCACCAACGACGACCAACCTTGGGCTTGCTGTGTCAGCTTCACCGAACCCAACACGCCGGAAATCGCCGGTGCCGAGGCGTTCGCAAAATACGCTGTCGACGACATCGAACTACCGCCGAACCTCAACGACGACCTCAGCGATCGGCCGGCGCTGTATCGCCGCCAGCGCGAGATCTGGCAAGATACAACCGATCATCAATGGCGCCAACAACGCGCCGTCTACTACGCCGCCATCACCGAATTGGACGAACAGTTCGGCCGTCTGTTAGATCGCTTAGAATCCGCCAACGCACTCGACAACACTATCGTCTTGGTGCTAAGCGATCACGGCCGTTACCTTGGCGCCCACGGCTTCGACAACCACAACTTCGCCGCTTTCGAAGAAATTTATAATGTGCCGCTGATCATGGCTGGACCAGGAATCGCCAGCGGCACCCATTCTCGCGCTTGTGTCGGCATTGCCGACCTATGTCCCACATTGATCGAACTCGCCGGTGCAACACCGATCTCGGTACCAGACTCGCGCTCGTTTACACATCTCTTGCAGGACCCCGGCGCCGAAAACGGCGCGGCCTACGGCGAGAATCACGGCTGCCGCTTTACCGTAGAGCAGCGCATCCTCTGGGACGGCAATTGGAAATTCGTCTTCAACGGCTTTGATTATGATGAATTATATGATCTGGCGACGGACCCGTTTGAAACCAACAACGTCGCCGCCGCCCATCCCGACCGCTGCCAGCAGATGATGACACTTATCTGGCAACGGATTCACGCGACCGACGATGACGCCATGCTGGGCACGCACTATCCGCCCATGCGCATGGCCTGCGTCGGCCCCAATACGGGCCAACCTTCCCCAACCAGGAGCCACCCATGATTATCGACATCCACGCCCACGTACTGCGCTGGCCCATCCTCAAAAAAACCAATAGCCCCCGCCCCTTCATGTCGGCCGAAGAACAAATACGCCGCATGGACGAAAAAGGGGTGGACAAAGCCGTCATTCTACCGCTCAACTCAGCCGAAACGGTGAGCGAGCGCCAGAGCATGGGCGAAATCCTAGACATAGTCCGCCTCTACCCAAACCGCTTCATCCCTTTCGCCGATATCGACGTACGCCGCGCCGACTGGCGCACCCAAGAGCGTTTTGCCGATGTTTTGGCCCAGTACATGGAACACGGCGTTAAGGGTATCGGCGAACTGACCAGCCGAGTATACTGGGACGATCCACGCCTATGGGCTCTCTTTGCCGCCTGCCAAGACGCCGGCCTACCCATCACCTTCCACACCTCGCCCCCTGAAGCCGTCACCTATGGCCTCATAGACGAATTGGGTTTCCCGCGTCTCGAACAAACCCTACAGCAATTCCCCGAACTCGTTTTCTTCGGCCACAGCTCCGCCTTCTGGAGCGAAATCAGCGGCGATCTGACCGCCGCCACCAAAGAGGGCTACAGTGACACCCCCATCGCCCCCGGCGGTACTTTGGTACGGCTGTTCCGCCAATATCCCAACCTCTGCGGCGACATATCGGCCGGCTCGGGTTATAACGCCCTGACCCGCGACCCGGCCTTCACCTACGAATTTGTCGATGAGTTCCAGGACCGCCTGCTCCTAGGCCTGGACCACACCGACGTCGAACTCGACTTCCAACACATCGAATGGCTGCAGCAAGAGCAAAACGAGGGACATATCAGCGCCGCGATCGTCGACAAGATCCTCTGGCGCAACGCCGACCGCCTCATCGGCCTAGGGCTAGCCGACCATGAAAAGGCCGTCTCATGACGGCTGCTTGCTGCTAAATTTTAGGGGCCTTTATATTAATCCAGACTTATAAGCTCCCGTCTTTCCCAAGACATAATATTCAAGAAACGAGCTTATCCACTGCTCAATCTCCACCGGGCCCGGCTTGCTCGGATAGGGTTGCCCCGCTGGCCAGCAACCGTGATTGCCATCCTCCTCCATGCAGCCAAAGCGCGACGGGATGACCATTTTCGCAACGACGCTCCGGTTGCACCGCATCAAGCGATAATACTCTTCCATTTATCTTACCATATGGGATATCTAGGATCGTTTTGAGTTCGTCTTGGTCCCTGGGACCGAAAATCATGACGTAATCTGAATTCTCTCCAGATATAGAATCAGTTAGTGGATGGATGATGCCCCAGCCCTTTTCTAGGGCGACGACAGAAAATCCCTCCGGAAGCAACATATGCATACTGCCGTCGGCGGGCTGGTGCAGGTGGCCGAATTCGCGGCTTTGGGAGATAAAAGCGTCGTCCGGCCCTTCGGCGAAACTGTCCTCCAATCTCCATCCTTGCGACCCTGCGAGAGAGAACTCGGTTGCTACGACCCGCACGCCCGGTAAGACGGAGACCGACGCCATCAATTCCTCCTGCAGGGACAACGGGGCGTTCCGACTGAACTGCTGATGCGGGATGACCTCTGGCGTGTCGGGAGGCGGTCGCTCTCTGACCGGAACCGCGCTCAGGGTATGAAAGATTTCGTCAGCGGGGATGACCTCTAAAAGATCGTCGGCTGCGGCCGGCCGCAGCCAGCCGTTTGTAGATATACTTATCGTTAAAGCTAATACGGCGAGAAGTATCCTGGAATCCATAATCCGTCTCCCGATTCTGTTGGGTCATGAAAACGCTAATAGTGCCAGTCTAGTCGCGACAACACCGATGGAAAAAACTGCCTGATCTCCGGCGAGGGAACTTCATCCTCGCGCATCACATGGCCGTTGAGCACATCTAAGTGCAGGCTGCAAAAACCAAATTGATTAGCTCCGGATTTCCTCCTTCTCCGCCGCGCCCACCAAAAGGATCTGGATTCTGCACAATCACTAATTCCTGGCTGGGAAACACAACAACGTAATGTCCCCCCGCCCCCCATGAATGGAAGCCGTCGCGCGGCAAATCGGGCCACAACTTGCCTTCGGAGTTACTCCAGAACCCATTGCCGTAGAACCACTCCTCTTCACTGCAGTGTTGTTTGATATGCGGTGCCACTTGCGTCGAATCGCGCATCCAGGCTTCCGACACCAGTTGCTCATCCTGCCACCGCCCATAATTGCACCACAACCAGCCGGCGCGCGCCAGATCAAACGCCGTGGTCACAATGCCCGTGCCATAGCTGAAGATGTTTTGTCGCGCCCTGGGGTGCAGATTGTTCAAGGCACCCGTAGTGTACTCCCATCCTACTCCAAGGGGTGCCGCGAGTTTCTCCTGCAGCAACTGCTTAAAACCGATCGACCCTTCTGGATCCGCCACGTCGTAATATCCGTACAGATTTGCAAGAGCATGCGCAAGAATGCACATCCCATAGCTCTGGTAGTGGAAAACAGTCCCGGGTTCCTCTCCGGGTTTCATATATCCTGAAGTATTCGAAATGAGCTGACGGAAAGTTATATGGCGATCTTTGGCAAAAGCATAACGTTCGTCCTTCGGTCCTTCGCCTGCGGGCACGTCCATGTATTCGGGCCAGTAATCGTACACTTCGGCATCTGCAGAAGGCAGCTTGCCCTCGGCTATAACCATGCCCAAAACATTTGATAGCATCGATTTCCAGGTCGAAGCCACCGAGATCTTTTTGCTACCTTCAATCCCGTGGTTCCATTCTACTGCCAACTTTCCCGCCTTGACTATAGCAAAGCGGTACTTGCGATCCTCGACGCGCTCGTCTAGCCAACTCTTGATCTCGGCCAAGCGGTCCGGATCGATGCCGACTTCCTCGGGAGCGACAACCTCCCAGCTAGCTTTTGGAAAAGATGCCGATGTCAATGGCTTACAACTTTGAGGATCAACGAATACCTATAGTTTCGACCCCGTTTTCCTTGAGCAAATCGAGCAAATGCACCACATCCTGATATGAAACCTCCCCCGCCCCAGTAAACATAACCTTGCGTTCCACACCAACTCCAGAAGGAAGCAGCTCCTTCAATGTGGCCGGCAGATCTTCCTCACTGACCTCTTCGTCATTGATCAAGATTTTGCCCTCTGCATTGAGCACAACCCTCGGGTCTTCCCTAACCTGTCCCGAAGCGACCCCACCCCCCTGGGGCAGCTTAGTCGACAGAGTTTGAAAAATAATCGGAGTAATCACCAAAAATCCCAGCAGCAGCGAAAGAGATACATCTGCCAGTGGGGTTACGTTGAGGGAGGACTCTGATCTTGCCGGTTTCCTTCTTTGCCGCCGTGCCATAACCACATTCCCGCTTATTGTTTCTTAGCCATTAAATCCACCCCCGGTGCCCCGATTCCCTGGCAGATTTTCATCAACTCGAGTATTTCCTGATAGGGCAAATTTTTGGAACCTTTGATGATGACGGGCTTGCCTTCCCTGCCCTGATAGGCCGTGGCCAACTCTCTTTTGAGATCGGCCCGCGCCACCTGATGCAAATTAATGTACAAGGAACCGTCTTCCTGAATCGACAAGATCAAACTCTCTTGACCGAGTTGCTCAACGATCTCTTCGGCGTTTTGGGCTTGCGGAGTCTCTACTGTGATTCCTTCTTGAATCATCGGCATAACCACCATAAAAACAATTAATAGTACCAATGCCACATTGACGATCGGCGTGACATCGGGCATGGGGCTGCGCCGTGCTTCCGTTTGTCGAGTTCTGATGGTTCGTCTAGCCATGGCAAATAGTATAGGCCTTAACTGGCCTTGAGCGCGCGGCGCACGGCATGATTGACTACGCGCGCCGCATTGTTTTCTAAACCCAGGGACATCACATCAATGCGGTTCATAAAGAAATTGTAGGCCCACAGTGCCGGCATGGCGACAAACAGCCCCAAGACCGTAGTCACCAGCGCTTCGGAAATGCCACCCGAAACCTCGGCTATGCCTCCACCCCCTGCGGTCGCAATGCCGCGAAATGCGGAAATCAACCCAGTCACCGTGCCAAAAAGCCCCAGGAAAGGTGCAACGCCCACAATGGTAGCCATGCCGGAAAGCCGGATGCGCAGATTGGCAACCACGCCATCCAGGGAACGGCCGAGCGCTTCATCGACGCCCTCCATCACCACGGCCCCCGCCTGCTCTTCCTCCTTCAACTCCTGATATTCCGCCAAACTGGCTGAAATTATCGTGGCCAGGGAACAATGTCCTTCTTGCTCGGCTTCATTGGCGCGCTCCTGCAATGCCCCAACCTGGCCGCGCACCAAACCACCTTGCTCAATATCATCGGCAAAAGCGGCCGAGCGCTGCCTAGTCCAGCGCAGAACCAGGCCGCGGTCGACCATGACCGCGTAAGAATAAATAGACAAACCCGCCAGTATGATTACGACGGTCTTGCCGGTGATGGCCATAGAGTGCCAGAGTTCGCTTACGAGATCCATAGAGATTTCCCCCCCTGTTCAGATCCGACATTTGTATTAAGAGTATGAATTTGAGAATTTAATATCAAGCAGCTTATTTTTTTCTGAAATTCCAGCGCTGTGCGGATATCGTATCTATATTATTGAACTTTCCCCCGCTTTACGACGTCATTCAAGAATTCAAGATAAGCAGTATATGTTATAATGTGGGAAAGGTCCAGATCTGCCTATAGTTTGGCTCTGGCGGCCGTAGCGGGATATGAGAAAAGGAACTTTCTGGTGCGAGTGAACATCTATCTTCATGTAGAAAATTTTCTGCGTATTTACCAAGCTCACAGAGACCAATACCTAAAACCGATAGAGACTAATGACTATTTGTGATCCCGATTGCTCCTTTGCTGCAAGTCTTTTCATTGCCCGCAAAGAAAAACCCGAGAATTTAGAGCCCGTACGTGCAGATGAACTCAGTCCATTCCAGCGCCTTTTGTTGATCACGGATGGCACGGTGACTCGCACCCTCGAAGCCTATGCGGTAGAACCTATAGATGTTGTTTGCCTAGATCAAGAAGAGGATGTGTTGACAGAGTATCACCTGTGGATGGAAGCTGAAACGGGAACCAGAGTGCTTGCTCGCCGCGCCATATTGCGCGGCAAGCACAGTGAGACCATCTATTGCTATGCCTCTTCGCTCATCGCGTTGGAGCGCGCTCCCCAGATAGTTCGGGAAGGCTTGATATCCGAGGGCGAGAGTGAAGGCTTGGGTGACCTCTTGAATCGCTGCCAAACCGAGACCTTTAGAGAGCACCTCTGGTGCGGTATAGAGCACGCCGATCATCTTCCCGAGTCCCTGGCCCATCTGGTGGGGACTTCTTTTCTTAGCCGCACCTACCGTATCTTCTTTGAGGGCAGGCCCCTGGCCCTGATCGACGAAAAGTTCCTCTCCGATACGGTGCAGTAAATAGCAGAATATTACTACCGCTTTTTCCATTCCACTGAAAGATCAACCGCAATGATCGAAGTGAAATCAAACAACGACCGCCGCCAAGCCGACATCATCGTCGTCGGCGCCGGCGCTCTAGGTTGCCAAGCAGCCTGGCATCTACGCCAGCGCGGCCTAGACGTGCTCGTGCTCGATGCAGCCGCCGGACCAGCTCTGCAAACCACTCAGGCGGCGGCCGGCTTCGTCGCCAACTTCTCCACTATCCACCGCGAAAATTGGCAGGAAGTGGAATGGCATATGCAACAATACGGAATCGAATTCTACACCCACTTGGCACAGAATTGCGCCAGCGACATCGCCTTTGCCGCCAGCGGCATCGCCTATATCTATATAACTGCAGCGGAATGGGAAGCCATTCAGCCCAATATAGTACTGGCGCGACAGTACGGCACGGCGCTCGAAATCCTCACAGCAGAACGCGCCGCCGCAGTGCTGCCACAAGTGCGCTACGCCGAGACAACGGGCATCATTTTCGATCCCCAGTCAATCCGCATCCGCGCCGCCGACGCCATCCCCGCTCTAGCGGCTATGGCACAAGCAGCAGGAGTGCGCTTCCAATTTGACACTATAATAGAGGGATTTGTCGACACCGAGGCCGCAGTTTCCGGAGTGCAGACAGATAGGGGGATATTCCATGCACCCCAGGTGGTAGTCGCCGCCGGTGCCTGGTCGCGGCCCCTGCTAACCCAGGGCGGTACTACACTGGCGGCCGAACCGCGCGTCGTTGCGCGTTATACCACGCAATCCTTGCCCGGCATAGATATAAAAATGCCCATGCTAATGTTTTCCGATTCGGGGTATCGCTTCTTCATCCGCGAAGAAAATGGGGGCCTGCTAATTGGCGGCGCCGACCCCGAACCCCTGCCGGTGGACCGCTTCGTCGATGCCGATAACCCGCCACCAGTCGAAGAATTGTCGCACGCTCACGCCCACCGCATGCGCCAATACCTGCGCAAGGTAGAGCACATCATGCCAGTGCTCTCTCAAGCCGAGATCAAAGACACCGCCGCCGGCCTGCCCTCTTATACCGCCGACCGCCGCTTTGTCGCCGACGCCGTCCCCAACCGCCCCGGCCTCTACGCACTGACGGCCTGTAACGAAGCCGGCGTCACCCACGGACCAGCGCTGGCGCGACACTTGACCGAATTAATCGTCGACGGCAAGACGCAATTGGATCGGCACCGCTTTGCCATCGACCGCTTCTAATGAACCCAGCCGCGACGAGCTTCTGGACGATGACGGCGCCCACTTCACCGATGCAGGATGCGCTCTGCTGGGCCGGGCCGTGGCCTCCTGCATCTCCCGCTACCTATAAAAACTCATATACGATCTAAAACTAAAAAATTACGTGTCTCTCTATCCCGGTGTCTCAGATCCGGCCTTCCTCCAAATCGAACATATCGAACCAGACATATATGGGCCGCTCCGGCAAATTTTCCGCGGCATAGTTTTCGATGTATTCCTGGGCTTCCAGTGGCATCTCACTCAGGCGCATATCCCGCATCTTATTGTTCCAGGCGATAATCTCTAAAGAATCCTTAACCTTAGATTGCTCTTTGACCCACTCCGCTACCTCTTCGTCGTTGGCACCTGTCGCCACAAAATCCTTTAGGTCCTCGTGGTCAATGCCCGAAAAAGGCTCTAACATACTGCACAATGAACAAGGCCAGTAATTGTACTCGCCGTTTATGCCCAATAAGAAGGCCCGACACTTGTCGACGCAGCGGGCCAAAATCACATAACCGCCCAATAGGGCGCGCGGGCTTCTGGGCGGCTCTTGGCGCAGATCTTTTACCAAGGCGCTCAATTTTTCTTTGTTCACGGTTTATCCTCCGTAGTTAAACATTTTCCCTCGACTCACGCCTGCATAAATTCAGCGATATCGATAGGCTGTCCACCGCGCCGCGCCGACTCCCACCCAGCCAGCACCGGCGCTAACGACTTAAGTCCGTCGTGATAATCGTTCAACAATTCGCTGTCATCGCCGCTGCGCACCGCCTCGCAGAACCTGCGGTCGAGTTCGAACCAGGGATTGTACTCTTCGGCTTCGAAGACCTTTTCCCCGTTCATGTCGATATAAGAATAGTTATGGACGCCGATGTATCCCCCTTGATAATAGAGCAGAAAATACGGCTCCTCCGGCGGCTGCGACGGCGAGGCACTAAGAAAAGTCATCGTCATCGTCGCCCCATTCGACATATTAAAATTGAAAGAAGCCGACAGCGGCTTATTGTATTTCTCGGGATGATTAAAAAACGCCTGAGCAGTGACCATATCCAACCCACTCATATAACGCGAATAGTCCACTGCATGCGGCCCCCAATCAAAGAAGTTGGTCCCGCCCTTGTCCATATCGCCGTTCCAGCCCGTTTCCTGGCCCGCCAGCGCAGGCAGGCCGCCGATGCTATGAAAACGAATATGCACCACTTCCTTGTCCGCCAATAAACGTTTGGCCTCCTGGAAGATCGGGCGGTAGCGCTCGCGAAAACAAACCGTACTGAACACACCGGCCTGGCGCACCGCTTCATCGATACGCCGCGCCACCTTCATTTCTAAAGCCTGAGGTTTCTCACTAAACAAATGGATGCCCTTGGCAGCCGCTGTGGCCTCCACATCGGTGCGCGCAAAAGCCGGCACGATGGACCACATAGCGTCCATGGGTTCCTTGTCTATCATCTCGTGACCATCGGTATAAACCTGTGGTATATCGAATTGAGCTGCGGTCTGACGCGCGGCCTCCTCATTGACATCGCAAATGGCAACGACATCGACCCCTTCAATCTTTTTTAGATTGGGCAAATGCTGTTTATTGGCAAAATTGCCGGCACCAAAGACACCGACTTTGATAGTGCGTCCACTACTCATTTGATAACTCCATGTCTTATCGTGTAATTGCAAGATAAGGGGTATTGCGCTTATGCCGTCAGCAGGAACAGCACGGCCAAGATCGACCCCAAGGCGTGGAAGATCGTCGACG
>Ga0114999_10003965_pt1 | contig 18200 bp, 24 predicted proteins | sample ArcticOcean_MG_C_3_FD_89820 | JGI IMG/M metagenome (GOLD analysis project Ga0114999, IMG submission 89820) | Marine microbial communities from western Arctic Ocean - ArcticOcean_MG_CB8_126 | ecosystem: Environmental > Aquatic > Marine > Oceanic | place: Arctic Ocean: Canada Basin | collected...
AATGCCATTACCGCTAGCGGTGGCAAAATTGTTACAGGCAATATTGCAAGCGGTAACACGCTTTGCATGTTGCTAAGTGGCACTAATAGCATTACTAAAAAGCATGCGTTTTTTGGTAAGCCTTTGGTGCAATTAGTAGTTACACCAACTGTTACTAAAAAGTAGCAGTTAAACCTAGCAAGTAAGCAAGCCGCTTGGCTAACATAGCAAGCGGCTTTTTAGTGCGCGCAATAAAAGGTACTTGGCACCTTTTGCTAAGGTACCACGTAGCACACATTAAACCGCAACCCCCCAGAGACAGTTAACAGTACCCCATAGGGTGCTGTTATAGTGTTTCGAACAGTTCGTAATGGTCAAATTAATTATGGACAGAGTACCCCTGAACACTATTTAACACTAAGGTTTATTGTCCTATAAAAATTTTCGATATACTATAAAACTTATGAGCATAGAAGAATTGTCGAATATTCCAGAAGAGAGGCTAAAGAATTACGCTTCTTTGTTAGATAGAGCAAGCCAGATACAGAGTGGAGAGTTAGCCAGAGCGGGGTTTATGGACTTTGTGAAGTTGGCGTGGCCTGAGTTTATAAATGGCCGACACCATAGAACGATGGCGGAGAAGTTTGATAAGTTGGCGAAAGGTGAGATTAAGCGATTGATAGTGAATATGCCGCCGCGCCATACTAAGAGTGAGTTTGCTAGTTTTTTGTTACCGGCATGGATGATGGGTAATGACCCGCGCTTAAAGATAATGCAGACTACGCATACGGCAGAGTTAGGATTTAGATTTGGCCGTAAGGTGCGTAACTTGATGAATAGTGATGAGTATAAGGTGTTGTTTCCTGGAGTGACGTTGCGAGCGGATAGCCAAGCGGCGGGACGTTGGGAGACAAATGATGGTGGAGAATACTTTGCGGCAGGTGTGGGTGGTGCGGTAACTGGCCGAGGTGCAGATTTATTAATAATTGATGACCCCCACAGTGAGCAAGATGCGCTTAGTCCTATGGCGTTGGAAAATGCCTATGAGTGGTACACCAGTGGCCCGCGCCAACGGCTTCAGCCCGGAGGCAGTATAGTAATTGTAATGACCCGTTGGGCCGATAATGATTTGACCGGAAAGTTGATTCGACAGCAGGGCAGAGATATATTAGCGGATAAGTGGGATATTGTAGAGTTTCCTGCGTTGATGCCAGATGATAAACCGTTGTGGCCTGAGTATTGGAAAAAAGAGGATTTGCTGAGTGTAAAGGGTAGTTTGACCGTAGGTAAGTGGGAAGCCCAATGGCAGCAGAACCCAACCAGTGAGATAAGTGCCATATTAAAACGTGAGTGGTGGCGCACATGGGAAAGTTCAAAAATACCGCAGTTGGCTTATCTTATGCAAAGTTATGACACAGCGTTTAGTAAGAAGGAGTCCGCCGACTATAGTGCGATAACCACATGGGGAGTGTTTTACCCAGTAGAAGATGGCCCCCCTAATATTATTTTAGTGGATGCAAAACGAGGAAGATGGGATTTTCCTGAGTTAAGAAGATTGGCATTTGAAGAGTATAAGTATTGGGATCCCGAAATGGTATTGATAGAGGCTAAAGCCAGTGGTATGCCGCTAACCCAAGAGCTGAGAACAATGGGCATTCCTGTAACCAATTATACTCCTAGCCGTGGCAATGATAAGATGTCACGGGTTAATGCCATTGCCCCATTATTTGAAAGTGGGTTAGTATGGGCGCCTGACACCCGTTGGTCAGAAGAAGTAATTGAAGAGTGCGGTGCTTTTCCTTCTGGAGAGCATGATGATTATGTAGACACTGTAACTCAAGCATTACGACGTTTTAGAGAAGGCGGTTTCATTACTCATCCAGAAGATCATCAAGACAACGACCCCGTACTTAAAGAAAGAGTATATTACTAATGGCAGAGACTCCGCGACCAAGTAACATTGACCGATCATTAGTACAAGCACCTTTAGGTGGCTTGACGGACGAGGAAGTTTCTTTCGAAGAAGAAGAAATTCTTTTAAGAAAAGGAACCCCCCAAGAAGAGGAAACAGATGTCTTTATAGTTAAAGACGAGTCGGAGCTACTCTTACCAGAAGAAGAAGAGGACGAGGACGAAGAAGTCTTAACAGATTTTTTTGGAAATCTAGCCCCAGATTTAGAAGACCAAACATTAGGTAAAATAAAATCTGAAGTTCTTGGTGGAGTAGAAGATGACAAAAGTAGCCGTAGTGAATGGTCCGAAGCCTATATAAAAGGATTAAAACTTTTAGGGCTACGCTATCAAGATAGAACCCAACCTTTTGCCGGAGCTACCGGAGTTACCCACCCTGTATTAAATGAAGCTGTTACACAGTTTCAAGCCCAAGCCTATAAAGAATTACTCCCCAGTAGTGGCCCTGTTAATGCCCAAATTGTAGGGAAGTCCACCCCAGAAATAGAAAAACAGGCACAGCGGGTGCAAGAATACATGAATTATCAGATCATGTATGGCATGGAAGAGTATGAAGCAGAATTCGACCAGATGCTTTATTTTCTGGGTCTTGCTGGTAGTGCGTTTAAGAAAGTTTACTATGACGATTCCCTTCAAAAAGTGGTTAGTAAGTTCGTACCCGCTGAAGATTTACTTGTCCCTTACTCGGCTACCGACTTAAGAACAGCAGAAAGAATCACCCACGTTGTAAAAATGTCTAAAAATGAATTGCTGAGAATGCAGTTGGGTGGTTTTTATACCGATACAAAAATCAGAGAAAGTGGAAGTAGTAGCTCTGATTCTATCCAAGATGAATATGATAAGTTAGAAGGCATACAGAACACTGGCTCCGATGAAGAAGTAACCTTATATGAGTGTCATTGCTTTTTAGATTTAGAGGAGTTCCCCCATGAAGATGAAGAAGGGAACCCCACAGAACTAAAACTTCCTTATATTGTAACTGTCTGTGATGACATGAATACTATCCTACGCATAAGCCGTAACTATGCAGAAGACGATGTGTTAACCCAAAGAATTCCCTATTTTGTTCAATACAAGTTTACTCCAGGACTGGGCTTTTATGGCTTTGGTCTTGTTCATTTAATAGGAAATTTGAGTAGAACGGCTACCAGTACCTTACGCCAATTAGTAGATGCGGGAACATTAGCCAACATGCCTTCTGGCTTTAAAGCTAGAGGCTTAAGAATAGCAGACCAAGGAAATCCGTTGAATCCTGGAGAGTGGCGTGACATCGATGTTCCCGGAGGAGATATAAAAGCCAGTTTGATCCCTTTACCTTATAAGGAACCAAGCCGGACTTTATTTGAGTTAATGGGTTTTGTGGTGGATGCAGCCCAACGGTTTGTTGGCACAACTGATATGGGTGTAGGAGATAGTAACCAAGAAATGCCAGTAGGAACCACTATTGCCCTTTTGGAACGGGGTTCTCGTATTGTTTCGGCGGTGCATAAGCGCATGTACGCCAGTATGAAAATAGAATTAAAAATGTTGGCAAAGTTGTTTGCCGAAGACCCTACCCCTTATCCTTACCAAGTTGAGTCGGAAGAAGTTGTTAAGTCTGAAGATTTTGATAATAAAATAGACATTTTACCTGTAAGTGATCCTAATATATTCAGCATGTCACAAAGGGTGGTTTTAGCACAGGAGCAGTTAAAACTTGCAACCGCAGACCCAGAAATGCACAACATGCACCAAGCCTATACCCGTGTGTATCAGGCATTAGGGGTACAGAACATAGATGAAATTTTAAAAGAAGAACCTATTTCTTCTCCTGTAGACCCCGCTACTGAAAACCAAAATTCAAGCGATGCAGCTAAAGGACAAGGGAAGTTGAAAGCCTTTCCGGAACAAGACCATCAGGCACATATCAAGGTTCATATGTCTTACATGCAAAGTGCCGTTGCTCAACAGCAGCCTCCTGTTTTGCTGACTTTGGAAAAACATATTTATGATCACTTAGGATTACAAGCTCAAGTGATTGCGGAACAACAAGCCCCACAAATGGGAATACAATCCGAAGATGAAATGGCTGCTTTAGTAGCGCAAACACAAGCACAGTTGATAGAAGACTATCAATCTAATCTTCCACCGTCTGGTGAAGATGATGATCCATTAATTGCTTTAAAAGAACGCGAACTAGATTTAAAAGAGACAGACCAACAGTCTGATCAACAATACGATCAACAAAGATTACAGTTTGAACAAGAGAAAAACGCTCGAAATATGGAAATACAAAACCGTAGAATCAGTAGTACCGAAGACATAGCTTTAATGCGTAACGATACGGCCCTAGAAAGAACAAGAGGAAAGTAATGTTAGACCAATTGATTGGACCAGTCACTAATTTACTGGACAAGTTCATAGAAGACAAAGACCAAAAAGCTGCTTTAGCTCATCAAATAGCAACAATGAGCGAAAGACACAGCCAAGAATTAATGAAGGCCCAGTTAGAAATCAATAAAGTGGAAGTTGCCCATAAGAATTTGTTTGTGGCGGGATGGAGACCGGCAACAGGATGGGTATGTGTTTTAGGATTTTTGGTTAATTTTTTACTATCTCCTTTGGCTTCGGGGTTTGGTTTTGAAATCCCACAAGCAAACACAGAAACGATGTTACCTGTCTTAATGGGTATGTTAGGATTGGGTGGTATGAGAACTTTCGAGAAAATTAAGCACGTTGCTAGAGAAAAATGAGTTTAGACCTTTACATTTACGATAATATGCTTAAGATACTTAGGCAGAGAAGAGAATCAACACAAGAAATGATTTGTTTTGGTGTTGTTCCAGATTACACCACATACAAGGAATTGCGAGCAGTTGTCGCAGAACTTGCAGCTTTAGAACAGGATTTAAAACTCCTGCTAGATAAAATAAAGGAACCCGATGAGTAACTTAATTGTTCCCTCGCATTTGAAAGAAGAAAAAGTAATCCCCCTAAAAAATAAAGATAAACCTAGCAGCATAGCAGATGCCTATGTGGAGCCGGAAAAAAATTTATCTTTAGACCCCAGTAAAATAGACGACTCTGTTAAAGAAAGGATGCCATTGCCTACTGGTTGGCGCATCCTTCTGCTTCCGTATCAAGGTAAAGAAACAACGGAAGGTGGAATTGTCTTACCTCAAGCTCATGTCGACAGAGAAAATGTAGCCACTGTTTGTGGATATGTTTTAAAAGTTGGACCGGATGCTTACCAAGATAAGAAAAAATTTGACCATGCTTGGTGTAAAGAAGGCGACTGGGTGATTTTCGGAAGGTATTCTGGCAGTCGGTTCAGAATAGAAGGTGGTGAAGTTAGGTTGTTAAATGACGACGAAATATTAGCAACCATTAAACACCCAGACGATATAGTTCATTTTTAGAAGGGGTTTTATTATGGCGGAAGCACAAGCTAAAGTAGAAGAAAACGAAGAAGACTCTAGTGATGTCGTAGTCGAAATAGACACGGAAAACGAAGAGACCGAGGCCGTTGTTGAAGGAAAAGAAGAAAGCTCTACAGAAGATGTTGAGCTAAGAGATTACAGTGAAAACGTAAAAAAACGTATTCATAAGATGACCGCCAAATTAAGAGAATCTGAAAGAAGAGAACACGCTGCTACTGAATACGCCCAAGCAGTTGTACACGAAAACAATCAATTAAAACAAAAAACTATCAATTTAGATGGGGCTTTTGTCAATGAATTTGATAACCGTGTTCAGACTCAAGAAAAAATATTAAAACAAGAATTAAAAAAAGCTATTGATTTAGGCGACTCAGAAAAACAAGCGGATATTCAAATTGCTTTGTCTAATGTTGCAAACGACAGAGATAAAGTATCCAGAGTTAAAAGACAGCAAGCAGCACAACAGCAGCCAACTCAAGCTCCTTTTAATAGACCTACGCAGCCTTTCCAACAGCCCTTCCAACAGCCCGTTGTTAATCAAACAGATCCTGTTGCACAAAAATGGGCTAGTGAGAGAGAATGGTTTGGCGAAGATAGACCCATGACTTTGTTAGCTTTAGCCGAGCATGAGTCTTTATTATCAGAAGGTTATGATCCACAGAATGATTCTGAAAGTTATTATACGGAGCTAAACAACCGAATAGAAGTAGCCTTTCCTCATAAATTTCAAAAGGATAAGAAAAGAAAGTCACCCCGAGTAGCCTCTGCTTCTAGGGTGCGCGTAAACAAAAGAGGAAAAAAAGAGGTTGTACTTACAGAATCTGAGGCTAAAATGGCAGACAAGCTAAATGTTCCACGAGCAGAATACGGAAGACAACTTGAAAAAATAAGACTCAGGAGTGATTAATTAGTGAATGAATCCGTGAAGGCTGATCAACCAAAAACTGATCGTAGTCCACGCAACAGTCAGTCGAGAAATAAATCCTCTAGACCGACACAATGGAAACCACCGTCTACATTAGACGCACCACCACCACCGGAAGGTTTTTGTCATCGTTGGATCCGTGAATCTGTTATGGGTTTTGACGATAGAAAAAACATTTCGGCAAGGTTACGCGAAGGGTTCGAATTAGTTCGCGCTGATGAATACCCAGACTGGGATGGCGAAGCAATATCTGATGGTAAACATACAGGTGTTCTTGGTCAAGGAGGTCTGCTTCTTGCACGTTTTCCTTTAGAGTTACGTCAACAAAGAACGGCTTATTATGATAAAAGAACGTCCGAAGCAATGGACGCGATTGACAATGACTTATTAAGAGAAAACGACTCTAGAATGCCTATTCTTAAACCGAACAGGCAATCAGATATTAAATTTGGCGGCGGTGAAAAGCCGTCTTAACTTTTAATTAATATGAGGAACTGAGTAATGGCAAATATAGATGCTGCCTTTGGACTACGTCCATATAAAATGCTCGGTGCAGGTGCGAACACAAGCGGATTAGTTTCCTACCCCATACAAACCATTGCAACAGCAGGTTCGGCGAGTGTCATTTATCAAGGCACAACCGTTATCCCTTTAGCGAATGGTATGTTGGATATAGTAGGAAACGCCAATGGTGGCACAGTACCTATACTGGGCGTTTTTATGGGGTGTGAATACACCGATTTAAACGGAACTCCAACTTTCAATAACCAATATCCAGGAACTGCGGCAGTTAAAGCTAATACCGCTGTAACTGGTTTAATTTCTGCTAATCCGGACCAGTTGTTTTTAATCAACTGTGATGCGGCTGCGGCAGATTTGATTGTTCATGCAAACGCTAATCTAGCAACAGGGATCACTGGTAACTCTCTTAACGGAATTTCGTATGGTGAGTTAGCTGTTTCGACTGTCAACACTACTAATACTCTCAATCTGAGAATTGTTGGTTTTGAAGACACCCCCGATAACGACGATGCTACTGTTGCTGGTCGTTTAGCGATTGTCCTTCTTAATAATCACTTCTACCGTTATAATGCTAATGGTACTGGTGCTGGAATCTAATAGGAGAATAGGATATGGCTATTTCACGTTCCCAACTCCTAAAAGAGCTAGAGCCGGGACTAAACGCCTTGTTCGGTTTGGAGTATGATCGTTATGATGATGAGCAAGCAGAAATTTTCGATGAGGAAAGTTCTGATCGTGCTTTTGAAGAAGAGGTAATGTTGTCTGGTTTCGGCCAAGCTCCGGTAAAAGGAGAAGGCGCAGCAGTAACTTATGATACTGCTAACGAAGCATTTACGGCACGTTACACAATGGAAACTATTGCATTGGCTTTTGCTATTACGGAAGAAGCGGTGGAAGATAATCTTTATGATCGTCTTTCTACTCGTTATACCCGAGCATTGGCACGTTCAATGGCAAATACTAAGCAAGTTAAGGCTGCGAATGTACTAAACAACGCTTTTAACAGCTCCTTTCCTATAGGTGATGGTGTTGAGCTTTGCTCTTTGCTTCACCCAACGGTAGGTGGTGGTAATTTAGCTAATGAGTTAGTTACTGCGGCAGATCTTAACGAAACGTCAATGGAACAATCTCTTATAGATATTTCCGGCTTTATTGACGAGCGTGGCCTAAAAATTGCATTGCGGGGGATGAAGTTAATTATTCCTCCACAACTTCAATTTGTGGCTGAGCGTTTATTGGCTTCAAACCTACGTCCGGGAACTGCGGATAATGACATAAATGCTACTAAGAGCATGGGTATGTTGCCAGATGGCTATGTGGTTAATCACTTTTTGAATGATGCGGATGCGTTTTTCATTAAAACAGATTGTCCTAATGGCTTTAAGCATTTTGTACGAACTCCTATCAAAACCACTATGGAAGGTGATTTTGAAACTGGTAATGTTCGCTACAAAGCTAGAGAAAGATATACTTTTGGTGTATCTGACCCTAGATGTGTTTTCGGTTCTCCGGGAGCATAATCTTAAAAAGTAATTAAGAAGGGCGGCAATCTTGTCGCCCTTTTTTTATTTATGTATACTGCAAAAGTCACTGACTATCTCATCCCGAGATAGACACTAGCCACGACAGGAGACACTTACATGGCTACTCATTTTAAAGGTCCAATTCTTTATTCCGCTGCTCGTAAAGGGCTTGAAAATCTGCAAGTTGGGGTTTGGCCCGATCAGGCGGTTTTCCTAGATGATTTCACCGGCATAGCCCTAGATGCTACCAATGACTGGACGGTGCTAAAAGATACCAGTGCGACAGTTGCTATTTCAGCAGATGTGGCTACAGGTGTTCTTGCTCTTACTTCGCAAGCTACTACTGATAATGATGGGGCTTCCATTCAAGCCAATGAAATTTGGCAGTTACCCACCGTGGTGGGAGAAAAGCTCTATTTTGAATCCCGTTTTTATATTGCTACTACAAGTGGCGATAGTGTAGGACAAATGGACGTTTGGGTAGGGCTTTGTGAAAACTTTGCAACTCACCCAGAAAATGCTTTTTTAGCGGCTAACCGAATAGGTTTTCAATTAGATGATGGCTCTTCTCTTACTCGCTTAATCAGTGAGTCAGGGGGAACAGAGACAGAAACCGAATTGGCTGCTGCCTATAACCTGACTGATAACCTTTACGTCACCCTCGGTTTTATAGCTACCAAAGGTACATCCACTGATACGGTAGCTTATTACCTTAATCGTAGTTTGGTAGGCACTCATACTACCAATATCCCCACCGCCTTAATGACCACAGCAATGGTTGAAATTTCAGGGGATGCTACAGGTACTAAGAGCATGGGTGTTGATTACATAGTGGCTGCGGTTGATCGTGGAGTTAGCTATTAATGGTAGCGCCGCGAAAGCGAGCGAGAACCAAAAAGGGGGAATTTAGAGGGGATAACCCCTCTACCCCCAACATTAATGAAGCTTGGGAGGAAACACCCGTGGCTAAAAAAGCCCCCGCTAAAGAAACAACTGCTAAGAAAGACCCTGTTAAAAAAAGTAAGGTTGTACTCCCTCCTCCTTGGAGTGCGTTGTATAAAGCAATGATCATTCGTGGCGAAATTAAGGAGTAATTTATGGCAGGTTCAGATGTCCAGAGTACCTTTATAACGGCAGATACTGTTGCTTTGGATGCCAATGGTATCAGCACTTCTGCAACATTAGGTAGTGGAGGAACACTCACTATAAATGGAGCTTTACACTCTGGCGGTACAGTGACGTTGAGTAGTGGAAGGCAGGTGACTGTTACCTCCGCAGGTAATGACACAGGCATAACTTTTACTGTTACCGGCACTGATGTAAATGCTGCGGCCCAAACGGAAGTTTTAACTGGAGCCAGTGGTGCAGCGGCTACCAGCACTAAGTATTTTCTAACGATTACTGAGATTGCTAATAGTGGTGCTAGTGCGGGTGCTGTAGAAGCGGGAATAAATTCCCTTGCTGCTGATGTAATTTTTGCCGGAAGAATGCGTCTACGCGCTATTTGGGTAAAAGATTCAGCTTCAGCGGGAACCCTTGAGTTCAGGCAGGAAAGTGCGGCAGGAACAGCGAACTTAAAATTCGATACTATTGCCGTTTCTACTTGGGCGTTTAGGGATAATGATATCCCCGATGAAGGGATATTGTTTGTAGATGGTGGCTATGTGCAGTACACCGTCGCAACTTTTGATACTTTAACAGCATTTTATAACTAATCCTTTTATTAGGAGGTATTTATGCCTTTAGTTGATGGTAAGCATTATCCCTACACCCAACAAGGGAGAGCGGCTGCGAGAAAAGCTCAGGAAAATCAAAGAGTTAGAATGGTTAAGGGCGGTTTGGCTAAAAGAGAAGAAGAGTCTAGCTCTATTGATAAGGCTTTTAGGAAAATGGATAAGCCCGCTAGTGAAGGAGGAACCGGAGGAACTTTTACGGCAGCAGCCACAAAAGCAGGGTTCCCAGACTCAAAAACAGGACGAACAGAGTTTGCTAATAAAGTTTTGAATGACCCTAAAGCGTCAACCAAAATGAAGCGTAAAGCTAATTTTTACAAAAACGTCATTGTCTGAGGGCAATATCATGAGAAAACAAGGATATAACGCAAGATTAGATGATTCAATGGGCGGTAGAAGCGGTAAAAAATCCCAGTCCGAAACATCCCGCAGGAATGAAAGCGAAGGAATGGAGCGTTCTAGCGGACGTAGGAAATTTGCGGGCGCAGGGACAATGGACAAAGGCCGACGTAAAATGAATACGGGTGGTATGGTTACTATGAAGTCAAGTAACACTACTGTTAGAGGTCCATACGGAAGCACCGCGACTTCTAAAAACACTAATATGCATAAGCTAAATGCTATGGGTAAATTAAAGTCATAATGTTTCACGTGAAACATTGGGGGATACATGGCTACTTCGGGTTCTACTGATTTCGAGTTAGATGTTACTGACTACATTGAAGAAGCCTTTGAAAGATGCGGTTTAGAAGTCCGAACAGGTCATGACTTAAAAACAGCAAAAAGGTCGTTGAATATAGTTCTAGCTGACTGGGCTAATCGAGGGTTAAATCGGTGGACGATCCGTACAACTAGCACAACACTGTCTCAAGGAATTGCTGATTACCCCGCCGGAACTTTAACTTTATCTGTACTCTCCTCTGCTAATTTTACGCTTTCTGAAACAATAACAGGAACACTTAGCGGAGCCACAGCCAGTATAACGAGTTTACCAACAGCTACTTCTATCGCTATAACTGTTCCAGTAGGAATTTTTCAGAACTCTGAAACAATAACCGGATCAACCAGTGGAACAGTAACTACTTCTACTGCGGTAGTGGATTTTAGCGATGTCAACGCCACGATTGATCTATTGAGTGCTGTGTTAAGAACAGATGTCGGTACAACTAATCAGGCGGATATTACCGTAGGAAGAGTCAGTAGAGATCAATACTTAACGACACCTTCTAAAAACACCCAAGCTAGACCAAGCCAATATTATGTCGACCGTCAAATAACCCCGATTATAAAAATCTGGCCTGTGCCTGACTCAGTTCAACTGTATACCCTTGTTTATGATCGTTTATATAGAATACAAGATGCCGATTCACCGGACAATACATTAGAAGTACCTTTCCGTTTTTATCCTTGTTTGGCGGCAGGTTTAGCTTACTACCTAGCCTTAAAACGAGCACCAGACAGAGTTGGTTTATTAAAGCAAGCGTATGAAGAAGAATTTGATAGAGCAGCAACCGAAGACAGAGACAGAGCGAATTTGTCCTTAACACCCACTAGGGATTTTTACTATATAAATTAAGGATTTTTAATGGCTTTGTACGCAACAGGTATTTTTTCAGAAGCTATTTGTGACCGATGTGGTCAGAGATACAAATACCTTGACCTTAAAAAAGAATGGACAGGGTTTAAAGTGTGTCCGGAATGTTATGAACCAAAAGCACCACAGCTTTATCCTTTACCTGCTATAAGTGAACCACAAGCGTTATATGAACCACGACCAGATATAAGAGCATCTATGACTGTTCAAGTGGGACAGAATATTTTTCCTCCTTTGGAAAACAGCAGCCTTCAAGGAATAACTTCTGTGGGAACTGTAACGGTGACAACGACATAATGGCTTATACTTACGCGGAACTTAAAACAGCTATTAAAGACTATACACAAAATACGGAAACGTCTTTTGTTACTAATCTTCCTCTCTTTATTCGATCTGCTGAAGAGCGGATTCTTAAAAATGTTCAATTAAGTTTATTTAGAAAGAACTCTGCGGGAAATGTCACAAAAGGTGATGAATATTTAACAATGCCGGTAGACTTTTTAGCTCCTTTTTCTTTGTCTTATACAGATACGGTTACTAATGAAAAAACTTTTTTAGAATTTAAAGATGTCAGTTTTGTTCAATCTTTTAACCCTGATAGTGCTACAGAAGGTGATCCAAGATTTTATGCTGTTTTTGATGTAGACGCTTTTATTATTTCTCCCACCCCAAGTGGTAACTATGCTGTAGAGCTTCACTATTTTTATAGACCGGATAGCCTAACAGCGGGTTCAGAAAGCGGCACAACATGGTTAAGTAAGAATGCAGAATTAACCTTGTTTTATGGTTGTTTGATAGAGGCTTATGTTTATATGAAAGGAGATCCACAACTTATGCAAGACTATGAAAAGCGTTTTGCGGAAGCAATAACAGGATTGAAACAATTTGGTGAGTCTAAAGAAGTAACAAATGAATATCGAACAGGATTGTTTATAAGGCCTCGTACATAATGCTTACACCAGAATTAGGAATGTCTAACGATTTCAAAGTAGAAGTCGCTACAACCCAAAACAGAGGTTTTACCCCCGAAGAAATAGCACATCGTTGTGCAGACCGTATTATTGCTATTTCAGACAGAGCAGACCCTGTTTTGCAGCAACAGGCTTACGCCTTTAAAAATGAAATGGAAAGGGTTATTGCCGACTATATGCGGCAAGCCATTTCCAGCGATAGAACCACCGTTTATAATGCTTTATTAGAGGCGGGAAACCCTGAACTAGCGGAATTAATTAGGAGATTATGACATGGCTTTTACTGGAAATTTTATGTGTACTAGCTTTAAGCAAGAGCTATTACAAGGTGTTCACAATTTAACACTCGGAACTGGCAACGCTTTTAAAATGGCGCTGTACACTAACAGTGCCTCTTTTACGGCGGCAACTACAGCGTATACAACAGGCAATGAAGTGACTGGCACAGGATATACAGCGGGTGGTGACGCTCTTACTAATGTAACACCGACTAATACCGGCACAACGGCGTTTGCTGAGTTTGGCGACCTGACATGGTCGACCTCTACTATTACTGCTCGGGGTGCGTTGATTTATAACGACACCGCAGCGGGGGACCCTACATTAGTTGTATTAGATTTTGGTTCGGACAAGTCCTCCAGTGCAGGTGATTTCTCGGTAGTAATGCCTACTTATAATGCAACTTCGGCGTTGATTAGGATTGCTTAGTGACCGACGTTACTGTCGGCCTCGAAGGATGGGGAGTTGATACTTGGAGCTCTGGTTCGTGGGGATACACTAGCGCAGGACAACAGGCTACAGGTTCGGTCGGAAACGTGGTGGTTGCGGGCGAAGGGGTTGTTACCGCAACAGGGGTAGAAGCAACAGGAGCAGTAGGAGCGGTTACGGTTACGGTGATTTATCACCTTACCGTAATAGCAGGAAGTGTAGTAGGAACCGGAGCAGTGGGTTCCGCAGCAGGAAGTATTCCCGTCATCGTACCTTTAGACGGTTGGGGAATTGGTGATTGGGGCGATGCGGGTTGGGGTTACTCCAACTCCGGATCAGAAGCCACAGGTTTTGTAGGAACTGCCTATGCAGTTACTACAGGTACAGTTACAGCGGGAAGTTTATTAGCGACTGGTTATGTCAATGGGGTTGTAATAAACGCCGATGCTAATGTAACTTTATCAGGTGTAGAAGCAACCGGATCAGTAGGGCAAGTAGTAGGAAGTATCCCAGTAATTGTGGGCGTTACGGGGGTTTCTGCCACAGGTGGAGTTGGGGCAGCAAGCTCGACCATTGGAATTACCGTCACGTTGACAGGGGTACAAGCAATCGGAGAAGTTTCAGGAATTTCAATATGGATGGAAATACAACCCGTTCAAGATCCAAATTGGGTAGAAATCGCAGCATAAACAAGAGGTTTTAAACATGGCAACTTATGTAAATAATCTAAGATTAAAAGAGATCGTCACTGGCGATGAATCGGGTACGTGGGGGACATCTACAAATACGAATCTTGAGCTTATCGGGGATGGTCTTGGTTATGGAACTGAACAGGTAGCAGCGGATGCCAATGAAACCTTTACTATGGCAGATGGTACGGCAGACGGTGTACGTGCTATGTACCTTAAATTCACTTCAGCCGGTTCGCTAACTGCGACTCGTACCCTGACACTTGCTCCTAACACGGTTTCCAAGGTGTGGATTATCGAAAATGCCACTACCGGAAGCCAGATCATCACGATCAAGCAGGGTGCAGGGGCTACGGTAAATGTAGCAAGTGGTGAACGTGCTTTTATATACACTGATGGAGCAGGAGCCGGAGCCGCTGTATTTACGGCTGATCCGGGCGGTAGTGGAGGGGTAGGATCAGTAACCTCTGTTGGAGGTACTGGCACTGTTAACGGGATTACCCTTTCAGGAACGGTTACAAGTTCTGGTAATTTAACTTTGGGCGGTACTCTTGGGAGTGTTGACCTTACTTCACAGATTACAGGAACTCTTCCCATTGGCAACGGTGGAACAAATTCTACTTCCACTACTTATTGCAGCCTTACAGCTAATGTCTCAGGAACTCTTCCTGTTGCTAACGGTGGTACAGGTGCTACTGCTTTAACATCAAATAACGTAATTCTGGGTAATAACACAGCAGCGGTTCAAGTGGTTGCTCCCGGTACGGCGGGCAATGTATTAACAAGTGCAGGTGGAACGTGGGCATCAAGTACGCCCGCCGCCGCCGGTATATCAGCAGGTCTTTCTATCGCACTTGCGATGGTAATGGGTTTCTAGGAGAAAATAGATGGCAAATCCAAATATAGTAGCAGTAACAAGTATTTTAGGAAAAGCAGGCGAACTTATTCCGTCTGATACCGCATCTAATGTATTGCTGGCTAACAACACTTCCAGTAACACAGTGCTAAAGATTAACCAGATTGTGGCGGCTAATATCGATGGCGCTTCTGCTGTTAACACTACCGTGGCAATTAACTCCACAGCGGCAGGCGGCGGGACAAGTTACCCTATCGTGTCTACCGTGAGTGTTCCCGCTGACGCAACTCTAATAGTGGTAGACAAGACTACTGCGATCTACCTTGAAGAGAACAAGTCTATTACAGTGCAGAGCGGTACAGCGAGCAAGATTGCTTATACGATAAGCTATGAAATAATAGCCAGCTAGTAAGGAGTAGTTCATGCCTATAGGTGACCGTATTGGTGGGTTTATACGTCCGGGTTTTAATCCGTTATTAGCGCCGGGTGCGCCCACTATTGGAACAGCTTCCTCAGGAGGCGCTTTAAATATTTCTATAGCTTTTACTGCGCCCTCGGATGTGGGTGGTGGTGCAATAACAAGTTATGAAGCGGTAGCTACCGACACCGTTACTGCTGCGGTCTTTACGGGAACGGCGGCATCTTCTCCTGTTACTATTACAGGTTTAACTGAAGGCCAATCGTACACTACTACTGTTACCGCGATTAACGCTTACGGGCCAAGCGGTATAAGTGCTGCAAGTAATAGCGTCCAAGCGGAAACCGTGGTGGGAGAGCTTTGGTCTTGGGGCTACAATAACATGGGTCAACTAGGGCTAGGCGATACCACCGACCGCTCTTCTCCAGTACAGGTAGGTGCATTAATTACTTGGAAGCAACTAAGTATGGGAGAACGGTGGACAGCGGCAACCACAGCAGACGGGAAACTCTATACTTGGGGTGAAGCTAGTGACGGGCAATTAGGTCATAGTAATACGACTGCCCTTTCATCTCCGGTACAGGTAGGCGCATTGACTACATGGAGTAATGTTGCTTCTTTACTAGACACTAGCGCATCAGTAAAGACAGACGGTACATTGTGGACTTGGGGAAGCGGCACTCAAGGAAGGCTAGGTGACGGAACTACTGTTGCTAAAAGCTCTCCGATACAGGTAGGCGCGTTAACAGATTGGTTAAGAGTTAGCGCCGGTACTACTCACTGTCTCTCCACAAAGACAGACGGTACGCTTTGGAGTTGGGGAAGCGGAGGAGCAGGGCAGTTAGGTGATAACGCACAAACTAACAGAAGCTCTCCAGTTCAAGTTGGAGTACTCACTACATGGGCTACTATAAAAGCCGGTTCACAATGGAGCGCGGGAATAACGACAGATGGAAAACTCTACATTTGGGGCGTTAGTAGTTACGGTGCAGGTGGGCAGGGTAATACTACAGAGACTTCCTCTCCTGTTCAGGTAGGAGCATTAACTACATGGGCAGAGGTGGCCTGTGCCAAAAGCTCAGCAATTGCTGTGAAGACAGACGGTACATTGTGGACTTGGGGGTATGCTACCTATGGGTTGTTAGGTAATGGAACTACTTCACCAAACATTAGCTCTCCGGTACAAGTCGGTTCGTTAACTAACTGGGCGTTGGTTATAGCAGGGGATCGTAATGTGTATGCTGTAAAAACTGATGGTACGCTGTGGGCATGGGGGATTGCTTCCAATGGGGCGTTAGGTAATGGAACTACTTCACCACAAATTAACTCTCCTATCCAGATAGGCGCATTAACTACTTGGTTAGAGATACCGGGAATAGGGATTCATACAGAAGGATCGGGTCTCATGATTAAAACAGTATCCTAATATGAAAACGAAATTATACACAGAGGTAAGCAATGCCTAATTATTCTGGTAAGTGGAGATTACCCACTGTTATGCAAGCCGAGGGTGCTGGTACGTGGCCTAAGCCCCCGCTTGGAGTACCTTCAGCAGTGTGGGCTTGGGGAAATGGTAATTATGGTGCTTTAGGTTTAGGAAATACCACCAGCTATTCCTCTCCGGTTCAAGTTGGCGCTCTTACTGATTGGGCTATTGTTGTTTCGGGAACGACTGGACTTGCTGTTAAAAATGACAGAACTCTTTGGTCGTGGGGTTCGAATGGGAATGGGGAGTTGGGTAACGGCAATACCACCAACACTTCTTCTCCGGTACAAGTCGGCGCTCTTACTACTTGGGCAACTGTAGGAGGAAACGAGACTTGGAGTGCTGCGATTAAAAGTGATGGAACACTCTGGACATGGGGAAATAACTATTCCGGACAGCTAGGTTTAGGCAATACCACTTACTATTCTTCCCCTGTCCAAGTAGGCGCTCTTACTGACTGGTCAGAAGTAGCCTGTGGCGTTAAAAATTTATTAGCTATTAAAACTGACGGAACTATTTGGGCGTGTGGAAGAAACACATACGGTGAATTAGGTGACGGCTCTACCACTGATCGTTCATCTCCGGTACAGATTGGCGCACTCACTACATGGAGTAAAATTACTTGTACTGGTAGGTTCGCAATGGCCCTTAAAACCGATGGTACTATTTGGGGATGGGGTCGCAACGATTCAGGGGGGTTAGGTCAAGGCAACACCACTGATTATTCATCTCCGGTACAGGTCGGCGCACTCACTACATGGAGTAAAGTCAGAGCCGGTAGCGATAGTGGGGGGGCTGGATGGACAATGGCTATTAAAACAGACGGTACTCTGTGGTGTTGGGGTAGAAATAACTATGGACAACTAGGTGTTGGCAATAAGGATGCTAACTCTTCCCCCGTACAAGTCGGCGCTCTCACTACATGGAGTAAAATTGCTCCGGTACAAAAATCCTCTTATGCCCTTAAAACTGATGGGACACTTTGGTCGTGGGCAGATGGTGGCGATGGTCAGTTAGGTCTAGGCAATACCACTAGCTATTCATCTCCCAAACAAGTCGGCGCACTTACTACTTGGGGCGCATTACCTATAGCGGCTAGTGGAATCTCTCAAATGGCCCTTATTCCGGTATAACATGAAAAAACAAATACATTTTCTGTCAGGTGTACCTCGCTCCGGTTCCACGGTACTGGCGGCTATACTCAACCAGAACAAACAGACCCATGTTTCCACTACGTCAGGTGTGGTATTTGCTTTGGATGCCTTGGCTAACGTATGGCATTCGCAGGGACTTCTTGGCGAGAACGACAAGGAGCGAACCAAACTGTCTCGGACTATGGGCGCGGTGATTGACACGTTCTACGAAGATGTTGAGGAGCCTGTCATTATAGACAAGGGCCGAGGCTG
>Ga0114999_10003967_pt1 | contig 18195 bp, 15 predicted proteins | sample ArcticOcean_MG_C_3_FD_89820 | JGI IMG/M metagenome (GOLD analysis project Ga0114999, IMG submission 89820) | Marine microbial communities from western Arctic Ocean - ArcticOcean_MG_CB8_126 | ecosystem: Environmental > Aquatic > Marine > Oceanic | place: Arctic Ocean: Canada Basin | collected...
TCTCATGACCCACAAGATTCTGCCGCTTATGTATGCCCAGGGTCATGGCAAAATTATTAACACGGCATCCCAACTCGCCTATAAGGGCGCGCCCGGCCTCACCCACTACACCGCCAGCAAGGCAGCGATCGTTTCTTTCACCCGTTCGCTGTCATTGGAAATCGGCGACCGTGGAATTAACGTAAATTGCGTCGCGCCAGGGGCAACGACAACACCAATTCTCGACGGAATGGATGCAGATATTATTGAAGCCATTCGCAAAACGATTCCGCGCGGTCGCTTTAGCGTCGTCGATGAAATTGCGCCTACCTATGTATTCTTGGCATCAAGCGACGCAGACCACTTCGTCGGCCAATGCCTGAGCCCGAATGGCGGAGATATTTTTCTCTAATCGAAGGCGTAAATTGCCGGATACCAAGAGGTTCAGGGATACGTTCGGCGTGGTAGAGCGGCTAATCCTTATTGTCGCCGCCTGACATCAGCTTGCCGAGCATGCGACCGACTTCGCGCACCGGGTCTTTGTCGGCCGCGAAACCAACGACTTTGTCCGCCGTCGAGGTCATTTTTTTGTCGACTGCTTTGGCCGTGTTGAGCGCCTTGCGCTGCACTTTCGGATCAGCCGCGACGCGCCGAACGGCGCCCCATAACAATTGCCGCACAATAGACATCGGCATATCCCCTTAAGAAATTCGGCTCTAAATTGCGCCGATTAGGGCTGAAATTCAAGTCACTTGGCGCTTCGTTTGGCCTAGATGCTATCATCCGCGTCAATTTTACCGGCAACAATCACCGCTTCGGTTCGGTTGGTGACGCTGAGTGCTTTGAAAATTGCCGAGACATGCACCTTCACCGTTCCTTCAGCTAATCCAAGCTCCTGGGCAATTGCCTTATTGGAACGACCAAGCGACAACAGCCGCATCACATCGCGCTGACGGCGCGTTAAATTATGCGCGATTTTCTCCGAGAGACGTGGCTGGCCGAGGCTGGCTTCCATGCTGTCAAAACGGACATTACCTTCCTGACGCCCGAGAAGCGCCGGCGGCAAATACATTCCGCCCGAAAGCACCAGGCGGATCGCATTTAGCATCACATCAGAGGACGAGGATTTAGGCAGGTAGCCCATAGCGCCATGGCCCAGAGAGGCTTGAACATCGGCCGGGTTCTCGCGTGCCGAGACCACAATGATGGGTGCCGAGGGCGCTTTTTCGCGCAGGCTGGAGACACCATCAAAGCCATCAATACCGGGCATCAGCAAATCGACCAGTATCAGATCAAGATCCGCTTCCGCCCCAGCGATATCCAGCGCTTCAGTGTAATCACTGGCTTCCGAAATTTCAGCTTCTGGGTCAAGTTTCTGCAGCAAATAGACAAGACCAACACGAAATACTGCATGATCATCTGCGACTAAGAATTTCATAATGCTCTCATTTGCTCGCTATTTCAGAACGCAACAATTCGAATGGACGGGCCGTCTAGTAGTGCAGTGAGGTTAATTTCTTGAGGTCCCCATGCTAGCCCTACCTTGTCGCAGAATCTAATCCACAACTTAACTTATATTATTATACCTTCTTATTAAGAAGATCTAAATAATAATCTTTAATCCATGTAAAATATATCTTACGGCATGGTGTGTTATTCTGTGTTTATAATAAGCATCACACTTATCCAGAAATGCGTGTAAAATTCACCCTAGACCTATGCAATATTTGCAAATTTTACCCCCTATTCGAATCGCGTTGAGCGCGTATCGCGCCGTTGTAGCGCTCGAAACTTCGCTCATATCGCATGGCCTTCCCTGGCCGAAAAATTTTGAAACGGCGCAGAAAATGGAAGCGGCGATAGAAGTCGAGGGTGCGACTCCAGCCACCATCGCTATCCACCAGGGAAAAATTCAAATTGGCTGCGATACGCCACTTCTGGAACATTTCTCCCGCGCCAAGGATGTGCTCAAGGTTGGCCGCAAAGATATTTCTGCAGCGCTTTCGACCGGCCGGGATGGTGGTACCACCGTCTCAGCCACAATCCATTGTGCTGCCGCAGCGGGGATCGATATCTTCGCTACCGGCGGCATTGGCGGCGTCCACCGGGGCGGCGCACTGTCACTCGATATTTCCAGTGACTTATCGGTGCTGGGGCGCTCAAAAATGGCGGTTGTGTGCAGCGGCGCCAAATCCATCCTCGACCTGGCAAAAACCCTGGAGGTTCTGGAAAGTCAGAATGTCCTGGTTCTCGGTTTCGGCACGGACTGCTTTCCGGCCTTTTACGCCCGCGACAGCGGCCTGAAACTCGACCACCATGTGGATACGCCGGAGGCGGCAGCAGAGATATTGCACTGCCACAGACAATTGTCCGTGGAATTGGCCATGGAAAGCGCGGTGTTGATCGTCAATCCCATCGATACCGCATACGCCATAGCCTGGGACGAGTTGCAGGACTGGACGGCGCAGGCCGAGAAAGAGGCGCTGGCGGCGGGTGTCGGCGGCAAAGCATTAACGCCCTACCTTCTTGGCCGTATCGGCGAGCTCAGCGCAGGCCGCACATTGGAGGCCAATCAGGCATTGGCAGTGGGCAACGCCAAGCTGGCGGCGAAAATCGCCGTCGCCTTGGCGGCAATGGCCCGTAAATAGTATATTTAAGGAATTCATGAGATGACGCTTCAAAAAATAGTAACGCTCACCCAAATCAGTGCATCCGGTTCACAGCTCGTTGAGATTGCGATTGAAAACGCAGTCATTGCCGGTTGGACCGGACGCGATACAGCCAAAATGGAAGAGCATATTGAGGAGCTGGTAAAACTTGGCATCACCCGCCCGGCAGCTACGCCGCTGTTTTATCGTGTTGCCGCCGCGCGTCTCACCCAAGCGGATGCAATTGAAGCCAGCGGCGATCAATCAAGCGGCGAGGTTGAGTTTGTGTTGATACAGGACAGCAAACAGCTCTATGTCGGCATCGGCTCCGACCATACCGACCGGGAAGTGGAAACTTACGGCGTCACCGTCTCCAAACAAATGTGCGACAAGCCGCTATCATCCGAGGTGTGGCGCTATGGTGAAGTCGCTGCCCATTGGGACAAGCTGATGTTGCGCTCCTGGGCGACCCAGGGCGGCGTACGCCGCCTTTATCAGGAAGGCAGCATTACCGCCATGCGGGCGCCGGACGATATTATTGGGCGTTATACAGACGGCTCTTCAGCGCTGGCGCCAGGCACCTTAATGTTTGGCGGCACCCTGCCGGCCATCGGCGGCATCGCGCCGGCGGAGCGGTTTGAATTTGAGCTCGAGGACCCAGTGCTCGACCGTCGCCTCAGCCACGCCTACGATATTATCGTCTTACCGATCGCGGGTTAAAGCCCTATTCGGCCGCCGCAGCCGCGCCGCCGGCCCGCTCCAAGCGGGAGATCATTTCATCGACCGGAATAACATTGGCGAATGCCAGGCCAATGGTGGTGTGTACCGCACGTTTGATTTCCTCGACCGATAATCCGCCTGCCGGAAAAGTTTCGGTGCCGTCTTCCATAAAGAACACATGGTAATCCCGCATGCCGGCCTCACGCGCCGTCGTCTCGCAGCAGATATTGGTGCAAATACCGCTGACGATGATTGTATCGATGCCATTGGCGCGCAGCACATTATCGAGATCGGTGCCGCTGAATGCGCCATAGCGTGGTTTTTCAAGCACGATATCATCGGATTTCACGACCAGACCCGGATGCAATTTGGCCGTCTCGGAGCCGTCCATGATGTAGCCGTCACGAACCGCCTCAATCAGCTCACCCATGGTGCCGAGATTACTACCATCGGGGCGCGTTACATGGCGGGTATGGATGACCATCATCCCAGCTCGACGGCATGCCTCCGCCAGGCGATTAACCACCGGCAGCAGGGCCACGCCATCCGGCGCGGAAAGCGGTGTGCCTTCGACAAAGGCGGTTTGCATATCCACATTCACCAGCGCCATGCGGGCCGGATCAACTGCGTATTCAGTCATTAGAAACTCCCCTTCCAGTCTGACCCTCAAAGAATAGCGCAATCACGCCGGATCGTAATAGTGAATTTCAAACATCACGCAGCCGCCTTCTGATTTAAACGGCCCGTGATCGGTTTCCGGCGGACGGCAGGCATAGGTTGGCGGATTGAAGTTTTCACCGCCCTCGCCATTCGCATCATTGCCGACGGTTAGGTCGCCGGACAGCAGATAGACCTCTTCCCAATAATCATGGCGAAAGGGCGCTGTGGTATAGACGCCGGCCTGAATGCGCAACAGGCGCGTGCGCCCGCCCGTTTTATTTTCCTCATCCATATTTCCTGCCAGGAGCTTCTGCTCAATGCCAGCCGGGTAGCCCGGCGGTACCTCCCATCCGCTTTCCATATCCAGCGCATGAAATTCCAGGTGTTCTTTATCAATCGCCATGCTTTTACTCGCTCCCTATTTATCGCTTAATTTTGCCAGCGAATCCGCCAGGCTATAACTGTCCATCACGCGGTCCACCAGTTCCGTCGCACCTTGCCAATCATAGGTCCGATATGAATTACCTTTGGTAACAAAGCTGGCGCCAGCATAGAACATTTCATACTGCACATGGCGCGATGCAAATTCGCTGCCGACTGCATCCCACGCCAATTTAAAAAACTTCACCCGATCCTCGGGGCTAAATAGCGGCGAGCCTTGCGTGCGCTGGATATATTCAGCCATCTCCGGATTGGCGAAATCCTCGACCGAGGACGGCAGCATGATCATACCGCCGCCCGCCAGCTCGCGAAGTGTCGCGATTACCCGCGGATAGAGCTGCTGCGTCTGTACTTGCGCGGCATAAAGCATATGGCTATTCGGCACAAAATAGCGCCCCACCTTGCGGCCCTTGATTTCCATCGTGCTGAGCAAGGCTTCGACCAAAGCAGCATCCGCCGCCAATTGCCCGAGCATTTCACGCACTGACGGAAAATCGATGATGCCATTGGTCTCGGCAATTTTATGCGCCAGGCCGAGTAAGAAGCGCATTTTGACATTGAGGCGGATCTGGCATTGGTAATTTTGGTGCACATGGGACGGCGTGGCATGAAATTGCTGTGCGCACATGGCGACGTCACCGGCGATAAACACACGCTCCCACGGCACTTTGACATCGTCAAAATATAGCACTGCATCATTTTCATCGAAGTGGTAGGAGAGCGGATTATCAAATTCAGAAACCGCTGCTTCCTCATAGGATTTCCGCGATAGAATTTTGAGGCCCTTCTGATTCATCGGGATGGCGAAGCTCAAAGCATAAGCCTCCTCCCCTTCTTTCAGAGGCTGGATCGTCGTCACCCAGACCTCATTCGACATAATGCAGCTCGTCCCCAGCATCTTGGCGCCGCGCACGGTAATGCCCTCCGAATCCTCATCCACCAGGCGGGCGGTGAGGTAGGGGTCATCCTGCTCACCGGCACTCTTGGAGCGATCCGCTTGCGGGTTGATGATGACGTAACTGAGATAAAGATCATTGTCGCGCGCATAGCGAAAATAATCGCGCAGCGCGCCGGCACGCTCCGAATTCCATTTGTCAAAAATTTCGCCGCCCATGATCATACCGGCAAGGCCGGAAGCAACATGATCGGGAGAGCGTCCGAGAAAGCCGTAATGGCATTCGGCCCATAACTCCAAGGCGTGCCGACGCGCCAACAGCTCTTCGTAACTCTCCGGCAACTGCCAACAGCGATTGACGCGCTCGCCGCTATCGGGCGAAACGAAGGTCAGAGCTTCGATATTTTCTGGCGCGGCTTGAAAATCATAGAGCGCCGCCGAGGTCGCTACTGAATTGCGGTAGGCCGGATGCTCGGTAACATCATCAACCCGCTCCCCTTTGAGAAAAACCTCGCGGCCATCTCTGAGGGCGTTCAAATGCATTTCACCGGTTTTTGTCATGTTGTTTTTCCCGTTTGATCATTTGGCGCCATGATAAGGTTACCGAAACTATCCACCTCGCCCGTAAGGCCGGCGTCGACAAATACGGTGCCGTCGGGTTGTTCAAGCACCGCCGGTCCCGGCACAATAGCGCCAACCGGCAGCGCCAGACGATCATAAACCGCCGTATCGCGCCACGCATTGTTGGTCCAAACCTGGCGTGACCCCAGTCGCGCATCCTCCAGGCGAGCCTCAGTCGGCGGCGCGAGGCGGCTGAAATCAAATGCCTCGCGGTGCGCCACGGCAGTCACACGCAAGTTAAGCAAACGGACCGGTATATCATTAAGCAAGCGGCCATATACCGCCTGATAGCGCTCCTCAAAGGCAGCGCGGAGTATGTTTATATCAATTTTCAACCCATCATCCAGCGCGACCGCGACCGTGTGACTTTGCCCCTGATAGGACATATCCGCTTCAAATGAATGCACCGCGTCTTCGCCGACAAGTGCCGTGGATTCAGCAGTCAAGGTCGCCATGCGGGCATGAAATTCCGCCATATCGAGATCATCCATGGTGCGGTTGATGGTGGCGACGGAATCATGACGCATATCGGCAATGGCACAGCCAAGCGCACTGATCACACCGGGGTAGCGCGGCACCACGGCCTTGGCCAAGCCAACCTCGCGGATCAGCGCGCCGGCATGCAGCGCACCACCACCGCCGAACGGCATGGCGATAAATTTACGCGGATCATATCCACGTTCAATCGACACCAGACGAATAGCCCCGGCCATCAGGCCATTGGCCACACGGATGATGGCAGCGGCAGCGGACGTTAGGTCGAGACCGAGCGGCTCCCCGACATGGCGCATGATAGCGGCCTCAGCAGCAGCGACATCCAGACTGCTCAATTTTCCACCAATGGGACGTTCGGCGTTGATGCGCCCGAGAACCACATTAGCATCCGTCACGGTTGGCCGCGCATTACCCAGGCCATAGCAGGCCGGGCCTGGGTCGGAGCCAGCAGATTCCGGACCGACACGTAGCAAACCTCCACGATCCACGCCGGCGATGGAGCCGCCACCGGCGCCAATGGTGGTGATCTCAACCATCGGCGTCCTGATAACGAGGCCGAAATCAATAGATGTTTGCGGGTTCACCGCATGCTTGCCTTCCGCCACCAAGGAAACATCAAAACTGGTGCCACCCATATCGCAGGTAATGATGTTCTCATAACCGGCGGCGGCGGCAATTTGGCCGCCCGCAACCACTCCTGCCGCCGGCCCGGAAAGCGCTGTGCGCACAGGCAGGCGGCGCGCCGTCTCAACGCGCATGACGCCACCGTTTGACTGATGAATAAAAATTTCACCGCCAAACCCGTCATCTGCCAGCGCCGTTTCCAGGCGCTCCAGATAATGGCCAAGCACCGGTTGCAGATAGGCATTGAGGGCAGCCGTCGAGGCACGCTCAAACTCACGAATCTCGGGTAAAATTTCACTCGACGCCATAACGAAATCGTTCAGCCAAACACCCCGCGCTGCCAACAATGCGGCTTGTTCGTTGCCATCATTGGCATAGGAATTGACGAAGAAAATCACCAATGCCTCTGCACCCAATTCGGCCAGATGCTTCGCTGCTGCGCTGACCTCCTCGGGATTTACGGCTTCGCGCACCGTTCCATCGGCGAGCGTACGTTCCGCTACCTCGAAGCTGAGGTCACGCGATACTACCGGCTCGTAACTGCCCCACAAACCCCATGTTTGCGGTCGATCACGGCGGCGCATTTCCAATACGTCACGAAACCCAGTCGTCACGATCATGCCGATACGCGCACCGCGGCGTTGCAACAGCGCATTGGTGCCGACTGTGGTGCCATGCATGATGGTATCAAGCTCGGCCGCCGCGCCGGCGCCCTGACGGACGCCATGGGCAAACCCTTCGGCCTGATTCTCCGGCGTCGTCGGCACCTTGGCGATTGTGATATTTCCGGTCTTGTCCTCGATAGTGAACACATCGGTAAACGTGCCACCAATATCAACGCCCACAATCCTTCCTTCGCTCATGGCGATGCCGCCCTACGCGAGGCGCCGGTTGCCGCCTCGTCTACATGGCCTTCTTCATCGAGCACCACAGCATAATCACGCAGCGCTGCCATGCGGCTGACATAACCGAGGCGAACATCTTCGGCTACGGCCTCTGGCGGACGCTCAAAAGCTGGGCCATAGCCACCACCACCGGGACTTTGCAGGCGTAGACGCTGGCCGCGGGAAATCTTGAGGCCAGTCATTTTGGAAACCAAGGGCGGCGTTTGCTTGCCGTTGTCGCTGTCATATTCAAAAACATTACAGGCGCCCGGCCCACCGCCGACTACCCCTTGCGGTGGGTAGCAACCGCGTTCGCCAAAAAGAAACACATCGGCGGACTGTTCCAGCAACTCAATTTCATAAATCCCGCCCAAACCGCCGCGCTGACGGCCCGACCCACCGCTGTCTGGGCGCAGCGCCCACTGGCTGAACATCACGGGATAAGCAGCCTCCAATATCTCGACCGGGGGAATTGTCGCGGTCGAGATCGGCGCGTTGCCATGACTGAGACCATCGCCCTCTGGATGGCCGCCATGACCGCCGCCAAAAAACGAAAACATCACCCAGCGCCGACCATCTTCCCGGTGCCCGGCCAGAGAAAGTGCGTTGATTGTGCCATAGGCGCAGCCGTTGGATCGCTCCGGCGCAACCTTCGCCATCGCGCCAAAAATCACATCGATTAAGCGCAATATTGTCTCGGTATAGCCCCCCACCGGTCGAGGGTGCGTAGCATGCAAAATTGAGCCTTTAGGGATGACGAATTCAATCGGCTCCAACACACCCGCATTAGCCGGTACATCATGAAAGATATGCTTAAGTGCCACATAGCAAGCCGCGATGGCGGTGGCGCGGGAGATATTTACCGGCCCGGCGCATGCAGCGGCGGTACGAGAGAAGTCCAACACCAATTTATCGCCGCTGATCTTCATATCAAGCGCGATAGCCAACGGTGCATCGCTGATGCCGTCATTGTCGAGCCAGTCATCACAGGCATAGTTGCCGTCAGCCAGCTCGGCTATGTTGGCGCGCATCAAGCGGGCCGCGCGCGCGCATAATTCAATAAATGCCGCGTCGACAAGATCATCGCCATATTCATCAAGCAATTCACCGAAGCGCCTAACACCCAAATCAAGCGCGTTGATCTGGCCATTCAAATCACCATAGAGGCTGACCGGCTGGCGCGAATTAGCCCGCATAATATCGATGATATCCTCGCTCAACACGCCGCCGGAAATGAGCTTCACCGGTGGGATCAACATGCCTTCCTGAAAGCTTTCCACCGCTGCCGGATTATAATTGCCCGGCACATTGCCACCAACATCGTGCCAATGGCCGACTGACGCCATGTAGCAATATAATTTACCGGCACGGAAAATCGGCCGCACAAGTTTAAAGTCCGACAGGTGGGTACCGCCCTCATAGGGATCATTGAAAATATACACATCGCCGTCTTGCAGGCCGCCGTCACGCGCTACCTTATCGATCACCAATTTTACGGCGAACGACATGGCGCCAACGAAAATCGGCAGGCCAGATTTTCCCTGCGCCAGGGTGGCGCCGCTGTCGCGGTCATAAATGCCATGCGAGGCATCATGTGCCTCGGCGATTATCGGATTGAAGGCGCTGCGAAACAGCGTGGCATCCATCTCATCGACCACTTGTTCCAAGCGGCCCTGTAAAACGACAAGAGTGACCGGGTCGATACTCAGATCGTGCATTTATGTATCTCGCCGTCTTTCATGATCATCGAAAGGTGGGTGCCTTGATGTTGCAGAAGGTCAATATTTTCGAGCGGATCGCCATCGACCAATAGCAAATCCGCAATCGCACCCTCGGCAATTGTTCCCAACACACCTTCGCGCATTAGCAGCGCAGCATTTGTGCGCGTCGCAGCGCGGAGCGCATCCAGCGGTGAGGTAATTTCAGCGCGGAGCGCAAGCTCCATCGACTGGTATTCATGCAGCGGCCCGATGAGGTCGCTGCCCAGGCCAAGCTTGACGCCCGCATCCTGACAAACGCGTACCGCTTGCTGCGCATCTTCAAACAGCGTGCCCAATTTGTCGGCGAATATTTTTTGTAAGCCCAAGTCCGGACCCTTTTCCTTCATCATGTGAATAGTTGAGAGCGTCGGCACCACATAGGCATCACTTGCCGCGACATATTCCGCCGTTTCCAGATCAATCAGCGTGCCATGCTCAATCGAACGCACGCCATAATCAACGCAGCGCCGCGCAGCGCTCGCCGTATGGGCATGGGCCATCACATAAGTGCGCCGCGTTGCCGCCTCCTCCACCGCCGCGCGGATTTCCGCTTCCGAATATTGATCCATCCACACGGGGTCCGAGGGTGACAGCACGCCGCCTGAGACCATCAACTTAATCTGCGTCGCGCCTTTACGCAGCTCCTCACGCACCGCCTTGCGCACTTCATCCACTCCATCAGCGACAACGCAGATCGGCCCGTGATAGGTGGCGCAGGCGCAGGGCTCAAAGTGCGTTGCGGCGCGCATATCACCATGCCCGCCGGTCTGGCTGAGCGCCTTGCCGGAGTGAAATATTCGCGGCCCTTTGATCAGGCCCTCATCAACAGCGCGGACAAGGCCGATATCAGCGCCGCCAGCATCGCGGACACTGGTGAAGCCGCGATCCAACGCGGCCTTTAAATTCACATGCGCGTGCTGGTGCAGCAGCGAAGGCGGCATGATATCGAGATTGGAAACATTGAGATCCGCCAACAGCGCATGGTAATGGGCATCGATCAGGCCGGGCATGAGCACCCGCCCCGCCGCGTCGATGATTCGCGCATTTGCAGCCGTTAGGAGTTGATCGGAAATCTCCCTAATCCGCCCGTCCTCGACCAACACCGCCATGCCCGCACTGGGCGAAATATCGGCGCCGTCAAATATGCGGCAATTATTAAAGATTATTCCGCTCATCGGCGTTCTACCCCTCCACTTTCACACCGTAATCGCGCAGCGCACCTTCGGCAGTGACAAAGCCGTTTTCAACATCTGCCAGAACCTTCTCGCGCGGTCGGTCCTGCGCCGCACCAAAGCCGCCGCCGCCGGGCTCGCGCAGTGTCACTCTATCTCCTGGCGCCAAAACCTGCTGTCCTTTGGGATGAATGACCTCATCATTGACCCGGTGCTGGCGCAACGGACCGTTTTCACCGCCCAACAAACCGACGGGTGGAAATTCACTGCGGTTGGCCATGGAAAATATCGTCATTGGATGGCCGCTATCGTTGCGGATAATGATCTCCTGGCCAAGCCCGCCGCGCGCCTCTCCTGCGCCGCCGGAATCCGGCAGCAAGGCGCGCTTCTCCACCAGAGTACTTGTCACACCTTCCCAAACTTCGGTCGGGACAACGGCCATGTTGGAGGGGCCCGGCACGGTCGGCGGGCCATCATGATTCCTCAACGCGCCAAACCCGCCGGCGCAAAAATAAATGGTCGAGACACCGCGTCCATTTATATGAGTGCCTACAAAATTGACTAGATCGATCATGCCGGTGTCCGCCTGCACCCGCTCCGGCGCGGCCTCGGCAAGAGCACCGAAGATCAGCGGCGATACGAAATGACCAATAATATGCCGCCCGCCGGTCGGCGATGGCGGTTGGGCATTCAAGATGCAGCCCTTCGGCGCGCTGACCTGTACCGGTTTGGTTGAGCCCTCGTTATTGGGCAGCGATGGCACGGTCAGGCACTTCATGGAATAAAGCGCCATGGCATTGGTATAGCAGAACGGCACATTGATGCCGCGCCGCACCACCGGATCAGTGCCATCCATATTGATGCGAACATTATCGCCATCAACTTCCACGCAGCAGGCCAACGTGATGGCATCATCAATACCTTCGATGCGAATTTTATTGCGGTAGGTGCCATCACGAATTTCCAATATGGCCTCCCGCGTCATGCGCTCCGACTGGCTGCGTATGGCGCCAGACAATTCGGCGAGACTGTCCAGATTATATTCTTCCATGAATTCGAGCACTTGCCGGCCACCGACTTCATTGCAGGCAACATTGGCCATCACATCGCCAATCACCTGCTCCGGCACCCGCACATTGGCGGCAATCAGTTCGAGCAGAAATTCATCAACCTGCCCCTCACGCACCAGCTTACAGAGCGGCAGACGCAGCCCCTCATGATAAATCTCCGTCGCCGTGGTGCCGAAGCCAGCGCCGCCGATATCCGGCAAATGAGTGATGCTCATGGTGTAGCCAACCAGGGTCTCGCCACGAAACACCGGGCGCATCACCGTGATATCGTACATGTGACCGGTGCCCATCCACGGATCATTGGTCGCCAGCACATCGCCGGGTTTAAGTGATTCAGGTGGGAATTTGGCCATGGTGTGCGCCATGGTCAACGGCGCGGTGCCGATAAAGGGCGGCGCGCTCCAACGGCCTTGTGCCAGCAGATGCCCTTCCGCATCTGTTACCACCGCCGTCAAATCGTAGGCCTCGCGCACGATGGTCGAGAAAGAGGTGCGCACCAGGGTGGAGACGATCTCATCGGTAATCGAAATCAGGCGATCCCACATGATGCCAAGGCTGATGGCGTCTAAATTGCCTTCCGCACCACTCATTGTTGGTCTCCTAACTCGACAATCAAATTGCGTCTGGCATCCACCCGCACCACATCACCGGGGCCGATGACGCAAGTTGATTCACGCTCCTCAATCAGCGCCGGGCCAATCACTTCCATATCCGGCGTGAGAAGGCCGCGCTCATAGACAGGGCAATCATAGTACCGATCCGTGAAATAGGCTTGGCGGCTACCTTTCAATGCATTGCCTGAATCAGACGCGCTCTCCAAGCTAAATCCATCGCTCAACGACGCTTCGGGCCCCAACGCCTCAACCTTCCACGTGACGATTTCTAGCGGCTCATCCAGGCTACTCGACGAAAAAGTCGAGGCATATGTTTTCAGAAATAATTTAGGCAGATCCTTAAAAATTTCCGCCAGGCTGCTGCTGTCCGGAAGCGCGACTTCTATCTCATAGCCCTGGCCCTGATAGCGCATATCAAGGCGGTGTCGAAGACGAATATCAGCCGTCTCAACCCCGGCTTCGCACAATAGATAAGACGCCTCTTCTTCCATGGCCCGGAAGCCGGCAGCAAAATTTTTTGCATCAAGCGCCGCAACTGTGCAGAGCTCGGAGCGCGCCAACTCAAAGGCAAGCGGGCTCGCCAACAGGCCAAATGCCGACATCACGCCTGCTCCAGCAGGAAATACAACGCGCGGAATTTTCAGTTTACGTGCCACCGCCATGGCCTGTACCGGGCCGGAGCCGCCAAACGCCACCATGCTGGCACTGCGATAATCGAAGCCACGCTCGGACGCATGAATGCGAAAGGCGCGCGCTACATCTTCATTGATAATCTCGTACATGCCCCAGGCAGCACGCTCAACCGTGACGCTGAGCGGCGTGGCGACACTGCTCTTAATGGCCGCCCGTGCCGCCGCCACATCGAGCTTCATATCACCGCCGAGAAAAAATTCCGCATCGAGATAACCAAGCACCAGATTGGCATCGGTCAACGCCGCCGCTTTGCCGCCTTTGCCGTAGCAGGCCGGACCCGGATCGGCGCCGGCACTTCTCGGCCCGACGCGAATAAGACCGCGCTCATCAACTTCGGCCAGGCTGCCGCCGCCCGAACCGATTTCCACCATGTCGATCACCGGCACCTTGACCGGCAAGCCGCTGCCGCGCTTGAAATCATGCAGGCGCGCAATCTCCATATCATATTGCTTGAGCGGCTGATAATCGTTGACCAACGCGCCCTTGGCAGTGGTCCCGCCCATATCGAAGGAGAGTAGATTCGGTATCTTTAGGGCGCGACCATGAAAGGCCGACATCAAAGCGCCCGCCGCCGGGCCGGATTCAAGAGCCCGCACCGGGTAGCGCCGCGCCGCCTCGGGCGCCAACATGCCACCTGATGAAGTCATAACCAACAAACGCCCGGTGAAACCATCCGCCGCCAAGCCATCCGTCAGGCGCTGAAGATAGTGATCAAAAAGCGGCTGGGTATAGGCATTGACCGTGGCCGTCGTCCAACGCTCATATTCGCGCATGTTGGAAAAGATATCCGCCGAGGTCGAAATATAGAGATCCGGAAATTCGCGCTCGGCCAATTCCCGCGCAGCTTTTTCATGCGCCGGATTGGCATAGGAATGGAGAAAGCAAATCGCCAATGCCTCAATGCCTAAATCCACCAGCTCTGATATGGCGGCACGCACCGCATCCAGATCCAGCTCGCGGTCAACCGTGCCGTCGAACTTTACCCGTTCTGCCACCTCGCGACGGAGATTACGCGGCACCAGCGGTGCGGGAAATTTCAGTCGGAGATCGAACAGGTCATAGCGCGTCTCTCGTGCCATATCGAGCACGTCGCGAAAGCCCTCAGTAGTCAGCATGCCGGTGCGCGCGCCGCGCCGCTCGATTACCGCATTGGTCACCAGCGTCGTGCCATGCGAGATCGACTCCAACTCGGCCATGGCGACGCCCTTGCGCGCTAACAAATGCGTACTACCCTCGAGAACGGCACGCGACGGATCATCCGACGTGGTCAATTGCTTGTGGATAAACATCTCGTTGCGCGCGGCATTAAACAAAGCAAAATCGGTGAAGGTGCCACCGATATCCACTCCCAGGCGATAACTCATGCTTTCAGCCCTTTCTTATTTTTATTGTTTGTTATTTCGCTCGCCAATCGCCGAGCTTCTCAACCGCATCGGCGGCGCGGAGGACTGTCAAATCATCGAAGTGGCGACCGATGATTTGCAAGCCCACCGGCAGACCATCAACCATGCCGCACGGCACGCTGATAGCGGGATGGCCGGTGGTGCTGAATTGCGGGCAATTGTTGAGCATGTTGAGGGCGCGGAACATATATTCGCCGAACGGTGCATCGGGTGGCGGGATCGGGCCGGGCAGCTGTGGGATCGTCGGCATCACCAGCACATCATATACAGCCAGGGCTTCGTCATAGGCGCGTTTTAAGGCGCCGCGCTGATTCTGCGCCTTGGCGTAATAGCGGCCATGATAGTGGCGCCTGAGATATTCACCCATCAGCAGAACATTGACCACGGTCGGCGGGATATCGTTGGCCCGTGCGCGCAGGCTTTTTGCCATATGATCGAGCATTGGCGTGTCATAATAACCCTGCCAATTAGTGCCCAACCCATTGCCATGATACATCACCTCGACCGCCCCTTCCGCCACCAAGGCGAACCACAAGCGAATTCCATCAAAATGCATCGGCACGGAAACTTTTTGTACTTTTGCGCCGTTCTTTTTTAGTCCGCGCAGCGCCGCACGCACCTTGGCATCAACGCGCCGGTCACTCGGCATGAGCTGGAGATCGGGCCAAGTATCGGCCTTGTGGCCAAAGCCTTCCTCGAGCACACCGATACGCAGCCCTTCGCAACCCTGGCCAATTGCGGACGTGTAATCCTGAACATAATCCTCAGGGATAACGCCACGTTGGCGCGGGTCATAAGGGTCCGGCCCGGCAAGCACCGACAACAGCCGCGCGACATTCTTCACATTGTTGGCCATCGGCCCGACGATATCGTGCGACAGCTCAATTCCCATGCAACCGGTATAGGGCACCAGTCCGAAGGTCGGCTTGAGGCCAACAACACCGCACCAGGCAGCGGGAATGCGGATCGAGCCGCCCTGATCTCCGCCAAGCGCCAACTCGATATCGCCCGCCGCCAGCGCCGCGCCGCTGCCCTTGGACGAGCCGCCCGGCGAATGGCTCGGCTTGTGGGGGTTGCGCACCGGCCCATAGGCGCTGGTATGACCGCCGGAGGAGAAAGAAAAATCGGAGGAAGCGGTTTTGCCGGCGATCACCGCGCCGGCATCGAGCAGGCGGGTCACAACGGTGGCGTCAATTTGTGGCACATAGCCTTCAAGCACGCGCGAGCCATTCATCATCGGCACCCCGGCTACCGAGACCGTATCCTTGATGCCGATACGCTCACCCGCCAAGGGGCCGCTCGAAGCACCTTTGATATCGGTTAGCCAATACCAGGCATTATGGGGATTTTCTTCCGGCTTCGGGCGGCGACCCGGGGTGCGTGGATATTTAACCTTGGGGCGCTCCTCGACCATATCGTCGATCCGCCGCAGTGCGCGGATGCCGCCCGACATGGCAGCGCGATATTCGCCCGCCCGCTCGGCTGTCATGTCGATGCCGAAATCATCGGCAATTTCGAGCAGCTGCGTGACGCTGGGAAGTTCGGGGCCTATCGACATAATATTCCTTTCAGCAAATCCAGGCGCCAGCCTATCGCGGCACAGACGGCGTTGTCACGAGTTTGCATCCTGAGGGGTAGCGAGCAGTGCATCTTGGCCGGAAGGGCCGCTGCCCATGGCCACACAGACCCGCGCGCCACTCGGCTGTGGGCCGTCCGCGAGATAGGCAATCACCCGCACGCCGCAATCGAGAGCGACCGTTCCCACATGCAAGGGCATATGCGCCCGTAGCTCGGCCGACAGGCTGTGATGCAAAACACATGATGTCAGCACCTTGCCGCCGCCATTCACTTGTCCCAGGGCGATAGATCCGCCGAGACAGTGCGGGCAAATCTCGCGCGGCGGCCAGTGCGGCTGGTGACAGTCTTCGCATTGCGGCAGCTTCAGGGATGTTTCCGTCATCCGTCACTGCCCTTGGCCAATATCACCGCTGAAGCACAGAGGCCGCGATCAAAATTCACCGTGCCGTAACCCGACACTAACCCGCAATTGGCATCGGGCACCTGAAGACCACGCGCGCCGCCCGTGACCTGAAGAAGCCCCTCTGTCAGGCCGACAAACCCGCCGGCCGCACCGGCCTGCCCAAGCGCCAATTGTCCACCGCTGGTATTAATCGGTAAACCGCCGCCGTCGGCGGTAAGCGCCGTTTCGCGCACGAATGACGGCGCCTCTCCCGCCGCGCAAAAACCCAGCCCTTCCAATTGCAGCATCACAATGACGGGATAATCATCATAGGCTTGCAAGAACGCCATATCTTGCGGCCCGAAGCCGGCGGCGCCGTAGAGCGCGTCACAATCCAACGGCCAGCCGCCGGTCATCTGAACATCCTCTTCAGAGAAGGAATTATGCCGTTCCATCCCGGCAAGAATGCGGGCAAATGGCAGTTTGCGGGATTTCACCCGCGCTTCGCTCATGACCAGAAACCCGGCGGCACCGCTGCACGGCATGACACAGTCAAAGAGATGAAGCGGTTCAGCCACCGGGCGGGCGGCCAAATATTCATCCATGCTGAGCGGCTTTTTAAACAGCGCGTGCGGTTGGGCCGTGCCATTGTGGCGCTGGGCCAGGCAAATTTTCCCCATGTCGGCACGCGTCGCACCGGTGCGCTCCATATAGTTGCGTGTAATAAGAGCGAATGGCAGGTTTGGGCCGGCCTCGCCGTAGGGCATTGCGCCAATGCGCGAGAAGTTGCTGTAATTTTCCATCAATGTGCTGAACGCCGCACCGCCCAGCACATCGGCGGCGAGGCACGCCACCACCTCTGCGTCTCCCGCCTGAACAGCACGCGCGGCGCGGCGGAGCGCGATGGGCCCGGTTGCCCCGCCCATGTGCAAATCCTCAAGCCAGCGCAAATTCAGGCCAAAATATTCGCTCATGGATACCGCATTGTCGGGCCGCAGGGTGTAGCTCGCGACAATGAGGCCATCGATCTCCTGCTTAGCGATGCCTGATTGCTGCAAAAGCTCTGCGAGTGCACGGCCAAGCCACCACTGCACGCCATGCTCAGTGCGCCGCACGGATGGAATGGTAACCGGCACGGCAACCGCCACGCCCTCGTAACCCTGTGCCGGGCGGGCGGTCATAGGCGCTTCCTATCGCGTAAATCGTAACAATCCGCCAGCGTCGCCGGGTTATGTCCGAGCATCTGTAGCTCCGCCTTCTGTATTTTTTGTGTCACCGTAACCGGCAGCGTTTCACGAAACGCCACCCAACCCGGTGCTTTATAGTAGCTCAAATTTTTGAGGCACCAGTCACTCACTTGCCGAGCAAAAACTTCGTCGTGTGGCGCGCCACTTTGCGGCACGATACAGGCCATCACTTCCTCGCCGCGCAACTCGTCCGGCGCAGCAATGACCGCCACCTGCACAACCCAATCCAGTTCCAAAATCATACTTTCCACTTCAAGCGCAGCTATATTCTCGCCGCTGCGGCGGATTACATTTTTACGCCGATCAACA